>Ga0335085_10012346_pt1 | contig 12588 bp, 11 predicted proteins | sample Lox_Sample_45_FD_206712 | JGI IMG/M metagenome (GOLD analysis project Ga0335085, IMG submission 206712) | Soil microbial communities from Loxahatchee National Wildlife Refuge, Florida, United States - Lox_Sample_4.5 | ecosystem: Environmental > Terrestrial > Soil > Wetlands | place: USA...
CGCTGATCCCGGAAAGATCGGAATCAACGACCACAGACATCTCCGCTTGCACGGGCAGAACCAACAAGAGCATAAGCACTGCCATTCCGCCGATTACTGATAAGAGTGTCTTCATCGTTTCACCTCCCTCCTTTTTTTAAATTTCCCGGCGGGACCCTTGGATTCCCGGATATATTTCAGTTCCGGACCTATAGGTTCCACCAAGTTGGACTCAATATATATTAAAAAAAAAAGGGAAGTCAACTACACGAAAGTGGGTTTTTGGGGGCTGGGAAAATATTCGTTTAATGTAACAAATACATGCCATTCAATAGCATACGGGTGGGACGAAAACGACCATTAATCACCCTCACGAGCGGCGGTAAATATAGACCTGGCAGGATTGTTCATTCATGCTGGGTAAGAATCACAAATCCATAACACGAAAGGGGGTTTTCCCACCCCAAAAGGTAAGACGGCGGAAAGGAGTTGTTCCTTCCCGCCGTCCCCCCTGAAACACTAAACGGACGTGCTTAGACGTCGGTGTACTCGATTAGAATCCACCCACGTAAAGCGTCGCCCAAGTCTCGGAGTCGAAATCCGCTCCGATCGAAGCGGCCGTTGTGTTCACCGCCGCGTAAGCGCCCCACGTGATTCCGTTCAAGGCCGAAACCACGTTCGCCTGGACCAAGCTGGTCGAACCAGATTGATCGTTGGCGCCCTTGTGATCAGAAAGATCCCCCGTGTGATCGTCGCTCCACTGGAAGTAACCAATCGTCACGTTTCCATTGGACCCGTCCACACCCTGGGTCAGCGAGGAAGTACCCCCAAGTGTGCTGGTATTGTCTTTACCGGTGATGGCCGCCAGGTCTGAATCGGCGACTGACAACATCTCCGCTTGCACCGGAATCACGCACAGCAACACGAAAAGGGCACCAATAAACGCAAGAATCGTTAACTGTTTCATCTGTTTTCACCCCCTCCTCTTGCCGTTTTCGCCCCTTAGATAGGGCGATGGCTGTTCGGTACCCTTTTCTTAGAATCCGCCGTTGGCGAAGACGCCATAGGCCATGTTCGCACCACCATCACCAATGCCGCCAGTGATGACCAAGTTGTTGTGCGCTGCCGCACCCCAGTTGATCACGTTCGCGGAGGAAACCACGTTCTCCTGAACATTGGTGCTTGTACCGCTCTGGTCGTTGGCGCCCTTGTGGTTCGTTGTATCACCGGAGTGAACATCGTTCCACTGGTACCAACCCACCTGGATGTTGGCGCTGCTGTCGTTGCTCACGGCCTGGGCTGTGGATGAGGCCCCGCTAAAGTTGTACTGGTTAGAGGCTTTACCGCTGATCCCGGAAAGATCGGAATCAACGACCACAGACATCTCCGCTTGCACGGGCAGAACCAACAAGAGCATAAGCACTGCCATTCCGCCGATTACTGATAAGAGTGTCTTCATCGTTTCACCTCCTTCCTTTTTTTAAATTTCTTGTCGGAAACATTTCATTGCCGGAAAAAATTTCTTCTCCGGAATCTAATGCTACCCGCTAAGTTGCCGCTCAATATATTCTTAATAAAGGGGGAAGTCAACTACACGAAAGAGGGTTTTATTTTGAAAAATAAATATTTAGAGTATTGAGGAGGCGGCTTTCAAGCAAGCCCTTGCGGGAAAGACAAATGAGTCGCCTGAACCCCATCACCGGCGGAGCGTTTTTAAGGCCTGCCGGGCCTTTTCGTAATCGGGTTTGATTCGCAGCGCTTCTTCATAGGCGGAAAGCGCCTCCCGGGCCTGTCCCAACCGCTGATAACTGTCTCCGAGGTCATAATAAGCCTCGGCCAGGCTCGGTTGTAGTTTTACGGCGCTTTGGAATTCCCGGATTGCTTCTTTCAATCGTCCCGTTTCTTTGTAGATGACCCCGAGGTTGTTGTGGGCCTCGGCATAATCGGGCTTGAGCCTTACGGTCTGCTCGAACTCGGCCAGGGCCTCGGAGAGATGTCCCTGCTGGTAATACCCGACGCCGAGGTTGTAGTGAGCTTCGATGTAATCGGGTTTGAGGGTGATCGCGGTTTTGTATTCGCCGAGCGCCTGCTCCCGACGGCCCTGCTTCTGGTAGGCATTGCCCAGATTGTTGTGGACCTCGGCGAAATCGGGCTTGAGGGTTAATGCGGTTTGAAATTCGCGAATCGCTTCCTCCGGGCGCCCCATCCGGGAATAGACGATTCCCAGATTGTTGTGGGTCTCCACGTTGTCGGGGTCAAGCCGCAGAGCGGATTGATATTCGGCCACGGCCTCGTCAAGCCGGCCCAGCAGCTTATAGACGATTCCCAGATTGGTATGGGCTTCGGCGAAGTCGGGTTGAAGCGACAGGGCGGTTTTATATTCGTGGATCGCCTTGTCGTACTGACCCATGTCTTTGTAGAGGGCCCCCAGGTTATTGCGGGCCTTGGCATAGTCCGGGTCGATTTGAACGGCCTTCTCCAGGGCGGGGAGGGCCTTCGAGGGCTCCGCGTGATGGTAATAAAACAGTCCGAGGTTGTAATAGGCCTTGGAGAAGGCGGGGTTGATGTCGATCGCGGTTTTGTATTCCCGGAGGGCTTCATCGAGCCGTCCGGCCCCTTCAAGGGCGTTTCCCAGGTTATTATGGGCCTCGACGAAATCGGGTTGAAGCGATAGGGCGGTTTTATATTCCTCGACAGCCTCTTCCAAGCGCCCCAATTTTTCGTAGACGACCCCGAGGTTGTTGTGGGCCTGCACATAGTCGGGCTGGAAGGTTAATGCGGATTTGTATTCTTCAAGGGCATCATCCGTTCGTTGTAGTTTTTCAAAGTTCACCCCCAGGTTATTATGTCCGCGGGCCTTGTTTGGGCTTTTTCGGACCACATCGGTCCAGAGAGAGGCCTCATCCTTCCAGACGAGGTTTCGCTCATAGGTGAGGACCGAGAGAATGAGCACCAACACCCCGATCCCAAGGGCGGCCCAGACCCGCGCCCGATCGGCATAGCCCAGGACCGCGACTCCGACGCCGAGAAACAGCCCGGCGCTGGGCAGATAGACCCGGTGCTCAAAGATCACATCGCGGATGGGGATGACGGAGGATTCGATCGACAGGGTGACGAAGAACCACAGGAGGCCGAAGCCGATGAGGCGGAGACGGGGATCGGCGGCCGCGCGACGGGAGAGAAAGACCAGGTAGACCGCGGCGGCGAACAGGGCGCAGAGAAACAGGAAGGAGAGGAAGACCGGGGGTTCCAACAGCGAATGGGAGGCCGGATAGTCATAGTCCAGGTTCTGATCCACGGGCCAGACCAGGAGCCGCAGATAGGTCATGATCACCCGGAACTGGGTGAACAGATAGTCCGGGCGGCTCAAGGCAAAGGCGTCCCGTGCAAAGCCCGCCTCCCCCTCGCCCAAGGCGCCGGGACGGGAGAGCGGGATGATGGGCAGGGTGAGGAAGAAGGGGATCAGGGCCAGCCACTGCCTTCGGGTGGGGGGTCCGAAGAAGACGAACTCCACCAGCAGGAGCATGAAGGGGAGGGTGAAGGTGATCTCCTTGGTCTTCATGCCCAGGATCGTGGCGAGGAAGGCGGCGGCATACCACAGATGGCGGCGCTTGGATTCGGGGGAGCTCAAACGCCATTTCAGGTAGCACAGCACGGTGAGCAGGTAGAACAGCGCGGCCAGAGAGGCGAAGCGCTGGACGATGTAGGTAACGGCCTGAGTCTGAATGGGATGGGCGACAAAAAGCAGCGCGGTGCTCAGCGCGATGGCGTGGGCCGGGCTGGGGCGCGAGGCCGGGGAACTGTCGGCGGCGCGAAACAGGAGCCGGACGAGGGCATAGACCAGTGCGCCGTTGGTGATATGGATGAGCAGATTGACGAGGTGATAGCCGAAGACGGACAGCGCGCCGAAGCGGTAATTGAGGGCAAAGGTGAGGAAGCCGACATAGCGGCTTCCGGACAGATCGAGGAGGTTGGCGAGGTGTTTGATGTAGGGATTATCGACGATGTTGGGGATGTCGTCGAAATGGAAGGCGGCGGAGAAGGTGTTGGAGTAGATGAGGGCGGCCAGCAGTACAAGAATAAGTAGGGCCGTTACCGGGTGAGTCAATCGGCGGCCGGACAACAGCCTCCCGGTGCTCTCGACGGAAGCGGCCTGCGCTCCGGGGTCTGCCTCCATGCGGTGGGCCCTTTCCATCTTCACGACCCCAAAGCTTTTAAGGCCTGACGGGCCTTTTCATAATCGGGTTTGATCCGCAGCGCTTCTTCAAAGGCCGGGATCGCTTCCCGGGTCCGGCCCGACTGCTGAAGACTATCCCCGAGATTATAATAGGCCTCCGCCAGGGTCGGTTTTAGTTTTACGGCGGCCTGGAATTCCCGGATCGCCTCTTTTAATCGCCTCGTTTCTTTGTAGATCACGCCGAGGTTGTTGTGCGCCTCGGCAAAATCCGCCTTGAGGCGTACAGTCTTCTCAAACTCTTCGAGGGCCTCGGAGGAATGTCCCTGCCCATAATATCCCAGGCCCAGATTGTAGTGGGCTTCGACGTAATCGGGTTTAAGGGTGATTGCGATTTGATATTCCCGGACAGCCTCTTCAGTGCGTCCAAGCGATTTATAAAGGTTTCCAAGATTATTGTGGGGCTCGGCACGGTCCGGACTCATGGCAATGATGGCCTGGTACTCTTGGATCGCCTCCTCCGGACGCCCTAACTTTTTATAGATGACGGCCAGACTGGAATGTGGATCGGAATAATCCGCTTTGAGTTTCGATGCGGATTGGTATTCGCGGATCGCTTCCGGCGTATCTCCCAACTCATTGTACGCATTTCCCAGGTTGTTGTGGAGTTCGGCATGATTCGGGTTAAGGGACAAGGCCGTCTGATATTCTTTGATCGCCTCCTGCAGTCGCCCGAGGTCCGTATAAAGGTTTCCAAGATTGTTGTGGGCCTCGGCATAACCCGGATTAAGGGTTATTGCGGTTTTATATTCTCGGATCGAATCGTCCGATTTTTTCTGATCCCGATAGAGGTTTCCCAAATTATAATGGGCCTGAGCCTGGTCGGGCTCAAGTTTCAATGCGGTTTGATACTCCTGTAAGGCTTCGTCGAAGCGCCCCAACTCCTGGTAGGCCACCCCGAGGTTGTTGTGGGCCATGGCATAATCGGGCTTGATGGTAACGGCCGTTTTATATTCCTGGACAGCTTCTTCCAACAGCCCTTTCGCTTTATAGATGTTTCCAAGGTTGTTGTGGGCCTCGGCATAACCCGGATTGAGGGTTAAGGTTGTTTTAAACGCCTGGATGGCCTTATCTTGCATACCTTGTTCGGCATAGGCAGCTCCCAGGCTAAGATACCCCCTCGCCTTCTTGGGACTTTTCTGGATCACATCCATCCAGAGGGAGAGTTCATCCTTCCAGACGAGGTTTCGCTGATGGGCGATCCCGGCGAGAACGACAATGAGCAGGCCGACCGCGATGGCCCTCGGGATCTTCCAGCGGTCCGAGAATCCCAATGCGGCTACCCCGACGCTCAGAAACAGGCCGGCGCTGGGCAGATAGAGCCGGTGCTCATAGATCACGTCGCGGATGGGGATGACGGAGGATTCGATCGACAGGGTGACGAAAAACCACAGGAGGCCGAAGCCGATGAGCCGAAGACGCGGATCGGCGGCGGCGCGACGGGAGAACCAGATCAGGTAGACCGCGGCGGCGAACAGGGCCGAGAGAAACAGAAACGATAAGAAGACCGGGGGTTCAAGCAGCGAATGGGAGGCGGGATAGTCATAATCCAGGTTCTGGTCCACGGGGAGAACCAAGAGCCGCAGGTAGGTCATGATCACCCGGAACTGGGTGAACAGATAGTCCGGGCGGCTTAAGGCAAAGGCGTCCCGTGCAAAGCCCGCCTCCCCCTCGCCCAAGGCACCCGGGCGAGACAAGGGGATGATGGGCAGGGCGAGGAAGAAGGGGATCAGGGCCAGCCACTGCTTTCGGGTGGGGGGTCCGAAGAAGACAACTTCCAGCAGCAGGAGCATGAAGGGGAGGGTGAAGGTGATCTCCTTGGTCTTCATGCCCAGGACCGTGGCGAGGAAGGCGGCGGCATACCACAGATGGCGGCGCTTGGATTCGGGGGAGCTCAAGCGCCATTTCAGGTAAGCGATGACGGTGAGCAGGTAGAACAGCGCGGCCAGTGAGGCGAAGCGCTGGACGATGTAGGTAACGGCCTGAGTCTGGATGGGATGGGCGACAAAAAGCAGCGCGGTGCTCAGCGCGATGGCGTGAGCCGGGCTCAGGGGAGAGGCCGGGGACGTGTGAGCGGCCCGGAACAGCAAGCGGACGAGGGCATAGACCAGTGCGCCGTTGGTGATATGGATGAGCAGATTGACGAGGTGATAGCCGAAGACGGACAGTGCGCCGAAGCGGTAATTGAGGGCAAAGGTGAGGAAGCCGACATAGCGGCTTCCGGACAGATCGAGGAGGTTGGCGAGGTGTTTGATATCGGGGTTTTCGACGAGGTTGGGCATATCGTCGAAATGGAAGGCGGCGGAGAAGGTGTTGGAGTAGACGGCGACGGCCAGCAGTGCGAGGGCGAGCAGGGCCGTCAGCGGGTGAGTCAGCGAGCGACCGGAACGTGACCGGGCCGCATCCTCGAAGGGAGCGGCCGGGGGTCCGGGCCGTTTTTCATTGACGCGGGCCGTTTCCAATTTCACGGCCCCAGCGCCTTCAAAGCCTGACGGGCGTCTTCGTAATTGGGCCGGAGCTGTAAGGCCCGCTTGAAGGCGTTCAAGGCATTTTGGGTTTGCCCTTTGCGATGATAGGCCGTCCCCAGGTAATAATATGTTTCGGGAATATCCGGCAATAATTTCAGACTGGTCTCTAAGTGCAAGATGGCCTCGTCAAATTGGTCCCTCTTCTCTTCGATGATTCCTAAAAGAAGGTGGACCCGCCCGTCGTCCGGGTTGATTTTGAGACCCGTTTCGAGCGCCGCCTGCGCCTCGGCAAATTGCCCTTTTTGATATAAGGCCAGTCCCAGGTTGTTGTAGGCGCCCGCATAATCGGGTTTTAAATGGATTGCGGCCTGGTATTCCCGGATGCCTTCCTCGACATGCCCCAGGCTTACATAAAGAATTCCTAGGCGGTTGTGTGCCTCGGGATCATCCGGCCTGAGGGCCACGACGGCCCGAAAAACACGGACCGCCTCCTGGAGTCGTCCCGTATTCTTGTAAATCGTTCCCAGATTGTTATAGGCTTCAACAAATGCGGGATCGAGGGCTATGGCTTTTCGGTACTCCAGGACGGCATCGTCCGTGCGCCCCATTTTTTTATAGACGACTCCCATGTTATTGTGAGCATCGGCCAGGTAGGGTTTAAACCGGAGGGCCGTTTGATATTCCCGAAACGCATCCTCCATCTGTCCGCGTTCTTCATAGACGATTCCCAAATTGTTGTGGGCCTCGGCATAACCGGGGACAAGGGTGATAGCCGATTGGTATTCGCGGATGGATTCCTCGATCCGTCCGGCTTTTTTATACGCGTTGGCCAGATCGTAATGAGTCCGGGGATCCTTCGGATCCAGTTCCAAGGACCTGGCATAATTTTTAATGGCCTCGTCCAGTTTCCCTTGATTCGCGAAGGCCGCGCCAAGGCTGTAGTATCCCAAAGCCAGGTTTGGGCTTTTCCGGACCACATCCGTCCAAAGGGAGAGTTCGTCCCTCCAAACAAGGTTTCGCTCAAAGGTGAGGACCGAGAATATGAGCACCAACAGCCCGATCCCCATTGCGGCCCAGACCCGTGCCCGACCGGCATAGCCCAAGACGGCAACCCCGACGCCAAGAAACAGTCCGGCGCTGGGCAGATAGAGCCGGTGTTCATTGATCACATCGCGGATGGGGATGATGGAGGATTCGATCGACAGGGTGACGAAAAACCACAGGAGCCCAAAGCCGATGAGGCGGAGACGGGGATCGGCGGCCGCGCGACGGGAGAGAAAGACCAGATAGACCGCGGCGGCGAACAGGGCCGAGAGAAACAGGAAGGAGAGGAAGACCGGGGGATCCAACAGCGAATGGGAGGCCGGATAGTCATAGGCCAGGTTCTGATCCACGGGCCAGACCAGGAGCCGCAGATAGGTCATGATCACCCGGAACTGGGTGCAAAGATAATCCCATCGGCCCAGATCGGTCGCCGCTCGGGCCAATGCGTCACTTCCCGTGCCTAAAGCATCCGGGCGGGAGAATGGGATGATGGGCAGGGTGAGGAAGAAGGGGGTCAGAGCCAGCCACTGTTTTCGGGTGGGGGGTCCGAAGAAGACGAACTCCACCAGCAGGAGCATGAAGGGGAGGGTGAAGGTGGTCTCCTTGGTCTTCATGCCCAGGACCGTGGCGATGAAGGCGGTGGCGTACCACAGATGGCGATGTTTGGATTCAGGGGTGCTCAAGCGCCATTTCAGGTAAGCGATGACGGTGAGCAGGTAGAACAGCGCGGCCAGTGAGGCGAAGCGCTGGACGATGTAGGTGACGGCCTGGGTCTGGACGGGATGGGTCACAAACAGCAGCGCGGTCCCCAGGGCGATGGCCGGGGCAACGCGAGTCAACGAAGGTTGGGTGTTCATGCGGGGGGATTGGACGAGGAGGCGTATGAATCCGTAAACCAACAGGGCGTTGCTGATATGGATAATCAGATTGATCAGGTGATAACCGAAAACAGAGAGCCCGCCGAACCGATAATTGAGGGCAAAGGTGAAGTAACCCACGATTCGACCGCCAAACAAGATGGAGGATGGATTGAGCAGGTTCCCAAGCCTTTTGATAAACGGATTTTCAACGATGTTTTCCGTGTCGTCAAAATGGAAAGAGACTCCAAGGGAATTGAGGTATACCAAAGTCCCGAGGATTGAAATAAAAAGGAACGCCGCGATCGGGCCGGTCCACAGGATTAAACGGGATGGGTTTTTCGCGCCGGGTTGAATTCTGTTTTGCAGCGGATTTTCCAATTCGTTAAAACTTTTTTGAGGATTGGATTTGTGGATCGGACGGTCCCATCTTGGGGCCGGATTGGATCTTTTTCCATTGGCTGACCAAGAAAAGGGAGAATAAGGGAAAAGGGATATGTCTCCGCTTCAACCTCCGAAATCCGTTCGCGGAAAGGAAATTTTCGACCTCGTAGCCGGAATGGTAGTGATCCTCCGGTTTTTTCAGGTTGAATATTTTTCGCAATAAAACATAGAGACGGTTCTCGGTCGGGAGGGAGGTGTAGAGGAAACCGTCGTCTTTCAAAAAACGGGTGACCGAACGAACCGGCCCCGATAAATCCTTAAAATGTTCCAATACATCCGCCGCGACAATGGCATCGACCGGTTTTTCAAGAAGCGAATCATTGTTGAGGTTGGCGGATTGGAGCTTAACATTTTTAAGGTCAAAAACAGCGGCTATCTTCGCCGCTCTTTGGGTATCCAAATCAATGCAGGTCACGTGTTTGAACAATTGAGCCAGGGAAGGCAAAAATACGCCGTTCCCTCCCCCAAAATCCAAGATGTGGTCTTTTGGATGATCGGCATGTTCCATGAGCCGATAAAGCGTTTTTAGTCTTTTCCAAAATATTTGCCGGACAACCGCATTTCTCGAGAAATACAATGTGGTTTTAGGGTGGTCCTGGTAAACTCCTTCAAGAATGTCCCGATCGATTTGAATAAACATACCCCTCCCCCTTCACTGCCCCCGAATCATACCTTTTTTCGGCGGCTCCGTCAATTTTGAATGGGTCCGTCTGGTTTGACACACCTCTATAATTAGGTTATATATATACCAAATCTAGTCATGATGGAATATTCCTATGCTAGATCTTCTCACCCTATTGTTTGGATAGGCAGCGGCGGAAGACATTTTATGAAACTGGCGGTAATTATTCCAGCCTACAATGAAGAGTTTGCGATCGGCCAAGTGATTCAAGAGGTCATGTCAGCCAATCTGCCTGGTTTCGAGAAAAAAATCATCGTTGTCAACGATGGATCAAAGGATAAAACCGGAGAGATAGCCCGGTCTGAAGGGGCCTTGGTGGTCAGGCACCTCCTAAACAGGGGGGTCGGAGGGGCCTTGGGAACAGGGATCGAAGCCGCTCTTCGAATGGGGGCGGACGTGGTTGTGACCTGTGACGCGGATGGTCAGCATTCCCCGGATGACATCGGCCGGGTCATCGAGCCTATCCAGTCGGGGCGGGCGGATGCGGTCACGGGGAGTCGAATGATCGATTCCACCGCCATGCCCTTGACGAGACGAATTGCGAACCATCTCGCAAATCTCGCCACCTGGGTTCTCCTGGCGGCAAAAACGACGGATTCCCAATCCGGCCTGCGGGCCTTCTCCCGTTCGGCGGCGCAACGGATCCGAATCACCGCGAACAAATACGAGGTTTGTTCCGAGATCTGCGGCGAAATCAAACGCCTTCACCTTCGCTGCGTCGATGTTCCGATCAAGACGATTTATACCGATTATTCGATGTCCAAGGGCCAAGGATTCCGGGTCGGGTTAAGGACCCTGTTTCGGTTGATCTTGTCCAAATTGGTGAAGCAATCATGATCAGCGTGGCACAACTCTTTCTCCTGTCCGTGGCTGTATTGGCCATGGGGGTGGCCGTCCTCTGGTTTCGACAGAGGAAGATCAGCGCCATGGCCTTATTGCTCTGGTTGTTCCTGTGGACCGGGTTTGCCGTCGTCGTATTGTTTCCGAAAAGTTCGGTGGTATTGGCTCATCTTCTCGGGATCAGTCGGGGCACCGACCTGGCCCTCTATCTGAGCGTGATTCTGATCCTGTTTATTCTGTTCAGGGTGTACGTGAGGCTGGAGCAGGTGGATCGGCAGATCACCCAAATCGTTCGTGCGGTGGCCCTTCGGGAGGCGGGATTGGAGCCCCGGGAAAGTCAGCGTGCCGAGAAGATTCCGCCCGGGGACAAGCCGTGAGCGAGGACCGAATCAAGGTTCTTTACATCGGGGGGTCCAGCCGAACCGGCAGTACGCTTTTTGATCGGCTCTTGGGACAGATCGACGGTTTTTTCTCTGTCGGCGAGATCCGCCACATCTGGTCTAAAGGCTTGGGGCAAAACCAATTGTGCGGCTGCGGTACGCCGCTCAAAGAATGCGATTTCTGGCGCTCGGTCGTCCATGAGGCCTTCGGAGGCTTGGAACATGTCGATGTGAATGAAATTTTGGGCGTACAGCGATCGCTCGACCGATGGTGGCATATCCCCCGGCTCCTTTTCGGCCGTAAAACATCCCGGTTCATTGAGCGGCTCGAAGGGTATAAAAAAATTCTGAGTCGTTTATACCGGGCCGTTCAAAAGGTTTCAGGATGCCGCGTCATTGTGGATTCATCCAAATATCCTTCCCACGGAATCATTTTAAACAGCATGCCGGAAATTGATTTCTACCCTGTTCATCTCGTACGCGACAGCCGCGCGGTCGCTTTTTCATGGCAGAAGAAATGGCTCAAACCCGAAGTGACCTGGAAACAAGAACCGATGCCGAATTACAACCCGTTTGTTTGCGCCTCGGAATATCTCGTGATGAATGTGTCCCTTCAGATCTTCCGGAAAATCAACGATCGGTATTTTTTTCTCTATTACGAGGATCTGGCAAGCCATCCCCAAAAAATGGTCGCCCAAACCCTGACCCATCTACGATTGCCCTATCCGGGTCCGAAGTTTATCAATGACCACACGATCGAATTAAGGCCCAATCATACCGTGGCGGGAAATCCCATGCGGTTTAAGCAGGGCGTTATCGAGATCAGGCCGGACATCGATTGGGCGGGGAAGATGAAGGGAAGGCATCGATCATTGGTCACCGCCCTGACCTTTCCGTTATTATATCGTTACGGCTATATCGGTCGGAAAAAACCTTATGAGGGATGACCATGTTCCGGCCTTCTTGACGAGGAGGACGGGGGAGGAAGCCCTCGGCCCCCCCGAAGGGCGAAAACAACTCCGCCGAGAAGGCTGGTAAGGAAAATGATCGAATACCAGGCCAAGGAGAGACCGAGGGCGTGACCGGACTCCACCCCGACTTTATGGAATAGATAAACCGTCATCCCTTCCCTTATTCCGAGCCCACCCAACGAAACGGGCGCCATAGAAACGATGTTGATGACCGGAAAAAACAGGAAGAGATAAACAAACGGAATGCTAAGGTGGAGCGACCGTGAGAGGATGTAATAAATAACGACCGTCAAGGTTTGAATGAGGATCGAAAGGATGGATGAGTAAATCAATGTGCGCAGGGATGATTTGTAAAGCGCGATCGCTTCGGGTATCTTCAGTAACCTTTGTCCGAACCATTGAAGCCTCATGCGGTTCAGCATCCGGGCGGTGAGGATGAAGATCGTCGGGGTCGCCAGGCCGAACAACAAGATCAAATAACCGCATGCTGAAATCAGGATCAACCAAACCAGAAAAGGGTCCTGAAGGGATGAATAGCTGAAAACGAGGGCCGTCACGCCGATGATCAAGAGGGCCGCCAAACCCAGGAACCGCTCGGCCATGACCGACACGGCGGCCTCCTTCCCCCTCTGGGTGAATCGATAAAGATCCAGGCCTCTCACCAGATCCCCGCCGATGGCTGTTGGAAG
>Ga0335085_10012347_pt1 | contig 12588 bp, 9 predicted proteins | sample Lox_Sample_45_FD_206712 | JGI IMG/M metagenome (GOLD analysis project Ga0335085, IMG submission 206712) | Soil microbial communities from Loxahatchee National Wildlife Refuge, Florida, United States - Lox_Sample_4.5 | ecosystem: Environmental > Terrestrial > Soil > Wetlands | place: USA: Florida...
CCAGCATCACGACGGCGCCGATGACCTTGAGGTTCACGTTCACGATCACCGCGAGGTAGGTGCCGGTGCCGAGGGCGATCACCGCCGGGATGAAGGCGATGAAGTCCACGTACAGCGCGAACGTGACGAAGCTGACCGGGCCGGCCAGCCACGAGGTCCGCCCCTTGAACGAGTGCCAGACGAGGGCGTAGTCCCCGGCCGCGATCGGGTAGGCCGCGGACAGCTCGGCCCAGCAGAACGCCATGAACACGCCGACGATCGCGGCGAACACGAACGACAGGAACGAGCCGCTGCCCACCGCCACCAGCGCCACCGGCACGATGATGAACACCGACGACGCCGGGGTCACCCCCGACAGCGTGATGAAGACGTTGCCGAGGACGCCGATCGACCGGCTCAGGTCCTGCTCGTACCGCGCGGTTTCCGGGGCCCCGGCGGCCGCCTCCGCGCCGGCGCTTACCGGCCCGCCGCTGGTCGTTTCGCCCATGTGCGGGACCTCCCGTCAGCCGGGCGCCAGCACCGGACGGCGGCGCCGTGAGATCAGGACCGCGAACTTGTATCCAGAATGCACAGATTGTGCGGACTTGTCGATGATGTGCAGCCAGGGAGGCCGCCGGCCGTCATCGCTCCAGTGCCTGCCGGATGGCCGTGCCGAGCGCGCGGGCGACCGGCGGGGGGAAGGCGTTGCCCACCTGGCGGTACGCGGCCGTCTTGCGGCCGGAGAAGGACCAGCCGTCCGGGAACCCCTGCAGGCGGGAGACCATGGCCACGGTCAGCTTCGGTGGCTGGCTGGGCGGGAAGTCCGGGCCGGGGGGGTGGTCGGCCACGCCGAGCCCGTCCACGCCGAGCGCCGCCCAGGCCTGGCGGGCCCGGGTGGGACCCAGGTCGGGGCCGCCGTGTTTCTTGCTCCCGCCGACGATGGTGGGCGCGATGCCGCGCGCCCGCGCGGCCCAGGCGTCCGCCCCCGGCCAGCCGCCCGCCGCCATCAGGTCGCGCAGCGTGTCGCCGACGGTGGGCGGGCGCCGCGGCGAGGGGGCCGGCCAGCTGAACTGCGCCGCCCACGGGCGCCGGAGGGCGACCAGCACGAACCGGGGGCGCAGCTGCGGCACCCCATGCTCGCTCGCCTGGATCTGCCGCCACCAGGTCTGGTAGCCCAGCACCCGCAGGCAGGTGAGGACCTGGATGCGGTAGCCGTCGAAGCGCCGGGCGGCCAGGCCGCGCACGTTCTCCAGCAGCACTGCCCGGGGCCGGGCCTCACGGACCAGGCGGAGGGCGGACGGGAACAGGTCGCGGTCGTCGCCGGCCCCGAGCTGCTTGCCGGCGATGGAGAACGGCGGGCACGGGATGCCACCGGCCAGCAGGTCGAGGTCGGCGAAGCCGCTCCCGTCCTGGTCGTGGACGTCGCCCTCGATGATCTTCCAGGCCGCGCCGCGGTTGAGGCGGAGGGTCTCGCAGGCGGCCGGGTCGAGCTCGATCACGGCCTCGTGCGCGAAGCCGGCCTGTTCCAGGCCGAGCGCCTGCCCGCCGGCCCCGGCGCAGATCTCCAGCGACGTCAGCCCGTCCACAACCCCTCCAGCCTGGTGTTACCGCCACAGTCTGCCCGCCGGCGCCGCTGTGGCGTGCGCCCCACGCCGGTATCGTGATCTTCCCGTGGCGCCGGTGCCAGCGGGGCCGTACCGGGTGCGGTGACAGGTCAGCCCGGGGGGCTTATTGGTGGCGCCCGTTCGCGGGTCAGCCGGAATGGCGTGTGGCCGCATAGTGCGGTGACAAAAGCCGCATAACGAGAACGACATAGACGGCATTCGTAGCAGAACACCCGAAATGCCCGCGGCGCGTCCGCTCGCGCGCCCCGCAGGAACGATTGCACCCGGGTCCCGGCCGCCGCGAAAAAGCCTCATGATGGATCATTTGGGCTCATTGACGGATCATTAAGCCCGTCGATTCATATGGGTCCGTGATTCTCAGCCGGGCGGGAGCTGGCGCGGCGGGCTGGCCGGTTCCCGGACGGCGAGGGCCTGCCCCGGCCCACTCCCGCCAGGGTCGGCGCCGGCCGGGTCGCCGGAGACCGGGCTGCCAGGGGCCGGGGTGCCAGGGGCCGGGCTGGTAGGGACCGGGCCGTCTGGGGAGGCCGCTCCCGGTTCGGGCGCGCCCTGGTGACCCCCGCCGGGCCGTCCGGCGCACCCCGGCGAACAGCGCCAGGCGCTCCCCCCAGTCCGGATACCCGGCCACCGGGCGCAGGCCGACCTGGGCGTTCGCCCGCTCGATCCGGCTGGCGGCGGCGGGCCAGGCCCCGGTGGTCAGGCGGCCCAGGATCGCCAGCGCCCGGCGGGCCTGCTCGGCGGTGGTGATCGCGGCGCCGTACCAGGGCGTGCGGCCGGCGGAGAAGGCGAACCCACCCAGGTGGGCGTACTCGCGCAGCTCGTCGCGGAGCTGCTCGGCGTCCTCGCCCGACAGCCGTCCGGTCTCGGCCAGCCGCACCGGCGTGCGCGCCCGCGGCGGGATGCCGAGCAGCGCCGCCTGGGCGGCGAACGGCGTGATCCTCCACGGCTGGTGCACCTGGTGGAGGGCGCTGACATGCTGGGTGAGCCGCTGCTGGCGGTCCACCAGCCGCCGGTGCAGGCCCTCGACGTCGGGCAGCGGGGTCCGGCCCGCCCGGTCGAGGTCGGCGGCGATGCGCTGCCGGTCCCTGGTCCCGTCGTGGATGTCGAGCACCACCTCGCCCAGCCCGGCGTCGTTCAGCCGGGTGAGCACGGCGTTGATCGCGGCCCGCTTCTCGGCCACGAACAGGACCTTGCGCCCCCGCGCCACCAGCGCGGCGACGAGGTTGGCGATCGTCTGGCTCTTGCCCGTGCCGGGCGGGCCGTGGATCACCAGGCTCTGGCCCCGCACGACCATGTTGACGGCGCTGCGCTGGGGGGAGTCCGCGTCGAGGATCGTGAAGTCGTCCGCGGGGCGGGATGTCGTCGAGCGCGGCGTCCGGCTCGCTGCTGGCGGCGACCATGGCCTGGGCGTCCGGGTCGCCCGCGATGGCGGCGACCACGTCGCTGTCGGCCAGCAGATCCCCGGCGCCGCGAAGATCCCGGACCATCGGCAGCTTGGCGTAGGTGAAGGTGCCGATCACCCGCCGGGGAGCGATGTCGAAGCCCGGTATCTCCGCCGCCGCGGCCACCTTCCCCAGCCGCGGCGCGACGAATCCCGCGGCGGGACGCGTTAGCGCACGGTTAGGGCGATCCTGGGGCCGGTGAACCAGCGCCAGCGAAGGTACGTCAATCCCCTAGGGGGGGTCCTGCTGTCAGCAGTTCGGCCGGGCGGAGCGGGACCGGGCGCTCGTCCGCAGCCACGGCTGATCGCGCAGGCACAGACGGCTGGGGTGGCGGAGCTTGGGCCGTCACCCCAGCTCCGGCCGCTGCATCGCGGGCTTGCCCCGCGCGTGGCTGCCTTTGGGCGGTTTGGGGCGTAATGCCTGGGAGCCGCTGCGGGCCGCGGTGGCCCCGGAGCCGTTCTTGATCCTGCTGGCCAGGACGTGCTCGACCAGGGTGATCAGGACCTGCTTGACCGAGTCCCGCTGGCGGGCGTCGCAGAGCACGGCCGGGACCCGCGGGTCGAGGTCGAGCGCGATCCGCACGTCCTCCGGGTCGTAGTGGGGGGCACCGTCGAAGCAGTTGATGGCGACGATGAACGGGAGCTGCCGCTTCTCGAAGTAGTCGACGGACGGGAAGCAGTCGCCGAGCCGGCGCGTGTCGGCCAGGACCACGGCACCGAGCGCGCCGAAGGACAGCTCGTCCCACATGAACCAGAAGCGTTCCTGGCCGGGCGTGCCGAACAGGTACAGCACGAGATGGGTGCCCATGGTGAGCCGGCCGAAGTCCATCGCGACCGTCGTGGTGGTCTTGTTGCCGACGCCGGTCAGGTCGTCGGTGCCCACGCTCGCCCGGGTCAGGGCCTCCTCGGTGTGCAGCGGCCGGACCTCGCTGATCGCGCCGACCAGCGTGGTCTTGCCCGCCCCGAAGCCGCCCGCCACCAGGACCTTGAACGCGGCGAGGGGAACGTCGCCCGAGCCATCAGAGAGCGCGGAGCCCATGCAGGACCTCCTTCAGCAGGGCAGTGCTGGGCTCTTCGCCCACGGGCCGCGCAGCGAGCACGGTGATCCGGCCCTGCCCGATGAGATCGGCGATGAGCACGCGGACCACCCCGAGCGGCAGCGCGGTGGTGGACGCCACGTCGGCCACGGTCGCCGGCCCCCGGCACAGCCCGAGGATCCTGCGGTGCTCGGGGGACAGGCCCAGCGTGTCGTCGGGCCCCCGGGCCAGCGAGGAGGCGACGATCACCGTGATCAGGTCCAGCAGCGCGCCGCCGCCCGGCCTGGTCCGGCCTCCGGTCAGCGCGTAGGGGCGGACGACCGGGCCAGCGTTCCGGTCAACCCACTTGTCGCCTGCAGGCATGCCGTGCTCACTCCGCCTGGATCGGAACGGCCGGGAACCTGGGATGCGCCGCCAGGTGCGGCCCGGCCCGCTTGACCAGCATCGCCATCTCGTAGGCCATGAGGCCCGCGTCGGCGCTCGACGAGCAGAGCACGGCCAGGCAGCTGCCATGACCCGCGGCGGTGACGAACAGGAACGCCTGTTCCAGCTCGATGATGGTCTGCCTGACCTCACCGACCCCGAAGTGCTCTCCCGCTCCCCTGGCCAGGCTCTGCACGCCCGCGGCCAGCGCCGACAAGTGCTCCGCGTCCTCGCGGCTCAGGTTCTGCGAGGCGGCGACGGCGAGCCCGTCCCGGGACAGGATCACGGCCTGCCGGAAATGCTCGACCCGTTCGCCGAGGTCGTCGAGGAGCCAGCTCAGCTGCTGTCCTGGCCCGGCCAGTCCTTGTTCGTCCATAATGCCTCCTCGCCTCGCGGAGCCTCGGAGTCCGGTCGCCTCGCTGCCTGCGCAGCGTCGGCGGGTTCCCCGTCCGGAACGTCGCTCTCGCGGCCGCGCTGCCAGCCGCTCTGCAAGGAGGCTACGAGGCTGCGGGCCTCCTCCGGGCTCCGGGTCAGGGATGGCGGGGTGCCGTCGGCATTAGCCCTCCGGGCGGCTGCCGCTGGGCTGTCTCGCAAATGTGGGTTCAGGCTCGCCTGGCGGATGCGGCGCGGAAGGCCGCGGTAGGTGCCAGCGGCCTGCGGCCCGGGCGCCACGCCCGGGTCCGCGCTGGCTTCGGCGGCCGGGGCCGGGGCCGCGCCGGGGGCCGTCAGGCCGAAGGAGCCCGGGCCGTCGAGGGCCGGGGCAGGCCGGTCCGGGCCGGGAGCAGCCGGGACAGGCCGGTCCGGGCCGGGAGTGGCCGGGCCGGGGGGGCCCGGGCGGGGGGACAGGAAGCCCAGGCGGGGAGGCAGGGAGCCCAGGCGGAACCCGCCCGGGCCGGCGGCGGGGTCCCGGGCCGGGCCGGGGCCGTGGCCGGCGGTCTCCGTCCCGTCGGCGTCCCCGGCCAGCGATGGCGGGGCCGGGGCCCGGCCGGTCACGGATGGCAAGGCCGGGGGCCGGCCGGTGGGGGATGGCAAGGCCGGGGCCTGGCCGGTGAGGGAAGCCGGGGGCGGGGGCTGGGCGGTGAGGGATGCCGGGGGCGGGGGCTGGGCGGCCAGCGCGAGCGCGTCGATGTGGCGCAGATCCAGGCCGGGCGCCCGGTCAGGCTCCGGGCGGAGGTCCGGGTCGGTGTCCGCCTCGGTCTCGCTCACCGGCACCACGATGCTGTTGGGCATGAGCACCACCGCGGTGGTGCCGCCGTAGGGGGAGGGCCGGAGCGCGACCCGGACCCCGTGCCGGGCGGCGAGCTTGCCCACCACGAACAGGCCGAGCTGGTCGGCGTTGGCCAGGTCGAAGTCGGGCGGCTGGGCCAGCTGCTGGTTGATCATGCGCAGCTGGCTGGCCTCGATGCCCAGGCCCCGGTCATCGATCTCGATGGCGAAGCCGTTGGCCACCCGTTCGGCCCGCACCTCGACCCGGGTACCGGAAGGCGAGGACAGGGTCGCGTTCTCAATCAGCTCAGCCAGCAGATGGATCATGTCCGCCGCGGCCAGGCCGGTCACGGCGTCCTCGGCCCGGGTGAGAACCGTGACCCGCTTGTAGTCCTCGACCTCGGCCACCGCCCCCCGGATCACATCGATGACGGGCACCGGCTCGCTCCAGGAACGCCCGGGTGCCGCACCGGACAAGATGATCAGGCCCTCGGCGTGGCGGCGCATCCGGGTGGTGAGGTGGTCCAGCGGGAACAGGTCCGCCAGGGTCGCCGGGTCGGAGGCCTTCTGCTCCAGGGCGTCGATCAGGCGCAGCTGCCGCTGCAGCAGCGACTGGTTCCGTCGGGCCAGGCTGACAAAGACCTGCCCGATGCCGTTGCGCAGGCGGGCTTCACCGACGGCCGCCGCCGCCGCCGTGTGCTGCAGGCTGGTGATGGCGGCCTCCGCCTCGGCGATCTCGGCCGTCTTCGTCCGCAGCTTCGGGGGGGCGGCCTCGGCGGGAATCTCCCCCGGCTCCCCCTGGCGGAGCCGCTCTATCAGCGCGGGCATCTCCTCGCTGGACAGGTGCTGGGCCGTCGCCTCCAGGTCGCTGATGTCCCGCGCGAGGCGGCGCGCGAACAACCCCATCATCGTTACCCCGGCGATGATGATGACGAGGCCGACGCCGATCACGATGACGAATTCAGCGACGACCATGTGATCGTGGTGGGGGTTGTCGGGGCCATCTACCGCCCCACCAATCACGCCACCCAAAACGAGTCCCCATAGCACCACCAGGCTCGCGACCGGCACGGCGACCATCACGGCGAAAGTGCGCCAGATCGAGCGGCGGGTGCCGCGCGGCCGCCCCGTGCCTTGGGAACTGAAAACGCCCATGTGGAGACACTCCTGGATCGACGCGGGGGCGGGGAACCCGATGCTGCTTCGGCTGGTCGCCACCGCTCGCCATACCCGGTCGCCACCGAAGAACTATCCTGGGCCATTGCGCGTCAATTGTCATCGTGCTTGGAGCGAATCCCCGTATTGTGATGCCGGCGGCAAAACAGGATCTGCGGGAGGTTCTGGTGCGCGGGCGTATATGGACACGGACGAGGCGACCGTGCAAAGCCCGCTTCTAGCTGCGAACTCATCCGGCCCAGGCGATGAGAGGACCGCCCTGGCGGTCCGGTCGGGTGCCGTCCCGCCGCTGGCCGACTCCTTCAGCGCCAGGCCCGAGACCGCCCCCGGCCTGGCCGACGCGCTGCTGCCGGGCCGCCTGATCGTCCTGACCGGGCCGGAGGCCCGGCGGCAGCGGTACGACTGGCCCGGTGGCACCGGCAAGACCCAGCTCGCCGCCTACCTCGCGGAGTCGCTGTGGCGGGCCCGCGAGGTCGAGCTGCTCGTCTGGGTGACGGCGACCAGCCGCGCCTCGGTCCTCACCGGCTACGCCGAGGCCTCCGCCGACTGGGCCGGAGCGGCCCCCACGGGTGACGCCGAGACGGCTGCCGCCCACTTCGTCGGCCGACTGGCCACCACCGGCCAGCGCTGGCTGGTGGTGCTGGACGGCGTCGCCGCCCCGACGGACCTGGAAGGGCTCTGGCCGCAGGGCCCGGCCGGACGGGTGGTGGTGACAACCCGCAGCCCGATGGTGCTCAGCAGCACGCCGAACCCGCTGGTCCTGTCCATCGGGGCGTTCAGCTCACACGAGGCCCTGACCTACCTCATGGCGCGGCTGAGCACCGATCCCGATCAGCGGGTCGGGGCGGTGGACCTGCTCGAGGACCTGGGCCGGGAGCCGCTCGCGCTCGCCCAGGCCAGCGCCACGATCGCCAACTCCGGGCTGACATGCCGCGATTACCGGGACCTTTTCGCGCGCAGGAAGGACCAGATCGCCCAGGCGATCGGCGGCGAGCCCTCCGCCAAGGCGGTCACGTGGACGCTGTCGGTCGAGCAGGCCGACCAGCTTGTGCCGGGCCGGATGGCCCAGCCGTGCCTCGCGCTGGCCGTGCTGCTTGACTGCCATGGGATTCCGGGCGACGTGTTCAGCACCCCTGCGGCCTGCGAGTTCATCGGGGGGCGCGGCAACGGCGAGGCGCCCGACCCGAAGCGCAGCGGCGGCGCCTTGCGCAGCCTGGAGCGCACCGGCCTGCTGACCATCGATCCCGCGAACGCCGCCCGCACGGTGCGGGTGCACCCGGTCGTGCAGGCGGCGGCCAGGTCGGCCACACCCCAGCCGATGCGGGCCCGGGCGGCGCGGGCGGCGGCGCGGGCGCTGCTGCAGGTCTGGCCCGCCGATGGCGGGCAGCCCTTGCTCGCCGACGCGCTGCGCTCCTGCGCGGCCAGCCTCCAGCAGGCCGCGGCCGAATCGCTGTGGGCGGCCGGGTGCCACGCCGTCCTGTTCCAGGCCGGGCGGAGCCTGGACAGCGCGGGGCTGAGCGGCCCCGCGGTCGCCCACTGGCGCTCGCTGGCCGCGGCCAGCGAGCGGGCGCTCGGGCCCGGCCACCAGGACACCCTGCTGGCCGCCGACCGGCTGGCCAGCGCCCTGCTGGTGGCCGGGATGGGCGCGGAGGCGGTCGCGCTCCGCCAGCGGGCGGTGGAGGCACGGGCGGGCGCCAAGGGGCCCGACCATCCGGGCACCATCGCCGCGCGCGCCGACCTCGGCCAGGCGCTGCTGGCAGCCGGGCGGCCCGCGGACGCGATCATCGTCCTGGAAGCGGCCCTGGCCGCATGCGGCCGCGGGCCGGTGCCCGATGGCCTCGATCCGCTGGTGCTCCAGGACACCCTCTCTGGCGCCTACGCCGGCGACGGACGCCACCAGGACGCCATCCGGCTCGCCCGGCGCACGCTGGCCGACCGGGAACGGCGGCAGGGAAGCGGCCATCCCGACACGATGGCCGCCCGGGCTCACCTGGCCGGCGTCTGCCTGGCGGGAGGCCGGGCGAAGGACGCCATCGTCCACGGCAAGCGCACCCTGGAGGACCGGGCACGGGTGCTGGGCCCCGACCACCCGGACACCCTCGCCTCTCTGAGCGCGCTCGCGACCGCCTACCAGTCGGCCCGGCGCCTCAAGGACGCCATACCGCTCTACGAGCGCAGGCTGGAGAGCCGGAGCCGACTTCAGGGGGCGGATCACCCGGACACGATCACCGCCCGCGGCAACCTCGCCTCCGCCTATCATTCGGCCGGTCGGCTGGCGGCCGCGATCCAGCTCTACGAGCAGACCATCGCCAGCTGCCAGCGGGCCCACGGGCCGGATCACCCGGACACCCTGACCCTGCGGGCGAACCTGGCGCAGGCCTACTACGCGGTGGGCCGTCTCAGCGACGCGGTCACGCTGCTCCGGGCCGTGGCCGCCGACTGCGAGCGGGCGCTGCCGGCGGGCCACCCGCTGACGAAGACCGTGCGGGAGAGCCTCCAGGCCATCGCCGACGACTGACCCCCGGCATCTCACTGGTTGCGCGGAGCCCGATGCCCCCGCATGATTCGAGATGTCCCCGAGGATTCGAGACAGAGGCCGATGCCCGGATTCACCGTCTACTTCGCGACCGACCTGCACGGCTCAGAGCAGTGCTTCCGCAAGTTCCTCAACGCCGGGAAGTTCTACGGCGTGGACGCGGTCATCCTGGGCGGGGACGTGGCCGGGAAGGCGCTCATCCCGGTGGTGAGCGGCCCGGGTGACAGCTTCGAGGCCAAGGCCTACGGCCGGTCCTACCGGGCCGAGGGCGAGGAGGGGCTGGCCAGCCTGGAGGACCGGATCCGCGCACTCGGCTGCTACCCCTACCTGACCACCCCGGACCAGCTGCTGGCGATGCGCAACGACCCGGACCAGCTGGACCGCGCATTCGAGCAGGTGATCAGCGAGACGCTCGAGCGCTGGATCTCGATGGCTGAGGACCGGCTGCGCGCAGCTGGGCTGCCCTGCCTGGTGATGCCCGGCAATGACGACCCGCCCTGGGTGCGGCGGCTGCTGGATCAGGCCGAGTGGCTGCAGCAGGCCGAGGAGCGCATCGTCGAGTTCGGGCCCTACCAGGTACTGAGCCTCGGCTACTCGACGCCGACGCCGTGGGACTCGCCCCGGGAGATCACCGAGGACCAGATGCGCGGCAAGCTGAGCAGGCTGGCCGGGCAGCTGGATCCCGGCCGGCCGGTGATCTTCAATCTGCACAACCCGCCGTTCGGGACCGCGACGGACCGCGCCTTCAAGGTGGACGGTGACCTGAGGATCAAGACCGCCGGCGGCGAGCCGCTGCAGGTCCCGGTGGGAAGTCACGCCATCCGGGAGTCCATCGAGGAGGTGCAGCCGATCGTGGCGCTCTGTGGCCATATCCATGAATCCCGCGCCACCAGCAAGCTGGGGCGGACCATCGTGGTTAACCCGGGATCCACGTACCCGGAGGGGGTCCTGCAGGGCTCGGTCCTGACCCTGAACCGGGGCAAGGTCACCTCGCACCGGTTCGTCACCGGGTAAGCATGGATGGCGGTCCCCGTGGCGCCGGCGTCGGGCCATGGCTACAGGGCTTCCGCGCCGCGGTCGCGCTGACCTTCGACGTGGACGCCGAGTCGGTGATGCTGGCCAGTGATCCTTCGCTGGCGGCGCGGGCCTCACTGATGTCCCACGAGCGCTTCGGGCCCCGGGCCGGCCTGCCCCGGATCCTCCGCCTGCTGGCCGGGCGCGGGATCCGGGCCACGTTCTTCGTCCTCGGCTATACCGCCGAGCGGCACCCGGACGCGATCCTGGCCGTCCGCGACGCCGGGCACGAGATCGCCCATGATGGCTACCTGCACGAGCTGCTGACCGGCGCCGACGAGGCGGCCGAGCGGGAGTACCTCGAGCGCGGGCGCTCGAGCGGGTGGCCGGTGTCCGGCCCGCCGGGTACCAGGCTCCGTGGTGGGAGACCACCGACCGGACCCCGGACCTGCTCGTGGAGTACGGCTTCAGCTTTGACAGCAGCCTGTTCGACGCCGACCTGCCGTATGTCCGCCAGCTGGCGGGCGGCTCGATCACGGAGATCCCGGTCTCCTGGGCGCTTGATGACTGGGAGAAGTACGCATTCTGGCCGGGGTCACCGGCACCTGCACCATCGAGCGCCCGTCGCTGGTGGCCGAGCACTGATAGGAGGAGGTGCCGGCCTGCACGGAGGGGGGGCATGCTGCGTGATCAACATGCACCCGTTCTTGTCCGGTCGGCTCGCGCGGGTCAGAACGCTCGGCTCGCTGATCGACAAGATCATTCAGCACGGGGAGATCTGGCTTGCCCCATGAGCGAGATCGCGGACCGGGTAATGGCGGCAACCGCAGCCGCGCCGGGTCCCGGCTGCGCTAAAATGCCGCCGGGGCAAAAGGCAGACGTTCCTGATATTAACTGACAGAAACAGGAGGCTCGCCATGGCAGTACACGACGAGGCTGGGCTATATGTCAGGCAGGCCACCGGCCTCGTCCGCGCGGCGGGCAAATGGAGCGTCCTGATCTACAACATTATGTTCGTGAGCATCGGGCTCATGACGCTGTTCGCCCTCTCACTCATCCCGGCCTTCTATCCCGGCGCCAACATCCAGCTCACGTTTGTTCTTGCGCTCGTCGTGGTGCTGCCCACCTCGCTGGTCTTCGCGATGCTGTCCGTGGCGATGCCGCGCTCGGGGGGCGACTATGTCTACGTGAGCCGCGCGCTCGGGCCCGCCTGGGGAATGATGTCCAACTGGAACCAGACGGTCTGGTGGATCCTCTACGGCGGGGTGCCTTCCGCGTTCTTCGCCTACTACGGGCTCACCCCCCTGCTGCGCTCGCTGGGTGTGCTGACCAACAACCCCGGGCTGATCACCTGGGGTGACCGGCTGTCGACGCCGACCGGGGCGTTTCTGACCGGCACCGCGCTGATAGTGATCCTGGTCGCAATCTTCGCGACCGGCATGAATTTCTACTTTCGGGTCCAGAATGTCCTGTTTGTGGTGGCGATGCTGGGTGTCCTGCTCACCATTGCGGTGCTGCTGCCCAAGAACCCGGCCAGCTTCCAGGCCGGATTCAACCACTCGCTGGCCAGTACGGCCGGGACCCCTGATCCCTACCAGGCGGTAATGACCGCCGCTAAAAAGGACGGCTTCACGACCGCCCCGTTTAGCCTGTACTGGACCATCATCCCGATCACCTGGATCTATCTCGAGCTGGTGTTCAACCAATCCTCCGCCTACATCGGCGGCGAGGTGCGCCGGCCGGGCCGGGTGCAGATCTGGTCGATGCCGGCCGCGGCCGTCATATCGACGGCCGGAGCCATGCTGCTGGTCTGGGTGCTCCAGCGCACCGCCGGCACCACGTTCCTCGGCGCTCTGTCGTACAACAACGGGGCGGCGCTCCACTTCAGCACCGCGCCGACCTACAGCGAGGTGGCGTCCTACGCGACCGGGAACGCCGTCGTGGCCTTCCTGCTCTGCTTCGGGTTCATCTTCTGGGCCTACGCCTGGCTCCCCGGCCAGATCCTCAACGCATCCAGGAACCTGCTTGCCTACGGGATCGACGGGGTCATGCCGTCCTGGCTCGCGAACGTCAACGAGCGCCGGCACACGCCGGTGAACGCCCTGGCCATCATGGGACTGGGCTCGATCGCCGCGCTGTGGCTCTACACCCGCC
>Ga0335085_10012348_pt1 | contig 12588 bp, 8 predicted proteins | sample Lox_Sample_45_FD_206712 | JGI IMG/M metagenome (GOLD analysis project Ga0335085, IMG submission 206712) | Soil microbial communities from Loxahatchee National Wildlife Refuge, Florida, United States - Lox_Sample_4.5 | ecosystem: Environmental > Terrestrial > Soil > Wetlands | place: USA: Florida...
GCGACATCGTCAAGCGCTTCGGCGAGTTCACCGCCGTCAAGGGCGTGAGCTTCGACGTGCAGGAGGGCGAGGTCTTCGGGCTGCTCGGCCCGAACGGCGCGGGCAAATCCACGCTCATCCGCATGATGGTGACGCTGGTGCCGCCGACCTCGGGCACGGCGATCATCAACGGCTTCGACGTCCGCACGCAGGCAAACGACGTGCGGCGTGCGATCGGCGTGATCCCGCAGGCGATGACAAGCGACCTGGAGCTCACCGTCCGCGAGAACCTGCTGATCTACTCCAAGCTCTACAGCGTGCCGAAGGCGCGGCGCGACAAGATCATTCCCGAGCTCATCGAAGCGGTCGAGCTCACGCAGTGGGCCGACAAGCCGGTGAAGAATCTTTCGGGCGGCATGCGGCGCCGCGCCGAGATCGCGCGCGGCCTCGTCCACGAGCCGAAGATCTTCTTTCTCGACGAGCCGACCACCGGTCTCGATCCCGTCTCGCGCGTGGCCGTCTGGGACATGCTGCGCCGCATCAAGGAGCAGCGAGGCCTCACGATCCTGATCACGACGCACTACATGGACGAGGCCGATCGGCTCTGCGATCACATCGCGATCGTGGATCACGGCGAGCTCAAAGCGCTCGACTCACCCGTGACACTCAAAGCGTCGGTCCCCGGCCGCAACGTGCTCGAGGTCAGCTTTTCCGCCGAGCCCGAGGGCTGGGAGCAGAAGCTCGCGTCGCTGCCGGAAGTCGAGGAAGTGACACGCCGCGAGAGAGTGTTCCGCCTCGGGACCGGCAACGGCCCGGAGACCACGCTCGCGCTGCTCGAGGCTGCGGCGAAGGCCGGCATCACGGTGCAGTCGCTCTCGGTGCAGAGCACGACGCTTGACGACGTGTTCGTGCACTTCACCGGCCGCGCGCTGCGTGATGCGCTGCAGGAGGCGCCGGCGCACGACTTCTCGTTCATGAGGCGTTGAACATGTCGCGCGCCTGGGCCATCGTCGAACGCGAGCTGCGCCGGTTCACCAAGAGTCCGACGCTCATCGTCCTGTCGCTCATCGGGCCGCTTCTGCAGCTGGTGGTGCTCGGCTATGCGTTTGGCGGCAACGTCAAGCACTTGCGCGTCGGCGTCGTCGATCTCGACCACCACGTGCCGGCGATCCGCATGCGCGAGCTCTTCAGCGCGGTCTCGGCGAACGCGAAGACCTACGACACCGTCGAGTACGCCGATCTCGGCGACGCCCTCACGGATCTCCGGAACGGCCGTCTCAATGGCGTCCTGACGATCCCGCCGGACTACTCGCGCCGCACGCTGGCATCCGACAATCCGCGCGTGGCCCTCGTCGAGGACAACACGGACAACTTCGTGACCGGCACGCTCGCGGCGTCGATGGGGTCGCTCGTCACCACGCTCGACGCGCCGGCGGCGACCGGCGAGCGGCTCACCAGTCAGCCGACCCTCGACGTCGTCGAGATGTATCCGTACGTGCCGTACATTCAGTACCTGCTGCCGGGCACGATCACGATGTCGATCTTCGTGATGGTCATGATTGGCGGCGGCATCATCTTCATTGACGACAAGGCGCGCGGCTTGCACGAGGGCTACCTCGTCACGCCAATCAGCAAGCTCGAGCTGGTCGTCGGCTTCAACCTGTCGGGAACCATCAAGGCCGTGCTGGCGGGCTTGATATTGATGACCGTCGGTGCGGTGATCGCGGGCGTGCCAGACCCGTTCGCGCCGATGCGAATGCTGCGCGTGTTCGTCGTGATCGTGCTCACGGCGTTTGCGCTCATCAGCCTGATGTTTCTCTTGATGGTGCGCGTCACCGATCCGCTCGTTCCGCGCGCGACGTTCGGCGTGCTGAACACGCTCTTGTACTTTCCGAGCGGCGCGGTCTATCCGATCCAGGGCTTTCCGGCCTGGATGCAGGGCATTTCGAACGTCGATCCGTTTACGTACGCCGTGCACGCGTTCAAGTGCCTGCTCCTGAAGAACACGGGCCTTGGCGCGATCACGACGGACCTGTTGTTTCTGAGCATTTTCTCGGTCGTCACCATGACGCTCGCGGTGTCGCTCTTCAGACGAACGCTTTGACCATGCATCGTCCCGCGAAGCCCACGGCCGATCACGACACGAGAGCGCGGCTGCTCGACGCGGCCATTCGTCTGTTCGCGGAGGCCGGCTACAAACGCGTGACCGTGCGGGCGATCTGTCGCGCGGCCCACGCGAACGTCGCCGCCGTGAACTATCACTTCGGGGACAAGCTCGGCTTGTATCGCGAGGTGACCGAGCAGGCGATCGCGCAGATGCAGGAAACGACGGATCTCGCCGTCGCGGCGGCCGCCGGCGGCACGCCAGAGGAGCAGCTGCGCGCGTACGTCACGGTCGTGACCGAGCGGCTCGTCGGTTCGACCGTGCACGAGTGGGTGCATCGCTTCATCGCGCGCGAGATGATCGATCCGACGCCCGTGCTCGCGACGCTCGTCGATCGCGGCATGCGCCCGCGGCTCGATCACCTCGCCACGATTGTGGGCGCGCTCTTGCGGCTGCCGCCCGACGATCCGAAAGTGATGGCGTCGGTGACGAGCGTGCACTCGCAGATCCTGCTGTTCCGGTCGAATCCCATCACGCAGCGCCTTCGCGCCAAATCGAAGACCGCGGCGCCATCGCCCGCCGAGATTGCGGCGCACATCACGTCGTTTTCGCTGGCGGGCATCCGCGCCGTCGGCGCGGTCTGAGCGCTACTTCGATCGCGCGGGCCGCGCGAGCGAGACGTTCACCGTCTTGCTGTCGCCGTCGGCGAGCGTGACGCGCGCGGCCGACCGCGCGAGCTCATCGAGCAGGACCGAGTCGAACTGCTCGTTCGGCGCGAGGTCCGGCACGGCCGCCACGTAGTACTCGCCGGGCGGCAGACCGGCCGCCAGGCCGAACACGAACAGGCCGTCGCCGCCGCACTGGCGGACGACGATGCGCCGCGACTGCGGGAACCGGAGCGCGCGATCGACCGGAAAGGCGAGCACGGCGCAATCGCGCCCCGCGCGGCCCGCCGCGTCGCGCACCGTGCCGGCGATTTCCGGCGCGTCGTCGGTCATCACGATCGTGATGCCGCGCGCATCCTCGGCGCCGAGCACGACCGGGACATCCAGCGCATCGCGGCCGCCGGCGATCGCCGTCGCCGCAAACCAGTCCGGCACTTGCGTGACGTTGTTCGGCGGCACGACCACGAACAGGCGATAGCGGCCGGGCGTGAGATCGGTGATCGTGAAGCCGCCGTCCTTGTCCATCAGCACCGGCCCCGGAACGTTCAGCACGCCGCTTCCGGGCGTCGGCCGCACGCCGACGCGGAAGTTGACGTCGTCGGGCGGCGATCGTCGTCCGTCGAACGCGAGCCGGCCGGAGATCGTGAGCGCCGGGCGCAGCGCCAGCGTTCGAGGCGCGGGCGGCGTGGCCGCGATCGTGACGTGGTCGGCCGCCCATTGCGGCTCGAACGGCTCGGCTCGCGATTCAGGCGGGCCGGGCGGCGGCACGCTGCGCGCGACGATCTCGTACTCGCCGGGCACGACGCCGTTGAAGGCGAAGCGGCCATCCGGCCCCGGGCGCTGCGTCTGCGAGTTGAGCACGGTGCCGGACGCGTGTTGATTCGCCGGCCGCAGCGTGACCTGCACGCCCGCCGCGCCGCGAGACACACCCGTGACGACGCCCTCGACCCGTGCGATTGACACGATCGACGTTCGCAGATCGACGCCGTCGCGCTCCTCGCCCGCGCCAAGGCGGATCGCCGGGGCGTCGTCGGCTCGTGGCGACGACGGAAAGTACACCGACGCGTACGCGGCCTGCGGATTGCCGATGCCGCGCGGCTGCAGCGCGACGAGATAGTCGCCCGGGATCAGATCGAAGATGCGATACGCGCCGCGATCGTCGGTGACCGCGCCGGACGGATCGCCCGCGTCTCCGCCAAGCACCACCTCGTCGCCCGTCTCGCGCCGCGGCAGCACGCGGACGCGCGCGCCCACGATCGGCTGGCCGTCGACGTCGATCACGTGTCCGGAGATCACCGCGCCCTTGAGCAGGTCGAGCGTGACGTCCGGGAGTTTCTGTCCCGCGGCGAGCGAGATTTCCGTGCCCGGCCGCCCCGGGCGTCCGGCGCCGTAAAGCGCGGCAATGTATGCGGGCTTGCCGGCGCCGAGCAGGAATCGTCCCGGCGGCAGTCCTGTGAAATTGAAGCGCCCGCTTGCGTCGGTCGACGTCACGCGCAAGAGGCCGATGTCGGTCCCCGCGATGAGCACCATCGCGCGCGCCGCCGGACCGCCCATGCTGGCGCGGACGACGCCAGACACTTGACCGGCGCCCGCGGCGTCGGCTGACGCCTTCTGCTCGGCGCGGACCGCGACCGCGAGGAGCGCACAGATGACGACGGCGAGGGCGGAGCGCGTCATTTCTTTACCGCCGGTGGCGCGACGGTCAGCGTGAGATTCTGCGGCGGCCCGCTCGCGACCTCGGCGCGCGTGGCGTGGGGCGCGAGCGCGTCGAGCCGCGCGCGATCCTGCCACTCGGATGCCGGCACGTGCTGGACGGCGATCGCGAGGTACGAGCCGGCAGGCAATCCGCCGACGCCGAACAGGCCATTGGGCCCCGGCCGCACGAGCTTGAAGCGCCGCGCCTGCGGGCTCGTGTCGAGAGCCGCCCGTCGCTCGGCGGGAAAGATCAGCACCGCGGCAGTCGCGACCGGTGCGCCGGTGGTGTCGACGACCCGGCCGTTGACGCCGCCGAGCGGACGATCGCTGAACGTCAGCACGACGTCGTCGACGCTCGCGGCCTGAAGGTCGAGCGCGTCGTCGACCGCATCGCCCGCGGCCGCGCGCGCCGAGTCGAGCTGCCAGCCGCGCGGCACGTTGGCAACGCGGACGAAATATTTCCCCGGAGGCACGCTCATCGTCGTGAATCGCCCGTCGGCCGAGATCGCGCCGCGCCACGGCGGCGTGCCGGGCGGCAGCGGTCCGTCAGCGGGATCGAGCCGCAGCGCGATTTGTGCGACCTCCGCGGCCGAGGGCGTCGACGCGCCGTTGAATCGTACACGGCCGCTCACGACGAATCCGCGATGCACGGGCACCGCGAGGCCGGCGACGTTGCCCGAGCCGACGGTTGCGGGCGTTCGCGCCCACCACGTCGGGTCGGTCGGCACCGGTAATTGCGGTGACGCCGGCGGTGGCGGCGGACCCGCCGCAGGCCGGGAGAGCAGCGCCACGACGTACTTGCCCGGCGGAATGTTCGCGAGGTCGAAACGGCCGTTGCTGTCGCACGCCGCCGCCGCGAGCTCGAGGGGATCCGTTTCGAGCGTGCTGTCGGCCGGCAGCAGGCGAACGACGGCGCCTTCGATCGGTCCGTCGATGCCCGTCAGCGTGCCCGAGACGCGCACGCCGCGAATCGCGCGCAGTCGAAAATCCACGCTCGTCTTGTCCGTGCTCGCCTCGACGGCCACTCGCGTCGCCGCGCCGGACGTCTGCGCGTCGCGAAAGAACGTCAGCGCGTACGTCTTCAGGCGGCTGTCGCGCTCCGGCACGCCGAGCCCGCTCGCGGTGGCCGCGGCCATCACGTCGGCCGACGATGCCGGCGTCGAGGCGAGCATGCTCAGCAGCAGCGCCGTTTCCGGCTCGCGGTCCGGCTGGGCGGCGACGACGTACTCGCCGGGGACGAGACCGCTGAGCCGATAGGCACCGCGATCGTCGGTCGTCGTGGCGGCCACCGGCGCGAGCCGCCACGCGCCGGCGACGAGGCTCTTGCGAAGCGCGCGGATCTCGATCCCCACGAGCGGATCGCCGTCAGCGATCACGCTGCCCGAGATCGCGCCCAGCTTCCAGAGCGGCAATGTCAGGTCGCCGGACTGCCGATCGCCGGTCAGATCGACAAGGAGCGGCGGCGCCGCGGGGTCGCGCTCGCCGTTGCCGCTGCCGAAATATCCGGCGCGCGCGGCGAAGAGCGAGTAAGTCCCGGGCGCGACGTTTCGAAACACGAAGTGCGCCTGGGCATCGGCGATGACGCGCTCGGGGCCGCCACGGCCGGCGAGCGTGACGATCGCCTCGGGGAGCGGCGCGCGCGTGGCGCCGTCGACGACGCGCCCTTGCACGTCGGTCGATGGTCCGCCCGGCGCCGACTGCGGCGGTCCGACCCGTTCGCGGCCGAACACGACCGCACTGGCGATGACGAGCGCGATGCCGAGGAAGACGCTGCGACGCTGCATGAGAGGCAATCGGCGAAGCCGCTCGGCTCAGTATGATCCAAACCGGCGACGCTGGATACGATTCCGACGTGTTGCAGAAACCTGGACGGCCGAGTCGTTGTCGCAGGAGGGCCCCGCCTACACGCTGGTCCTGGAAACGAGGGTCCAGGATCTCGCGGCGTTCGAGCGGCGCTTAGACCGTGAATCCCTTCACCGCGTGCGGTGTGTAGGGCGCTTCGAGCGCGGCGCGCTCGTCGGCGGAGAGCTGGAGGTCGAGCGCGCGAATCGCGGCCTCGAGATGATCCATCTTCGTCGCGCCGACGATTGGCGCGACCACGCCGGGGCGTCCGAGCAGCCATGCCAGGCCGACCTCGGCCATCGTCACGCCGCGCGCCTTCGCGACGCGCTCGACGGCGTCGATCACCGCGAGATCGCCCGGCGAATCGTAGAGCCGCGGCGAATAGTCGTCGGAGCTCGCGCGGGCGGTGCCGCCGGCGCGCACGTCGCCGCCGGCCGGCCGCGGGCGCGTCAGCAGCCCGCGCGCGAGCGGGCTCCACGGCACGAGCCCGATGCCGGCGCTCAGGCAGAGCGGAATCATCTCGCGCTCTTCTTCGCGGTAGATCAGGTTGTAGTGATTTTGCATCGAGACGAACCGGGCCCATCCGCGCCGTTCGGACGCTGACAGCGCGTTCGCCATCCGCCACGCGGAGCCGGAGCTGGCGCCGAGATAGCGCACCTTGCCGCGGCGCACGAGATCGTTCAGCGCCTCGAGCGTCTCGTCGATCGGCACCACCGGATCGAAGCGATGGATCTGGTACAGGTCGATCGCGTCGACGCCCAATCGCGTCAGGCTCGCGTCGCACGCCTGCAGGATGTGCTTGCGCGAGAGGCCGCCCATGTTCGGGCCCGGCCCCATCGGAAAGTTGACTTTCGTCGCGATGACGATTTCCTCGCGCCGCGCGTACGTCTTGAGCGCGCGTCCCGTCACTTCCTCGCTGATCCCCAGCGAGTACATGTCCGCGGTGTCGAAAAACGTGATCCCCGCCTCGATGGCGCGGCGGAAGAACGGCTGCGCCGCGGCCTCGTCGAGCACCCAGGGGCGCCACGCCGGATTGCCGTAGCTCATGCACCCGAGCGCCAGCCGCGAGACCTGCAATCCGCTTGACCCCAATCGCACGTACTGCATCGAACGTCCTCCGGCTCACCACGTCGCTTTGAGCGGGTGAGCCTCCGTATTGAAGACGACGCGATCGAGATCGATCGTCTCCGGCGAGAAAAGTAAGTACAGGTACTTGAGCGTCTCGGCGAGAAAGAAGCTGTGCTGGCGGTCGCCGCGCTCCTTGGTGACGACGCTCTTCAACACCGTGTAGCCGTCGTCGGTCCGACAGTATTGGACGAGCGACGTCAGAATCGTCCGGCCCATGTCGAGGTACCTCGGGTCGCGCGTGTAGTGAAAGAGGTAATACGCGGATTCGACGATTTCCGGCCGCAGCTGGTAGCTCTCGACCTCGGCGGTCATGGTTTTGTAATCGAGGACTTCGGGCTCGATGCCGTGGAGCGTCCACATCTTGAAATTCGAGTCCGCGAGCCGCCGCGCGCGATCGAGATCGCCGCCGAGCGCCAGCACGGCCGGAAAGAACGCCTCGAGCGAGCCGTACGACGTGGCCGTCCGCTTGCCCGTCGTCATGTCCGACACGCCGTACCACAGTCCCGCCGGCCCGTCGTCGGCGAGGTACTTGTCGACGCTGGCGATGCTCTCGCGGTACATCGCGCCGCAGTCCGCGTCGCCGAACAATTTTTGGCACTTGAGCAGATATTCGTAATACGAGTCGATTCCGCCGCCGATGTGGCTGCTCGGATTCGTCCATTTGCCGGTGGTCACGTCGATTTGCTCGCCGACGAGTCCGGTGTGCGGATCGCGGCGCTCGTAGACGCCGGCCAGCGCCGTTTTGGCCTTCGTGTAGAACACGTCGCGGTGCGTGAGCTTGGCCAGCGTGCCGAACTCGAGGATGAGCGTGCCGATTTCCGCCGGATTGCTGAGCGGGTCGCTCGTCTTGCCCGTTCGCAGGTTGACGAAGCGATAGGGCATGCCGGTGGGCGAGTCGAAGGCCGGCAGCAAACGCGTGCCGAGGTCCTCGGCGAGCGCGAGGAACTTCGGATCGTTCGACATTTGAAAAGCCGAGAGCAGGCCGCCGAGCAGGCGAATGGTCACTTCGAAGACCTGGACGTCGACGTCTTGATCGAATGACAGATGATCGATGAGGTACTGACGCGTGGCCGCGGCCTCGTCGGCGAAGCCCATCAGGGTCATCGTGTCGAGCGCGTCGACGGGCGTCATGTCGAAGACGGCGGGCGGATACCAGTCGTGCGCGGTGCGGCTGATCGGATTCAGCTCGTCGTGGCCCCACGCGATCCGTTTGTAGCGAGACCACGCGAATTGAAATTCGTCGCGCACGCGCGCGGCAAGCGCCGCGCGCTCCGCATCCGTCATCGTCTGGCGGACGGACCGCGGTACGGAAGTTGCCGTTCCGACAAGTGTGAACGCGAGCACGCACGCGACGAGCCATCCGGGGCGACGCACGACGTCCGGCACGTTATGACCTGCGGCGCGACTCGTCAAGCGCGCATGCCTGTCAGCGACCGTCGCAAATCGTCAGCGCTCGTGACGAGAACTGGCCACGAGCGACCATTGAGGGCCGCCAGCTGTCCCCTCCAGGCGCCGCTCACCGTGGTCGTTCGCGAGAAATTACGAAGTCGTCCCGCGGCGACAAATCCGAAATGGCGCCTTTTTCGAGACATTCCGACAGATTGAGCCGCCGCCCGTCCCATGGATCAGCCGCCGATCCGCGCACAAATTCGTCGCCAGGGCCGGGAACCCCTGGCATAGAAGGTGCACTAGAAGGCGCCAGTTGATCCATGCGTTGGTTCTGGAAATCCGCCCGCCGCCGCGTCGCCCGAGAGCAGACCATCATCGCTTCGCTCATCGTGGCGTATGTGCTGACCGGCAAGCTCGGTCTGGTGCTGGCCTACGATCATCCCGCGACGAGCCTCGTCTGGCCGCCGGCCGGCATCGCGCTCGGCGCGTTCGTCGTGCTCGGCTATCGCGTCTGGCCGGCGGTGCTCGCGGCTGCGACGATTCTCTACGCCATGACGATCGGCGCCGTTCCGGCGGTCGTCGCCATGGCCGCGGGCAACACGCTCGAGGGCGTCCTGACGGCGTACCTCATCAATCGATTCGCCGGCGGGCGCAATGCGATTCAGAATCCCGGCAACGCCTTCAGATTCGCCGGCCTCGTCATCCTGGCCAGCATGACGATCGGCGGCACCATCGGCGCGGCGAGCCTGGCGATCTCCGGTCTCGCATCGTGGATGGCCTACGGCAAGATCTGGATGACGTGGAGCCTCGGCAACATGACGGGCAGCCTGCTCCTGGCGCCGACGATCATGTTGTGGAGCCAGGGCGGCAACGAACGCTGGCCGACCGCGCGGACGGTCGAGGCCGTGCTCGTCCTGCTCACGATCGTGTTCGTCGGACTCGCCGTCTTCTGCGGCTTCCCGAGCGAGCTGCGCGGCTATCCGATCGAGTTCCTGTGCGTGCCCGTCCTGCTGTGGCCGGCGTTCCGGCTCGGCCGCCGCGCCACGGCGGTCGCGATCCTGCTGCTCACGTCGCTCGCGCTGTTCGGCACGCTCAGTGGATACGGCGTGTTCGTACGGAGCACGCCGACGGCCTCGCTCATCATGGTCCAGTCCTTCATGAGCATCACGGCCGTCATGACGATGGCGCTGTCGGCGCTGGCGTCGGAGTACTCGGTGGCCGAAGCGCAGCTGCGCGAGCTGGTCGTCACCGACCCGCTGACCGGGCTGCCCAACTATCGCCGCCTCGTCGAGGTGCTGGGCAACGAGATCGCGCGGTCCAACCGCAATGACGAGCCGTTCGCGGTGGCGTTCTTCGACATGGACGGCCTCAAGCGCATCAACGACGAGCTCGGCCACCTGATTGGCAGCCGCGCCGTCTGTCGATTTGCCGAAACGCTCCGCGCGTCGTGCCGCGCGACGGATACTGCCGCGCGGTACGGCGGTGACGAATTTGTCGTCATTCTGCCGGACACGGACGAGGAAGGCGCGCGCGTGGTGATTCAGCGCGTCGAGGAGCGTCTCGCGGAAGATCCTGACAAACCGGAATTGGCCGTTAGTGCAGGTGTTGCTGTCTATCCGCGCGATGGCGGCACGCCAACGACGCTGCTGAGCGCGGCCGATCGCGCGCTCTACGCGGTGAAAGCGTCGAAAGCGAACGCTCGACGCCGCGGCGTCGTCGCGCTGCACGAGTGGAGCAGCGCAGCTGGCTCACGATAGTCGTTGAAGCGCTGACAGGTTTCTTCATAGAATTGACGCGCGCTCGCGTATTCTCTTCGAACGTGCTGCTCCTCCGGCTCCCTACCCGTGGCACGTTAACTGCAGCGTAACGAGCATCTGACCAGGCGAATTCCCCGGCCGTCGGTCGCGGTTCCATGTACGCACGACTGGCGAGACATCCCGTCACGCACGCGACGTTGTTCGCGTTCTACCTCGCATTTGGCCGGCTCGGCGTCGCGCTCGAGTCGCTGAACGGAAGTGTCGCTGCGGTTTGGCCGCCGAGCGGATTCTCGCTCGCGGCGTTCATGCTGTTCGGCCGGCAAATCTGGCCGGCGATCGCGCTGGGATCGTTCTTCGTCCGCTTCATCCAGACGGGCGAGATCCTGGCCTCTGTGCCCATCGCCATTGGCGACACGATCACTGCGCTTGCCGGCGCGGCGCTCGTCAACCGGTTCGCCGGCGGCACCAGCGCCTTCGCCAGCCCGCGCAACATCTTCCGCTTCGCCGCCATCGTCGCGTTCGCGACGACGATTGGCGCGTCGATCAACGGCGGCGTCGACTTGTGGCGAGACCCGAGAATCTGGCACGACATGCTGACCTTGTGGCTGCTCGCGTGGCTCGTGCGGCTGAGCGGCACGCTGGTGTTCGCGCCGTTCATTCTGCTCTGGGCCTTCGACAAGCCCGGCTGGCCGCACTGGACGACGTTGCTCGAATCGCTCGTGCTGTTCAGCCTGCTCGTGGGCGTCGGGCTGCTGGTGTTTGCGGGGCTCTTTCCGTCCGACATCAAGAACTATCCGCTCGAGTTCCTCTGCGTACCGTTCTTCCTCTGGGCCGCCTTCCGTTTCGGCCGGCGCGAGGTCGCGTCCGCGACCGCGATTCTGTCCGGCATCGCCGTGTGGGGCACGCTGCACGGCTTCGGCCCGTTCTTCCGCGACACGCTGAACGAGGCGCTCGTGCTGCTGCAGGCGTACATCTCCGTCATGTCGGTGATGGGCCTGGTGCTCGTCGCCAGCGTCGGCGAGCACAAGCAGGCGGAAGCGCAGCTGCACCAGCTGGCCACGACCGATCCGCTCACGGGGCTGGCCAACTACCGGCGCCTGCTCGAAGTGCTGCGGGCGGAGATCACGCGATCGGGCCGCACGCGCCGATCGTTCGCGGTGCTGTTCATCGACATGAACGGCCTCAAGCGCGTGAACGATCGCTACGGGCACCTGACGGGCAGCCGCGCGCTCTGCCGCGTCGCCGATGCGCTGCGACAGGCCAGCCGCGCGATCGACACGGCGTCGCGCTTCGGGGGCGACGAGTTCGCGATCGTGCTGCCGGAGACGACGTTCGAAGGCGGCGAGCGCGTGCTCGAGCGCGTGTCGGAAATCCTCGCGCTCGACACGACGACCCCGAAGATCTCCGTCAGCGGCGGCGTGGCCGTCTTTCCCGACGACGGGGAGTCGCCGACGGTGCTCTTGCGAGCCGCCGACCGCAAGCTCTACGACGCGAAGGCGCGCATCGCCACGAGCCGCAAGGACACGGGCACGCGCGGCCGGGGCGGGCGGACGAACGTGTCTGGATCGCTGTTTTAGCCGCGCCCGACTCACGCGCCCGCCAGCCTGCGAGTCCTTCGTGATGAAATTCATCACCTGTTAGTGGCAAACTGGCGCGCATGGCTCAGCCATTACCTATCGCTCGGACTGCCGACGGTACCGAACTCTCGCTGCTGCCCGCGCTGTCGAATCGTCACGGCCTCATCACTGGCGCCACCGGCACCGGCAAGACGGTCACGCTGCAGGTGATGGCCGAGCAGTTCTCGCGGATCGGCGTGCCGAGTTTTCTTGCCGATGTGAAGGGCGACCTGGCGGGCCTCGCCGCCGCGGGGGCCGCGACGCCGAAGCTGGCCGAGCGCGTCAAATCGCTCAAGCTCGACCTGCCCGCGTTCGCGGCGTGTCCCGTCGTGTTCTGGGACGTCTTCGCGAAGAGCGGTCATCCGGTCCGCGCGACCGTGTCGGACATGGGACCGCTCCTGCTCAGCCGGCTC
>Ga0335085_10012349_pt1 | contig 12585 bp, 11 predicted proteins | sample Lox_Sample_45_FD_206712 | JGI IMG/M metagenome (GOLD analysis project Ga0335085, IMG submission 206712) | Soil microbial communities from Loxahatchee National Wildlife Refuge, Florida, United States - Lox_Sample_4.5 | ecosystem: Environmental > Terrestrial > Soil > Wetlands | place: USA...
TCGAGAACGGTGTAGGCCCATTGCCTGGCCGACATCGTCTCGGCTGGCGCCGCGATCGGGGGCTGTTGCTCCTCCAGCACTGACACGTTCGCCGATCCCCGCTTCGCACCGCGCAGCCGCAAAATTTTCACCTTCGACAATAGGCCGGTGCGAGGCTCGCAAAACTGAAAGTCTTGTAAGGTTTACGGCCGTTAGTTCACGGAATTGCCGTCCGGCGTTGCGTTAAAGCCTCCCAAGGCCGGATTGTAGCGATACCGGAAGGTCGTCGTGTGCTGATTGCCCTGCCCATCGCGATAATCGAGACGGCCGGCCAGCCACAGGACGTACTGCCCGTTCCTGACATTCGCCGCCTCTTCTGCTGTCAAGGGACGTGTCTTCTCGAAGAATACGAGCTTGCCGAGCAGATTGGGAAGCAGCACGCCCGTCGTGGTTAGGGGCCCCGGCTTTGACGGGACGGCGGGCGGCGGCAGCTTCGCCGCGCGCAGGCTGCCGATCGTGACGGAGCGGAAATCACGCGCCGGCGTGCGCCCGCTGTTGATGAAGTAGAGCGTCGTAACGGGACTGCCGCCGTTGGTGAAATCGACCGTGTTGACCGTTTCGATGGCCACCCAGGGCCGATCTGCCACCGCTGATACCGCAGCCGGCAGGTTCTTGGTCATCGCGTTGACGCGGTCGGCCACACCGTTCATCCGGATCAGGAAGAACGTGTTGCCGAGCAGGACAAGCAGCCCGATCAGAAGGAGCGCCATCAAGATCGGCTCTTTCGTCCAGCCCTCGCGTTCAGGGCGAATAGGTGCCGACGGGAGAGGCGCGCGTGACGGCGGAACGGGGGCGAAATCTTCGCCTGACGATGGGTGGTCGGGCTCTGCGTATTGATCGGATAAGGGAGACATCTCCGGCGGTGTTCTCAGCACTTCTGCGAAGGCTGCGGGCTTTTGTTGGGTACTGCGCAAATCGTTTGCCGGCGCAAATGACGTCGCTTCCACGATTGGAGGCGAAGATACTTCCACTGCAACGGGCGGGCTGGCCTGCGGTTCCGGTGCGGGCTCGGATTCCGCCGCCGGCGTCCCCACCTCCTCGGCGGCCGGCGTAACCTGGCCGCCGGACTCCAGTTCTCGTTGAGCCCTTTTCTGCGCCCATCGCTCCTTGCGGCGTTGGAGGCGCGTCGCTTCGTCTATTGGCATTCGAAACTCGGGGGCAAGGGGGGTTGCCGGGGCGCGTTATAGCCCAATGGAAAACGCTCTGCATTCAAAAGGATAGAGACCTAGTGGTGCCAGAAAGGCCGGGAATCGGCAAATTCCTTCCAGCAGGCCTTGGCGTCGTCCCAGATGCGGTTGGCCCGGTCGAGCTGCCAGCCATAGACGATGCCAGCGGCAAACGAGAGATCCTCCCGCGTGGCGAGCGGCCCGCCATCGCCTTCCGCCACCAGCTTTTCCAGAATGGCCTTTGCCGTGGCCACGTCGTTCAGCGCGCCCAACACATCCTGCATCTCGCTCAGACGGCCCATGAACTTCTTCGTGCGCTTCTTCGAATAGAGCGGGGCGAAGAAATCCGACGTGTAGCGCATCTTCTTGAGCGCGATGCGCAGGCGATGGCGTTTTTCGTCCGACAACCTGTCGAGATGGCGCGCGCGTTTCTTCGCGTGATCGAGGCGATAGTCGAGCATGCGTTGCGCCACGGCTTCCACCGGCGCTTCGAATGCCATCACGCCCTTTGCGGCGTGGGCGCGTGTCCGGTTGGCGCTCGACCATATGCGCGCATCGAGCGCTTCGCTCAGTTCGCGGATGAAACTCGAGAAGCCGGGCGAGATTACGCGAATGACCGCGTTCTCCCAGGCCCGTCCGCGTGCCGCGATGGCACGCTCGCGCAAGACCTGGAACGCCTCCTTCGCGCCATTTGCCTGGGCGGCCGGTTCGAACAGACTTTCGAGAAACACGTCAAGATCGCGCGCTTCCGATAATTGCTCGGCGATCTGTTTCGCCTTCAGCCGCAGCGATTCCATGATCGGCGTACGGAATTCGCCGCCGAAGGCCGTGAACGCCACGCGCATGCGGCGCAATCCGACGCGCAGCTGATGCAGACCTTCCGGCTGGCGGCCTTCGACCACCGACGGAATGTTCGACACGACATGCCATTTGCATTGCGTGAGCGTGAAGCGGAACGCGTCTTCCGCCGTCGCATCGTCCGGCAGCAACGCCGGCTGGGATTTCACCGGCTTGGGCTGACCGCTCTTCTGTGGAATGCCTTGCGCTTCGATGATCGCCGGCAAGCCATGCATGCCGGGCACGCGCGCATAGAGCGTGCCTTCCAGGGCATCGAGAAATTTCAGTTCGAACTGCTGACCCATGCCGCCTTGCGCGCCAAGCTTTTGGCCAGCGCCTATCCGATCGTGATCGTATGACGACAGTTTTCCACAGCCTTCATGCGCCATTCAATTGGCATTGGCCAAAGGGCGAACAGGAACTCCGGCCTTTGCCAGCAAGGCCTTAGCCTCGGCGATGGTGCTGTCGCCAAAGTGAAATATCGACGCAGCCAGCACGGCGGACGCGTGGCCTTGCCGAATTCCATCCACAAGATGTTGCAGGGTCCCGACCCCGCCGCTGGCAATCACCGGCACGGGAACCGCATCGGCCACGGCACGCGTCAGCGCGAGGTCGTAACCCTGCCTGGTGCCGTCGCGATCCATCGAAGTGAGCAGGATCTCGCCGGCACCGTATTCGACCATGCGGCGCGCATGTTCGATGGCGTCGAGCCCGGTGGCATTGCGGCCGCCATGCGTGAACACCTCGAATTTGCCCGGTGCGGTCTGTTTGGCATCGATCGCAACGACGATGCACTGGCTGCCGAACTTGCGCGATGCCTCGCGCACGAATTCCGGATTGCGCACGGCTTCGGTGTTGATCGAGACCTTGTCGGCACCGGCCAGCAGAAGTGCGCGGATGTCGTCGAGCGTGCGCACGCCGCCGCCGACCGTCAGCGGCATGAAGCAGACTTCCGCCGTGCGCCGCACGACGTCGAGCAGGATGCCGCGCTTCTCGTGGCTGGCCGCAATGTCGAGGAAGCAGAGCTCGTCGGCACCGGCTTTGTCGTAGACCATCGCCTGCTCGACCGGATCGCCGGCATCGCGGAGGGCGACAAAGTTCACGCCCTTGACGACGCGGCCGTCCTTCACATCGAGACAGGGAATGACGCGGGCGGTGAGCATCAACGCGCCCTCGCCATCGCGGCGATGGTGAAGAAGCAGCGGCCGGTGACGGCTTGCGGCGGGATTCCGGTGGTGCGCGTCTGCTCCTCGGTTTCCAGCAGCAGGTCGCAGGCATCGAGCAGCTTGTCCTCGCTCCAGCGCTGCACCTGCGCCTTGAACGAGGCGGTTCGCGAAAAATGAATCTGCGGCCAGCCGCGGCGCATGGCGCTGTCGACCGGCTCGCCCTTCTCGTGCGCCAGCTTCACCTGCAGCACGCGCTGGAAATGCGACAAGCCGTTGCGGATGAGCATGGCGGGTGAGGCGTCATCGGCCCAAAGCCGCCCTAGCGCCAGATCGAGCCGCTTGAGATCGCCTTCGCCGGCGGCATCGCAGGCTTCTTCCGTTCGCGCTTCGCTTTCATCGCCGATTATGGCGCGCACATCGGCCAGTTCCACGCGGCCCTTGCCGTGGGCATAGAGCGCAAGCTTCTCGATCTCCCGCCGCGTGACGCCGCGATCGGCGCCCAGCCGCGACACCGCATCGTCCAGTGCTTCCGCCTCGATCGTGAGGCCTTCCGCCTTCAGCGCGCTGCGCACTACGTCTGACAGATCCCGCGCGCTGTCCGCATAGCACTGCACGGCGGCGGCGTTGTCGTATTCCTCGAACACCTTGCGCAAAGCCGACGCCTTGTTGAGATCGCCGGCTTCCACCACGACCAGCGCGTCGCCCTTGGGGTCTTCGAGGAAATCCTCGAACAGCTTCGCCAATCCGTTGCCAGCGCCGCGCACCCGCACCACGCGCCGCCCGCCCAGCATGGAAATAGCGGCAGCTTCATCCGCCAGCCGTGCGCCATCGGCATTCAGTACCTGCTCGCTCAACTCCGCGACACGGAACGCATCGGTGAGATCAGGCACGATGGTCTTCGCAAGCGCCTCGGCGCGCTCGCGCACCATTCCCTGATCGGGACCGAAGAACAGCGCCGCCACCAGATCCTTGGGCGCGCGGCCGATGAACCGGTCGGCCTCCGAGGACTTCACGATCATTTCGCGCCGCTGATCTGGTCCGAGAAATAGACCGCCAGGCGCAAACGCAGATGCTGCGAGATATCCGCGGCCGTGTGTGTTTGCGCCGATTCCTTGGCGACCTGCGTCGCGTAGGGCGACTCCACCACGTCGTAGCCCGAAAGCGAGCTTTCCGTGCCCTTGGTAAGCACCTTCAGCGTTTTGCGGTCGACGAGCTGGTAGTTGCAGATGAGGGTGTAGTTGTAGCGCGTGATCTCGACTTCCTTAAGCGCACCCACCTGCGTGTTCTGGATGGCGATGGCATCGTTCTTCTCGCGCAGATTCACTTTCAGTTCGTAGAGAGCGTTCTGCGGATCGACTGCAGCCTGCATATCGTCGAGCAGGTCGTTGCGCAGTTCGTAGCCGACGGTTTCGAGCTGGATCGGCGGCACATAGACGAAACCGAACTTCGAGGTGGCTCCGGGTTTGTCGCCGATGTCGCCATAGAGCGGATGAAAGCCGCACGCGCTCGTCGTTGTCACGACGAGCGCAGAAACCAGAATTCGGAGACCGGAATTCAGCGCGCTCCGGCGTTCCGGTTTCTGACTTCCGATTTCAGACTTCTGAATCATGCGACGACATTCACGATGCGGTCGGGAACCACGATAACACGTTTCGGCGGCTTGCCTTCCAGCGCGCGCGCCACCGGTTCCAGCGCCAGTGCTGCGGATTCCGCAATGGCCTTGTCGGCGCCACGCGCGATTTCGATGGTGCCGCGCAGCTTGCCGTTCACCTGCACCGCCATGGTGACGGAATCCGAACGCACAAGATCGGGATCGGCCTTGGGCCACGTCGCATCGACCACCAGCGTGGAATGACCGAGCCGCTGCCAGCAGCTTTCGGCCAAGTGCGGCATCATCGGGGCTGACAGCAGCACCAATGTTTCCAGCGCTTCGCGCTTCGCCGCCGGATCGACCTTGTCGGGAATCGCGCCGGTCAGCGTGTAGATTTGCGCCACGGCGCGGTTGAAGCGCAGGTTCTCGAGATCGTCGGTCACCGCCGCAATCGCACGATGCGTGGCGCGGCGCAGTTCGAGCGAGTCGCCGCTTGCGGCACCCGGCTTCGTACCGGCAGGCGGCAGATCGCCCACCTCGTCCACCATGCGCCAGATGCGTTGCACGAAGCGAAAGCAGCCAGACGCACCTTCGTCGGTCCATTCGATGTCGCGTTCCGGTGGCGTGTCGGACAGCATGAACCAGCGGATCGTGTCGGCGCCGTAGAGATCGATGATGGTCTCCGGCGCGATCACGTTCTTCTTCGATTTCGACATCTTCTCCGAAGAGCCGACTCGCACCTCGGCATTCGTGCCTTTGACGTAAGCCTTGCCGCCGTGCTTCTCGATCTCATCCGGCGTGCGCCATTCGCCGTCCGCGCTCTTGTAGGTTTCGTGGCAGACCATGCCTTGTGTGAACAATCCGGCGAAAGGCTCGTCCAGCGACACATAACCGAGCTTGTGCAGGCCGCGGGTGAAGAAGCGCGCGTAGAGCAGGTGCAGGATCGCATGCTCGATCCCGCCGATATACTGATCGACCGGGAGCCAATAATCCGCAGCCTTGCGATCGACAGGCGTTTCGCTTTTCGGATCAGTGAAGCGCGCGAAGTACCACGACGAATCCACGAAGGTGTCGCAGGTATCGGTCTCGCGTTCCGCCGCGCCGCCGCAGGACGGGCACGCCGTGTGTTTCCATGTCGGGTGCGAGACGAGCGGATTGCCCGCGCTCTCGAACTTGATCTCGTCCGGCAGCAACACCGGAAGCTGATCTTCCGGAACCGGCACAGTGCCGCACTTGGCGCAATGGATCATGGGGATCGGGCATCCCCAGGGCCGCTGGCGCGACACCAGCCAATCGCGCAGGCGATAGTTCACTTCGCGCTTGCCACGCCCTTTCGCTTCCAGCCGCGAGGCGACTTCGTTCTGCGCCGCCTCCACGCTCGCGCCGTCGAGGAAGCGCGAGTTCGCGAGCTTGCCGGGGCCGGTGTAAGCCTCGTCGCCGACTGCGAAGGTTTTCGGATCGGTGCCTTCGGGAACGACCACCGGCAGCACCGGCAATTTGTATTTGCGCGCGAAGTCGAGATCGCGCTGATCGTGTGCCGGACAGCCGAAGATGGCGCCCGTGCCGTAACCCATCAGCACGAAATTCGCGATCATCACCGGCAGCTTCCAGGTTTCGTCGAAGGGATGCGTGGCCGTGATGCCGGTGTCGTAGCCCATCTTCTCGGCCGCCTCGATCGCGGCTTCCGACGTGCCGCTGCGATGGCACTGCTCGATGAAGGCCGCAACCTTCGCATCGGACTTCGCGAGTTTCTGGCTCAGCGGATGATCCGGCGACAGCGCCACGAAGCTTGCGCCGAACAGCGTGTCCTGCCGCGTGGTGAAGACATCGAGTTTTTCGCCGGTCGACAGATCGAAGGTGAAGCGCAAGCCTTCCGATCGCCCGATCCAGTTCTTCTGCATCAGGCGGACCTTGTCGGGCCAGCGGTCGAGCTTTTCGAGCGCGGCCAGCAGATCGTCGCTGTAGGCCGTGATCTTGAAGAACCATTGCGACAGCTTCTTGCGCTCGACCGGTGCACCGGAGCGCCAGCCCTTGCCGTCGATCACCTGCTCGTTGGCAAGCACCGTGTGATCGACCGGATCCCAGTTCACATCGGCTTCGGCGCGATAGACGAGACCCGCCTTGTAGAACTGCACGATCAGCTTCTGCTGCTGCGCATAGTATTCGGGATCGCAGGTGGCAAATTCGCGCGACCAGTCGATGGCGAGCCCCATCAGCTGCAGCTCGCGCCGCATGGCCGCGATGTTGGCGTAGGTCCAGTCCCGCGGGCTTACGCCGGAATCGCGGGCCGCATTCTCGGCCGGCAGTCCGAACGCGTCCCATCCCATCGGATGCAGCACGTTGTAGCCCTGGGCGCGGCGGAAGCGGGCGAGCACGTCGCCCATGGTGTAATTGCGCACATGCCCCATGTGGATGCGCCCCGACGGATAGGGAAACATCTCGAGCACGTAGCTTTTGGGCTTGGTGGAATCGTTGGGCGTGACGAACGAGCGGCGCTCGTTCCACACCGACTGCCAGTGCGTCTCCGATTCCCTGGCGTTGTAGCGCGCCATGCTCCGCAAAACCCTTCGCTGCCGCCGGCTTCGTTGCGCTTGAGCCCGGCGGACAGATGAGGCTTACAGCGCGTTTCCGCTAACTTCCACCACCGCTCGCAAGCCGAAGCTCGCGGGCCCGGGTCAGGATCGCGTCCTCGAGCTTGTTGGCTGTCTCGGGATTGACGGCGGCGTCGGCCCAGCCCGCATCCGACTTGGTCTGGCGGAACACGGCGACCTTGAGGCCATCGGCCCTGAGCCTGCGATCAAGGATGTAGACCGTCACCCGCATGCGGTCGGTCGGCGTCGACGGATTGGAATACCAGTCGGTGATCACCACGCCGCCGAACGGGTCGGCCGATTGCAGCGGCATGAAGGAGAGTGTGTCGAGCGTGGCGTGCCAGAGGTAGGAGTTGACGCCCAGCGTCACCCTGTCGCTGGAGGACGAAATGGCCGTCGAACCGGCCGAATTGTCCATCTGGTCCACCACATCGTCACCGCCACCGCAGGCGACCAGGAACAGGCTGGTCAGCAGGACGGCCCAAATTCGCACCAACATGTGTTTGCCCTTCTGTGGCGCGCGAAGCACACCGGATCGTCCCCCGGCAGGGCTTATACTGACGCTCCGACTGCTTCGCAACAACGCGAAGCTCTTGTGACGGCGCGTTAATTCTGTTGTGCGAGTATCACGAGGGGGGCCTCGGGTAGGGGACATGGCACAGAGAATTGGTGCCGCCGCAGCCGGCCTTCTTCTGCTGCTTCCGCTTGCCGCAGGCGCCAACGACGACGGCCCGCCACCAACCTTGCTCGACTGGTCGGTACCGGGACAAAGCTTCACCGTGGCGGATTCGCTCCTCACGGTTCCGGTGGACATTTATGGCGCCGCCTACGCGAGCCGCGAACCGGCTGGCGCCAGCCGCGACGGTTTGACGGCGGCCGCGCTGGTGCAGCCGGAGATTGAGCACAATTTCGACAATGGCTGGAATTTGGGCGTCAAGACGTCGTTTCTCGTCCACCACGACCGGTTGGCGGGCGACAATTACGGCGACCGGTTCGTCGAGAAGGCCTACGTCTATCTGCAGACGGCCTATGGACGCCTCGAAGCCGGGCAGGCCGACGGCGCCGCCTATTCGCTGGAAGTGACGGGGCCGCTGGTGGCAGGACCGCCCGCCATCGACGATGCCAACGTGACCTTCTTCATCGATCCCAGCACGAAGAAGGCTTTCACCAACATCTTCTCCGTGCGCACGGGTGTGTTCGCCAGCGCCAACAACGCGAAGATCTCGTACTACTCGCCGCGCCTCGTGGAATTGCAGGTCGGCATCTCCTTCACGCCGGGCGAGACAAAGGGCGTGCCCTTCTTCTCGCATGCCGAGCACGCGCCGAACCATCAGCACGACATCGTGGAGGCCGGCGCGAATTATGTGCATGGCTGGAACAAGTGGATCCTGCACGCCTATGCCGGTATCGCGCACGGCAACATCGACGACCGCACGCCGCAGCATCGCGGATTGCTCGATTGGGCGATCGGCGCGCAGCTCGACTACAAGCTGCCGCATGGCGCGCTGCTCGCGTTCGGCGGCGCCTATCGCGAATCGCGCGGCTACACGTTCGATCCCGATCAGAGTTTCTCGCACGGCAACACGAATGCCATTCACGCCACGGCACGCTACTCGAACGGCGCCTGGCAGGCGGGATTCGAATATTCGAACGGCATTGCGGGCCGCGTGCCGGGGATGCCGCAGCTGACGATAAAGGGCTACGAACCATCGGTCAGCTGCGCGGTGACCTCGAATTTGCAACTGGTCGGCGGTTATCAGCACCTCGATTACGGCCGCAGCGACGGCACGTTCTTCAATGGCAAGCGCGATGTGACGCTCGACGCCGGATTCCTCTACTTCGAGGTCAAGGTATAAGGGCGCCGATCGCGGCAATTCCGGCGAACGTCGAACTGGTCAGATTTCGCGCGGTTTGCGCATCGATTCCGCCCAGCGCGTAAACCGGCAGCGGCGATTGGCGCACGATCATTTGCGCGCGCGCCGTACCGATGGCCGCGGCGTTGGCATGGCTCGCCGTCACAAAGACCGGAGACAGCAGTGCCGCATCGGCTTTCGCGCGATGTGCGGCAGCAAGGGCTCTCAGCGAATGCGCTGCCACCGTGATGGTCCAGTGCGGGCGGCGCGCGCGCCACTCGGCCGCCTCCGTCATTCGCGCTTCTGGAAAATGTACGCCGTGGGCGCCGATCCCTTGCGCAAGACCGGCATCGCCGGCAACCAGCAGCTTGAGGTTTTGGGCTCTTGCGATGGCGAGCAGCTGCACCGCGAGCTTTGCGCGTCGGCCATCCTTTTTTGCACGCACGATCACCATGCTGCCGTGTGGAAGTGCCAGAGCGGCGGCCACCGGATCGGGCAGGCGTTCGTCATCGGTCATCAGCACAAGCGGCGGCAATCCGCCGCCGCTTCGCGCGTTGAGTCGGGCAGCTGCCCTTGCCAACATTATTCGCGCTAGTCTGTCCGCCATGTCGTCTGAGTCCGGACCGTCAAATCCTGCCGATGCGTTGGCCCAGGTGCTGGCACGCATCGAAGCGGCGCGCGCCAGGGCCATTGCGCCGGCCCCTTCTACCACGCTCGTCGCCGTGACGAAGACGCATGGCGCGGAGCGCATTCGTCCCGTGCTGGACGCGGGCCATCGTGTCTTTGGTGAGAATCGCGTACAGGAAGCCAAAGCGAAATGGCCGGAGCTGAAACGCGACTATCCCGACATCGAACTGCATCTCATCGGGCCGTTGCAGACCAACAAGGTGCGCGAGGCGGTGGAGCTGTTCGATGTCATCGAAACACTGGACCGGCCAAAGCTCGCCGATGCGCTTAAGACCGAGATGGCGAAGGGCGGCAAATGTCCGCTGCTGTTCATCCAGGTGAACACCGGCGAGGAACCACAGAAGGCCGGCATTGCGCCGCAGGATGCGCCGGCCTTCATCCGTTACGCGCGCGACGAACTCGGGCTCCCGGTGCGCGGACTGATGTGCATTCCACCCGTCGATCAGCCGCCGGCGCCGCACTTTGCGCTGCTGCAGAAGCTGGCGCGCGAGCACGATCTGCCGCTGCTCAGCATGGGGATGAGCGACGATTTCGAGGCAGCGATCAAATTCGGTGCGACGCATGTGCGCGTGGGCAGCGCCATCTTCGGCGAACGCGAGATTGCGGCTTAGGGCGCGACCGGTGCGGCCGGCGCCGGCGCCGCGTTCATCGCGCGATAGGCGTTGACGGCGCGCTGGCTCAATTCGCTGTCGCCGTTGGTCTTCTGATTGATCGATGCAATCAGCGCATCGAACGTCGCTTCATCGAGCGTCGGAATGGAAGCGTCTGCGTTGAGCGGCTTCGGCGCGGCGGATGCAATCTGGGTCGAAGCGGGTGGCGCCGTGTTTGGCTCGGGCGAGATCTTCAGGTCCGAAACGTTCGTCGCCAGCGCGGCGGGGACGGACGCCGGCGCCGTCGAGTCCTTCGAAGCCAGCGCCGTTGCCGGCTTGGCGCCCGGCAATGCGGGCTTGGTATCGTCGCCGAACACGAAGTCATAGACCGTGTCGCCGAAATCCTTGCCGGTTAGCTGCTGGAAGCCGTAATCGGCGACCGACGAGGCAAGCCCCATCGGTCCGCCATAGACCGTATCGCCGATCATCTTGGGCAGCGGGCGAATCTCGTCGCCCGTCCATTTGCGGTAGAGCGTGCCGACCACCGGCAGATGCTGGAGCGGGTTCACGATGTCGATCATGTCGTCGAAGGTGAGATTGTTGGCGGCGGCGGCCGTCTGGGGCGGAGCATTCTTGGGATCGGCATGGGCCTTGAGCCGCGCGGCGGTCGCGCTGCTCAGGAACGACATCTGGATGCCTTGGGCGTAACTGGGGACGGGCATTCTGCTCTCCTCTGGCACCTGACAAAGCAAACAGCTTGCCAGCCAAAAACCCGCAGAAAGCCTGGATTTTCGTGAGCCGCTGCCGCGAGGTCCGGCAATTCCTGCCGGACCCGGTCCGAGTCCCAGCCATGGGCGGGGACCCACAAGGAATGGTGTGTCGGCCAAGCGCATCCGCAACTGCTGCTCAGTTGTTTGACTTTTGCGCCACGCAATTCGGGATCGGCTTACAAGAGATGGCCGGCCTTGGCCTTGGTCTTCAGGTAGCCCTCGTTGTGGCTGGTGGCGGCGAAGCGGTGCGGCACCCGCTCGACCACCTCGATCCCGGCCGCCTTCAGTGCCTCCACCTTGGCCGGATTATTCGTCAGTATACGGACGGATTTGTAGCCGAGCAGCGCCAGCATCTTCGCGGCGATCCCGTACATCCGTTCATCTTCCTCGAAGCCGAGGCGCCGATTAGCCTCCAGCGTGTCGAAGCCCTGATCCTGCAACCGGTAGGCGCGCAATTTGTTAATGAGGCCGATGCCGCGCCCCTCCTGCGCAAGGTAAAGAAGGACGCCGCCGCCTGACTGCTCGATGGCGGCGATGGCGCCGCGCAGCTGTTCGCCGCAATCACATTTCAGAGAGCCGAGCAGGTCACCGGTGAAGCATTCCGAGTGCAATCGCGTCAGCACCGGCTTCTGTGCCGGCGGCGCATTGACGATGATGGCGTAGTGTTCGGGCCCGCCATCGCGCGCGCGAAACGCGGCGATCTCCGCATCCTCCGCGCCCTCGAGGGGAACATGGGCGCGCGTCACGAGCTCGAGCGTCTCGACCGACTGTTTGTCGTAATTGCGAATGTCATCGGCGGACACAATGCGCGCATCGGCTGGCGCCTTGTCGATGCGTTTCGCGATGGTTGCCGGAAGCAGTCCGGCAAGTTTCGCGAGCTTCACCGAGGCCGCGTAACTTTGAGGCAAATCCTCGCGAATCGCAGCAAATGGGCCCTTCATGGGCTCCGCAAGATCGAATGTGGGATCGGCGATCGCGCGCAGCGAGTCCACCGTTTCATCCTTGCCTATCGGAAGTGCTACGACGCCTGGCGTGTAGAGTCGGATCTTCAAGGTCCCGGCGCGCGCATGGGTGAGCAGCAGGACGCCGCCCTTCATCTCGCGCAAGGACTCCTCATCGAGTGTTTCGACCGCGCGCGCCAGAATGACGTGACCGCCATCTTCGATGGCAACCGGCAATCCTTCCCGCAATGCAATGGCCGCTTCCGTCACGCGGGCGACGGCCGAGCCGCGGCCGGCTTTACCTCGTGCCGATTTTCTTCTTGCCGTCGCGGCCATGCTTTCCCACATACACCT
>Ga0335085_10012350_pt1 | contig 12585 bp, 7 predicted proteins | sample Lox_Sample_45_FD_206712 | JGI IMG/M metagenome (GOLD analysis project Ga0335085, IMG submission 206712) | Soil microbial communities from Loxahatchee National Wildlife Refuge, Florida, United States - Lox_Sample_4.5 | ecosystem: Environmental > Terrestrial > Soil > Wetlands | place: USA: Florida...
GCCGGAACATCGGTCATGACCAGACTGCCATGGGCCAGTAGGTTGGGCTCGAACGCCATCAGCACTCCCGCAATGACGGCCACGGGCAGGCCAAACAGCCTCCGGGCGAAAAACCATACCGTCACCAGCAGCGCGACCGTCAAGGTCGAAGCGGCCATTCTTCCTGCCATGAGGATTGACTCGGGATTGGCAAAGACAAAGTCATGGCCGACCTGGAAGTCAATCAGCTTGCTGTTTGGCATCCCGCAGGGCGACGAAATGGGGTCCTTGACACGCATCACCAGCAGTGGCAGGGCCGACAGCATCTTCACCAATGGTGGATGCTCGGGGTTCCATCCGAAGTCACTGCATTGCAGGTAACGATAGCCGGCGTGCAGGTGGTCGGCTTCGTCGGAGGTAACAGACAGCCGACGGACGCTGGTCCACATTTGGGCGAGCAAGACGATAACCAGAGTGCCCAACACAGCCCACTGCCAAGGGGCAGTGTGAACCCGAGTCTCCATTGCCCTGGCCGGAGTGGTCTTCATATCGAGGGGGAGTTCCGTTTTACCAGTGGCGGGCCGGGCCGGTCAAACTGACAAGGTTGTTGGTAGTGGCTCAATTTGACAATTCCGCATTCGAATCAATGCAAGCGGAGATGCTTAATACGCTCAATGGCAGCCAATGCCCGGTCGCGAACAGTCTCGCTGGGTTGCTCCAGAAGTTTGAGGTTCCAATTTGGTGCTGGTGTCCCAATCCAGCGGAATATTCTAGTCTGCCGGAAAAAAGGAACCCCATATTCAGAGTATTCAATTGCGAGCGCAACATCGAAGCTTTTTGGTCGAATGTTCGTATGAAGCAGGCGACACACGACCGATTGAGGTTCTCCCCGATCAAGCACCGAGGAAGTCCAAGTATTATTGTCTATCAATATTGTATCGAATGTAATATTTTCAGGAAGTTCAAATGCGTCTTAGTAACAGTAGATATGGACCCGAGATATTGCCAAAAACCCGCTATTTGTAACCCGAAAGGTCGGAGAGTACGGCTGCTTCGGGTCGAGAGGTTCTTGCATCGAAACAGCTAACTGAGGGCGTAAGGCTATTAGCCCCGCTGCTCCTATTATTATTCCTAGGATAGTTAGCGCCGTCCCCCAATTCATTGCCCTTCCGATTCGCATGGGTAAACTGGACGCTTTATTGCCGTTTCGTCGCGTTTGGTGCTTGGAATGTTCACGCAGTTTCTTGGACTTGTTGGCCATCAGTCTCAATGCGGTTTAGGCTGACAACGCATCGGTAATGCCCAAACGATTTAGCGACGCCTTGGTGATCTCTGCGTCGGCTCGCTCATCGCGCTGTGTCGTCGAGGACTTTGAGGGCGTAATTGACGCTCCAATAGCGCCGCCCATACAATTAAAGTGCGTGCCCGCACAGCGTGAATTCTTCTCGGTGTGACGATCGGCATTAACGCGGCAAATCTGAACAAACCGCAATTGCTGCCCCCTCGTTCAATGGCAGGACAGCTGACTCTGGATCAGCATATCGGGGTTCGAATCCCTGGGGGGCAGCCAATAAAATCAAGGTTTTTCTCCAGATGCACCAAGAACACATGCAGTCGTGTCCGTGCGGTGTCCGTATCCGTACGGCTCTTCCATTTTGTCGTTACGCGCACACGGTGCGAGAGACAGGCGTACCTACCCGGCGATGCGAGTTTACAACGAGCCGGACGGTGCCTCGGACAGAAATTTGTGGGTAACTCGTGCTTAGCGTTGGGGTGGACTGAAGAAGCGGTCGAGTTTTGCAGCAGGTGAGTCGAAGGAGCGCCGCGCCTCTTCAGAGCCGTTATGATGCACTTCCATTGTTCCCGCCCTTCCTGCATCTCGACCGGGCGAGGTATTCTTCCGTGGCGTCCCGCCACTCCTGCAGTTCTTCATTTGGTCAGCAGGTGTTGATTTGATTCTGTGACCAACTACCTGTCTTCTTCATCGCATGGATTAGTTCGGGCCGAATGTCAGCTTTGCCAGCGGCACTCAGAAGCTGGCCCATCATTTCAGCAAGTCCGGACTTGGAAATCGGCTGCGGTGTGTCTGCATCGGGATCGAAGAAAATGGGGTCTTCGGGACCAGGGTCCACTCCGAACTTCTCGCGGAATCTTCTCTGCTGCTTCTGGAGTGCTGCAGTTACCTCATGGTTCAGCGATATGGTTTTCCTCGCTGATCTCTGGCGACGTTTGAAGTGAGCCATTCCGAACACCCGCTGAGTCGACCATTTTTTCAGACACTAATCGCATCAAGAAGCGGAGTGTGGCTGTGCAGCCTTGGCGTCATGGGAAAAAGAGACGAGCTCAAGATGGACGTTCGCCCCACAACTACTCTCCTTCCGACAATTTCCAAGCCAAAGTCGATTGAAATCCCATAGCGTCCGCGGCGAACAAAAGCGGCTTCCTTCAAACCGCTGTATCGAACGTGCTCCCAGCACAGAACCCACCTCCGCACCTCTACTATTGAGGCGCATCCGATACAGAGGACGTCGGGAGATGATTCAGCTTGCAGGAAGCTGGGGCCCACGATTACTTCCCGATTGCCGACCGCTGGCTCCCGTTATCAACTGCAACCAAAGGACTCCGGACAATACCAGCTACATTCCCGAACACCATCACCGCGGGCGCCGGAAGCGCAGGAATTTGGACCAACTCTCTCAGACTTGTCATGCAGAGCTGTTGCTGCGATGTGCTGGCTCTCGAGACGATCAAACATGGAGTCTCATCTGACAATCCGGAGCGGTGCATCTGCTCCGCAACCTGGCGGTAATCGGTTCCCGGCATGTACAAAGCGAACGTCGTGCGTGGACTTAACGGGAACTCGCAGTCCGATGCAATTTCATTCAGTGCGTAATGATTGGTGGCGATGACCAGGCGGGAGGCCAGTCTTCGGTCGGTGAGAGGGACTTGCGCCGCCGCAGCGGCCCCCAGCGCGGCCGTGATGCCGGGCACGACTTCGAAAGGAATACCAAACGAACGCAACCCCTCCATCTCTTCGCCAGCGCGGCCAAAGATAAGCGGGTCTCCGCTCTTCAGGCGCACAACAATGCGCCCGCAATTGGCGTAAGAAGTGAGCAGCCCATTGATTTCCTGCTGCGGGACACTTGCCTGGCCGCATCGCTTACCGACATGCAAGACGATGGCGGTTGGAGGAACGAGGGCCAGCACCTCAGGTGAGACCAGAGCATCGTGAAGCACGATTTCTGCCTCGCGGAGCACGCGCAGAGCTTTTACCGTAAGAAGTTCAGGATCGCCCGGCCCGGCTCCAACCAGATAGACCTTCCCTTTCACCTGCAACGTTCGCACCCCAGCAATCTTTGTCTCCTCCGACGAAATTTTTGAAAGTTCCAATCGCTTGCGATATTGTGAAGCCAACTGCGCCGCTGGTGCGGCGAAAGGGTCTGGGCAAACACAGAGGCTCTAGCCTTGCCGAGCGAGCGCACCCAGCCTTCGTATTCTGGGGCGAATTGTTCCTCCAACTCGCGACGCAACCTCTGCGCCAAGGCAGGGCTGTTCCCACCAGTGGAAATGGCAATCTGTAACGGCCCCCGCCTTACAATCGCGGGGCAGTAGAAATCGCAGTGTTCGGGATCGTCAACGCTGTTGCAGAGAAACCCACGCGCACACGCCTCTTGAAAAACGAACCGGTTGATCGCCTCGGAGTCGGTTGCAGTTATCACCAACGAGACTTGTTCCAAGTCGGCCGGCTCGAATGGCCGCGCCTCCCACGAAATTCTTTCCTCCCTGACCCATCGTTGTATGCTCTGAGTACTGCGCGGAGCAACCACGTGAATCTTCGCTTCCGTAGGCAGTAGACTTTCGATCTTCGACTCGGCAATTCCGCCAGCACCCACGACCAGACATTGTCGTCCGGCGAGTTTGAGGAATATCGGAAACAGCACCAACTCCCTGCTCTGAGAAGAAGAAGGCCAGTTTGTCACCACCATGAAGCCCCCGGAGATCTAGTGCGGCTATTCATACATGGATAGGCATGTGCGAGGAAATTCAAATTATCAATGGCATCCATTCGAAAAACATATGCGCTATTTCACACATCCTGTTTTCAAAAACTTATCGCATCAAAGCTTTCACTTATCCGGCGAATAGAAATTTCCTATTTCCTCTTTTGCGTTCGGTTGGGTAAAAGTGTGGAACTCCAGTCTGTTTCGAATCGTGAGGTTATGGCCGTGCGCCCAGGTACAAATGCAGTTGAAGGCTATAAGGCATCGAAGGGCGGGGATGGGCTCCGCATTCGTGAGGACCTCACGAAAATCATCGAGCAGGGTCATGAAGTGATGACCCAAGCGGAAAAGGACCTACTGAAGTGGGTGGGGGTATTCTTTCGCAATCCGACGCCGGGGCGGTTCATGATGCGCATTCGCATGCCTAACGGCTTTGCCTATGCGAAACAGCTCCGGACCATCGCGGACCTTTCCCGTCGCCTGGGAAACTGCGTGATCGACATCACGACCCGCCAGCAAGTCGAGCTGCGCGGGTTCGCCTTGCAGAGCGTACCGGAGATCTGGGAGCGCCTTCGCGGTGTGGACCTTCATTCGCTGCAGACTGGCATGGACAACGTTCGCAACATCTGTGGTTGTCCGCTCGCGGGGCTTACCCTCAATGAGTTAATCGACGCCTCTGCAGTGGTGTTCGAACTGGAACGTACATTCGTAGGTTCCGAGGGGAATCCCGAGTTCACCAATCTTCCGCGTAAATTCAACGTCATTGTGACGGGGTGCCTGGAGAATTGCACTCACGCCGAGTCGCAAGATATCGCCTTGGTGCCGGCCCTGCGTTCTTACCGGGTTGGATTCAACGTGCTGGTGGGCGGCAAGATGGGATCGGGAGGGTTCACGGTAGCGCCCACGCTTGGGGTGTTCGTGACCCCGGAAGACGCCGCAGGTGTTATTGCGGAACTGGTGCGAATCTTTCGTGACCATAGTCCGCGCGATGCCCGTGCCAAATGCAGGTTCGCTTTTCTGGTCGAGGAGTGGGGTATTCCGCGCTTGCGGGAAGAGCTCGCTCAGCAGCTTGGTCGCGACTTGGAGCCCGCTGGCCGCGATGTCCGCGCGCACGTTCATCACAGTGACCATCTCGGCATCACCCAGCAAACTCGACCTAGAGCCGTGGCCGTCGGACTTCGCATTCCGATGGGAAGAATGGATGCGGTCCAGATGGAAGAGCTGGCGAGATTGGCGGAGGACTATGGCAACGGCGAAATCCGGTTCACAACTGGACAGAACGCGATCCTGCCCAATGTGCCCGATAACCGCCTGGATTTGCTTCTCGACGAAGGGTTACTTCAGGAATTCACGTCGGCGCCCTCACCCTTCCGGCGTAACGTGGTCGCGTGCACCGGAACCGATTTCTGCAATCTCGCGCAAATTGACACCAAGGGACACGCCGAGAAGCTCTCCAGCGCACTGGAGCAACGACTGGTAAACATCGGCGCGCCGCTGACGATGCATTGGTCGGGCTGTCCGGCGGGCTGCGGCAATCATCAGGCCGCGGATATCGGATTTCGCGGGTTCAAAGCGAAGATTGACGGCCGGTTAGTCGAGGCGGTGGCGATCTATGTGGGAGGCCGCACAGGCCCTGACGCAGCACGCGGGCAGCAGATTCTGGACATCGTCCCCTGCGACGAGGCGCTGCCAGACGTTGTGACCAAGGTAATCAGTGATTTCGACAAGCAGGCTCAGTCACCCTCAGTGGCAAAGAAATATCTTCCCGAAACTCCACCGATCCGGGAAATTCCGGTGCCAGCAACGCCGAAGTCCGCACTTCTGCTCGATTAGGAGGCAGCCAAAATGGATTACGTGACTCCCAGAGAAATGGTCAGCGACGCAATACAGCTCGCCAGGAACAAAGCTGATTTGTCGGTGCAGGACCTGCTCATCCGCGGGGTGCTCGCGGGAGCCTTTCTGGGATGCGCCACTTCCCTGGCTTTCATGGCTCTCTCCCAGGGACTGCCTCCGCTGGTTGCCGCTATCATTTTTCCGGTGGGTTTCGTAATGCTGGTGCTGCTCGGCCAAGAACTCGCGACCGGTAACTTCGCCTTGTTGCCGCTGGGCGTGATGTCGGGAAGAGTGCGCGTGGGAGAAATGGTGCGTAACTGGGCATGGGTCTACCTTGGCAATCTGCTTGGGAGTCTGGCCTATGCGTTGCTGTTTTATCTCTCGCTGACCAGTTGTGGCACGTCCAATGGCGGCACATTTGCAGAACTGTTTCGCCAGGCAGCGCAGAAAAAGACTCTGGGCTACATGGCGCTTGGCACGAGCGGTTGGACGACGGCGTTGGTAAAAGGTGTGTTGTGTAACTGGATGGTTACCCTGGGGGCGGTGCTGGCCCTCAGCTCGCGTTCTACAACCGGCAAAGTTGTCTCCATGTGGTTGCCCATCACGACCTTCTTCGCCCTTGGCTACGAACACTCAATTGTCAACATGTTCGTGATCCCGACGGGCATGATGTTAGGCGCGCCAATCTCTATTATCAAGTGGTTGTTGTGGAACCAAATCCCTGTGACGATCGGGAATATGTTTTCCGGCGTTGCATGTACGGCGCTGCCATTCCTTCTCACTTACCATCCCCAAAGAAGGGCGCTCTCGACACCGGCATTAGTTGATCCGCGAGAAGTGGGAGCAACATCGTAAGACGACAGCAATCATCGGAAGCTGCTTTGCTGCTGCGGCGGAGACTGCCATGACCGGAAGTAGTTTTGGTGGACTGAGGGTACTGGCCTTCGAGAGCCGTCGATCGCTTGAGATGGCGAAGCTGATCGAGAACAACGGTGGTAAGGCCACAGTTGTTCCAGCCGCCCGGGAGATGCCTTCGGCCTGCCGCGCCGGTTTGTCTGAGTTTGCGGCATCTCTTCTCGATGGAAACCTAGACCTTGTGATCTTTCTGACCGGGGTTGGGACACGCGCTCTGGCGCAAGCGATGGAACAATTCTGTTCCCGCGCACAGCTTGCTGCTGCGCTGAGCCGGTTGTCTGTTGTGGCGCGAGGACCGAAGCCGGCGGCCGCGCTGCGGGAACTCGGAGTTCCCGTCACCTGGAATGTCCCGGAACCCAATACCTGGCGGGAACTCTTACAACTGCTCGACGAGAAAGGTATTGCTCTAAAGGACCGGCTGGTTGCGGTTCAGGAGTACGGAGTGCCCAGCCAGGAGCTGTTGGCGGGTCTGGCGCAGCGTGGGGCCAGGACGCTAACGGTCCACATTTATGAGTGGGTACTTCCCGAAGACAGAACTCCGTTGAAGAATGCCATTCTGGCTCTCCAGCAAGGGGAGGTCGATGTGACCCTATTTACGGCAGCCGTGCAAGTCTGTCACCTCATGCAGGTGGCCGACGAAGTGAAGGCCAGGGAGTCTCTCGTTCGCGCGCTCAATGAAACTACCGTCGCTTCCATAGGCCCGGTAACCTCAGAACAGTTGCGCGCGTACGGAATTCGGATGGATCTTGAACCCACTCATCCCAAAATGGGTTTTCTGGTCAGTGAAGCGGCGGCGTTTCATAGTGCGCGTCCTCGAAGATGCAACTAGGTTACGTTCCGTCCATCTAAGTCATTGAAAATGGTATCGGAACAGCATAACCGATGGCGAACGTTTTGGTCTGAATCCGTCGACCTCAAACCCTCAAGTTCTTGAATCTGCCTACAGGCGGAATCATGTCGAAGGACAAGAGCCCGGCAAGAGAAAAAATAGCGTGCTCCACCCCCTTGCGGGATTTATAGTAGGTGGATATTGAGACATAAGAGGAAGATTCCAAGTTTAACGGCTCGGAGATGGCCGCATGGCTCTCCGGATCGGGACCTTTGGTGACGATGAACAATTAAGGGCCGCAGTCATCAAAAGCTAAAGAACCCGCCGAAAGTATAGGCGGGTTTCGTGTTTCACGGCCATATATAACGAATAAGCGGGGAGTGCGGATGCCGAAGGAAAATGACAACCAGTATCGGCCACAATCTTCGCCCAAGGCACAGGGCTTGTACGATGCACGCAACGAGCATGACGCCTGCGGCATTGGGTTTGTGGCTAGCGTGCGAGGCGATAAGAGCCATGACATTGTCACGAAGGGCATCCAGGTTCTGGTGAATCTCACTCATCGTGGCGCCTGTGGATGCGATCCTGAAACCGGCGACGGCGCAGGCTTGCTGATCCAGATTCCGTACAAGTTCTTCGTCCGCGAGTGCGCAAGCCTGGGGATTCCGCTGCCCAATCCCGGCGAATACGGCGTTGGCATGGTCTTTCTGCCGGTCGAGAAATATCAGCGCCTGCAATGCGAGGGAATCCTGGAACGGATCGCGCGTGAAGAGGGCCTGACCGTTCTGGGCTGGCGGGACACGCCGGTCGACGGTGATGCGATCGGCCGAGTGGCAAGACACTCACAGCCCTATATCGAGCAGATCTTCATAGACCGAGCACCCGGAATGCTGGAGGACGCGTTCGAGCGTAAGTTGTACGTCGTACGCAAAAGGGCCGAACTGGAAATCGCGCACTCCGAGATCGAAGACAAGGAGATGTTCTATGTGCCATCGCTCTCCTGCCGGACGATCGTCTACAAGGGATTGCTGCTGGCGACGCAATTGGCACGCTTCTATAGCGAACTCGCCGACCCCGATGTGAGTAGCGCGTTGTGCCTGGTGCACCAGCGTTTCTCGACCAACACGTTTCCAAGCTGGCAGCTTGCGCATCCTTACCGCTACATTGCACATAACGGCGAGATCAACACACTGCGCGGTAACGTCAACTGGATGCTGGCGCGGCAGTCCATTCTCGCTTCTCCGCTATTCGGCGAAGACATCCAGAAGTTGTTCCCGGTCATAACTCCCGGTGGGAGTGATTCCGCCAGTCTCGACAACACAGTCGAGTTACTGTTCCAGGCCGGGCGCTCGCTGCCGCACGTGATGGCGATGCTGATTCCCGAGGCATGGGCCGCGAATCCCCACATGCGCCCTGAAAAGCGCGCCTTTTACGAGTATCACGCCTCATTGATGGAGCCCTGGGACGGTCCCGCAGCGATCGCTTTTACAGACGGACGCTCCATCGGAGCTGTTCTCGATCGCAACGGGCTGCGGCCAGGACGCTACGTTCTCACCAACGACGGGGTTGTGGTCATGGCATCGGAAGTGGGCGTGCTCGACATACCCGCGAACCAGGTGAAGAAGAAAGGACGCCTGCAGCCTGGAAAGATGTTCTTGGTGGACACTGCCGAAGGGCGACTTGTAACCGACAAGGAAATTAAACAGCAGCTCTCGTACAGACAGCCGTACGCTCAGTGGTTGCGCGAAAACCAAATCACGCTCGAGCAGTTGCCGGAGCCGCCGCGAGTTCATAGTTTCGACCACAAGACCATCGTGAGCCGGCAGAGGGCATTTGGATATTCCGAAGAAGACCTGAAGATGATTCTGGAGCCGATGGCCAGCAATGGCGAAGAGCCTATTGGCTCCATGGGCTCCGATACACCGCTGGCATGTCTTTCCGACAAGCCTCAGCCGCTGGCGAACTACTTCAAGCAGCTGTTCGCGCAGGTCACGAATCCGCCGATCGATCCCATTCGCGAAGAGATGGTGATGTCGCTGATCAGCTACATCGGCACGGAGCGCAACATCCTCGATGAACAGCCAGAAAACTGCCACACCCTCAAGATGCCGCACCCGATCCTGACCAATCGGGAATTGGAGAAGTTGCGGCGCATTTCGCGGGGAGACCAGCTCGCCGCTACGCTGCCCACGCTGTTCCGGGTGGAGGAGGGCGAAGCCGGGTTGAAGCGCGGCCTCGAAGAGTTGGGCCAGCGGGCCTCGCTGGCGGTCCGCTCGGGCTACACTCTGTTGATCCTTTCCGACCGTGGTCTCGACCGCCAGCACGCACCGGTCCCCAGCCTGCTGGCGCTGGCGGCCGTCCATAACCTGCTGGTGCGTGAAGAGACACGCACCCAGGTCGCGTTGCTGGTCGAATCGGGAGAGCCGCGCGAGGTTATGCACTTCGCTTTGCTGATCGGCTACGGAGCCAGCGCGGTGAATCCGTACCTGGCAATTGAAACTCTGGAGGATCTGGCAAATCGAGGCGACTTGCCTGCGGCTGTTACCCCAGCCGTCGCGGTCAAGAATTTCGTTAAAGCAATCAATAAAGGCCTGTTGAAGACATTTTCCAAGATGGGCATTTCCACGCTGCAAAGCTATCGCGGGGCGCAGGTCTTTGAGGCCATCGGGCTGGACAAGGAGATTGTGGATGCGTACTTCGCGGGGACGGTTTCTCGTATCGGCGGTGTGACCCTGGGAGTGCTTGCGCGCGAGGCAAAGATGAAGCACGAACACGCGTTTCGTGCCATCACGGACACGGAAACCACGCTGGCGATTGGAGGCAACTATCAATTCCGGGTGAACGGCGAATTCCATTTACTGAATCCGCAGACGATCAGCAAGCTGCAGCACGCGGTACGGCAGAGCAGTCCACAGACTTTTAAAGAGTACACGGATTTGATCGACGGGCAGAACCGGGCCCTTTGTACATTACGTGGGCTCATGCGTCTGAAGAAGTCCAACCACCCGGTGCCTTTGGCTGAGGTCGAGCCGGCGAGCGAGATCGTAAGGCGTTTTACCACAGGGGCGATGTCCTTTGGTTCGATCAGCAAGGAAGCCCACGAGACTCTCGCGATTGCGATGAATCGGATTGGTGGCAAGTCGAACACCGGCGAAGGCGGAGAAGACGCGCAGCGATTCAACCCGGATGCCAATGGCGACCTTCGTCGAAGCGCGATAAAGCAAGTAGCTTCCGCAAGATTCGGAGTGACAGCACACTATTTGGTCAACGCCGATGAATTGCAGATCAAGATGGCCCAGGGGGCAAAGCCCGGGGAGGGCGGCCAGCTTCCCGGCCATAAGGTGGATGAAGTTATCGCTCGTCTACGGCATTCGGTACCGGGAGTTGGACTTATCTCTCCGCCGCCGCATCATGACATCTACTCGATCGAGGACCTCGCGCAGCTCATTTACGACCTGAAGAACGTAAGTCCGCGTGCACGCATTTCCGTCAAGCTGGTCGCGGAAGTCGGCGTAGGTACAGTTGCGGCCGGAGTTTCGAAAGCCCATGCCGACGTGGTGCTGATCAGCGGCGACAGCGGTGGCACGGGGGCTTCGCCGCTTAGCTCGATCAGACACGCGGGAATTCCGTGGGAGTTGGGCCTGGCTGAGACCCAACAAGTTCTGTTGCTCAATGACCTGCGCAGTCGCATTCGGGTGCAGACGGACGGAAAGCTACAAACCGGACGCGACGTCGTGATCGCCGCATTGCTCGGAGCCGAGGAGTTCGGCTTCGCCACGACTCCGCTGGTCGCGATGGGCTGCATCATGATGCGGAAGTGTCACCTGAACACCTGTCCGGTGGGCATTGCGACTCAGGACCCGGTGCTTCGGGAGAAATTCCACGGACAGCCGGAGCACGTCGTTAACTTCTTCTTTTTCCTCGCTGAGCAGGTTCGCGAGTACATGGCGGAGATGGGCTTCACGAAGTTTGACGCGATGGTGGGCCGGGTGGACATGATTGAGGTCGAACCATTGAAGACACATTGGAAGGCCAGTGGGATCGACTTGTCCGCGATTCTGTATGCGCCTCCAATCCCGAGCCACGTTGCGCGCCATTGCACTCAGCCCCAAGAGCACGGTCTTGAGCAAGCAATGGATTACGAATTGATCCGGATTGCACGGGGGGCGCTGGAGAACGGTACGCGGGTGAAATCGCAATTCCCAATCCGAAACGTGCAACGCACGGTGGGAGCGATGTTGAGCGGGGAAGTCGCGCGGAGATACGGTGCGGATGGTTTGCCCGACGACACGATCAGTTTCAGCTTCAATGGCTCCGCCGGCCAAAGCTTCGGGGCATTTCTCGCCCGGGGCATCACCCTGTCGCTTGAGGGCGACGCCAACGATTACGTTGGCAAGGGACTTTGTGGCGGCCGAATCGTAGTTTATCCGCCGAGAAATGCAGGCTTCGTTGCGGAAGAGAACATCCTGATCGGCAACGTGGCGCTATACGGCGCCACGAGCGGAGAGGCTTTCCTGAACGGAATGGCAGGAGAGCGATTCGCGGTTCGTAATTCAGGCGCGACGGCAGTCGTAGAAGGAGTCGGCGATCACGGGTGCGAGTACATGACCAATGGTGTGGTCGTGGTGTTGGGCTCCGCCGGGCGCAATTTCGCGGCAGGAATGAGCGGCGGGATCGCATACGTGCTGGATGTAAACGGTGACTTCGCGGAAAAGCGCTGCAATCATGGATCGGTTGATCTGGAACCGGTAATTGAGGCGCAGGACCTCGAACTGCTGCGTGGGCTGATCACGCGCCACGCCGAGCTGACCGGTAGCAAGCAGGCTACGAAGATGCTGCAGACCTGGGAGGAATTGTTGGGGCGTTTCTTCAAGGTGTTTCCACATGAGTACAAACGTGCATTGGGCGTGAGTCGCGCAACACAAGCAGAAGCAATTCCGCAACCGGCCGCTCTGCCCACGGCCGTTGGGCAGGTGCACCATGGGTAAAGTAAACGGATTCATGCAATACAACCGCGAGCTGCCACAA
>Ga0335085_10012351_pt1 | contig 12585 bp, 10 predicted proteins | sample Lox_Sample_45_FD_206712 | JGI IMG/M metagenome (GOLD analysis project Ga0335085, IMG submission 206712) | Soil microbial communities from Loxahatchee National Wildlife Refuge, Florida, United States - Lox_Sample_4.5 | ecosystem: Environmental > Terrestrial > Soil > Wetlands | place: USA...
CCGCCGTCGAGAGCGCCGCGATTCCGGCGACGAGAGGCGCTCCGCTCCCGAGGGCCCGGCGAAGCGTCTTCAGAATCGACACCTTCTCGTCGAAGGTGAGCGTCGCCGACTCCCCGAGCGATCCGAGGGCGACGAGTCCCCTGCATCCCGCGCTCACGAGGACGTCGGCGTGGTGCGCGAGGAAGCCGTGGTCGACCGAAAGGTCCTCGTGAAACGGGGTCGTGAGGGCGGGGATGACTCCTTGCCACTTCATGGCGGCTCCTCTCTCGCTTCTTCGGCGGCGAGCGCTTCCAGCGGAACCGGGACGAGGGGGATGCGGACGGTGTCGGGGCCGAGTTTCCGGATAGCCTCCAGCGCGGCGCCGCAGACTCGCCCCTGGCACGGCCCCATGCCCGAGCGCGTCTCGAGCTTCGCCTCGCGCATCGACCTCGCGGCGGCGAGCCGCTCGAGAGGGACGTCCTCGCACCGGCAGACGATCGTGTCGGGCGCGGCGAGGCGGAGCAGTTCGGGGCGGAGGCGGAACGCTTCGGCCATCCGCCGGCCGAACCGCCGGGCCTTTGCCCGGGACGAAATGAGCCGGCGGACTCCGGGCAAGTCCGGACGAAGCGCGCCGGCGGCTGCGAGGCCCGCGATCTCCCCTTCCGCGACGGCGGCTTCGACCCCGGCAATTCCGCAGACTTCTCCGGCCGCGAAGACGTCCGCCACGTTCGTCTCCTGGCCATCTCCGCTGGCCACGCCCGAACCTTCCGTGGCGCACCCGATCAGGCGGGCCATCTCGAAATTCGGCACGAGCCCGAATCCGACGCAGAGAAGGTCGCACGCCACCTCGAGCTTCAGGCGCCCGTCGGTCACGTGAGCCCGCTCCACCCGCCCCGCCCCGCCGGCCGCCTTCACCCAGAAGCCGGCCCGGTACGGAGCGCGCGCCGACGCCAGCCGATAGCGCACTCCTTCGAAGAGCCTCGCCGGAGTCCGGAGGGCGTCGGCGGCGAACCGGGCGAGCCTCGCCCAGGAGGCCTGCTCGGCCACGAAGGCGACCTCGGCCCCCGCCTCCGCGAGCCCGGCCGCCGCCGCGAGGAGAAGCGGCCCCGTGCCCGCCACCACCGCTCTCTTCCCCCTGAAGTTCGCTCCGCTCTTGATCAGCGACTGCGCCGCTCCGGCGCCGATGACCCCCGGAAGCGTCCAACCCGGGAACGGCAGGAACAGCTCGCGCGCCCCCGTGGCGAGGACGAGGCGCGACGTGCGGATGAAGAGGACGGAGTCCCCTTTGGCGGCCCGGAGGAGCCACGTCGAGCCGTCACGCTCGGCGTCGAACACCGCCGCCGACGGGACGAGGCGGGCGCCGGACCGCCGGAGCCGCTCGAGCCAGGGCCGGGCCTTCGGAGGCGGCTGCTCGCCCGGCAGGTGCCGGTGAATCTGGCCTCCCGGCGCGAGCCCCTCGTCGATCAGGACGACCCGCGCCCCCGCCTCGGCCGCCCGGCAGGTGGCGGCCACGCCCGCGGGTCCGCCGCCGACGACGGCCACGTCGGCCCTGAGGGTCTCAACCACGGGTCACCACGTCCATCCCGTCGCGGCAGAGCGTCAGGCAGGCCCGCTGGTGCGACAGGCCGTCGATCGAGACACGGCACTCGAAGCAGATCCCCATCCCGCAGAGCGGCCCGCGTGGCTCCCCCGCCACCGAGGTTCGGAACGCTTCGATCCCGAGGCCGAGCAGCGCTGCGGCCACCGTGACCCCCCTCGGCACCGCGACCGTCCGGCCGTCGACCCGGATCGCGACCGTCTCACGCATGCGGCAGGCTCCGCGCCGGGTCGAACGGCGCCGGGTCGATCGGAGGTGTCCGCTTTGTCACGAGGTCGGCCACGATCCGGGCCGTCCCGAGCGACGTCGTGATTCCCAGCCCCTCGTGCCCGGCGGCGACGTAGACCCCGGAAAGGGCGGGCCACCCTCCGATGAACGGAAGGTTGTCGGGCGTCGCGGGCCGAAAGCCGGTCCAGACCCGGAGAGCCGGGAGTTTCGCGAGCGCCGGCATGTACTCGAGGGCGCGACGGACCATCCGTCCGGTCAGGGAACGGTTGACGGCGGCGTCGAGACCGACGAGCTCCCGGGACGAGCCCAGGAGCATCTGCCCGGTCGCCCGGGGCTGGAGATTGAAGGCCACCGACTCGCGCGCGGCTCCATGGGCGCTCCTGAGATAGCCGAGCTCGATCATCTGGTGCCGCGCGAAACCGGGCGCCCGGTCGGTGATGACCAGGTGTCCCTTCTTCGGCACGATGGCGAGTCCCGGCAGGAGCGACGGGGAATGGACGCCGGCCGCCACCACGACCACGCCGGTCTGGATGCGTGTGGACCGCGTCTCGACGAAGCCCGGTCCGACCCGAACGACTTCCCCGCCGCTCCGGAGCCGCGCGCCGAGCGCCTCCGCCCGCGACACGAGCCAGCGGCCGGCCGCCGGCGGATAGAGAATCCGGTCTCCCGGGACGCGCAGCCCGCCGGCCAGGCCGGGCCGGAGGTTCGGCTCGGCTTCGGACAGGGCCCGCCCGTCGAGAACCTCCGCCCCGATTCCCCGCGAGGTGTAGAACGCCGCCTTCGACCGGACGTGCCCCATCTCCTCCTCGTCGGCCGCCACCCAGAGGGTCCCGGCCGGGACGTCCTCCACGTCGGACGGCAGCTCCGCGGCCCGCTCCACCCAGAGGCGGCGCGAGAGCGCGGAAAGGGCGAACTGGGGCTCGGAGTCGTCCAGGACGACCAGGTGCCCCATGGCGCTCCCCGTCGCGCCGGACCCGGCGAAGCGCGTTTCGAGGATCTCGACCGAAAGGCCCTCGGCCGCGAGCGCTTCCGCGCAGGCGGCGCCGACGATTCCCGCTCCGACGACGACCGCGTCGGGGCGAGGCGTGCTCACTTCGACGAGAACCCGAGCCGGAAGGGGTCGGCCGGGTCGAAATGGAGACGCGTCTCGGCGGTGACGAAGGCGCGCCCCTGGATGTGGGGAATCAGGACCCCGTCCCGCTTCGAGAGCCAGCCGGTGAAGAGGCTCCCGGTGATGCTCTCCTGCCGCCAGCGCTGCCCGACGGCCAGCTCGCCGTGGGCCTCCAGCGCGGCCATCTTGGCGGAGGTTCCGGTTCCGCACGGCGACCGGTCGTACTCGCCTCCGGGGCAGAGGACGAAGTTCCGGCTGTCGGCGTCCGGGCGACCGGGCGGGCCGAAGATCTCCACGTGATCGATCTCCCCGCCGTCCTTCCCGGTGATCCCCGCGTCGCGGAGAGCCTGGAGAATGGCCGAGGCCGCCGATCCGAGCCGGGCGACGTTCGACAGCTCCACCCTCTCGCCGGGGAGCTTCGTCAGGAAGAACCAGTTCCCGCCCCAGGCCACGTCGCCCGTCACGCGCCCGAGGCCCGACGCCTCCACGGAGACATCCACCGCGTGGCAGAACGCCGGCACGTTCTCGATCGTGACGAGGCCGGACGCCTCCAGCTCGGCGGCGACCGGGCCGGCGGGTGTGTCGATCCGGACGCGACCCGGCCCGATCCGCCCCAGGAACTCCAGCGTCCGGACGACGCCGATCAGGCCGTGACCGCACATCCAGAGCGGACCGACGTTGTTGAAGAAGACGACGCCGGCCGCGGCGCCCGGCGTCACCGGGGGCGTCAGGAGCGCCCCGACGACCGCCTCGTGCCCGCGCGGCTCGAGGACCACCGCGCGCCGGAGCGGATCGTCCCGGCGAACCAGCTCCTGCCGCCTCCCCTCCATCGTCGGGGCCGAGAGCGGCGGCCACCCCTCCACGACGACGCGCGTCGGCTCCCCTTCCGTGTGCGAGTCGACCACAGTCATCGTCCGCGGCAGATGAGCCATCGCCCCCTCAGCCTCCCGCGATCTGGATGGTCTTGATCTCCGTGTAGAAGTCCCGCGCGGCGGGCCCCTGCTCGCGGCTTCCCGAGCTCGACCCCTTCATCCCGCCGAAGGGAGCGTGAGGGTCGACTCCCGTCGTATCGCCGTTGACGCGGACCAGCCCGGCCTCGATTCTCCTCACGTACCGGAGCGCGCTCTTCACGTCCCGGGTGAAGAGCGCGGCGGAGAGTCCGTACGGCGTGGCGTTGGCGGCGGCGATCGCCTCGTCGAGCCCGTCCACCCGGAGGGCGAGGAGGACCGGCGCGAAGAGCTCCTCCCGGAGAAGAGCCGAATCCGGCGCCACCTCCGAGAGGACCGTCGGCGCGAGGAACCACCCGGCCGAGAAGCGCGGGTCGCGCGGTGGCCCGCCCCCCGCGTGAACGCGGCAGCTCTCGGTGGCCAGGAGCCGGGCGACGCGGGAGCGCGACGCCTCGGAGATGAGCGGCCCGACGGCCGCCGCCGGATCCGTCACCGGCCCGATCGGGAGGGCCCCGGCCTGGGAGGCGAGAAGGGCGACGAACTCGTCCCAGACCTTTTTCTCCACGATGACGCGGCTCGTCGCGGTGCACTTCTGCCCCGCGAACCGCATCGCCCCGGAAATGGTGAGCGCTCCCGCCCGCGGGAGGTCCGCGTCGGCAAGGACGATGGCCGCGTTCTTCCCCCCCATCTCCGTCTGGTACCGGGCGTTCCGCCGCGCGCAGACCTCCGCCACCCGCGCTCCGACCTTCGCCGAGCCGGTGAAGCTGATGCCGCGGACCAGCGGGTTCCCGATCAGCGCCTCCCCGACGACCGGCCCGAGGCCGAAGACGACGTTGAAGACGCCGGGCGGGAGCTGCGCCGCCTCGGCCGTCCCGGCGAGAAGCGACGCGACGGCCGAGGAGGTCTCGGCCGGCTTCAGGACGACCGTGTTCCCGAACGCGAGCGCCGGGGCCGCCTTCCAGAGGGGGATCGCCACCGGAAAGTTCCAGGGCGTCACGAGGCCCACGACGCCGAGGGGCTCCCGCAGCGTCAGCTGGAGCGTCTCCGGAAGCTGCGACGGGATGACGGAGCCCGACTCGCGGACCGCCTCCCCGGCGTAGTAGCGGAGGATGGCGACGCCCCGGGCCGCCTCGCCCCGCGCCTCGGAGATCGGCTTGCCCACCTCGCGCGCCATCGCCTGCGCCAGCTCCTCCGCCCGGGCGCCGACCGCCTCGGACCACCTGTGGAGGTGTTCCGCCCGCGCCGCACCGGGAAGGAGCTTCCACGCCGGGAGCGCCTCGGCGGCGGCGGCCACGGCCGTTTCCACGTCGCCCGGAGCCCCCTCGGGAACGACGGCGACGAGGTCCGACGGATCGGACGGGTTCGTACTCGGGAACGTCCGCGTGGCAGCGCTCGGGCGCCACGCGCCGGCAACGAACTGTTCGAGCGGACTCGGCGATGGCATCGGACGAGGCGCTGAGGCCCCGGCCGACTATAGCGGAAGGAGAGCCGTCAGGCGCGCGGGTGCGTCCGGTCGTACACGCGCCGGACGCGCGAGCGCGAGACGTGCGTGTAGATCTCCGTCGTGGCGATGTCCGCGTGACCGAGCATCATCTGGACGGCCCGGAGGTCCGCGTCGTTGTCGACGAGGTGCGTGGCGAAGGCGTGCCGGAGGACGTGGGGCGAGACGGCCCCCGGGGGGAGGCCGGCCGCCCTGGCCGCCGCCTTCAGAACGAGGAAGACCGTCTGCCGCGTCACCGGCCTCCCCTTCGATCCCGGGAAGAGCCACCGGCTCGCCGCGGCTCCGCGCTTTCGGGCGCGGGCGGTTTTCACGTACCGCTTCACCCACCGCGCGGAGGCGTCCGCGATCGGCACGACCCGCTCCTTCGATCCCTTTCCGCGAACGAGGACGAAGCCGTCGGCGAGACGGAGGTTCTCGAGCGGGAGGGCCGACAGCTCGGAGACCCGGAGGCCGCAGGCGTAGAGGAGCTCGAGCAGGGCCCGGTCCCGGAGCCCTCTCGGAGTCTCCACGTCGGGGGCCTCGAGGAGCTTCTTCACCTCGACGGGCGTCAGGAACTTCGGAAGAACGGCCCACCGACGGGGATTCGAGAGCTCGGTCGTGGGATCGGCCGGGACGATCCGTTCAGCCGCCAGGAACCGGAAGAAGCCCCGGAGGGCCGACGTCGCGCGGGCAAGGCTCCGGGGCGAGACCCCTTCGCCGCGCCTTTCGCCGAGGTAGGAGACGATTTCGCTCCGCGTCACCTTCCGGGCCGGGAGGTTCAGGCCGGACAGCCAGAGGCCGAACGCCGTCAGGTCGCGGCGGTAAGCCTCGAGGGAATTCTTCGCCAGTCCCTTCTCGACGGCCAGGTAGTCGAGATAGAGCGGAAGATGACGGACGAAAAAGTCACCGGCCGGTGCCCTGGTAGGAGGCGTCCGTGTCAACCACTCCATGATACGGAAGGCGGGCCGGCCGCGTCGGGGCGCGTTCCGGGGGTTCCCGCCCGCTGAGACGCGTTCTAGACTACCGGGATGGCCGGATCCCTCGGACTTCTCGGGTACGACTCCTTCCATTTCATCGTGGGCGACCTGGAACGGAGCCGCCGTTTCTACACGGAGGGGCTCGGATTCACCGAGGTCGCCCGGGCCTCGGCCGCCAAGGTCGAGAAAGGGGGCGAAGCGTCCAGCGTCTTCGGCACCGGTCCGATCCGCGTCCTCGTCTCGACCCCGGCGGGAAAGGAGTCCCGGGCGGCCCGCTGGCTCCGGATCCACCCGGACGGCGTCTCGTCGCTCGCCTTCCGGGTGCGGGACATCGCGGCCACCTGGGCGTTCCTCGAAAAGCGGGGCGGGACCTTTCTCTCGGACGTTCAGACCGACGAGGCCGGAGGCGGCCGCTTCTCGACCTTCAGCATCGCGACGCCGCTCGACGACGTCACCTTCCGCTTCATCCAGCGGGAGGGGCCCTACCCGCACTTCGCCCCCGGTTTCGACCCGGCGGGAGACGGCCGGCCGAAGGCGAGCCCGCACGGCTTCTCCGCCATCGACCACGTCACGTCGAACGCCTACACGATGCTTCCCGTCGTCCACTGGTACCGGGACGTCCTCGGTTTCACGCACTACTGGGACGTGGAGTTCCACACGGCCGACGTCGACCGCGGAACGCGGTTGACCGGCTCCGGCCTCCGGTCGATCGTCATGGCCGACCCCGAGAGCGGCCTCAAGTTCGCCACGAACGAACCGATGAGGCCCTTCTTCCGCGACAGCCAGATCAACCGGTTCTGCGAGGACCACCACGGCGCGGGCGTCCAGCACATCGCCTTCCACGTGAAGCAGATCCTCCCGGCCGTCGAGGCCATCCGGTCGAAGGGAATCCGCTTCCTCCCGGCGCCGGGCCTCTATTACGACCGCCTCCCGAGGCGGCTCGAGGAGATGAAGATCACGAATCTCCGGGAGCCGATGGAGGCGCTCCGGAAGAACCATGTCCTCGTCGACGGCGCCGACGACAAGTACATGCTCCAGATCTTCATGCTGGACGCCCACGCGATGTACGGGGACGAGAAGGCGGGTCCCTTCTTCTACGAGCTGATCCAGCGCGAGGGGGACAAGGGGTTCGGCTACGGGAACTTCCGCGCCCTCTTCGAGTCGATCGAGGCGAGCCAGAAGGGCGCGCAGGCGCTGGAGGTCGTCGGTTGATCGACCGGATGGCCGCGGGCGCCCTTCCCGTCAAGCCCCACACCGCCTTCCGGGACGCCGCGGGGACGCTTCGCTGGGAGGAGTGCCTGACGCGGAAGGGATTCGACGGCGAGTTCTCCATTCTCTACCACGAAGGGCCGCCGATGACCGACCTCCGAATCGGGCCGTGCGCGCCGGGCCGTTTCGAGCTCCAGCCGGCCCGCGAGGCGCCACACCAGCCGCTCCGGAGGCGGCTCCTCCTCGGCCCGAAGGCCCCCGAAGGCTTCACGCCGATCCTGAAGAACGACGACGTCGTGGTGTCGCTGTTCAGACTGCCGAAGGAAGCAGCCACCGAGGACGGCTTCAGCAACGGGGACGGCGACGAGCTGTTCTATCTCTTCGAGGGATCCGGGACCCTCGAGACCCCGTTCGGCGACCTGTCGGTCCAGGGGGAGGAGTACGTCTGCGTCCCCCGCGGCGTCGTCCGTCGATTTCGAGTCTCTTCGCCCTTCGAAGGAATTCTCTTCGAGCTTCGCGGCGGCCTGCAGATCCCCCGGGAGTTCCGGAATCCGGTCGGGCAGCTCCGGATGGACGCGCCGTACACGCACCGTGATTTCGTCCGGCCGGCCTTCTCCGGCCCGCGGCCGGGCCCGAAGCGGATCGTCGTGAAGAAGGACGACGCCTTCGTGGAACGCTTCCCCGCCGCGTCGCCGTTCGACGTCGTCGGCTGGGACGGCACCGTCTGGCCGTTCGCCTTTCCGATCCTCGCCTACCAGCCGCGAACCGGGCTCGTCCATCTGCCGCCGACGGTCCACTCGACCTTCGCGGGCCGGGGCGTGCTCGTCTGCTCCTTCGTCCCGCGGGTGACCGACACGCATCCCGAGGCCATCCCCTGCCCCTATCCGCACACGTCGGTCGACTGCGACGAGATCATCTATTACGTCCGGGGAAACTTCACGAGCCGGAAGGGAGTCGGGCCGAGAGCCGTCTCGCTCCACCCCGCGGGAGTTCCGCACGGCCCGCATCCCGGCGCCTACGAGGGGTCGATCGGGACGCGGTCGACCGACGAACTGGCGGTCATGATGGATACGTTCCGGCCGCTGAAGCTGACCCCTGAAGCCCTCGCCCTCGAGGATCCTGCCTACCACGACTCCTGGCGCGGCTGACGACGCGCGCCTCTACCAGCCCAGCTTGGTCGCGGCGTGGGCGATCATCTTTCGCCACCAGATCCATTCGTGGCTGACGTCCGTCCCCCAGATGTCGAGCGTGTGGGGAATTCCCTTCGAACTCAGGATGGACGAGAGTCCGAACGAGGCGTCCGGCATCTCGTAGGGTCCGCGCCCGGTGACCAGGTAGATCGACGTGGCATCGCGCAGGAGGTCGAGATACCTCCCCTCCAGACGCGGCAGGTACCACGGCGGGTTGTTGTAGTAGCAGTTGTCGTCGCTGTAGCCCCGGAGGTAATGCGGGGCCAGGTCGTAGAAGCCGCTCATGGCGACGACGGTGTCGAAGAGGTCGGGCCGGCGGAAGAGGGCGTTCGCCGCGTGGAAGGCGCCGAAGCTCGGGCCGGCCGCGGCGACTCGAATCTCCTCGTCGCCGGCGGCCATCCGGATGAACGGAACGACCTCCTCCTCGACGAAGGTCGAATAGCGCGCCTGGAGGCGCGCCTGCTCCTCGACCACGACGTCCGGGTTCATCCACGCCCGGCGGTTGATCGTGTCGATGGAAAAGACGCGAAGGCGTCCGGAAAGGAGGAACGGCTCGAGGGCCTTCACGAGGCCGAACGTCTCGTTGTCGAACGGATCCCCCGTCGCCGCCGGGAAGAGGAGCAGGGGCCGGCCGGAGAGGCCATAGGAGACGATGCTCGTCACCTCGCCGAGCGCCGGACTCTCGATCGCCGAGATCCTCCGCGGGAGCGCCGGGTCGAGCGGATCCGGAATCAGCGTCCCGTGAATGCCGCTGGCCGTCTGTCGAGAAATGCCGCTGCTCCTTCCTGGCTCATCGCCGCGAGGTCATGCGAACGGGCTCTCGTCCTCCTTCCGGACGCTCCCCTGTATCGTAGCCTCCCGGATGGTTCTTTACGCCGTCGCCGTCTTTCTCTCCTCCTTCCTGCTGTTTCAGCTCCAGCCCCTGATCGGGCGTTACCTTCTCCCCTGGTTCGGCGGCACGCCCGCGGTCTGGACGACCTGCCTCCTCTTCTTCCAGACGGCCCTCTTCGGCGGCTATCTCTACGCCCACGGCCTTTCCCGTCTCGCGCCGGAACGACAGCGCCGCTTACACACGGCTCTTCTCGGGGCCGCGGTCGCCCTCCTCGCCTTCTTCGCCCTCCGGTTCGGAACCCCGCTCGCGCCGCCCGCGTTCCTGAAACCCGAACGAAGCGGCGCTCCGGCCCTCCGGATCCTCGCCGTGCTCGGCCTGACCGTCGGCCTCCCCTATCTTCTGCTCTCCTCGACCGGCCCCCTCCTCCAGTCGTGGGCGGCGCGCCGTCCGCATCCCGAGCGCGTCTGGCGTCTCTTCGCCCTTTCGAACTTCGGCTCTCTTCTCGCGCTTCTGGCGTACCCCTTCGTCTTCGAGCCGGCGTTCCGGCTCCGGTCGCAAGCGTGGGGCTGGTCGGCCCTGTTCGCGCTCTTCGTCGCGGCGGCCGCGACCGCCGCCGACCGGCAGGCCCGATCGCCCGGCGATCGCGTGGCGCCCGGGACCGCCGATCCCCTCCCGCCTCCGCGCCCGGGAGATCGCGTTCTCTGGCTCGCCCTCGCCGGCTGCGGCTCGATCCTCCTGATGGCCACGACCAACCAGATGTGCCAGGAAGTGGCCGTCATCCCGTTTCTCTGGGTCCTCCCCCTCTCGCTCTACCTTCTGTCTTTCGTCCTCTGCTTCGAGGCGCCCCGGTTCCCGTGGCGACCCGTCGCGTCGGCCCTCTTCGCCGTCTCGGTCGTCCCCGCCGTCTACGTCCTCCAGAACGCCGTCCGGGTCAAGGCGCCGCTCCAGATCGGCGCCTACGCCCTCACCCTCTTCGCCGGGTGCCTCGTCTGCCACGGAGAGCTCTACCGCCTTCGCCCCACGCCGGCACGGCTCACGGAGTTCTATCTGAGCGTGGCGGGCGGCGGGGCCCTCGGCGGCCTCTTCGTGGGCGTTCTGGCGCCCCTCGTCTTCACGGGCTACTGGGAATACCCGACCGGCCTCCTCCTCTGCGGCGCGCTGCTGATCGGCCTTCTCGGCCGCGACGCCGCGACGCCCGCGGTGAGACGCCTCCTCGTCCGGACCGGCGTCGCCGGCCTGTTCATTCTCGCCGCCACGCTTCTCGCCGTCCGCTTCGTGGAGTCCTCTACGGGCGCCGTCGTTTCGTCCCGGAACTTCTATGGCGTCCTCCGAGTCCGGGAAGAGCTGCCCGGGGACGCCGCGTGGCATCTCCGCGCCCTGACGCACGGCCGGATCCAGCACGGTTTCCAGTACCTGGCCCCCGAGAAGCGCCGGCAGCCGACCTCCTATTACGGCGAGGAGAGCGGCGTCGGCCGCGCGCTCGGCGCCCACCCCCGCCGCTCGACGGGTCAGAGCCTTCACATCGGGGTCGTGGGCCTCGGCGTCGGAACCCTCGCGGCCTACGCGCAGCCGGGCGACGTCGTCCGCTTCTACGAGATCAACCCGGACGTCATCGCCCTGTCGCGGGGTCCGGATCCCCGCTTCACCTTCCTCGCCGACTCGGCCGGCTCCGTCGACGTCGTCGAAGGGGACGCACGGCTCTCCCTCGAGCGCGAGCTGGCCCAGGGGGAGCCGCAGCGCTTCGACGTCCTCGTGCTCGACGCCTTCTCGAGCGACGCCATTCCCGTCCACCTCCTGACGGTCGAAGCCTTCGCGACGTATCTCGCACACCTCCGCGACGACGATGCGATCCTCGCCGTGCACACGTCGAACCGCCACATCCGGCTCGAGCCGGTCCTCAAGGAAGTGGCGCGCCGGTACGGTCTGGCGGCCGTGGAATCGGACACCGACCCGGCGGGGGCGGCGTACTCCCGGAGTGTCTGGGTCCTCCTCTCGAGGCGGAGGGACGTGCTCTCGCGGCCCGGCATCTCCGAGGCCGCGGTGGAACTCACGGGGCACGGACGACACGTCTCCCTCTGGACGGACGACTACAGCAACGTCTTCGGCGTCGTCGTCCGTTAGGAGGCGGTCAGGAGACCGCCGCCGCCAGGGCGTGGAAGCGGCGCCGGAGCGCGATCATCTCCTCGGCGCTTCGCGCGTCCGGGTGGAGCCGGTTGGCCAGGAGAACGTAAATCCGCCGGCTCACCGGGTCGACGAAGAGCGAGCTACCGGTGAAGCCCGTGTGGCCGAAGCTCTCGGGAGCGAGCGCCTCGCCGGCGCTCCGCACGGTCCGCGCGAGGGCCCAGCCGAGCCCGCGGTCCTCTCCGAGGCCTTCGGTCTGGTTGCGGACGGCCTCGGCCACCGATCCCTCTCCGAGGAGGGCCGGGTCGCGGTCGAGCCAGGCCCTCGCGAGGGCCGCCACGGCGCGCGCCGTCCCGAAGAGACCGGCGTTCAGGGCCACGCCGTCTCCCCGGCGGTGGGCGTTTCCGTCGTTGACCTCTCCGTTCACGACGCCGCTGCGGAATCCCGCGTACGCGAGGCCGAGGTCCGCCACCTTCCGCCGCTCCGTGGCGTCGTCCCGCTCGCCGCCCGCTGCCCGCAGACAATCGCCGCCTCCGGGCGCGAAGAGGAGGTCCGCGGAGAGTCCGAGCGGCCCCGACACGCGGGCTGCGAAGAACGCGTCGATCGGCATTCCCGAGACGCGCTCGACGACGTCCGAGAGGAGGAGGTACCCGGGGCACGAGTAGACCACCTTCCGGCCGGGTGGACCGACGGGGTCGAGGGCGGCCAGCGCCTTCCGGTACGCCTCCCGCCCCGAGCCCCGCACGTAGAGGGGAGACCATTCGACGACGCCCGCCGTGTGGGAGAGAAGGCCTCGAAGCGTCACCCCCTCGAATCTCGTCTTCCTCCAGAGGTCGTCGAACCGGGAGACCTCGTCGTCCAGCCCGAGGAGATTCTCCTCGACGAGGGCGAGGAGGAGCGCGGCCCCGGCCAGC
>Ga0335085_10012352_pt1 | contig 12585 bp, 8 predicted proteins | sample Lox_Sample_45_FD_206712 | JGI IMG/M metagenome (GOLD analysis project Ga0335085, IMG submission 206712) | Soil microbial communities from Loxahatchee National Wildlife Refuge, Florida, United States - Lox_Sample_4.5 | ecosystem: Environmental > Terrestrial > Soil > Wetlands | place: USA: Florida...
CCAATTTGCGCCGAAAGCCACATCGCGGCGAGTGATACAACGAAGACTAGAACTGGATGATCTCTCAAAGGTGGCATGTCGTAACGAATCACCTCCTAGTTTGGCCTACCCAGCCAGGAGTACTGCCACGCGGCAGATACGTTGTGGAAGTTCCCGCCGTATTTGATGTAGGCGCCGTAGTTGTAACTGAATTTCAGGGACTGGTGCTTGCTTACGGGTACGGACACTGTGGCGCCGATCCGCGAATTCCTCTGTAGGGTGCCTGGATTTTCCACGCCGTTCAGGGTGGTCGTGCCTCCCGTCCAGAAATTGCCGTCGATCGATGCCCAAAGACGAGGCTTCACGTCATAGCTCCAGTGTCCCTCAAACGCGAAGATGGGGTTTTCCTTCTGGACATTCGTGCCGGTGTAGAAATTGTGATTGGTGGTGTAAAACCAGCCTCCGGCGTAGGTGTCGAGCAGCCAATGCCCCCAGCGTCGAGAGAGTCCGATTTCCGGCTTGAAGGCCCAGCGGTTTGCACCGATGTTGACGAGCTTCGCAGGATCATATTGCCCAGTGGGAGCAACAATACGGATACTTGCGCCAACCAAAAGCTTCTGGCGCCATTTGACATAGTCCCTTAGATCCATGGCCGGGCCACCTCTTAGGTTGACAGAGAAGCGGAACTTAGTGTCCAGCAGCCCGGAGCGGCGGGCATTTCTTTCGACGTCGGCTACCGTTCCTCGGAAGTTCATTACTCCATAGGCCGGTACAACTAAAACGTTGGCGCTGCGTCCAAAAAAATTGAAGCTATGGTAGAGGTTGAGGTATGGAACTCCCGCCTTCGCCTTGGCGTCGGTAATGGGCGTCGAGCCATCGAAAAGAATTTCGCCGCTCAGGAAAGAGCTGGCCACGGTGATCGCGTTCGTATGGATCGGCGTGATGACGTAGGCGCGCGGAGCCAGATCCTGGGCCCACGCCATTTGAAGCAAGCAGGTCACAGCACCGGTCAGCCATACGAGCTTCGCGAAGTGGCGCATCTCAGAATCGAGGTCGAACGAGCACCGCAAACTCTAGGAACGAAGGAGCAGCGTCGGGAGCTCCGACGCGATTCGCAAATTCACGAGCAAGTCCATGCGATGTTCGAGCTGAAAAAACTTCATCACAACAACGCCGGGTAGCGCCTGGCTGAACTCGGCGAAGTACTTCTTCTTGAGTTCGGTTCGCCGGCTTTCCAGGTCGAAGGACCTCAGTGCCATCGCTTTTGCGTCAGCATCGGTCATCGTGTTCCACTGCTGCGCGTATCGCTTAATCGCCTGGATGCGTTCGTCGTTCAGCTTGGCAACCTCAAATTCATATCTCTTGTAGATGGGCCAGAACGCGGCAGCATCCTTCTCGCTGAATTGCATGGTGGCGGTGATGACGCCGACCTTGTCCGCCCTCAAATCGGCGCGAATGGTGTCGACATATGTCTCGACCGTCGAAAGCTCAGCGCGCCCGCGATCGGACTCATCGCGCAATGCATTCATGGCGTCGGAAATCTTGCCGGCAAGAGGTGTGGAATCGCTCATTTGGGATGCCTGTGCGGGCGGATCTCAATTCATCCGCGCCAACGCTTCTCATGCTAGTCAGTCGCGCTGGAGGTGCGAACTGTCAACACTGACAGTACATAGGGAAGCGTTATGTCGCTACGATCTTGAGCGTCGGGCTGCTCGGGCAGAGGCACAGCGCCGTCTTGACGCAATACAGCAAGAGGTCGATTAGAGAACCTCGACCGATTCCTCCCCCCAAGTGGTCTTGCACCAACTCTGCGCGTCCGCCGTACACCCTTCGGTGGCAAGTTATGAGAACCAGTCGCAGGCCGTCGCTCCAAGATCGGCGGTTGATGCCTCCCATTTTCAGCCGCTCACTGGGGATTGTCCTGCTTGTTCTCGCGATCGCGGTACCGCTGTTTGCCACCCATGGCAAACGGACAAAGACGCGAACCCTCAAGCCTGAACGTCAGCAAACCGAAGTGTTGTTTCTGTCGTCGCGGGATCCCGATCTGCCGGACGTGGCGGCGATGATCGAGGAGGCACAGACACAGATCCTCGAAGGGCGGGGCACGCCCATTCACTTCAGCTTTGAGTATCTCGACCTTCCATACCCTACCAGTTCATCCTATTTGCGGGATCGGATCGTTCCGTATCTGCGGGAGAAGTACAGCGGCCATACTTTCGATCTTGTCATCACGATCGGAGGAGACACGCTGGCGTTCGCCGACAAATATCGTGTGAGTTTGTTTCCCGACGCCCGGCTGTTGTTCCAAATGTTCGATTCGGAACTGATGCCGAAGAGTAAATCCAAGCCCGGCATGACGGGAGTGATCAGAAAATCGAACTACATTCCTACGCTGAAACTGGCTCTCGCACAAAACCCCGAAACGCGACGCGTGGTTGTCATATGCGGGTCTTCGGGCTACGAGCAACTGGAGATCGCGGCCGTTCGCGAGCAGTTCCGCCCCTATGAGCAGAGTGTCGAGTTCCAATACTGGACCGACTTGAAGCTTGGCGAGGTGCGTTCCCGTCTGGCGCATATTGCGCCGGATACTGTGGTCCTGTTTCTTGATTTTCTGGAGGATCCTGACGGCGAGCATTTCACGCCGTCCCGGATTCTACGAACGATCGCGGAAGGCGCAAATCGGCCTATTTATGGGACGTTCGCTTCGTTCATTGGCAGCGGGGCCGTGGGCGGCAGTGTCGCCGATCTGAGGGAGGCAGGCCGAACCCTCGGTCAATATGGACTGCGCATTCTGAACGGCGAAAAGCCCGAGAACATCCCGGTAACGACCGCTGAGTTTCAACATTACGTGTTTGACTGGCGTCAGCTGCGACGCTGGGGCATTACGACCGATCAACTCCCGCCGGGAAGCTCAGTGCTCTACTGGCAATATTCGCCGTGGGAGCTTTATCGCTGGAGGATTCTGGGGCTGTTCGGAATTGTGGCGATCCAGGCGTTGCTGATTGTGTGGTTGCTGCGTACCCGCGCCAAGCGAAGACGAGCAGAACAGGAACTCAAGAAATCGGAAGAGAAGTTCTCGGTAGCCTTTCGTCAGGGCCCGATGGCGGTGACGCTGACCAACGCGAAGACTCATCGTTACATCGACGTGAATGAGACGTTCGAGCAATTTACGGGCCACCGGCGAGAAGAACTGATCGGAAAGAGCGCGCTTGAGGCAGGTGTGTGGCCGAGTCCGGAGCAAAGAGAGGAATTCATAAACACACTCCGGACGCAAGGGCATCTGCGGGAGATTGAATTTCCATTTCGAACGAAAGACGGCCAACTCCGCGTCGCGCAAGCATCTGCAGAGCTGATCGAAATCGGAGGAGAGCCCTGTGTCCTTGGCGCGGCAATCGATATTACAGAGCGCAAGCAAGCGGAACAGGCGCTCCAGGAGAGCGAAAAGAGGTTTCGTCTGATGGCCGATTCAGCTCCGGTGCTCATGTGGCTATCGGGACCGGACAAGCTCTGCACCGATTTCAATCAAGAGTGGCTGAGATTTACCGGCCGAACCATGGAACAGGAATTAGGGAACGGTTGGGCCGAGGGCGTCCATCCTGACGACCTGCAAGCGTGCATGCGCAGCTACACGTTCGCTTTTGACGCCAGGCAGAGATTTGCCATGGAATATCGCCTGCGCCGGCACGATGGCGAGTATCGCTGGCTGCTCGATCACGGAGTCCCACGCTTCCTGGAGAACGGCGATTTTGCGGGGTACATCGGCTGCTGCATCGATATTACCGATCAGAAAGAAGCGAAAGCGGCACGCGCGGAGTTCAGCGGCAAGTTGATCCACGCCCAGGAGGAAGAGCGCACGAGAATCGCCCGGGAGTTGCATGACGATATCAACCAGAGGCTGGCGTTGCTCGCGAATGGATTGGAGGAAATGAAACAAGCGCCGACGGGCAACGGCGAACATCCACAACAAAAGGAGATTTCCGAACTTTGGCGGCTCACCTCGGAGATTGCCTCCGATATACAGCAGTTATCCCATCAACTGCACCCTTCGAAGCTCCACTATCTCGGCCTTGCAGCCGCGGCGAGAGAACTTTGCCACGAATTTTCCAGGCAGCACAAGGTGAAAGTCGAGTGCATCGTGCAGGGTAAGCTTCAGGGTCTCGATGACAGCGTATCGCTGAGCCTGTTTCGCACGATTCAGGAGTCGCTACACAACGTCGCGAAACACAGCCGCGCGCGACACGTTAAGGTTGAAATCGAACGTCAGGCGTCCATTGTCCGGCTACGTGTTTCTGACGACGGCATCGGATTCGCTCCTGACCATGCCAATAACCACGGTCTGGGTTTGATCAGCATGCAGGAGAGGTTGAAGGCGGTGGATGGAACGTTTTCGATCTGGTCGCGTCCTTCGCTCGGGACGCAACTGGAAGCGACCGTGCCCCTCAAATTGAGGCCGGTACGGAGTGCATGAATGGACAGGCTGCTTTCGGGCTGAGAATGTCCCGTAGTTTTGACAGTAGTGAGCCCGGCGGAGCGCTGCATAAGATTTTGGCAGACTCGCGAGTTGGGCCGGACGTTCGGGCCGAAAGTGCAGGCGTAATCGCTGTGCCAGAGCAAGACTTTGTGTCTCCGGTGTTTGTGGAAGGAGAGGTCGTGCCTAGGGCAAGGGTTCTGCTCGCAGACGACAATACGCTGATTCTCGATCACGTCCGCAAGATGTTGGAGAAGGACGAGGAATTCGAGATCGTCGCGGCAGTAACGGACGCGGACGCGGCCCTGCGCGAGAGCTCTCGCCTCACGCCGGATGTAATCGTCCTCGACATCTCCCTGGGGGAGACGAGCGGCATTGATGTGGCCGCCCAACTGAGAGATTCCGGTTGTGTTGCCAAAATCGTGTTCCTTACGGTCCATGAAGATGCTGATTTCCTACATGCCGCCATGGGTGCGGGCGGATCGGCATACGTCGTGAAATCGCGGGTGAGCACGGATTTGATCTCAGCCATTCATGCCGCGCTTTCCAGCAAATTGTTCGTTTCGCCGAGCTTGTTGCATTAAATGGTCAACACGAGTTGATCGTGAATGCGCAACGGCAGCCGACATCCCGTTCATTCCATAATGCTGGGGAACTCTCACGGGAGGGCAGGATGCGCGGCGGCTTGCCAGTGCACTCCTGCCGTTTCTCCACACCTGCAGCAACCGCTAATGCGTTTAGATATCATTCACTTACGCGGATCTTGATCCCTTGGTTGGGGGTCTATCCCAGCTTTTGCGGTCCCGGCGATGGCAAAATTCACAGTCCTTTAGCGACTAATTCGTGTACACTTACGCCTCGGTATCAAAAAGGTGTCCTAGGGCGTTCTCTATATAAAGTCTGGCCTTCTTAACTCAATGCTGCTCACTTCGTGCGGTTTTGCATCCGTATCACCGATCGCCGCCCGGTGACGGAGATCACAGATTCGATGTATGGGCCTGTCGTAGCATTTCGATTTCTCAAAATAAAGGGTTCCCTATGCCTAGCAATCGTCCCCGGATTCTAATCGCCGACGACCATACCTTGGTAGCCGAGCTCTGCAAGAGGCTGCTCGAAGCTGAATACAACGTGGTAGGCACGGTGAGCAATGGACGGGCTCTGGTTCGGGCCGCCGCGACTTTGAAGCCGGACGTCATTGTCGTCGATATCGCGATGCCGGTTTTGAACGGCCTGGATGCGGGACAGCAGGTCAAAGAGACGCTGCCTGCGGTCAAGTTGGTCTACCTGACGATGAATCCGGACACGGAGCTTGCGGCGGAGGCGTTTCGCCGGGGTGCATCCGGATATCTGCTGAAAACCTGTGCCGCTGCTGAGTTGGTGGTTGCGGTTCGAGACGTGCTCAAGGGAAAGACGTTTATGTCGCCAACTCTGTCGAGGGACACGGTCAATTACCTGCGCCGCCAGAACAAAAAGCTGGTGGACGAGACGGAGCGGCTCACAGAACGGCAGCGTGAAGTGCTGCAGTTGCTGGCAGAAGGCAAGGTAATGAAAGAGGTCGGCAGCATTCTGAACATGTCGACCCGAACGGTGGCGTTTCACAAGTACCGAATCATGGAGGTACTTGGCGCGAAGAGTAACGCCGAATTGGTGCGCTACGCCGTACGCAGCCACATGGTAGCGGCGTAGTCAGGGCGCTGCCGGAGCCCCGCACTGCAGGCCCGAGCATTTGAAACCCGTCTAGCTTTCTTGAGTAACCGAAGCAAAACGGAAGAACACCTCGCCGCGTTCCACTTCGTTTGAGAGCGTAGGGGTCCCTTCGGCAAGCTCAGGGCAGGCTCTTCGACTCCGTGGAACCTCTGCCCTGCGGAGAACTCACTTCCCTCAGGATGACAGTCATACAAGAATTCAGATCAGAACTACTTTCCATTGGGCGCGTTCAGGCTTGGGTCGAGGCGGTGAGCTTCAGCGAATGCCTCTTGCGCTGCTTGCTTATCGTTCAGTCGTAGTAGCGACATCCCAAGATTGTAGTGGGCGTGAGCAAAGTCCGGCTTGAGGCGAACTGCCTCCTTATAGCTATCGGCGGCCCCGCGAAAATCTCCCTTATTGAAAAGCGCGGTTCCCAGATTGAATCGGAGTCCGGGATCATCGGGCTGCAAGGGGATGAGGACTTTGTAAGTCGCGACCGCGTCATCAAGCTTGTTGGTGGCAAGCTGGGAGGCTGCCAGCCCGGCAAGTGAATCGGGGAAACCCGGCTGCGACGCCAGCGCTTTCTGGTAGGTCAGAATAGCTTTGTCATACTGTTTTTGCTGCTGATAACTGTGGCCGAGGTTGGAAAGTCCATGCGGGTCGCCTGGCTTGAGAGCCAGGCCTTTCTCATACGCGTGGATCGCTTCCTGTGTTTTGCCTTGCGCCTGATAAGCGGCACCCAGAGTAAAGAGCGCATCAGGCTGGTTGTGCTTCAGCGCAAGGCTCTTGTGAAGATTTGTCTCCGCTTCTGGGTAACGCCCAGCAGCATAGAGGAAGTGGCCAAGGTATGCCCAGCTCTCGGCGTCGTGAGGGTGACTTTTGACGATCTTCTGGTAGGTAACGATAGCGTCGTCGGTCCGGCCCGTCTGCTGTAAAGCGTGTCCGTAATTCACCAGGATATCGGTTGCATCCGGCTTGAGCTGAAGGGCCTTTTCAAGATAGGGGATTGCTTCGCTGCCCCGTTGTTGTCCCACCAAAGCCGCGCCGGCGTTGTTGAGGGCATCGACGTTCTTCGGATCGAGTGAGCTAGCTTTTTCGAAGGCGGCAATTGCGTCGTCGGTCTTGCCAATGTGCAGCAGGGCAGCACCCAGGCCATTGTGGGCTTCCGGGTAATTATCGTGAATCGCAATGGCTTTGCGGTAGGCGGCGGCGGCTTCCTCGTACTTTTGCTCGTGGAACAAAGCGTGGCCCAAATCATTGTGAGCGATGGCGTCCTCGGGCGCGAGCTTGATGGCCTTCTCGTAATCGGCGACTGCTTCATCGTCTTTGCCCAGGGCCTCCATGGCTTTGCCGAGATTGTGGAGGGCGTCCTGGTAGTCCGGTTGGATCGCCAGGGCTTTACGGAACTCCTCGGCCGCCTTTTTGTACTGTCTCTTCGCCAGAAAAGCCTTGCCGTGCTCGTTCAGTTCGGCAGCCTGAGGTGAAGGAGTCTGTGCGCTGATTCGCAGAAAAGAAACGCAAAGGAGTAAGAGGCAGCCAATCACAAACAGTTTCTGGCTGCTTCTGGGATTCCCATTTGTCGTCTTCGTATGAGCAGACATAGCGGTCGCACCTTTTGTTGATTTGTTCATAAATTGCGAATGCGAGTTCCGAAAAGGGCTAGCGCGTCAGCGCCGGCGGCCTCCGCCGCCCATGCGCGCGCCACCACCTCCGCCGCGATAGCTACTGAAGTTTTGCGAGCGCTGTTGGCCAGTGGAGCGGGCTTGCTGTTGGGCCGAGAGACTGGGCTGAGGTTTGTTGGTCGACTGCCAGCCGCTGCCTGAATTCTGCGACCAATTGCCATTCTGGCGGTCGTAGCGATAGACAGTTCCGTCCTTGCCTGCGTAGACATTGTTTTTGCCCGCCGCGATGCCGGCGCCGGTGTTGGTGTTGTAGGCGAAACCGCCACGGCCGGCAGTTCCCTGGCCGCTGTAGATGTTTCCGGCGTATCCAGCACCTCCACCGGCCACGATCCCGGTCTTTGGGTCGTAAGCAACGGCTCCTCGACCGCCATAGGTGTTGCCGGTGTAGACATTGGTGTTCGTGCCGCGTCCAGCTACCCCCACCGTGCCGCGCTGCGTGTTTTGGAACGCCGTGCGGCTAGCGGCACCATAGTTGCCGGTGTAAGGATTGGCCCAGGCTGCGCGGGTGTTCGCGTAGGCAGTGTTGCCCCAGCGGCCATAGACGTTGGCGGCGGCGTAACCACCGTAGCCATAACCCCAAGCTGGTCCCCAGCAACATCCGCCATAGTAGCCCCATGGTCCCCACCATGGGTAGGCGTAGTACGGGTATCCGTACCCGTAGCTATACCCCACGCCAATGGTGAGACTCCAACCGGAACTGGAAGTCCAGGTGGAGGCGACGCCGACGCCGTACGTGTAGGGATATCCAAACCAGTAGCTCCCAACGTAGGGCGGATAATACCAACCCGTGCCGTAAACAACGGTGCTCGTGGTTGAGGAGACGACGGTCCCGTAATAGCCAGGCGTGTAGCCGACGTAAACCACATCAGGCGTTGAACGGTACACCTTGACGTAGGTGACGTAGTGCAAGGGAGAGCTCGGAGGGATGGCGTAGATTTCCGGGGCGACTTCGGTGGCCACAACCCACGGTCCGTTAGGATCGGGCCCCATGAACCAGACCGCGCTTTCAAGCGCGTAGTAGTTCTTGTCAGAGACCCGGATCACGGGTGCAGAAGTGTTGACGGCGTATTGGAGCTGCGTTCCCTCAATATCCTTGAACTGAGGATCGCCGTCGTATTCCACTTTCAAGTGAGCTTCGCTGCGAGTGATGGTGGCGGTTTGCGGGATGGCGTTCGCGATGAGCGCTTCCTGCGCGGGCGTAGTTCCTGGAATAGAGGCCAGAACGCCAGCCTTCGGGCTGTCTTCGGGAATCTTGCCGAAGCCGTTCGGTAATTCTTTGGCGTTGGCAAACTCCCATGGCCCACTCTCGAGAGATTTCGATCGGAACCAGCGTCCCGCAATGAGGATGTAGTAGTCGGCGGTTGCGGGGTCGCGGAAGATATTGGCGGTCGTGTTGGTGACATACTCCATCTTCGCTTCGGGAAGCGTCTCGAACTTTGGCGGACCCTCGGTCATCAGCATTTCTGCCGGACCTGTGCTGACATAGATCTGAGGGATCTCCTTTTTCTTGTTTGCGTCTTTCAGTGAAGGCGGAGCGTTGCCTTCAGGCGACTGGGCCTGCTGCCGTTCGTTGATGAGATCGGTAATCTGTTTGATGTCGCCCGGGATCTTTTCAACGAAGGTCCATGGGCCGTCGAGAGTCTCCGCTCCCATCCAGCCATCCATCACGCTGAGGTAGTATTTACCCTTCTTGGTATCCAGCAGAATGATGGCTTTGGTGTTCATGACTTTCTGGAAAGAAGTTCCGCCGATGTCGCGAAACTTCGGCGGACCGTCGACCAGGACGAGCATTGCAGGTCTTGTGTTGAAGATGATTCGCGGCGGGTCATTGTTGACCGGCATTCCTTTAACTTCCGCTTGCTCGGAAGCAAGGACCTTCAATGCCGACTCCAGCCTGTCGAGGGCGATCACCCTGGATTTGCCGGGCAACTTGGCCTGCAAGAAACTCTGATATTCGGCTTCTTTCGCGGGCAGCGATGGGAACTTGACTTTCGTGATTTGAAAATTGTCGAGAGTAACCTGGCGGTTGACCTTATCGACTTCTGTTCGTGCGGTAAACCAGAGCACACCGTAGTTGGGTTTCTCAGTGCCCTTCTTTTCTACTGACAGCGCAGCATAAGCATGGAGTTCGTCGTCGTTCCACGATTCCAGTTGCGGCTGGTACATGGAAATCGTTTCGTCGCCGCGAGTGGCAGTGCGGGGCCATGGTGCATCGACAGGTTGCGGTTTGCCACCGACACCAGCAGGAGGTGATTGGGTCTGGGGCTTTGGCTTTTGGTTCTGGGCGCTGGGAGCATCGGGTAAAGACTGCTGGGCCTGCGCCGGGGGCCGGGCAGCGCTGGGGGCGTCGGGCAGAGACTGCTGGGCCTGAGCTGTGTAAGAACCTGTCACTGACAGCAGAAGAGACAAGCAGAAAATTGGTTTCAAATCGAGGCGGTGGGCCATGAATTCGTGACCTTCATGCAAAGCTCTGAGATTAAAGAGGATGGAGGAACCGATCCACGCAGTTCCTCCAACCCAACAACGCTCCCATTCAGGGCTACGGTTGCAGTGTCAGGGGCTCACTGAGCGTAAAGCTCAGAACGGACTCCGCCGGCACTTCCACCTGCTTGTTTCCAGTCGCTGCGCCCCCAATGAGACCCGCTCCGGCACCCACGACCGCACCGATGGCTGCTCCTTTCCCGCCTCCGGCCAATCCCCCGATCAGGGCACCGCCAGCTGCGCCTCCGCCCGTCGTGGCCGCGGTCCTTTTGCCCTTACCCTTTTCGGTGCTGCTCAGCGTCTCAGTCTGGATCGGATAGGTGTGGTTTCCGACTGTGATGCTCGTGAGCGCCACAGACAATTCACCCTCACCCTTGAACTTCCCCTTGGCCTTAGCCGATACGACCTTTCCACTGCAAGTTGATCCAGTCGCGAGCGCTGATCTGCCTCCTGCACTGATGGGTTGTGCCAGCGTCGCGAGGAAAGTCTGCCCAGGCTTGCTGGTCTTGGAACTGAGCGCCGTCTCCGTGCGAACCGTCAGAACGGTTCCGGCTGGAACCACGATCGGCTTCGGAGGCGGTGGGGGTGCCTGCTGTTCCGCCGCTGGAGCCGCGGCCGCAGCGCTCGGCCTTACTTTTGGTTCGATTGAAGTCTGATCATCGACGTCAGAGACTCCAGGTTCTTCCTTGGCAATTTTCTGATATTCCTTGCCGGCTGCATCGTCCTTCACTTTGCCGGTCAGGGTCACCTTGCCTTCTTTGGACGTGACAGCGACGTCGGAATCTTTGGTTGCCGGGTCAGCGGCAGCTTTTGTCTCAATATCTTTCTGAATCTGATCGTCGCTGGGATGTCTCGAGCAACCAGCCCACAATGCCAGGCAAACAATCAGAAACAAATGCAGCATCGTGCGTGCACGCATAATTCCTCCTCATCAAGTTTCACGCCGTTCTGTACGGCGACTGCCAGCTCTGTTGCCCAGAGATGGCCCCCTACGACCATGCAGACCGTTTGGTGCGTGTGCAACGATGCATGGTAAGAAGGAACGCTGTCGTAGGATACTGGCAAAAATGCCAGAGCCATAGGGCATGCTTTGAACGCCCGGACCGGGTTTGCGCGCTGGCTAGTCTCCCTTGTGTGCGAACAAGACTACCAACGAGCGAGGTGCGGATCGATAGCTCGATGTTGGAATTACGAGTGGTGACTTCCGCCATTCCACGATGTCTTCAAGGGAGTCCAGACTCGTATCGATCCACCGGTGCCATGGAGTCGCACCACCCATTGGCGGGAGTTCGAAATCCAGAGGCTCCCAATAGGCATTCAAGATCAGATAGAAGAGCAATCCTTCACTTCCAATCTCCGCGCAGAATCCCAGAGTGTGGGAATGATCGCTCCAATCTGGCTGGTTGGCTTTGACGCCGTGCCAGGACTTTGCCGCCGCCTCGATCACCTGATTCAGGCTTTTGCGCTCCCGCTCGGGACCGATATCTCTTAACAGGCGTCTTTGGATCAGCAGGCGCGCGAACCGAAACACGTCGGAGTGGCGTTCAAGCAGCGCCCAGTCAAGCCAGCTGATTTCGTTATCTTGGCAATAGGCATTGTTGTTTCCGCGTTGTGTGTGTCCCACCTCGTCGCCCATCAGGATCATGGGCACGCCAATCGAGACTATCGTGATGGCAAGGAAGTTCTTTATCTGGCGGGTTCGCAGTTTCTCGATCTCGGGATCGTTGGTCGGGCCTTCGACCCCACAATTCCAGCTGTAATTGTCGTTGGCGCCGTCGCGATTGTCTTCGCCGTTCGCTTCGTTGTGCTTCCCGTTGTAGGAGACAAGGTCGTTTAGCGTGAATCCGTCGTGGCATGTGACGAAATTGACGCTCTGCTCGGCCTCGCGGTTCTCGTGTCCGTAAATCTGGGGACTACCTACGATTCGGTCGGCGACTCGCCTCACCGATCCAGGCTCGCCGCGGAAAAAGCTGCGGACATCGTCACGAAATCTTCCATTCCATTCCTTCCAACTGTCGCCGACAAAGCTGCCGACTTGATAAAGGCCGGCAGCATCCCAGGCCTCGGCAATGAATTTTGAGCCCGCCAGGTGTGGGTCAGATTCGATGTCCCATAGAACCGGAGGACTCGACATGAGATGGCCGGATGAATCACGGGCAAGGATCGATGCCAGGTCAAAGCGAAAACCGTCCACGTGCATCTCTTCTACCCAATAGCGGATGCTGTCGACGATCATGCGCCGCACGATGGGATGATTGGCGTTGAGGGTATTTCCGGTGCCGCTGTAGT
>Ga0335085_10012353_pt1 | contig 12585 bp, 8 predicted proteins | sample Lox_Sample_45_FD_206712 | JGI IMG/M metagenome (GOLD analysis project Ga0335085, IMG submission 206712) | Soil microbial communities from Loxahatchee National Wildlife Refuge, Florida, United States - Lox_Sample_4.5 | ecosystem: Environmental > Terrestrial > Soil > Wetlands | place: USA: Florida...
GTGACCGTGTGTTTGTGGAGAGGGCAGGTGTTTACTACGTTCTGGGTGAGGTCCGGGCGCCTGGTGGGTTTACCATGAGGAACGGGCATCAGGAGTTGACGGTTCTACGGGCCCTCGCGTTGGCGGGAGATGTGACAAGTGTGGCGAAGAAGAACAAAGCTCTGATTATCCGCAACGACCCCAAGGCGCGCGAGGGGCGCGAGGAAATCAAGATCAACCTGGAGAGCATCCTGGCCGGACACTCCCCCGATCCCGTCTTGCAGGCCAACGATATCCTCTTCGTTCCCGGTAGCGGCGGCAAGAAGGCGCTGCACACCCTGACCAGCGTGCCGGCCACGGCGCTGGGTCAAGCTGGGGCCGCCGCCATCATCGTTCACTAGGTGTAATGGTTTCACGGTGATCCCGCACTCCAAGGCGGGATTCGCCCGCAACGCGATTCATTGATTGGTTAAGCTCTAAGCCAAGGATGCAAAATGCCCGGAGACAATCTAGTTCCCTATAATCCCGCCCCCCGCAGTCCAAACGATCCGCGCGACCGGCGACTGGTGATGGGGAAGACCATGGAGATTGGCGAGATCGACGCCTTCGGCCAGCTTCGCGCACTTTGGGATCTCCTGGTAAAACGACGTTGGCTCATTCTGGCTGTCGCCGGTGTACTTACTTCCCTGGTGGCATTTTATTCCTTCAAAATGCAGCCGGTTTACCAAGCCACGTCGCGAGTGGATGTCGAATCGGAGGTGCCGTTCATCCAGTCGTTGAACGACCTCTTCAAGACGGACGAAGCTGACGACGCATTCCTGGCGACGCAGGTCAGCATTTTGCAGAGCGATGATCTGGCATGGAATGCCATCCAGCGGCTGGGCTTAGGAGGTGCGGGGAAATCCGGTGCCAAGGTGGGCATCCCCATGTCCATGCAGACCGCCGCGGTCCGGACATTCCAAACCCATCTTCACGTGGAGCGGGCAAAAGATACCCGCATGATCCTAGTGAAGTATGAGAGTACCGACCCCCAGCAAGCCGCCGCCGTGGTGAACTCTCTGGTGCAGGACTATATCGAGTACAACTTCCGCACCAAATACGACGCCAGCCGGCAGGCGACCGGGTGGATGGAGCAGCGCTTGGACGAACTGAAAGTGAAAGTGGAGAAATCCGAGCAGGCCATGGTGGACTATGAACGCCAAAACAACATTGTGAGCGTTGGCGAGAAACAAACCGTTGCCGAAGCCCGGCTGAATGACTTGAATAAGAACCTCAGCAACGCGCAAACCGAGCGCCTCTCGAAAGAATCCGTCTCCAAAATGGTCGAGGAAAACGAAGCCCAGGTCGGGTTCATTCAATCAAGCAGTCTCCTGACTTCGCTCGAAGCCAAAGAAGTGGAGCTTAAGGAACAATATTCGGCCGCAGTGTCTCAGTATGGGCCGACCTATCCCAAGGCGCTGGCCGTGCAGGATCAGTTGAAGGATCTGGAGTCGCTGATCGCCCGGGAGCGAAAGCGTGCGGTGGAGAACATCCGCGGAGAGTACCAAGCCGCCGTGGAGCGGGAGAAGGCCCTGGCCGAAGCGGTGGCCAAACAAAATCTGGAAGTCGAGAAAGTGAATCAGTTACTCATTGCCCACAACCTGCTGAAGCGGGAGTTCGAATCCAATCAAACGCTCTATGACAGCCTCCTCACCCACCTCAAGGACGCGAACGTTTCTGCGGGACTGCGAGCCACCAATATCCATGTCATTGACCGGGCTGTGCCCCCCACCACTCCCATCCGGCCGGACAAGGTCCGCAACATCGTGTTCGCCCTCGCAGCGGGTTTGGGGTTGGGAGTGGCGCTGGCCCTGACTCGTGAGGCGCTCGACAATTCCATCAAGAGCGCGCAAGAAATTGAAAAGCTAACGGAGTTACCGACGTTGGCAATTGTTCCGGTGGCCGAAATGCGATCCACTTTCGGCCGCTCCGCGGAGCGAGGCGGCCACTCCCTTCCCGCCGGGAGCCAGGGGTTGCAAATCCCCCCGGCCTTAACCGTCGTTCGTAGACCTGGCGCTCCAGTGTCGGAAGCCTATCGCGCCCTGCGGACTTCTGTCTTGCTTTCCACTGCGGACCGGCCGCCCCAGGTGGTATTGGTGACCAGTTCCCAGCCCGACGAGGGGAAGACGGTCACTGCACTTAATCTGGCTTCGACGATGGCCCAAAAAGGGGGCCGCGTCCTTTTGATTGACGCGGATATGCGGCGGCCGGGGATCGCCAAAGCGTTGGACTTGTCCCTCACCGAAGGCCTTTCGGGAATTCTCACCGGGGCTTACGAGTACGACCCGCAAAGGCTCTTTCAAATGGAATGGGGAACCCACCTTTCCATCCTTCCCGGCGGACCCATCCCTCCCAATCCTGCCGAACTGCTTTGCTCGGCCAAGATGGAAAGTCTGGTCAAACGGGTGCGGCAGGATTTTGATCACATTGTCATTGACTCGCCCCCGGTATTGCCCATCACTGACCCCACCATTCTCTCGGGGTTTGTGGACGGCGTGATCATGGTGGTGGAGTGTGAAGTCACCACGCGCGCCGCGCTGGTGCGCGCTTGCAAGATCATTGAACACGCCGGCGGCAAAATCATCGGAACGGTTCTGAATAAAGTGGATTCGCGCCGCGATGGATATTATGGATACAGATATTATCATGGGTATTATTCCTACACCAGCCAGAGCTACGACGCGGGAGGGGGCGACGACCCCCAGGGTTAGTCCCGGTACCGCCCCGTGAACCAAGGGATTGACCGGGTGGCAGCGCACATGGCGGCCAAAGCCTCGCTGGTCCAATCCATTCCGGTGTGAACGCAACCGCTATGGCCAGCCATTTTTGTTATCCCGGCCGGGAGCTTGATTCTCTGGTCGAGGCGCGGAATTATTACGCGACGATTCTCAAATACTTTCGTCCCTACGTGGGGGCGCGGGTAGTTGAAGTTGGCGCAGGGATCGGAACGTTTTCCAACTTCCTCCTTGGCCTCGAGAGTATTGAAGAGCTGACGGCGCTGGAGATAGCAGCAAATCTGTTTCCAATCCTCAGTCGCCGTTTCGCTGCCGATAGCAGGGTCAAATGCATTAACGGCCACCTGCATCATGACCTGCCGGCGGGGAAAGTTGACACCGTAGTTTCTGTGAACGTCTTGGAGCACGTTGAGAACGATGGGGAATTCTTGCGTGCGGCGCGCAATCTCCTGGCTCCCGGCGGCACCCTTCTCCTGTTCACGCCCGCCCTTCCGGCACTGTATGGCTCCCTTGATTGCCAATTCGGCCATTATCGCCGCTATACGAAAGCGGGCTTAGCCAAGGAATTGCAATCTGCCGGATTCTCTTTGGAATGCCTGCGCTACTTTGACGTCGCCGGCGTTCTGGGCTGGTTCATGGCAAATCGAATTCTGAGGCGCGAGTCCATCAGTACCTCCGATGTCCGCCGCTACGATCGTTTCGTGTTTTCGTGGTCATCCTGGCTCGAGCGCAGGTGGGAACCACCCGTCGGCAAGAACCTGCTGGCGGTCGGCCGCCGGCAGCGGACCACTGGAGAGTGAATGGCGATGAACTGCATGGGGAGCACGCAGGCATCTTGCCCGATGTCTCGGCACCGTCCCCCTCCCGCCCCATGCTTGTGCATCGCCAGGTTGGCCATGACCGCGCGCCGGCAGTATGCGAGCGCCCCAGCGGGCGGGACGCCCGCACACCGAAAATGGCTCGTCCCTTTGTTTTGCAATCCTCGATAAGATCCCGGCAACGATGAGAACGACAGAATGAGTCCGACATCCGAGGCCCTGTCGGCCACCCTTGAGAAGGCGGCCGGAGAGAAGCTCCAAAGTCCCTCCCTCGCCCGTCCACGCCTTCGATATACCCGGATTCTTCCGCTCCTGTTCGTACTCACCTTGCCTCTTGCGAACCCCTGGGTCCGAGGCGACGGGGTCGGCTACTACGCGTACATTCGGTCGATGCTGGTCGAGCATCGGCTCGATTTCACCCAGGACTGGCGTAATGCTAATGAGTCGTTTACACAAGGCAGAATTCGACAGGACGGCTCGATTGATCCCCTTCAATTCACCCGGACGGGTCGCCTGGATAATCACTTTGCGATTGGGCCCGCCATACTCTGGGCGCCCTTTCTGGCCGCCGTTCACTCTGTCATGTTGATTCTGCGGGGAATGGGAATTCCAGTACAAGCCAATGGCTACTCTCGCCCCTATCTTGTGACCATGGCGCTCGCCACCGCCCTGTACGGTTTCCTCGGACTGTTCATTTCCTTCCAAATGGCGTGCCGATACGCCGGAGAGCACTGGGCGTTTCTGGCGACGGTCGGCATCTGGTTTGCCAGCTCCCTCCCCGTCTACATGTATTTCAATCCTTCCTGGTCACATGCCCACTCGGTGTTTGCCGTCGCTGTCTTCCTCTGGTACTGGCAACGGACTCGACCCAATCGAAACTTGGCTCAGTGGGTGATTCTAGGCTTGATGTCCGGCTTGGTCCTGGATGTTTATTATGCAAACATCGCCGTGCTGCTGTGTCCGTTCGCAGAGTCGTTGGCAGGCTACAGGCGAGCGCGGCGCGACGTGCCGGAAATGCGCCGACTCTTCGTTGGCAATCTGGCTTATTCCTTGGCCACTCTGGCGAGTTTCTCCCCCACTCTGATCACCCGGCAGATCATATACGGAAACCCGCTGGAACTGGGATATCCTGGCCAGTGGGGCGGAAAGCCGGCGCCCTTCCAGGTTCTTTTTTCCTCCGATCATGGCTTGCTTGCCTGGACTCCTCTTCTGATTCCTGCGATTGGCGGGCTGTACCTCCTTCGCAAGCGCGATAGGGATCTGGCGATTTATTTAACCCTTGTGTTCCTGGCCTTCTTCGCGCTGATTGCCTCTTATGCCTGTTGGGACGGCATCTCGTCTTTCGGCAATCGATTCTTCATTTCGCTCACGCCCCTCTTCATTCTGGGATTGGCGGCAGTTTTCGCCGAGCTGCCCCGGTGGCTGCGAGGTGAGCGAAGGGCGTGGTGGATGGCGGGTTCGGCCACCGCGCTGCTGATCCTCTGGAATCTGGCCTTCATTTTCCAGTGGGGGACGCACATGGTTCCCGCACGCGGCCCGATATCCTGGAAGCAGATGGTGCGCAACCAGTTTCATGCTGTACCCCAGCGGGCGGCGAGGGAATTCACAGCATATTTCGAGAATCGTCGAGCCTTGATGCGCCGCATCGAGCAGGATGATGTTCGCCAGTTGCATGAGCATGCACTCTGAGATGACTGAAAGATTCGGCGGTCAGATTCCTCCGGCTGAGCTGCCGTTGTTGCGGATCGCTCCGCCGCACGGATGGCTGAACCTCGACCTGAAGGAGCTTTGGGCGGCGCGCGAGTTGCTCTATTTCTTCATCTGGCGGGACGTGAAAGTCCGGTATAAGCAGACGGCGATTGGGGCGGCGTGGGCGGTGCTCCAACCCTTCATGACGATGGTGGTCTTCAGCCTCTTCTTCGGCAGGCTCGCCAAGATGGACTCCCACGGGCTGCCTTATCCCGTGTTTTATTATTGCGCTCTGCTCCCCTGGATGTACTTTGCCACGGCCTTGCAGAATGCTACGAACGTTGTGGTCGAACAGCAGCATGTGATTACCAAGGTTTATTTCCCCCGCCTGGTCCTTCCTTTGTCGGCCGTGGCCGCCGGTCTATTTGATTTCGCCATCGCCTTCATCGTGTTCCTGGGGATGATGGCCTATTACCGCATCATGCCGGGATGGGCGATCCTATTGTTTCCCGGGTTCCTGCTCTTGGCAGTCGGGACCGCGCTCGGAGTGGGCTTGTGGCTCTCGGCCCTCAATGCCATTTATCGAGATGTGCGCTATGTGATTCCTTTCCTTGTGCAGTTCTGGCTGTTTGCTTCGCCCGTGGCTTATCCCAGCAGCCTGGTTCCTGAGCGTTGGCGATGGCTATACGGGCTCAATCCGATGGCGGGCGTGATTGAAGGCTTTCGGTGGGCCCTCACCGGACATGGCCAGCCCCCTAACCTCATGCTGGCGGTATCCACCGGAATGGTTCTCCTGCTGGTATGCGGCGGGTTGGCGTACTTCCACAAAATGGAAGGAACCATGGCCGATGTCGTGTGAATGGCAAATTTGAACCCTGATCCCTGTCCCCCAATCCCTCATGTCTGACGCTATTATTCACGTCGAAAACCTGGGCAAACGTTACCGAATCGGCGAGCGCGAGCGATACCTGGCTTTGCGCGACGTCCTTACTCGCACAGCGCTGGCTCCGGTGCGGTTCTTTCAGGCTCGAAAGACCACTCCCCGGAATGGCGATTCCACGCACATATGGGCGTTGAGGGATGTTTCTTTTGATGTCGGTCAGGGTGAAGTGGTGGGCATTCTCGGTCGCAATGGGGCAGGGAAGACCACCCTGCTCAAGATTCTTGCTCGTGTCACCTTTCCGACCAGGGGCTTTGCAGAGGTTCGCGGACGCCTGGGCAGCCTCCTGGAAGTTGGCACAGGTTTCCACCCGGAGTTGACAGGCCGCGAAAACATCTTCCTCAGTGGTGCGATTCTCGGTATGCGCAAGATGGAAATTTCACGCAAATTCGATGAGATCGTTAGCTTCGCCGAGGTTGATAAGTTCATTGACACTCCCGTCAAGCATTTCAGCGTCGGAATGCGCATGCGTCTCGCCTTCGCCGTCGCCGCTCACCTGGAACCGGAAATCCTGCTCGTGGATGAGGTGCTCTCGGTCGGAGACTTGGAGTTCCAGAAGAAATGCCTGGGAAAGATGGGAAGTGTTGCGGAGGGCGGACGCACCATTCTCTTCGTAAGTCACCAGATGAACCAAATCCGCCGGCTCTGTAAGCGCGCCCTATGGATCGATGCCGGGGGCCTGCGCGCCGACGGTCCTGCGATGTCGCTCGTAAACCAATACGAGGCAGCCTGCCTGTCGCGCGCGGAGGTTTCTGCTGCACAGGCGGACGCCCCCCTTACCTTTGGACGCTGGCAGGTTGAGGCGAGCGGCACAAATGTTCTCGATCTGGATCAAACCCGCGGTGGCATCGCCATTAACATTCATGCCCAGGTGTTTAAGCCGCTCCGCAAAGGGCAATATCTCATCAGCCTGAAGGACGCCAACAATACCATTGTGTGGTCATACCTTCACTATGACCTCAAGCTCGATCCCGGCCCCGTGGTCTTCATCCAGGAGTTTGATTTCCTGCCACTGGCTCCGGGGGTGTACGAATGGGATGTGCGGGTTTATGACGGGCACACCTGGTCGGATTTTCTGCTTGCCCCGGAGCTCAGCATCGTTTCCAGAACAGACTCCAATGTTTATGGGCACCTCAAGGGGTTTCTCAACGTGACTTCGGAAATGCGATTGCAATTCCCTCACGACGAGGCAATGAGTGGCCCGGCGGCGATGGCGAGTCCTCTCGGTGTCAGAGAGAGCTAAGCATGGCGGGCATGCTCGAGAGACTTTACTTGAGATACTCGTCGCGATTCGCGGGACTGCGACAGGTTCCCGTCCTCGGCGGCCTTGCCCATCGGATCAGCTACAGCCTCCTGCCGCCTAGGCGCGACCTCTGGTTTAAGGTCACCCAAGGACTAGGCGAGGGCCTGTGGCTAAAGCTTCTTCCACGGACAGCCGGAGAATATTTCCATGGCAGGGTCGAACCGGGGTTGCAGCAGGTACTTGTCGAATACCTTCGGCCGGGAATGGTTTTCTACGATTTGGGTGCAAATTTGGGCTTCTTTAGTTTGATTGCGGCAAGGCTGGTCGCACCACAGGGAAGGGTTTACGCATTTGAAGCTGACCCGGAAGCCGCGCGGCGGCTCACGGAACATGTTGAAAGGAACGACTTGCGTAACGTCCGCGTTGTCGAGCGAGTCGTGTGGTCGTCGACGGGCTCAGTGGCTTTTGAACGGGCTGATCCATCCCTTACGCCTGATCGTGGTTGTGGACGAGCGGTCGCTACACAGGCGCCCACTGAGCGGACCCTCACGCTACCTTCCACGGCCCTGGACGACTTTGTGCACACTGAGCCGCCGCCGGATTTGATCAAATGCGATGTGGAGGGGGCCGAAGTTGAAGTGTTTCGCGGCGCGCAAAGACTGCTGGCTGACCACCGGCCGCTCGTGGAATGCGAAGTCCACTCGGATCAGAACGGCACGCAGGTGGCAGAGATTTTTGCAGGTCTCGATTACTCGCTGCAATGGCTCCCCCACCGGCATCTCTTGGCCACTCCGCCCGGCCCTGCGGGATCAAGGCAAATTGCTCCCCCGAGTGCGCTAGATTCCACCCGGGGGCTCGGCTGAGCCCGGACGCTGTGGAATTCGCCGATTGTGGCCGACGCATCACGGACCCGTCAATAGGATGACTCTCGTCCGATCAATTGTTCAAACGGTTTAGGGAAGGCGTTAAGATGCCTGTTTCACTGGTCACCGGAGGGGCCGGGTTTCTGGGCTCTCACGTCGCTGATCATCTCCTTCGCGAAGGACATCAGGTAATCGTGTTGGACGATCTCAGCGGTGGTTACGCCGACAACGTTCCCGCGGGTGCGGAATTTGTGCAGGGCTCGATTGTGGATTCCTCGCTCGTCGGGCGGCTCTTCGCGACCCACGGGTTCGAGTACGTTTATCATTTGGCGGCTTATGCGGCGGAGGGGTTGAGCCACTTTATCAAAAGGTTCAACTACGAGAACAATTTGTTAGGCTCGGTCAACCTGATCAACGCGTCGATTAATCATGCCGTCAAGGTTTTTGTATTTACATCCTCGATTGCTGTTTATGGCGCGCTGCCTTCCCCCATGTGCGAAGATATGATTCCTGTCCCCGAGGACTCTTACGGAATCGCCAAGCTGGCGGTGGAAAATGAGCTGAGGATAAGCCGTAAGATGTTCGGCTTAGATTATGTCATCTTTCGTCCTCACAATGTTTACGGGGAGAGGCAGAATATCGCTGATTGCTACCGTAACGTCGTGGGCATTTTCATGAATCAAGCCCTCAGGGGCGAGCCGATGACCATCTTTGGGGACGGCGAACAGCAACGCGCCTTCACCTACGTTGCGGATGTAGCCCCAGTCATCGCCGCCGCCGCCCGCCACCCGGAGGCGTGGGGCCAGGTGTTCAATGTGGGCTCCAGTGTTCCCAACTCGGTCAACGATTTGGCGCAAGCCGTGGCCGGGGCCATGGGTGCGGAGGGCCGGGTAAAGTACCTCCCGGCGCGAAACGAAGTCCAGGTGGCCTTCTCCGATGACGCTAAAGCACGGCGGGTTTTCGGGGCGCGGCCCGGCACCTCCCTGCAAGAGGGAATCGGCCGCGTGGCCAAATGGGCAAAGGCACACGGCCCCCGCCCCAGCAGCGTATTCAAGAACATCGAAGTGAAGAAGAACCTTCCTCCCAGTTGGGCTTCCGTTGTCGCCACAGTAGGCTAAAGGGCTACTCATTCACCTCCCGTTGGAATTCCCTCCATCATTGTCCAGCAGAATAACGGCGGTCCCAGAGCCGCTCGTGTCCGCCATCGTGGTGAACTGGAACGGGGCGAAGGACCTCGAAATTTGCCTGGCTTCGCTCCGGGCGCAGTCGTACAGCTCATTGGAAATTATGGTGGTGGACAATGCCTCCACCGACGATTCGGAGGAGGTGGCGTGTCGGTGGAAAACTCGATGGATCGGATTGGATTGCAATCGAGGCTTGGCGGCCGCCTTGAACGAGGGTGCAATGTCGGCGCAGGGCGAGTTCCTCCTGTTTCTGAACAATGACGTTCGCGTCCACCGGGAATTTGTAGCTGCGCTGGTTGCCGAGATAGTGCGGGACACCGAAGCATTTTCGGTGGACGCTCTGCAATATGATTGGGAGGGAACGAAGCAGGTCCATCTGGCTTCTTATCTTGCCAGGAATCCGCGCGGCGAGAACTTCTACCAACTTGTTCCCGGCCTCTACATCTGCCAGGAGCTACGCGATGTGGCTGGCCCCGTTTTGGCATCTTGCGCAGCGGCGATGCTGGTAAGGGCGTCAATGTTCCGCGAGTTGCAGGGGTTTGATTCGCGGCTGCCCATCGGCTATGAAGATGTGGAGTTGTGCTGGCGCGCCTGGATGCGTGGCTGGAAGTCCGTTTTCACTCCCCGTGCGGAGTGTTGGCACCATGTTGGCGCATCGGGCCGTTCCGTCAAGGGGGCGGAAATCCGCTTTCGCGGGACGGTGGCTGGCCGACTCCTGATTGCTGCCAAATTGCTTCCCTGGAAGTTTCTGCTAACGACTTGGATGGTATCCCTGGCGGGGCTTATGCGTGACATTATCCTTCTGCTCTGGCGCCAGGCCGGGATTCGGGCTGGCGCGCTCCGGGCATTCACGAGTCAACTGCCAGGCATCCTGCGGGAACGGCGAGAGATCTTCGCTCAACACGCCAGCTCCGATGAACATCTCGAACGGATGCCCAGGCGGGGACAATCCACGATGGTTGCCCTACTCGGAAAGAAAGATTTTCCCACGGATGCTGTGGAGGACTATTGCCGCCTCTTGGGAGATATCATTCGGGAAGACGGTTACGTCTTTGGTTTGGTTCGTGTGCTGTGGGAAGAGAGAGGCTGGCTTCGAGCGCTCGGCGATTTGTGGCGGCAGAGTGCCGAATGGGAAGGCGCCTGGACACTGGTGCAATACACCGCGTTGATGTGGTCGCGGCGGGGGTTCCCGATGCTATTCCTGCTGGTGCTCGTCGCGTTGCGAATTCGCGGCGTGCGCGCGGCAGTGGTTTTTCACGACGCTCAGCCCTTTGAGGGCATGCGGATTGTAGACCGGCTGAGGCGCGCCTGCCAACGCTGGGTGATGCGCTGCACCTATCGCCTGAGCCGTGCGTCGATTCTCACCATTCCTATTGAGCAAGTGGCTTGGCTGCCGCGTGAGCCCCGCAAGGCTGCGTTTATCCCTGTCTGCCCTACGCTACCCGTAGTCGGCGGCGCGGTACGCTCCCCTCGTAACGGACGCGATGCCAAAACCATTGCGGTGCTAGGGGTCACCGACGGAGGGGATATCCGCAAAGAGGTGTCGGACATCACTCTCGCCGCGCGTCATGCCGCCGAGCACCTGGAGCACGTCCGCCTGGTCACGGTTGGCCGCGGGACAGCGCGCGCCGAGCCCGAATTCCGGGAGGCCTTGCAAGGGAGCAAGGTGGAGTACAGTGCACTGGGGGTTCTTCCCGCGGAACAGGTATCGCGAGTTCTGGCCGATTCGGATGTAGCGCTTTTTGTGCGAGGCCGCATCTCTACCCAAAGGAGCAGCGCCATCGCCAGCATTGCCCACGGAATCCCGCTGGTGGCCTATGCGGACCCGCAACTTCCGGCTCCCCTCGCCCAGGCGGGCGTGGTGGGCGTGCCCTATCTCCAAGGCCAGGAACTGGCGGATGCGACGGTACGTGTCTTGACCGACCCTGGCCTGTGGAGCGAACTGCACGAGCGGAGCCGCCGGACGCACGAAGAGTACTTTTCCTGGAGAGCTGTTGCCTCCCGCTTTCACGAGGTCCTACGCCGTGCCTGACCGCCGATACCGCGTCCTAATTGTTTGCTCTCACCCGGTCCAATATGCCGCGCCGATATTCCGCCAGATGGCTCAGCATCCCCGGCTGGACATCCAGGTGGCCTACTGTAGTCTGCAAGGAGCAGAGGCGGGGATCGACCCGGAGTTCGGCGTTTCCGTGCAGTGGGACGTCCCCCTGCTGGATGGTTATCGCTGGGTCGAGGTGCGCAACCGGTCGCCTTGGCCCGCGTTGCAGCGTTTCTTGGGGCTGGTGAACCCAGGATTGTGGCAGTTGGTAAGCGCGGGGGGCTTTGATGCGGTCGTGGCATTGACGGGCTATGCCTATTTGAGCTTCTGGATCGCGCTGGCGGCGGCGAAGCTTCACCGCGTTCCCATTTTGTTTGGCACCGATGCCACCGGTCTCGAACCCCGCACGCGCAGTCGTTGGAAGGTCTGGGCCAAGAAGCATGTGCTGCCTGCCATCTTTCGCATGGCGACAGTGGCCATCGCTTCGTCCGCGGCGACGGCCGAATACCTACGCAGCCTGGGGGTGGCGAAAGACCGGGCGGTGGTTACACCCTTGGTGGTTGACAACGATTATTGGACGAAGCGCGCGGCGAAGGTGGACCGGAATTCTGTACGTGCCTCCTGGGACGTCTCAGATGGCCAACCCGTGGTACTGTTCTGCGCAAAATTCCAGCCCTGGAAGCGCCCCCAGGATGTTTTGCGGGCTTTTGCCCTGGCCGACGTTCCCGACGCTCGTCTGGTCATGGCAGGTGATGGTCCCATGCGGGCCGAACTGGAATCCGAAGCCCAGGCCTTGGGAATTGCCGCCCGCGTGCGGTTCACCGGCTTCGTCAATCAGCCGGAGTTGGCCGCCTTTTACCGCTCCGCCGATGTGATGGTGTTGCCTTCGGAGTATGACGCTTGTCCGGTGGTGGTGTGTGAGGCCATGTTGTGCGGCTGCCCGGTGATTTTGAGCGATAAGATCCGGGGACGCGCGGAACTGGTGCAACAGGCAACCACGGGGTACTTCTATCCCTCCGGCAGTGTGGACGCCCTGGCCGCCCTCTTGCGGGAACTT
>Ga0335085_10012354_pt1 | contig 12585 bp, 13 predicted proteins | sample Lox_Sample_45_FD_206712 | JGI IMG/M metagenome (GOLD analysis project Ga0335085, IMG submission 206712) | Soil microbial communities from Loxahatchee National Wildlife Refuge, Florida, United States - Lox_Sample_4.5 | ecosystem: Environmental > Terrestrial > Soil > Wetlands | place: USA...
CTCCCAACCTCATCCCTGTTCGCCGCAGGGCGAACAGTTAATAATGACAGGGGCCAATCATGAAATTTTTTCTCGACATCATGCCCTACAAGCTTTCTGAAATGCTATTCAAGCACCCGCTCACCGACCGCGGCCCTGAGCTCTTCACAAGCGATTGGGAAAAAGCCCGAGCCGCTCTGGGTGAAATTGCGGAACCGGCGGGAGCTCGCAGGGGAGCACGTTGAAGACTTTTCTTGCGGACTGGCGAAATTCCCTGCCCATCGCCGGCCTGGGCGTCCTGGCCGTCACGGGCCTGTACTATTTTTTGCGCCCGAAGAAGGAAGATCCCGCCGCGATGGAACGCGAACGCCGCGCCTATTTGAATCGCGTGGGCCGCATCGTCGAAGGCCACGTGGTGGAAGTGATGGATGGCAAATCTTCGCCGTCCTCACATTCTCGGGCCGTGGAAGCTTCTGCTCCGCCGCCATCGGCCGTGCCGGAAGGTAAATCCACGGCAGCCGCGAAAACATCTCTCGAGCCGCGCGCCATGAAGCATGAAGCGATGGTTGCCAATCGCCGCGGCGACGGCGTTTCTCCCAATGGCTTGCCCAAGCTGTTGTTCTACAGCTATTCCATTTCTGGTGTCACCTACGAAACCGCGCAGGACATCACCGGCCTCGAAGAACAGCTCCATCTCGACCGCGTCGCTGCCGGCCAGACCGCCAGCGTCAAGTACGATCCCTCCAACCCGAGCAATTCAATCCTTCTCGCCGACGACTGGTCCGGCCTCCACTAACTCTTTCAAGTTCTCCGCTACGATACGCGCGATAGAGATGGAGGGGATGAAGCGCGCCGCCACGTCCAGCAAAAGAAAAAGGCCGGTCCGTTGGGACCGGCCTTTGATTTCCCTACCGCGGAAACAGAAGTTACTTTTTCTTGCCAGGCGCTTTGCCTTTGGCCCCTGCTTCCGGGATGACCGTAGGATCAACCTTCACTTGGTCCCAGTGCAACAGGAACGGCGAAGGATCGTAGCTCACGAGGGTACCCGAGAAACGAATGCCGTCATCCTTCGACAAGCGCACCACATCGGGTTGCGGCGGAATCGGAGCGGCAGCAGCTCCTCCTGCTGGAGCTGCACCGGCGGGCGGGGCGGTGATCCAGACCTTCACGTCCATGTTGGCGGTGGTAGCGGCTTGCATGTCTTCCGGCGTGGCCCCGGTGTAGACCATGAAGTCGACGGTGGCGTCGGTTTTCTGCACATCGATAATCTTGCCGACCACTTCCGGGAACTCGGCGCCGCAAATGGCCAGCCAGGTCATTTTCGCTTTATCGCCGCCACCGTTCAGATCGCTGATGACGGTGATGATGTTGCTGGACTGGCGGAGCTTGTTGAGATCATCGGCACTGGGAATGGTATAAGTCGCGGGACGGTCGGGCGAATTGGCGGCGAGTTGGAGCATCTCGCTGACCTGCGCATCGACTTGCATGTCGCAACCGGGCTGCTCGTAGGCAAGCACTTTGGCGCGCAGATAATCCTTCACCTTGTCGGTATCAGGAACCTTCAGATTAACGGCGCGAGCCAGGGCCCAGAAGCCATCGAGCGCCTGCGGCGGATTCATGGCGAGGTAGGCCAAGCCGAGGCGGTAGGCGGAGACGGCGTCATCCGGCTTGTTCATCAGCGCTGATTTGAAGGCGTTCACCGCGCCAGGATAATCCTTCAACTGCAGAGCGGCGGCGCCAGCGGCGGAGTAAAAGAAGTCGATGCCGGGCTTTTTCTGCTTGGCGAAATCCTCGTCAGACATTTTGGAGTTGGCCGGCTTGGGAAACGCGTCGAGCATTTTCGCGCCTTCGAGGGCGGCGTCACGCTCCTTGGTGAGCTGGTCATTCGCGTCCGGCGCGGAGGGATTTAACTGCATAGACGAGAAAGCCTGTACGCGGGCCTGCAGAGCGCCCAAGGCAACGGCCGGGTCGACCTTGTTGCCCATGGCCAAAAGCTTGTCGGCGTATTCGATGGTCTTGGGATAATTCTTCATGGCGAAGTACGCCTGAAAATAGAGCTGGTAGACGTACTGCAGTAGCGTGGAGTTCGGGAACTTCGAGACGAAGTCGTCGAGATCCTTGATCTTCGTCGCTGGATCTTTCTCCGCGTTTGCCGCCTGAAACGCGTTGTATTCCGGAATGGTATAGGACGGCTTGGACTGATCCTGCGCCGCTTGCGCGGCCGCCGGCCGTGCGAACATCGAGACGGAGAGGAGCGCGGTAAGTAATGCCGCCGTCAGGTTGAGAGTTCATCGCTTCATACTTCTCTGCCTCCTGGGCCAGCATCGGTTGGAGCCTAAAGAACGAGGATAAGGAGCCTCGTCAAAAAGGATAGACAAATCGACCGGATTATAGGGAAAAGTATCCGGTGGGCGCAAGGTTAAATCGAGAGAAAGGTCAGCCTTCTATCTCCCGCGCCACCACTTATGGGCCGAAGCCTATGGGTGATACGATGATGGACTAGGCTAGCGTGTCGCCTTGCGCGAGTCAAACGCCAAGAATTCCGTGACACTTCTTAGAAAAGTTGCGCTGGTGACGGGAGCGAGCCGCGGGATCGGCTTGGCCGTGGCGAAGAAACTCGCGCAGATGGGCGCGAGCGTTTGCATTTGCGCGCGTGATGCCGCGAAACTGGAAGCGGCCAGGAGCGAAATCGAAAAGGCCGGCTGCAAGTGCCTGGCCGTAGCGGCGGATGTTTCGCGCGCCTCGGATGTCGATTCACTCGCGCGGAAGGTGCGGGACGCGCTTGGCCCGGTGGAAATTCTGGTAAACAACGCGGGCATCGGAATTTTCGGCCCCACGCACGAAGCGGCCGAAGAGAATTGGGACAAGGTGTTGGACACCAATTTGAAGAGCGTGTTCCTGCTGAGCAAAGCTTTTGCTCCGGGAATGATCAAGTTGGGCCACGGCGACATTATCAATATTGCCTCGATTGCGGGAAAAAGCGCCTTTGCGGGCGGCGGGATTTACTGCGCGTCAAAATGGGGCGTGCTGGGGCTGACCCAATGCATGGCCGAGGATTTGCGGCCGCACGGGATACGCGTGAGTGTGATCTGTCCTGGAAGCGTGAACACGGAATTTTCGCCGCACGCGGGCAAAGACGTAACGAAGATGTTGCAGCCGGACGACATCGCGCACGCGGTGGAGACGATTGTTACGCAGCAGCCGCAGAGCTTTATCAGCGAAGTAGTGCTGCGGCCGACGAAGAAGCCGTAAGCATCGACAACTCATTTCCAGATCGCCTGAGTAAAAGCCCCGCATCAACTCCTCACGATGACACCGCGAACAAAATCAAAGCCTGAATCCATCGCGGTAGTGGCGCATCTTATCGTTTAAGCTTAAACGATATTTGGCAACGCCGAATGCCAACGCACTACAAAGGAAACAAACAAGATACAGCGACGCTCAATGCCTACATCAACTTGGTGCGGGCGAGCGAAACGGTGCTGGCACGGGCTGGCGAGGATTTAGCAGAAAAGGGATTGACGCTCGCGCAGTTCGGGGCACTCGAGGCGCTATTTCACCTGGGGCCGATGTGCCAGCACGAATTGAGCGCGAAGCTGCTGCGAACCGGTGGCAATGTGACCTACGTGGTCAACAACCTGGAACGGCGCGGACTGGTAAAGCGCGAGCGCATGGAGACCGATCAGAGGCAGATCGTGGTGCGGCTGACGAGCGCGGGCCAGAAATTGATGGAGCGAATTTTGCCGGGGCACGTGCAGGCAATCGTGCGGGAATTCTCGCGGCTCAGCATGGAGGAACAGGAAACGCTGCGGCGATTGTGCCGGAAGTTGGGCCGTGGAGCGGGCAGCGATACTTAAGCGGAAGGATTTTCGAAAAAGCAAAATAAAGGAGCAAGACAATGATACAAGTGCGGCCAAGCGAAGAACGCGGACGCAACAAGCTTTCGTGGCTGGACACGCATTTCACATTTTCCTTCGACCGATACTACGATCCGGAACACGTGCAATTCCGTTCGCTGCGCGTGTTGAACGAGGATGTGGTGGCGCCGGGCGGAGGGTTTCCGATGCATCCGCACCGCGACATGGAAATTCTGACGTGGATTTTGGATGGCGCGATCGAGCATCGCGACAACACCGGAGGAAGCGGTGTGATCCGGCCGGGCGAATTGCAGCACCTGTCGGCGGGAACGGGCGTGGTGCACAGCGAGTTCAACCCGTCGAAAAAAGATCCGGCGCACCTGCTGCAAATCTGGATTGTGCCGGAACGGCGGGGATTGAATCCGGAATACGAGCAGCTCTCGTTTTCCGATGCGCAGTTGCGGAACCAATTCAGCCTGGTGGCGGGACCGAAGGCGCCGGTAACAGTGCACCAGGACGCGAACCTCTATGTCGCGCGGCTGGACAAGGGCGCAGAAGCCAAACACAACCTTGCGACAGGGCGCTACGCCTGGGTTCAGGTGGCGCGTGGGTCGGTGAAGGTAAACGGTACGCAACTGAAGGCGGGCGACGGAGCAGCGGTTTCGAGGGAAACGGAAATTCGCGCCGAGGCCATCGAGCGGGCTGAAGTGCTGCTGTTTGATCTGGCGTGAGCGCCGATGGTGGGGAGAGCGGGCTCGCCGTGCGCGAGCCCTGCTCATTCGTAAAATTACGATTGGCGGTTTCAGAACTTGAGGTTAATCAACGATCCAGTTAAGGGGAGAAGGCCATGGCAGAGGAGATAAAAAGTGCCGTGCCGCTGATGGGACGGATTCTAATGAGCTCCGTGTTTCTGATCTTCGGCGTACTGAAGATCACCACGTTTGGGTATTACGTGCAACTCGCGGCCGGGCACGGCATGCCATTCCCCGCGGCGTCGATCGTGGCGGCGGCAGCGCTTGAGCTTGGCGGCGGCCTGGCAATTTTAACGGGATTTCAGGTGAAACTGGTGAGCTGGATCCTGTTTGTGTACCTGATTCCGACGAGCATCATTTTCCACAACTATTGGGCGCTACAGGGAGCGTTGAGGGCGGCAATGGAAGCGCACTTCTTCAAGAATATGGCCATCATGGGCGGGCTGCTGTTCCTGGCGACGAGCGGCGCAGGTCCGTTTTCGCTCGACGCAGCGCGGGCCGGGAAGAGCTAAAACGCGCTTTACGTGCGCGGAGCTTGCCACTAACTACGCTGCCCAATGCGAACGCGTTCGCGTGATCGTTTCGCGTTACCGGGAGCAGTCGGCCGGAAGCACCAATGTTTCGCCAGCAAGAATCAGGTCCGCGGACGGGAGCTGATTCGCGTGGGCGATGCAAGAAAACGCGAGCCCTTGGCCGAACTCGGCGCGGGCCACGCTCCAAAGCGTATCCCCACGGCGGATGACCACCTGCTTGGCGTTCTGCGGAAGCGGCGCGGGCACGCGGACCGGGTCGCCGGGACGGATCAAGCCGGGGTTGACGAACCGCGGGTTGAGCTTGGCTAGTTCAACCCAGCGCTCTCCCTTGCCAAGGTAACGCGCGGCCAGCTTCCACAAGGAATCTCCTGCCTGCACGACCACGGTGCGAACAGCCAACTCTTCTGACGAGACGGCCGGTGGCTGGACCGGTAGCTGAGCGGGAGCTGACGGAGCCATGGGAGCGAGCGGCGCCTGCAAAGGAGCGGACGTGTCAAATGAATTCAAGGATGAGTTCGCGGGTGCGGCCAGCGGCGGCATAGCAGGCGGATCCACACTAGCGATTCGTCCCGCAGCCTTGGGCGCGGCGAGCCAAGGAGTACTTATGAGATCAGCCGGGGCGGCAATCGAAATCGGATGGGCCACGGCGAAAGGTTCTGCCGCAGCGGCCAACGGCATGGCCGGCGGTTCAACGGTTGCGATCTGTTCCGCGCGGGGCGTCGCCAGCCAGGGGGTGGCAACTAGTTCAGCAGGAACGCCGATGGTGATCTGCTGAGGCGCTTCTGGCAAACCTTGGGGCATCGCATACGGACCGGCGTAGGTCACGACAGGCGCGGGTGCAGCTGAAAACCTGGACGCTGATCGCGGCGAGGAAAAGTTCGAAGGGTTCAGCATCGGGAAGACGACGCTTTCCTTGCGGTCAGCGAGAGGCGTGGCGTTCCCGATCTGCATGGGCAGATTTACTACAGGAATCGGAACGGCTGTTTTGCCCGTGAGGCGTGGGTTAGCGACCGCCTTGGCCAGCGGAAACTGCGGGCTGTTCGGCACCGCAGTGGCTAGGGAGAGACCGGAATCGGGCACAAAAGAGTTTGAGTCGACATTCGGTGCCGCGCCAAGACCAGACGACGCAGGGCCCTTGGCGGTCGGCCGTCCGACGTGACGCGGGGCCATTGCAAGCACGGCTTGCTTCTTGCCGTCGGCAGCGGACTGAGCCGCGGGAGTAGCGGAAGCTTCGGCTAGTTCGCCATCCGTGCCAGTCGCGAGCGTGCGATCTTCGGGCACGAGAATCTGCGGGCGCTTCAAATCTTCGTTGGTATAGACATGCTGAGCGTGAACGGCATGGTTCTTGCGCTCCCGCTCCTGCCGGGCAGCTTCAGCGACGGTCTGAGGGAAGACCGGCACGCTGGTGAAAAGAAGCCCCGACACCAGGAGGGAGATGGAAGCAGAGATTCGGCGCGTCGTTTCGTTGCTCATGGGTGACCCACCAATCAGCGAAGTATGGTACTGGTACTATAATTAACCAGCCGTGAATGGCGAGCAAGGAAATCGGTGGAATGTGTGCAGTTGGGGTAAATGGGTCGAAAACCAGCAGAGTGCTGCCAACAGCGATGAGGCAGTGTTGCCTCAGGAAGAACAGCGCAAGAAAAAGCTCAACCATCACGCAGGGAGAGTCTTAAAATAGGTGCATGGCCAAGGGTTGGGAAAGTAAAGCTGTAGAGGACCAGGTTCAGGAAGCTGAGAAATCTCCAAAAGATAACCGCAGGAAGCAGTTGACCCCGCAACAAATGGAAGCGCACCGGCGGAAAGCCGTTCTACTCCTTTCGCGCGCCCGCGTGGAGAAGGATCTAAACGCGAGCCAAAACGCACGCTACAAGGAACAGCTTGCCAAAGCGCTCTCGGACCTCGACGCACAAATATCGGCGCTGGAAGAATAGTTTCCAACCGAAGCGCTGAAAGCAACGGAGAATGCAGATTCCCCGACTTCGTTGCGCGATCCTGATGCAGATCGCGAAATCGCTCCGTTCGGAATGACAGCGCCGTAATTGGTGCGTGAAGCGACGATAAACGGCAGCGTGAGCTAATCGCTGGGGGCGGCGGGATCGACCTCCGCAACGAAAATGACGCCGACGCCGTTTTGCGAATTCTCGCGGCCCGGATTGCAATGAATTACCGTTCCACGAAAAGTCATCTGGCTGTTGCTGGTTTGTTCGGCGGCTTCGATCACCACACGTAGTTCGGATTGAAGCTTGGGGTGATTGTCGAGCACGATGTAAGCGCCCTGAAGGCTCAAATCTCGCACGGTAGCTTTTTCCTCGAAGGAATGGCCTTCCTCGGTCTGGCCGCTGACCACGGCGTTGAAGCGCAGGCGGCGGCGCGGGGCGGACCGGCGTTCGCGAAGCGCCACGTTGACTCCACGATCGCTGAGCGTCAGGCACATGCCTTCGGCGGCGGCCCAAGTGGACGGAAATTCGAGGCGAGCCGCGGACAGAAACCCGTCGATCACATTGTCCGACGATTCCGGGTTGTGGTGGAACAGGATAAGGTTGCGGACGCGGGCATCCCTCGCGATCTTCACTCCTTCGAGCCAGCTCGAATGTCCCCAGCCCTTGCGGGTGGATGCAATCTGTTCGGGCGAATACTGGGCGTCATATATGAGGATGTCGGCGCCTTGAGCGAACTGGCGAAGGCTCCTGTCAAATTCGGGCACGCCGGGCTCGTTGTCAGTGGCGTAAACAATCGAACCTGCGGTGGTATCGAGGCGATAACCCAGACAGCCCTGCGGGTGGTTGAGCCAGGCAGTGGAGACGCGGGTGCCGTCGATTTCAAAGCGTTCGCCGCCGGTAACTTCTCGAAAAGAACGCGGAGCAGCCATAAGACTGACGTCCACCGGGAAATAAGGGGCGGCTAATTGGGATTCAAAGACCTGGCGGAGGCTGTCGGCTCCCAGGCACTTCGATTGGAAACTGTAAAAATGAAAGCGGTTCTGCGCCTCGAAGAAGGGGCGAAAGAAAGGGATGCCCTGAATGTGATCCCAATGAAAATGGGTGACCAGAACATGGGACTCGATGCCGAATTCACCGTTGGCCTGGGCCCAGCGGTTGCCGAGCGTACGCAGGCCGGTGCCGCAGTCCAGAATGAAGTGGCCTCCCCCGGGTGCAGTAACCTCGAGACAAGGCGTATTGCCGCCATAGCGCCAAGTGTCGCGTTCGACGGTGGGCGTGGAGCCGCGGACTCCCCAAAAGACGAGCTTCGCTGTGTTCTGCGTCATTGCTGGCGGGCCCGTGTGACGCGTGCGCCTATCGGCCCCTCAGGAAAACAAAGGATTTGCTAGCAATTCATGGTAGGCGGCTATGGCAAATGAAGTCAATTACGTTTCAATTGACTGTTTCGTGGGCATGGGGTCAAATCGGCAACGGCTGCAGCTTACTTCTTCAACCTGGTCATCGCTAGGAGCGCCAGCGTAGCGTAACCGGGACAGTCACGGGGTGGCGCATCGGTTCGCCGGTACGTTTGGATTCCGCGTGAGCTGCCTTTAATTCGAAATACCAGCGCGCCTGTCGGTCCGCGTCGTCCACCAGCATCATGCGATCTTCGTATTTCAACCCAAGCGACTGTTTCCGAATCACTTCCGTATCCTGGCGAATGAAGCGCGGGCCTAGAACGTGCAGGATGAATGGCACGATCGGAATCCAGGGAAGGATGTTCCAGGCCGCGCAGAAATCGAGACGGCAAAGCTCAGAGGTAACGGGAGTGACGGTCGTGCGGCTGGAGAGCCAGTATTTGCCGGCGCGAATCTGCTCGAACCGCTGGTTGGGCAAAACGAAGTCGATGGTGGTACCGGCAGGTTCGCCGGTAATCCACTTCAGAAGTTTGTACGGCGCGCTGTTCGCGGACGGCGCGTGCGGGCTCATGCGAAAACCGTTGGGAATTGGCTCAAACTGTTTGGCCTTTTCGCGAATGCTGTGCCGGGTGCGCCACCACCAGGCTTGGTGCACGAAAGGGCCGTGCGCGGGATCCATAAGGCCGATGATGGCTTGATCAATGCCGCAAGGGAGATCGGCCCAGAGTTGTGCCGTTTGATAGCGAGCGCTGAAGGTGGGGAGCTCCGGCACCGCGGGCGCAGAATTTTGCAGCGCGCGGCCTTCGGGATCGGACATGAACACCCAGATGTAGCCATCGCGTTCTTCACAGGCAAAACTGCCGGCATAAATGCGCTCGCACTTCAGCTTTGAATCGGAAGTGAGCGATGGAATCGCGCGGCATTGGCCGGTGTGCGCATCAAACTGCCAGCCGTGGTAAGCGCACTCGACGTTGGCGCCGTCGAACTGGCCGAAGGAAAGCGGGTAAGCGCGATGCGGGCAAATATCGCGCAAGGCAAACGGCTTCCTGGTGGAATCGCGGCCGAGAACCAGCGGCACGTCGAGCAACAAAACACGCTGAAGTTTCGAGGAGCGCAGCTCGGAAGCGCGCATCGCGGGGTACCAGAACTCCCAAAGCATCTCGCTGGCGTGCGTCTTGCCGGACGGGGAAACAAAGTCAGTCATCGGTGGGTGAGCATCGTAATATATCGAGGGAAGCGCCGCAAACGGCGCCGAACGCGATACTTGTGCAATGAGCTTTTGATCCTTCCCCGGGAAGCGTTTTGTTCGTAGGACTTTCGTACTAAAACTAATTGAACCTTCCGTCCTATCGACCGTGACGGCGCCCGCAGGCATTATCACCTTGGATTTGAGACTGGCTCAGCGCTCCGGCAGGGAATCAGGGGACGAAAACTCCTGAGCCGTGCCGGGGCGCTCTGGAGCGGGACTCAAATTCCTGCACCTAGATACACCCCATGCCCCGAGCGGCTGGTTCCCCCGCCAGCCGCTCACTTCTTTTCTAACCGCACGAAAAGCTCTCAAAATCCGCCTGGTGCGAAATACCGATTCGAAAAACGACAATACGCGCGGAAGGTTGTAGTGTAAGGCCAGGCTTGGCGTTAGCGGCGGCGGCCCATAGGGCGATAGCTCGCCAGAGGGCGTGGGCGTAGACGGAGGCGTGGGCCGAGCGGCGGAGGAACATTCTGAAGCGGCGCCCCGCAATTGCTGCAGCACTCCTGCGTCGAGGTTTCCACTCGCAGCCACTGGCCGCGGGCGGCGCATTCAGTGTTCAGGCATTGCACAGTCCAGCCGGGCAGATATTGCATCGTCCCTCTTCCAAGAAGAAATGCCGCCGAACAGGCGATGAGAACTCATCGCGTCCGGCGGGAACAAGGCCCCGCACACTGAAAAGCTGGCGTGAATTTTGCGGCAGTGTTGCTAGTGTGTCAACGGCAAATTAACACAATTAGTGGGGTAGGCCTTGCGGGCTGTGGATTTCGCCAGGACAGTGAGACGGTATCGCGTCGACGATTGCGCTGAGAAATGGCTATTTCTGCTGCTTCTGTTCGACGAGAGCGTTGAGCTGGGCTTGCAGGTCGGCGATTTTCTGTTGGGCGGCGCCCATGTCGAGTTGCTTGGCATCGATCTGCGATTGCTCGTCACTGAGGGCGGCAGCGCCATCCTTGTCGGTGGAGTAATTCGGCTTGCCGTAGTAGGTCTGCTGGTCGAGAGCAAATTTGCGCTTGAGGATGTCGAGATCGTTCTGCAAAGTTTGCAGATCGTCTTTTGCGGCGGCCAGATCGGCTTCGAGTTTGGCTTTTTTGTCGGCTGAGGAATCCTTGGCGGCAGGGGCGGCTTGTTTGTTGTCACCAGACGTGGCGGCGGACTCAGCCTGAGCAGCGTCGGTTTGCGGACCATTGAGGACGGTTATTTCATCGGCCTTCTTGGGAATGTTGTCGTTGTCCCAGACGCGCGCGGTCTTCGGCTGGTCTTTCTTTTGCTCGCGGGCGCGTCGAGCGGCGGCGCCGAGAGAGTCTTCCTGCGAAGCGGGCTGCTGCGCGGCCCCGGTGCCCGCGAGCGTAAATAGAATCGCCATCGTCAAAAGCGAACGTCGCATAAGAACTCTCCTGATGAGGCCCATTTTATCGCCTTCTTTATAGTAGTCGTGCAAAAGCGGCCCGGGCAAATAAGGTTGAGAGCATAAACCGAAGGAGTAAATGGGCCCGGGAGACAGCTTTCGCTGTCCGAAGGAAGGGGCGAACAACAACGAAACGGAATCGGGGATTTACCGAGTGACGTGGACCAGCATCTTTCAGGTGTTGTCGCCGTGGAAAAGGCCGATCAGCGCGGCGGGTGCCTTGTCAAATCCCTCGACAACCTGCTCGCGGTATTTGAGCTTGCCTTCAGCGACCCACTTGGCCATTTGCGCGACGCCTTCGGGATAGCGATCGGCGAACTGATAGACGAGAAAACCTTCGGCGCGGGCCTGTTTTGTGAGCAAGTAGATGAAATTGCGCAGGCCGGGCTCAGGCTTGATGGCATTGTATTGGGCAATCTGGCCACAGACAGCGATGCGGGATTTTGAATTGAGCACCGGGAAAACAGCGTCGGTAATGTCGCCGCCGACGTTGTCGAAGTAGCAATCGATTCCGTTGGGGCAGACTTTTTTCAGGGCTTCGACGTAATTGTCGGTGGACTTGTAGTTAAATGCGGCGTCGAAGCCAAGATCGTTCGTGATCCAGGCGACTTTTTCGTCGGTGCCGGCGATGCCTACGGCGCGGCAGCCGATAATTTTGGCGATTTGTCCCACCAGCGAGCCGACCGCACCGGCGGCGCCGGAAACGAGGACAGTTTCGCCGGGCTGAGGATTGCAGATATCGAGCAGGCCGAAATATGCGGTCATGCCGGGCATGCCGAGAACGCCGAGTGCGGTGGAAATCCGGGCGGAACTCGGATCGAGCTTGCGAAGGCGATCTCCCGTTGAAATGAAATATTCCTGCCAACCCCAGTAGCCTTCGTAAAATTCGCCCACCTGAAATTTCGGATTCTTCGATTCGATGACTTCTCCCACGGTGCCGCCAACCATGCGCTGGCCGATGTTCACGGGGTCGGCGTAAGTGCGGATGCCGCTGATGCGGCTGCGCATGTAGGGATCGACCGAGAGAAAATGCGTGCGCAGCAGAATCTGGCCTTCGGTAAGAGGAGGCAACGGCAACTCGATGAGCTCGAAATCGGATTCTTTCGGCAATCCCACGGGGCGCGCGACGAGAATAAATTGACGATTTACGGTAGGGCGCTGACTGAGGCTGGTGGCTGACATGGTGCGTATTATGCCAGAATCGTTTCAGGAGCCGATTCATGAAGAGAAACTGGCTTCGCGCAGCAGTTTTAGGCTTTTCACTTTTCGCCGTGACTCTGACAGGCTCGCGAATTACCGCGGCCGCGACGCGGAATGTGCCGGGCGGAGAGCAGGCTTCCGCCGCAGCGCAGATCAATCCCCAGCCCACGCCGCGGCAGGAAACCGTCCGGCCGATTGAGTCGCAAGCAAGAGTAACCGCGTACACCCTTCCTCCGGATCTATATAGAAAAGCGAAAACACTGGGAC
>Ga0335085_10012355_pt1 | contig 12584 bp, 5 predicted proteins | sample Lox_Sample_45_FD_206712 | JGI IMG/M metagenome (GOLD analysis project Ga0335085, IMG submission 206712) | Soil microbial communities from Loxahatchee National Wildlife Refuge, Florida, United States - Lox_Sample_4.5 | ecosystem: Environmental > Terrestrial > Soil > Wetlands | place: USA: Florida...
CTCGCGCCCGGTCTCGCGGAAGCGGTGCTCGGTCGCGGCAACGTCTTCTGCGGCGTCCGGCACTTCGACGATTCCCTTGCCGAATACGCTCGGGCGATCGAGCTGAACCCTGACCTCGCCAACGCTTGGCTCGGCCGCGGCAACATTCTGCGCGAATTCAGGCGCTACGATGAATCGCTTGCCGCCTACGACAAAGCGCTGGCTTTGCAGCACGACTATGCCCACGCTTGGCTTGGCCGCGGGCTGACCCTCGGCCAAATGGTTCGCCATGAGGAGGCGCTCGCCGCTCACGACCGGGCGCTGGAATTAAATCCGGATCTCGCCGAGGCCTTGTTCGGCCGTGGCCGAGCCCTGGTCGAAACCAACCGCGTAGCCGATGCGCTCGCGAGTCTCGACAAAGCGATCGAGATCAAGCCCGGCTTTCACGAAGCCATCTCATACCGGATATTTGCGCTCGACTTTGCCGAGGGAGCCGGCATTGCGGAACAACAGGAGGCGCGCAAGCTTTGGTGGCGGCAAGTCGGCTCCAAGATCGCCGAGCATTCCTCGCTGCGCCACCTCAACGACCGCGATCCCAACCGGCGCATCAGGATCGGCTACGCCTCCGCGGACTTCCGCTGGCACTCCGCGGCACTGTGCTTTAAACCGGTCCTGCTCAATCACGACAAGAGCCGGTTCGAGATCACCTGCTATTCTTCGTCCGACCAGGAAGACGACTACACCCGGGAATTCCAGGGCGCAGCCGATCGCTGGCGCAATGTCATGCAATCCTCCGGCGCCGAACTCTGCGCGCAAATCCAGGACGATCAGATCGATATCCTCGTCGACCTGTCGGGTCATACTCAGGGCAACCGGCTCAGTGTCTTTGCGCGCAAGCCTGCGCCGATCCAGGTGACGGCTTGGGGACACGCCACCGGCACCGGCCTGGCCACCATGGATTATCTCTTCTCCGACCCGGTCTCATGTCCTCTTGCCGACCGGCATCTCTTTACCGAGAAAGTCATCGATCTGCCGAGCATCATCACGATTGCTCCGCTGCCCGAGCCGCCCCCGCCTTTGGATCCACCGGCTCTAGCCAATGGGTACATCACCTTCGGGGTCTTCAACCGCGCCACCAAGCTGTCCGATGACGTCGTGGCGCTGTGGGCTCGCGTTCTTCACGCGGTCCCGCGCTCGCGCATTCTGCTGAAACACTACGGCTTCAGCGTCCCTGCCATGCGCGCGCGGCAGGTGGAAAAGTTCGGCATGCACGGAATTCCAGCGGAGCGCATTGCCTTCCTCGGCATGACCATGCGCCCCGAACATCTCGCTGCCTTCAGGCATGTCGACATTTCGCTCGATCCATTCCCGCAGAATGGCGGCATCAGTACATGGGAATCGTTGCAGAACGGCGTGCCGGTAATCGCCATGCTGGGCAAAACCATTCCGAGCCGAGTGGCAGGCGGAATTTTGACGAGTGTGGGAATGAGCGACTGGGTGGCCGACGACGCCGACGGCTATGTGGACATCGCGGTAAAATTCGCGTCGATGCCGTCCTATCTCAAGACATTGCGGCACGACCTCCCGGCCAGGCTTTCGGCGTCGGCCGCCGGCAACGGCGTGACCTATACGAGGGCCGTCGAAGCGGCTTATCGCAGCATGTGGCTGGAGTATTGCCGCACCGCCGAGCAGCGTTCGGCTGCCTGAATGTCCAGGACCGGTGGCTTTCCATCGCAAGCCGGAAATAGCGCCGCAACGGCGTTGCAAGCCCAGTTCAATCGAGGACTGGCGCTGCATCAACAGGGAAATCTGACGGAAGCGGAGCGTATCTATAAGAATATTCTGAGACTGCAGCAAAACCACTTCGATGCGCTGCATCTTCTCGGCGTGATTGCCCTGCAGACGGAGCAAACCGCACGCGGCGTCGATCTGATTACCAAGGCCATCAGGCTGAACCCGACAGTCGCCGGCGTTCATAGCAATCTCGGCAATGCTTTGCGCGACCTCAATCGTCCCGAGGAAGCGATCGCAAGCTACGACAGGGCCATTGCGCTGCAACCGGACTACGCGGAAGCACACAACAATCGCGGCAATGCGCTGCGCGACCTCAACCGTCCGGCCGAGGCGCTCGCAAGCTACGACAGGGCACTGGCGCTGCGGCCGAACTACGCCGAAACTCACAACAATCGAGGCAATGCGCTCCGCGACCTCAAGCGTTTCGATGAAGCGCTCGCGAGCTACGACAGGGCGATCGCGCTGAGACCGAACTATGCCGAGGCGCACAGCAATCGCGGTAACGCGCTGCGTAGCCTGCGACGACATGAAGCCGCCCTCGCGAGCTACGATCACGCGATCGCGCTGAAGCCCGGCTACGTCGAAGCCTACAACAACCGCGGCAATGCGCTGCGCGATCTCAAGCGCTTCGCCGAAGCGCTCGCAAGTTATGACAAGGCAATTGCGTTACAGCCCGGCTATGCGGAGGCCTACACCCACCGCGGCGCCGCACTCCAGGATTTGGAGCGCTTCGATGAGGCGCTGGCGAGCCACGACAAAGCCATTGCGCTAAACCCCGGTTTGGCGGACGCACACAGCAATCGCGGAGTCACACTTCTGGCGCTCAAGCGTCCCGAAGAAGCCCTTGCGAGCTACGACAAGGCGCTTGCACTCGATTCAGGCCTCGCCAAGGCTTGGCTCGGGCGTGGCAACGTGTTGTGCGAAATCTGCCATTTTGAGGATTCCCTGGCCGCCTACGATAAGGCGCTCGCTTTGCAATCCGATCTTGCGACCGCCTGGTTCGGTCGCGGCCAAGTGGAAGGCAAGATATCCCGGCACGAAGACGCGCTCGTCACCTTTGACCGGGCACTGGCGCTCGATCCCGATCTCGCCGAGGCGTGGCTCTGCCGCAGCAATTCTCTTCTTGAGACCAATCGCACCACCGAAGCGATCAACTGCATCGACAAAGCGCTCAGCATCAAGCCGGATTTTCGCGAAGCCCTGACGCATCGAGTCTTTGCCCTCGACTTCGCCGAAGGCGTCGATATCGAGGGACAACAAGAGGCGCGCAAGCTTTGGTGGCGGAGGATCGGCGCCAAGATCGCAGAGCAATGCTCGGTGCGTCACCTCAACGATCGCGATCCCAACCGGCGCCTCCGGATCGGCTATGTGTCCGCAGATTTCCGCGTGCATTCGGCAGCGCTGTGCTTTCAGCCGGTACTGGTCAACCACGACAAAAGCCGATTCGAGATTACCTGCTACTCGTCCTCAGCGCCGGAAGACGATTACACCGAGCACTTCCGGCGCGCCGCCGATCGCTGGCACAACGTCACGCGCATGTCGGACAGCGAACTGTGCGCACAAATCCAGGCCGATCAGATCGATATCCTCGTCGACCTTTCCGGCTATACGAGCGGCAACCGGCTCGGGGTGTTTGCGTGCAAGCCGGCACCCATCCAAGTCACCGCGTGGGGCCATGCGACGGGCACCGGAATGCCGACCGTGGACTACCTCTTGTCCGACCCGGTCACCTGCCCTCCTGCCGAGCGCCACCTGTTTGCCGAAAAGGTTGTTGATCTTCCGAGCGTCATCACCATTGCGCCGCTGCCCGACCCGATGCCGCCTTCGGACCCGCCGGTGCTGTCGAGGGGATTTGTCACGTTCGGGGTGTTCAACCGCACCACTAAGCTCTCCGACGCCGTCATTGCGCTTTGGGCTCGAATTCTCCATGCCGTGCCGCGGTCGCGGATCCTGCTCAAGCATCACGGCTTTGATGTGCCCGCGATGCGAACGCGGCAGGCGGAGAAGTTTGCCGCGCACGGGATTGCGACAGATCGCGTCGCCTTCCTGGGCACGACACCACGCCGGGATCATCTTGCCACATTCAAGGACGTTGATATTTCGCTCGATCCGTTTCCGCAGAATGGCGGCATCAGCACGTGGGAATCGATGCAACTCGGCGTGCCGGTGATAGCCATGCTGGGCAACACCATTCCCAGCCGCGTCGCCGGCGGCATCCTGACCTCGGTCGGAATGGGAGACTGGGTGGCCGACAGCGACGACGGCTACTTGGATGTCGCGGTAAAGTTCGCGTCGATGCCCGCTCATCTGAAAGAGTTGCGGCACGAGCTACCGGCGCGACTCGCAAACTCCGCCGCAGGCAACAGCTTGGCCTATACCAAGGCGGTCGAGGCGGCTTACCGGACCATGTGGGCGCATTACTGCCGCTGACGAACAGGCCGCGGCGCCGGAAAACCGGCGCCCATTTTTCTGGATCAGGCTTTAAGCTGCCGTTCCCGAGCCGGCGAATTGGGACGACAGGTCGCCGCAAAACGCCACCGGTCCGACGTGGTTGAGCTTGCTGTCGAGGTCCGCCCAGATTTCACCGCCCATGTCGACCCAGCGCTTGCAGAACGCGAAGTCCTCGCTGAGATAGGTACCGTCCTCCGCGATCACGCACTCGAACAGGGCGAAACGCTTGTCGCTCGCGGTCGCAGCGTCAAGGGAATGATCGCGGCGGAATTGAAGCTGCGGATAATATGCGCACATTCTTTCAAGCGCTTGACGGCGGATCATTAGGAAACCAGTGCCGGCATAGCGCACCTTGACGAATCCGGCCTTAGAGATCACGGCGTTGGGATCGTCGACCTCGAACACGTATTTGAGTGCCGCCGCGGCCGGGTTGGGACGATCGGTCTCGATTGTTTTCCTGACCTTGTCCCAGTCGATGCGCTTGATCGGATAGACGGCCGCACACATGTCGGCGCCGCATTCGATCAGCCGCAGAACCTGCTCCGGCTCGAAACCGATGTCGGCATCGACGAACAACAGATGCGTCGCGCTTGGATCGTCGAGAAATTGCGAAATCAAGCTGGCCCTGGCACGCGTGATCAGGGCATCACCATCTTTAAACAGAATCTTAAGGCTTAGGTCGCGGTAGGACTGTATGTGCTTTTGCAGCTTGAACAGCGACGCTGCGTAGAGGACTGAGATCTGACCGCCGAAGCACGGCGTGGCGACCACAAGATTGACCGTCGGCGGTACAATCGCATCCGAGGTCGTGGTGCTGGCGGTTGCCGCGGGCTTTACAGCGGATCCGGCCGCCGGTTTGGCGTGCGGTTGGAAGCCGGTCGCGGGCGCAGACGTCGAGGGCTCCACTTTGGCGAAGGCAGGCATCGCGACAGACCCCGTTAGTTTGGATCGGCGCCGGCAATTTCGCGATGGAGTCAAACTCCATCCGCTAAGCTCGCCGCAACGCAATATGCAAGTGCCGGTTTCCGGGTTTGGACGTTGGGCGACGGCGAGTTTGCAAACGTGGTTAACCAATTACGAAGGGAAATAGTTAATGGACGTTTAAAATCGCGCGGAAATCCGGATTGGTGGATCGAAACGTGTGTGAATTTGGTGTGGCGCGCGCTCAGCGAAACGCGGCAGTCCCACGCGACCAAAGTGGCATACAAACCCTTAAAGGGCGCAGATTTACACGTCTTTAAGCCGATTGCGGCAAACCTTCGGCAGCCGATCCGTTCGATCGGACCATGCACTCGCCGGTACGGCACGTACAGCAAGTGCAAGCCAGTACGGCCTGTAACCAGAAGGGTACCACGATGTCTGACATTACCTTGAGTTCAGCCATTCGGCAGAACTTGTTGTCTCTGCAGAATACGTCGCGTGACTTGACCACGACGCAGGAACACCTTTCGACCGGCAAGAAGGTCAACACGGCGTTCGACAACCCGACCTCCTACTTCACCTCGCAATCGTTGACGAACCGCGCCAACGACCTGAGCGCCCTGCTCGACCAGATCGGCCAGGCGCAGCAAACGCTCAACCAGGCCAATAACGGCTTGACCTCGCTGACCAGCCTGCTGGAACAGGCATTGTCCACTGCGCAGCAGGGACAGCAGGCGGCCCCCGCCGCGGTGACCTACAGCACGGTCGCCGGCAGCGTGGCGCTCGCCAACGACACCACGCAGATCACCAGTACAAATACCGTCGCCTCGCTGGCCACCTCCGGCGTTGTTGCTTCGGTGCAGTCGAACGTCGATCTCAAGACGGCCGGGCTTAGCGCGCTGACGGCAGGCGATACGATCAATTTCACGCTTGGCACCACCGCCGTGACCGCGACGTTCGGCACCACCAACGCGGGCAATACGTTCGACAATGCGGCCGGCTTGATCACGGTTCTGAACGCCACCACCAATTTCGGCACCAACGGAGCAACCGCTCTCACGGATGGCGCGGGCGGCGTTACGCTCTACAGCAACGACCTCTCCACCAACTTCGTCACCACCTTTACATCCACCGGCCTCACGGCCACAAATCTGGTGACCACGGCCCATTCGCTGGGCGATGCCTTGACGCTTTCCGACGGCACGCACTCGTCGAGCTTCTACTACGTCGCCCAGAATGCGCAGGCGGCCGACGGCACCTTCAACACCAACGCCCAGCTTGCCTCAACGATCAGCAATGCCACGTACTCCTTGGTCCATTCCACGATCACCCCGACCGCGATCGCCAGCGGCGCCAACACCGGCGACATCCAGCTTGCCGCCGCCAACAACACCGCGATCACCGTCGGCGGAAATATCGGCAGCGCATTGGGCTTCGGTACCACGGCATACGAGAATAACTACAATGCGCAGCTGGCGGGGCTTGCCAACGGCGACACGCTGACAGTCCAAGTCGGCAGCGGCACCGCGCATACGCTGACATTCGGCACCGGCTCCGGCCAGATCGCCACCAAGACGGCGCTCACCGCGGCGCTTGGAGCCTTCACCGACGTGAACGCCGGGTTCAACTCGGGGAACGACGTGTTGTTCACGCCGACCAGCACGAGCACCATCACCATCGGCGGCACTCCGGCTGCGGCGGCGCTGTTCGGCCTCACCCTGGGCGCCACCACGCCGACGGCGACGGTCAACACGCCAAGTGCCACCCGCACGACGTTGCAGGGCAACTACAACGCACTGCTGACCCAGATCGACCAGCTTGCCGGCGACTCGTCCTATAACGGCGTCAACCTGCTCACCGGCGACAACCTGACGGTCATCTACAACGAGATCGGAACCAGCTCGCAGACCATCGCCGGCGTGAACGATAAGTCCGGAGGACTTGGCCTGAAGGCGCTCAACAACGGCGAGTTCCAGGACAACAACCAGATCGGGACCGTGATCAGCAACATCAACGCCGCGATCGCGACTGTCCGGGCACAGACCGAGACCTTCGGCTCGAACTCCTCTACCATCACCATCCGTCAGTCGTTCGAGACGAATGTGATCAACACGCTGCAGACCGGCTCCAGCAACCTGGTGCTGGCCGACCAGAACCAGGAGAGCGCCAACCTGCTGACCGAGCAGACTCAGCAGCAACTGGAAATCTCGGCACTGTCGATCGCCAACCAGGCGAACCAGTCGGTGCTCAAGTTGTTCCCCTAATAGACTTCTTTCTACTGGTACAGGCCAACGACGAAGGCGGCGGGGCAAAAACCCCGCCGTTTTCTTTGGCGCCGCTTTTCGCGCTTAGCCGGGACTTAACCCGCCGCCGCAAATATTGTCGGCAGCCACAAGGATTGCAGCTTGGCCCTCACGATCGAACTCAAACCCGGCGAGCGCGTCATTCTCGGCGACTGCGTCGTCACCAATCGGGGCCGGCGCACCCGCATATCGATCGAAGGCGACGTCCCGATCCTGCGCGAGAAAGACATTCTGGGGCTTAGCGGTGTGGACAGCCCGGCAAAGCGCATCTACTACGCGGTGCAGCTCATCTACACGTCGAAGCGCCCGCAGGACCACCACGAGTTTTATCTCGGGCTGGTCCGTCGAATCCTGAAAGCTGCGCCCAGCACGCGGCCTTACATCGACCGCATCAATAATCGAATCTTAACAGGCGAGCTGTACAAGGCGTTAAAGGAAACGCGCAAGCTGATTGCGTACGAAAAAGGACTGCTCGATCATGCATTACGCCAACAACGCCTATGCGAAAGTAGCCAAGGAAGTGGCGGACCCGCGCGAACTCGAAGCGAGCTTGCTCCTGAAGGCGGCGGCGAAGTTGCAGGCGGCGCATGATTCCTGGCGCGACAAGCCGCCCGACCTCAACGACGCGGTGATGTACAATCGCCGGCTCTGGACGGTGTTCATCGATGCCGTGATGAGCGACGATAACAAGCTTCCAGTCGAGGTCCGCCAGAACATCGCCAATCTCGGCGTGTTCGTCATGGGTGAGATCGTATCGCTGATGAGCGATCCGAAGCCGGATCATTTGACGTCTCTCATCACGATCAATCGCCGCATCGCTGCCGGGTTGCGCAAAAAGGCCTAGCCGCGTCTCGCTGTACCGCGCGTCTCCGCCCGGCGCGGCACTCGGTCGACCTGACCAAGGTCGAGAGACAGCATGGCGGTGTCGCCTTCTATCGCGGCGACTGCCGCGAACTCGATTTTCGTCAAGACCAAGCCGGCCTGAAGCGCGAGGCCGTTCAAAGTGAACCGGATCATGCTTTGGATTCGTTGATTGGCCGCATTGTTTACGGCGAACCGGCGCTTACTTGGCCGGACAATGCTGTTAGGCGACCGGCGCCAGATAGTTGACCAGACTGATCTGCGCGAGCCGCGCGGTGACCGACATCGAGGCCGAAAGATTGTTCTGCAACGTCAATATCTGTTCGCCGACCTGAGTTTGATTCACGCCGTCGATGGTCTGCAGCATGTTGGTCAGTGTAGTCTGAGTGAGGGTGTTCAGATCTGAGGCGTTCTTCACTGTCGTCTGCGCATTGGCGAGGTCGGACTCGATGTCGCTGATCTGCTGCGTGCCGGGCTGGCCGCTGAGGTTGGCCGTGACGTGCTGGCTGAGCGCCTGATAGTTGGTCGCCGCATTCGGGTCGGTCGGCGAATACGTAGTCGCGGCAAGAAGCGCCACGTTCGAGATCAGTGTGGTGAGCGCCTGCTCGTTGGCGCGCATGCCGTAGGCGATCGTTATCGAAGGGCCGACCTGGGCGGTCGCGGTGTCGCGGGGCGGCGTGGTTCCGGATTCCCCGGTGTACCAGAACACCGTATTGGCGGTGGTCCCGGCTACCAGCGCGGTAGCCGTCGCAGGGGGCCCGCTCACCCGCAACGGCAGGTTCACATTGTAATCGACAGCTCCGGTCGGGAAGCCCAATGCGGCGCCAATCGCCCCGCCGACCGTGATCGGGCCATTGAAGTTGCTAAGCGCCAGGTAGGCGCTGCCGGCACCCACCGCGGCGCCATCGATAAAAGTCCGAGTGGACGTCGCGGGGTTGTTGAGAGCGCTAACCAGGTTGGCGGCGGTGTTGAATGTGCCGTCAGCCGCCTGCGCATTCTGCGCCACGTAGTAGAAGCTCGACGAGTGCGTGCCGTCGGAAAGCGTCAACGCATCGCCCAGCGAATGGGCCGTGGTCACCAGATTTGTGGCCGTGAGGCCGGTGGACGTAAAGCTGGTGGCGAAGTTGGTCGAGAGGTCGTTGCTGTAGAGCGTAACGCCGCCCGCGCCGTCCGTGAGAGCGGTCGCTCCATGAGCGCCGAAGTTGGTGGTGGCATTCAAAACCGAGATCAAGCCGGCCGCATCGTCGAACGTATTGCCCGAATCGGTGGTGCCGAACGTCGCGGTCACGGCGGTAGTACCGAGCGTGTAATTGATGGTGTCGCCCGTCGCCAGGGCGGCAATCCCCGCCGAGCTGAGGTCGACGTTCGACTGCACCGAAGCAACAACGCCGGAGGTGGACAGCGAAGCGACGGTATTCGGACTGGTGAGCTGCGTCTCGCCCTCAAAGAAATTTTGGGCGGCAGCAATGGCGGAAGCGGTCGATAGCGCGGTCTGCGCCAGATTGGTGACGGCGGCGGTCAGCGCCGCCTGAAGATTGGCCGCAGTGGCGGTGGTGTTGGCGCCGATGATGAACTGGTTGGCGCCCGGCTGGGCGTTGGAATTGCTGTTGTACGGCGTGGTGCTGAAGCCCAACGCGCTGCCGATCGCGCCGCCTACGGTGATCGCGGTATTGTTGGCGGCAAGCCCGATGTCGCCGTTGGCGAGAGCGGTCGGAGTGATCGTGGTATGGACCGAGGATGCGGCATTACCGATCGCGGAGGCAAGGTCCGCGTTGGTGTTGAAGGTGCCGTCGGCGGCCTGCGCATTTTGGGCAACGTAGTAGAAGCTCGACGAGTGCGTGCCGTCGGAAAGCGTCAATGCATCCCCAAGCGAATGGGCCGTGGTCACCAGATTCGTCGCCGTGAGCCCGGTGGACGTAAAGGTGGTGGTGAAGTCTGTCGAGAGGTCGTTGCTGTAGAGCGCAACGCCGCCCGCGCCGTCCGTGAGAGCGGTCGCTCCGTGAGCGCCGAAGTTGGTGGTGGCGTTCAAAACCGAGATCAAGCCGGCCGCATCGTCGAACGTATTGCCCGAATCGGTGGTGCCGAACGTCGCGGTCACGGCGGTGGTACCGAGCGTGTAATTGATGGTGGCGCCCGTCGCCAGGGCGGCAATGCCCGCCGAGCTGAGGTCGACGTTCGACTGCACCGAAGCAACAACGCCCGAGGTAGACAGCGAGGCGACGGTATTCGGACTGGTGAGCTGCGTGGTGCCGTTGGCAACGGCCTGCAGCGTGATGCTTTGGCTCGATCCATCGGGAAGAGTGAGGTTGAACTGGATTGAATCCCCGGGATTGGGATTGGTCGATCCAAGATCGATCGAATACGTGGCCGGCGGAGCAGAGGGGCCGGTGACGTTCGCTCCGGTCAGGGAGGAGTTCACGCCCGCGATCTTAAAGCCGAACGGCGAGCCTGCGACATCCTCGCCAATGGACAGCACTGATCCCGAAGACGATGGAATGACCAAACGTCCGAGGCCATTGCCGAGATCCGCAGCTTGCCGCTGGGTGATTACCTGCTTGAGCCCGGCCTGAACGCCGGTGCCGTTGAGAATTGTGTCGGCACTCGCGACCGAAGGCTGGTTCAGCGCACTCCCCGAAAACATGTAGTTGTTGCCGGCCTGGGTGTTGAGCAGGTCCACGATCATGGCAAGCTGTGACGCAGCCGCCTCTTGGACTTGCGTCTGTCCAGTGCTGTCGAGGCTGAAAGCGGGCTGCTGATTGATCGATTGTATGACAGCGCTGCTTGAATTTCCGAGCTGAGTCAGCACGGACTGGGCCAGGGTCAAAGTGGTGCCGACAGTGTTGGCGGTGCTGCTGTAGCCATTGATGGCTGAGAGCTGTTCGTTAAGCGACAAAGCAAGACCGGCCTGGGACGCCAGGTCCGAATAGGTCTGCGCTGCCTGTCCGCTGCCAAGCTCCGTGCTCAGCTTGGTGAGTTGATTCATCATGTTGGTCTGCGCCAACACGGTGTTCGCGGTGATCGAACCGGGTCCGGTAATGCTCATTACTGTACCGCCTGTATCAAGGTCGTCATCATCGCCTGTACCGTACTCATCACCCGTGCGTTGGCCGCATAGGCGTTTTGTAGCTCGATGAGATTGGACAGTTCCTTGTCGATATTGACGCCGGACTGATCGCTGAACCGCTGTTGCAAGGCGCTGACGACGGTGCTCTGTCCTTCCTGCAAATTCGTAGCGGCGGTTGCGGCCTGACTCTGCTGGCTTGCAACCTGACTCAGATAGTTCGACAGCGTCCCGCTATATGGCGCTTGCGCGCTGCCTAGTCCGGTCGTCGAAGGATAGGTCAACACGGCATTGGTCATTTGCGACAGGATGAAATTCGGCCGCGTTGCATCGCCGACCGTTGTGTTCGACGCATAGGCGACCAGGCCGTCCGGCGAAGAAACCAGCGCGCTGTTTACCGAGATGCGGCCGGCAAGGCCGGTCGTCTGCGAACTGTTGGCGTACAAAGCTCCGGTGATCGGCCGGGTACCATCGACGAACAGGGGAAGCTGAGAGGCGCCGCTCGTGATCGAGGTCGCGGTCGTTGTCGCCGTCTCGGAATTGACAACATTGCCGCTGACCAGCGGGTTGACGACCTGGAGCAAAGTCCCCGACGCGGAGAACTGAAGGTTCGTACCGAGCGCGCTGTTGAGCTGAGAGACCGCTGAAGCGAGGCCGCCGGAAAAGTCGATGCCGATAATCTGGCCGTTCGGGTTGGCCGGATCGGGCTCCAACGGCAGCGAGCCGCCTTGCCCAAGCGCCTCGATGGTGACTGTATGCTGGGTATTGCCGGAATCCGTATAGGTCACCTGGACCGAGTTGCCGGGCAACAACCCGCTGACGTCGACGCTGTAGCCGGTCTGACCGCCGGAACCCGCCGGCGTCCCATTTGTTGTCTGGTTAGACAGCGATTGCGACATCTGATTGGCGAATTCGTCGAGCTGGTTCTGCGCCTGCGGCAGGATGGTGTCGCGCATCTTGACGTAGGCGGCGATTTCTCCCGACTGGATCGCGTTGTCGGCGATCATGTCGGTGGTATTGCCGCCCGGCGAGGTCAGCGTGATTGTGCCGACCGAATCCTGGTTTGGATCGGCACTCCGCAGCGCGGTTGCTGACAGCGTGCCGACATTGTCGAACGACATCTGCGAGGCTTGAACGCCGCTCACGAGCTGGAGACCGTTGCCAGTGAAGATCGAGATCTGGTTGTTCGGGTTCTGCACCACGCGAACGTTGAT
>Ga0335085_10012356_pt1 | contig 12584 bp, 12 predicted proteins | sample Lox_Sample_45_FD_206712 | JGI IMG/M metagenome (GOLD analysis project Ga0335085, IMG submission 206712) | Soil microbial communities from Loxahatchee National Wildlife Refuge, Florida, United States - Lox_Sample_4.5 | ecosystem: Environmental > Terrestrial > Soil > Wetlands | place: USA...
CGCCCGACACGGAGAAGTTCCCTAAACGCATTACCAAGTATTCGTTGTAGCTGAGGCTCGGGTTGCAGAGAACTTCGACCGATTCAAAAAGGTAAATTTACAAGGAGATTTAAATGTATTTGAGAAAGAAGCTTTTTGTGCTGTCCGCCTCCGCCATGGCCTTCGCCGGCTTGGCGGCCGCGCAGTCACCGTGCGGCGGGGCGGGTACGGCCAACAACACGACTCTGCCCAACCTGCTCCGGGTAGAGGCCACCAATGACCAGGTAACCAACCTGAATATCAGCTGCCCCAACACGGGTAACCTTGCGCAGGGCCAGGTGGTGCTCCAGTTGAGCGCTCCCGTCACCAGCACGCAGGTGGCTGTTGGGACCAATGAAGCCACGCTCATTGTCAACGGCACAGCATATCAAGGCACGGTCAGCGGGAATACGGTCGTCTTCAATAGTGTGACCTTCCCGGTGGGCGCTGCATTTACGATGAGCACCGCCAATATTCGCGTTAACTCGAATACGGTGCCGGTCAACACCTACGTCACCGAAACCCTCAATGTCTATAACCAGGGCGTGGTGGCGTTTTCAACTGCCGGTCTTGGCACGGCAACTTATCAGACCCTGGGCCAGGTTGGTCTGGTTCAGCAGGGCTTCGCCACTCCAAAAGGCTCTGGCGTGCAAAATTACGTGATCTGCCAATCGAGCGGCGCGCAAACCCTGCCGTCGTTCACGGTTACGATTGCAGAGCAGTTCGGCGGTGCATTCAAAACACAGATTCCAGGGACCACGACCGCCAACGGCGGCAACGCTGCGGTGGCTATTACATGCGGCGCTGGGCCCGGCTGCACTTCCACCAACGGTGAACAGGGTACGTATCCCGCATCTCCGGGTGCTGCGCCATCGATCGGCGCGGCCAATTCGGGTACACGGTTCCTGCTCACGTTCGCTGGAATTCCGTCCGGCGTAACGCTCTGGATGCCTTCACAGGTCACCGGTACCGGTCAGCTGAAATTAGCTCTGACCAGCAGCGCCACGGGCGCATTCTCATATGTTGCTCCGACCGGGACGGGCGCTAACGTTGGCTTCGCTTCAATTGCCGCGGCGAACGGAGCGGCCACAGCCGTATATGAAGTCGTTTCCACGGATAATACAGTACTGAACGAATCTGTGGCGATTTCGGGCCAATTCGGGTTTGCCGCGAATTTCGCGACAACGGCGCAACCCGCAGTCACCGTCACTGTGACCCCGGCTCCGACTGGCAGCACGAACGTTCCGAACTTTGCCACCTCCGGGAATACAGCGCTCACGCTTTCGGCCTGGACTACTTGCCAGACGAGCCTGCTGTTCCCATTCGTCACCAACCAGCTTGGATTTGATACCGGCCTCGTGCTGGTCAACGCCTCGACTGATAATCTGGGCGCTGCCGGCAAGTCGATCGCAACGGCGCAGTCAGGGACATGCGCGCTGAATTTCTACGGTTCGGGTGCTCCATCAACCCAGCCCGTAGCGGCCCCCGGTGGTACTCAGGCTTCTGGTACCACGAACGCATTCCTGCTTTCTGCCGTAGCGCCTGGTTTCCAGGGTTACATGATCGCCACTTGCACCTACCTGTACGGTCATGGATATGGATTCCTCGCGTTTGACCTCACCAAGTCCGATGGCGTGGTGGAAGGTTATATCGCGGAAGTTCTCGGCGCTGTCACCGGTACTCGGACGGTCAGCACGGGAATTCCGGAAGCAGTCACCTTCTAAGGTTTTACCTTGATTCCACGGGGGAGCTTCGGCTCCCCCTTTTTGTTTTTAGAGCATAAGCCGAATGGGAATATAAAGGCGGTTTGCGTTGGGGGCGAGGCGTTAATGTCAACAAACTGGCTAAAGCCCGCAGGCCGCTCGATATCGGAGTCGTGTGCAGCGCCGGCAACCGCTGTTGGAGGCCTTGGGTGACCCATGCCCGGCACGGACACAACTAAGCCCGGAGCTTAGTTGAGATTGAGGTGAATCCTGAGTTGGGACCCGATTGGCGAGACTGACAGGATGACATCAACCTCACCAGGTCGGTCGCTAATCGTTCGCAGACGAACAACTGTCTTTTCGTTTGCCGCAAGATGCTTCTTTTCCAGATCGGCGGTCAGACCCGCGACCTTGCCTGTCTGAAGGGAGAGATCCACATCGCCGGGTAATTCGTTCGTCACTGTTACCGTTTCCACCGATCCTCCGCCGATAAGATGAACCGAGTCGCGGTCAATTTTTACCGCATTCTGCAGAGTTGAAAGATCGGCTAGCTTTGCCCCAATCGTCCCACGTCCCGATGCGTCACCGGGTCCCGGTTTCAGAACGCCGAATGGGGTCTGCAGGGCGGCATCCTTGTCGATGTAGTATCGCCATTCGCCCTTTTCCACTTTCCACAGTGTGGAAGTCATGGTGTCGAAATCCACAAAGCCCTTGCCTGGCAGGGCCTTCCGTACCTTGGCTTTAATCGTGACGCTGGCATGGTCGTTGCCGGGCAGCATCTCGATTTTTTCAATTGAAAAGCCGTTGATGCTGAATTTATTCCCGTCGTAATATAGATCCTTCGTATCGTCGGCAACCAAAGCCTCACCCTGACGGTACTTCCGGTCTACCTGGAGCTGAAAAAATTCCTGGGCGCGCGCTCTCAGGGCCGCCTCGGCCGCCGCAGCTTCAGGCGATTGCTGCTGAGCAAATGCACTCACGGCCGCCACTGGAATTAGAAGGCGAGGATCGATATATCTCATTGTCTTTCTGACGTCCGATAATAATTTCTGGTAGGCGCGGCTGGACTCGAACCAGCGACCCTTAGCTTAGAAGGCTAATGCTCTATCCACCTGAGCTACGCGCCCGACCGCTTTTACCATTGTACCGGCCCAGAAAAGCCTCGTCCGCAAACGTCCTCAATTCGCGCTCGAACTCCCGCCGCCAGTCGCCGAATTCGGCATCCTTCAGATTTCCGATCAGCTTCCGCTTCCGGTTCGCCTCCGCCAGCTTCTCCATCTCCAGCGTCAACGCTCGCCCGGCCGTCCGCGCCTGCCGCTCCAGCTCACGGATCCGCGTCCGCGTCCGCTGACGAAACGCCCCGCAGACCTCCAGCGCCGCTCCGGTCGAGTCCTCGCTCAGCCGCGCTGCCGCCAGCTCGGCATTCCGCGCCTCAATCGAAGCGCTAATCTCCGCCAACTGCGCCGACGCCTCCGCCACGCGTGATTTCTGCAACTCGACCTGCGTCTCCCGCCAGCGCAGCACTTGATCGAGCGGGAATCGGAAGGCTTTCATGGGGTGACGGCGGCTATCTGGTGGAAAACCGGGGGCAGGGAACGAAATTCCGGAGGCGCGCCTGGTCGGTTTTCAGGAGGCTTGCGGTGCGGAATTTCGAACCCTGTCCCCATTTTTCCGAGCCGGCCTTTCATGGCAGCAGCTGGGCCAGGGTACCCATCTGGCGCAGAGTCTCCTCCATCAGCGACGCCTCGTCCGGATTCTGCCGCAGAAACCGCAACATCTCAGTGCGTGACCGGATCACAGCATCCAGCCGGGCGTTCGACCCCGACACGTACGCTCCCAAATTGATCAGATCTTCGGATTGCCGGTACAGCGCCAGCGCTTCGCGGATCTTGCGCGCATGTGCCGATTCTTCGCCCGTTGCCAGCTTCGACTGCAGGCGGCTCACGGAGTCCAGCACATCGACCGCAGGGTAATGTCCCGCAGCGCCCAGCTCGCGCGCCAGCGTGATGTGTCCGTCCAGGATCGCACGCACGGCGTCGCAGATCGGCTCGTTGAAATCGTCGCCCTCCACCAGCACCGTGAAGAATGCCGTGATCGATCCCTTCCGGAAATTTCCCGCGCGCTCGCACACTTTGGGCAGCAGGCTGAATACAGAAGGCGTATAACCTTTCTGACTGGGCGGCTCGCCGGCGGCCAGTCCGATTTCGCGCTGCGCCATCGCCAGACGCGTAATGGAATCCATCACCAGAAGCACGTCTTCACCCTGATCGCGAAAATATTCCGCGATGGCCAGGGCGACAAAACAGGCGCGCACACGCAGCGGCGCGGGTCTGTCGGATGTTGCAACGACCACCACCGAACGCTTCATCCCTTCCGGCCCAAGGTCGTGTTCCAGAAACGCCTTTACTTCGCGGTTTCGCTCTCCAATCAGCGCGATCACATTGACGCCGGCCGCACTGGATCGCGACATCGTCCCCAGCAGCGTGCTTTTGCCGACGCCACTGCCCCCGAAGATTCCGATGCGCTGTCCCTTCCCGCAGGGCAGCAGGCCATCGATCACGCGAATGCCGGTTTCAAGCCGCTGGTCGATATGCTCACGGTCCATGGGGCTGACCGGCGGCGCATAGAGCGGCCTCGTATCGACGCCATGGATCGGGCGGCCATCGTCGAGCGGCAGCCCGAAACCATCGAAGACGCGCCCCAGCATGCGCGGCGAAACTTCCACTTCGCTCTCACCGCCGCGCGCGACGATCCGGTCGCCCAGCGATAGGCCGTCGGTTTCTTCGAGCGGCATCGAGAGAACGCGTCCGTCACGAAACCCGATCACCTGCGTACGGATGACGCGACCCATGCGTGTGCGGACTTCGCAGAAATCGCCGATCGCCGCTGCGGGCCCGCGCGATTCCACAATGAGCCCGACCAGCTCCACCACTTCGCCTTCCAGGCGGACCGGCTCCATGCGGTTCAGCAATGCTGTGTAACGGGTCAGATCGAAGTGGGGAGCGGTCAGATCCATCAGGACTATCCCTCAACGCGCGCCAGGCGGTCCGTCAGCCCGCGCTCGATCTCTTCCAGCTGCGTGTCGATCGAAGCATCGATCGTGCCGTCGGCTGAATGAACGATGAGCGCTCCCAGTGCGCAGGCCGGATCAGGATCGACCTGCACGCGCGATCCGTGAACCGCGGCCAAACCCTGCGTGATGGCCGCCGCGAATCGCGGATGCACGGTGACGCGGTACGATTCCGAGCGGGTAAGCCGGTCGAACGCCACGCGCGCAATGGCGGTAAGTGCGTCTGTATCGACCGTCAGCTGCCGATGCATCACACGCCGCGCGATCAGCAGCGCAAGCTGAACGACATCCTGTTCCGCGCCGTGGCGGATATCTGCCCGCATACTGAGAACCTCGGTGACGGAATCGGCCAGCCGCTGCAGCACGGGCTGAATCTCCGCGTGCGCCTCCTGCGCGCCCTGCTTACGTCCGGACTCGAATGCATCCCGCCGGTCCGCATCGGCCTGCGATTCGATCTGGCGCAGCCGATTGCGCATGTCAGCTGCGCTCTCTCCTTCGTTGTGCAGGTCTGCAGCCGGCAGTGACTGCGGGGATATGGCGCGTATGTCCGCGCCCGGGCGGTAGCCGGGCAAATCCGCGAACACAAGAGGCCGCGCGCCGGCGGCGCCCGAGCCGCGCGCCAGCACCTTAGACAACATATTGTTCTCCTACGGTGCCCTTCAGCGCGATGGCGCCCTCGGCTTCGAGCTGCCGCACCAGCGTGATGATCTGCTGCTGTGCTGCTTCCACCTCTTTGATGCGCACCGGGCCCATCGCTTCCATGTCTTCTTTCAGCATTTCCGCGCCGCGGGCCGAGAGCGTGGCGAGGAAGTGATCGCGCAGCTGCTCGCTGGTGCCTTTAAGCGCCACTGTCAGCACCTTGCGATCGATCTTGCCCGTGATCTCCTTGAGCTGAATCTGATCGATCATCAGAATGTCTTCGAACACGAACATCAGATGCCGGATGGTCTCGACAAGCGTTGGGTTCGTGGCTTCGATCGATTCGAGAATTTTTTTGCTGGACGCCGAATCCAGCCGGTTGAACATTTCGGCGACAGCGCGCACGCCGCCATACGACTCGCGGCTGCACTCGCCGATGGCGTTGAGCTTCTTGCCGATGACAGCCGCTATTTTGTTGATGATCTCGGGCGAAATCTGATCCAGCACTCCCATGCGCAGCGCGACGTCGGGGCGGATATCGGGCGGCAGCGAGAAGAGCAGCGCGGCCGCCTGCGATGCATTGAGATGCGAGAGCACCAGCGCGATGGTCTGCGGATGCTCGTTGTGAATGAATTTGGCCAGCTGCTGCGGATCGACCTTCTGCAGTGCATCGAGGCTGGCGAACTCGCCTCCCAGAGACTTCGTCAGCCGGTCGACCAGTTTTCTCGCGGTATCCGCGCCGAAGGCCTGGAACAGCATCTTTTTCGCGTAATCGAGCCCGCCGCGCACCACGAAATCGTGCGCGAGGTTCATCTGATAAAACTCCTCGAGCAGGCTCTCGGCATGATCGGCCTGAATGGAATCCAGCCGGGCGATCTCGCGTGTCACCAGCTGCAGCTCGTCTTCGGAAAGCTGTTTGATGATGTCGGCGCTGGCCTTGTCGCCAAGGAGGACCAGAAGCATCGCCGCCTTACGGATTCCGCTGAGCGTTTCCTGCTTGGGCCCGGCGTTGGCGATCATCAGTTCCTCTTTGCCTCAGCATCGGCGATCCAGGTGCGGAGCACATTGGTTACGTTCGCCGAATCTTTCGCAACCGAACTGCGGATATGCCTCACCAGCGCTTCTGTCTTGCGGGTGCCTTCCGGGAGCTTGATGCGGCTCAGCTCCTCGGATTCCAGCAGCGCCTGTCTGGCGTCGTTGTCCGCCAGCTGTTTGTCGAGATCGCTCTGAGTTTTGGCGGCGATAGATCCGGCGGAGGCGCCCTGCGCGACGGCATCGGGGGAAGAGTCCGCGGCGCGCGCGGGCGCATGCCTGCGCGACAGGATGAAGATCAGCGCGCCGGCGAGCACTATCAGAACGCCGGCGCCGGCGATCAGAAGAATCGGATTCGAAAGAAGGCCCGAGGCGCGCGGTTTCACCGGAGTGGGCGGAGTCATCGGCTCGGCCTGCAGGGTGCTTTCGAAGGGAAGCGTTTCCACCGTGATCTGATCGCCGCGCTGTTCCGTGAACCCCGTGATGCCCGCAACGATGTCGCGCACGCCTTTCAGCACTTCCTGCGACGGCGGTATCAGCGTCCGCTTCGCTTTGGCGCCCGCGCCATCCCAGCGCACGGTCTGATCGATCAGCACCGCGGTGGATATTTTGCGCACGTTTCCTTTGGGAGTGAGGATGTGCTTCACTGTGCGGGTCGGCTGATAAGTGGCGTTTTCAGTGCGGCGGAAGAGTCCGCCGGCGCCGGCAGTGGTTTCACGCTGGGCGGCGGGATGCGGCAGATTGGATGCTGTGCCGGGCGTGCCTCCCGAATTCAGCCCGCCGGTCGATTCTTCCGTGCTCTGCGATGTGAGAATGGCGGTGCGTGTTGAATCCACACTCTCTTCGTTTTCTTCGCTGGTGGAGAAATCGCAGTCGGCGCTGACGCTGGCGCGGAAACGGTCGGGGCCAAGCAGCGGCGTAAGCGCGTTGTTGATTCGCGCGAGCAGCTCCGATTCCACCTGCTGCCGGTATTCCAGATTTGCTTCCGCGAGCTGCGAATCTCCGTCCCCCTGCGCATGGGGACGATTCAGCAGACGTCCGCCCGAATCGATAATCGCGACGGCATCGGGCGAGAGCCCGTCCACCGCGCTCGCGACAAGGTTCGCGATGGCAATGACGCTCGGCTGCGCCAGTTGTCCGCCTCGCCGCAGCCGCAGAACGACGGTGGCTTTGGAGGGCTGGCGCGAGTCCAGAAAAACGGAATCCTTCGCGAAGGTGATGTGAATGCGCGCCTGTTCGACTTCCGAAAGGGTAGCCACCGTGCGCTCCAGTTCGCCTTCGAGCGCGCGCCGGTAATTCACCTGTTCGGCGAAATCGCTGGCCCCGAGGTTGGTGCGGTCGAACAGTTCGAAGCCGATGCGGCCCGTGCGCGGCAATCCCGCGCCGGCCAGCGCCAGCCGCGCTTCGGCCAGACGTTCCACCGGCACCATAACGGTTGCGCCGGTCTCGTCGAGGCGGAATTCGATATTGGCTTCGCGCATCTTCTGCGTCACCGCCGAGGCATCCTCGGGCGCCAGCGCGGTGTAGAGAATCCGGAATCCGCTCTCGTGCTTCCACTTCAGCAGCCCGAAAACGGCCGAGAAGATCAGGATCGGCGCCAGAACCAGTGAAGCCTGCTGAATCCGGCTGAGCGATTTCCAGATGCGCGCGAGTTGGTTCATGGATGCAAATGAAGGTGCATTCCTACATCGGCATCTTCATAATTTCCTGGTAGGCTGAGACGAACTTATTTCTCACCTGCTGGAACAATTCGAGCGAAAGTTCCGCCCGCTGAGCCGCCAGAGCGACGTTGTGAACGTCGCCCCGGCCGTTGACGAGGAACTCCGTGGCGGCGCTTTGAGCGGTCTGCTGCGCAGTTTCCACCTGATTCACAGCGGATTTGAAGACGTCGGTGAAGCTGGCGCCCCCGCCGCCGGTAGCCGTGATGCCCTGCAGTTCGGAAGTGGTAAAGGGTCTGGTTCCAAGGGTTACGTTCATAGGATTTCTACCGGAACAGGTCGATTGAGCGCGCGATCATGTCTTTGACCGCCGATATTGCCGCGACATTGGCCTGATAGCCGCGCGATGCGCTCATCAGGTCCACCATTTCCTCGGCCGGATCGATGCGCGGGAAAGCCACATAGCCATCGGCGTCCGCGTCCGGGTGTCCCGGCATGTAGCGGCGCTCCGGTTCGCGGTTATCCACGGCGATATCGGAGACCGCAACGCCATCACTTCCGCCTGCGGCCGCCGATAGCGCATCGGTGAATGAAAACGCTGCAGGGGTGGTGGTGAATACCGCGTCCTTGCGTTTGTAAGGACCGCCTTCCGGCGTCCGCGTGGTGTCGGCATTGGCGAGGTTTTCCGTGATGATTTCGGCCCGCGCCCGCTGCGCTTCCATGCCGGAGGCGCTGACCGAGATGGCTCCGAAAAGGCTCATGACTGGCGCCCTTCCTCAATTGCGGATCGAACGAGCTTGATTTCGGAACGGACCAGCTGAGACGCTACGTTGAATCTCATGGTGTTTTCCGCGAGCAGGCGGGCCTCGCGGTCGATCGAGACATTGTTGCCGTCGTTGCGGCGCGGCAGGTTACGCGCTTCCACGACGAGCTGCCTCGCGTCTTCCATGGCAGCGGAAAAGTTAATCGGCATTTCGACATCGCGCGTCAGGTAGCCGGGGGTGTCGGCGTTGGCGATGTTGGACGAGATTACCTCCTGGCGCTGAGAGAGGTAGCTCATGAAATTGCCGAGTTGTAAGGCGGTTTGGTCGAGCGTCATGCCCGAACTGATGCAAAATACGCGCCAGGGTTAAGTCGTTCGTGCTGCTGGCCCTGGGGGGTGGAGGCCGCAGCCTGGCGTCAGGATTGTGCCGCTTCGCCAAATTCCTGGCGGCGCGGAAGATCGGCGCTGGTTCGATGAAAACCCGCCGCGGCGTTCAGGCGGGCGAGACTGGCGGCAAGATGTCCGCGCGCCGCCCTGGCCGCTGCCAGCGCCCCGCGGAGTCTGAGGAGATACTCCGTGGCTTCCAGCGCGTTCACCGGCGTCGCCTGCTGCTGCAGAAGGACCGCAAGTCGGGCGGCGGCGGTCCAGTCGCCGCGGCGGGCACATTCCTGCAGTTCGCCGATCACGACGAACGCGTCAGAGGGTTGCGAGTCCATTGCTTTGAGTGTTCGTGGCGCCTGTGTATTGCGCAAACAATCCGGTGACAAAGCTGACCTGGCTCTCCAGCTGCGCGATCGCGGAATCGGCCTGCGCAATCTGGCGGGTGAGGTTCGTCTGCAGCTGATTTACCGTCGCCTGTTCGTTGGCCACGGCGTTTTGCGCGGCAGTGACGCTCGCGCCGACCGTCTTTTCTTCTGTTTTAATCGCCCCGGTGACCGGATCCTCGATGCTCTTCAGGAGGTTGGTGGCGGTTTGCAGGAAGCCGCCGGTGGCGGTTCCGCCCAGAGTTGCCAGCAGACCCGGAAAATTCGCATTCGCCGCCGTGGTGAATGCGTTTGTATCGATCGAGAGCTGCCCGCTCTGATCCAGCGTAATGCCGTAATTCGCCAGCGCCGCGCTCGGCGATCCATTGCTGTAGTTCCCGATCTGACCAAGCGCATTGGCGAGGGTTTGAAGCAGGCTGTCGCCTTCCAAAGCGCCACCGTTCTGGCCGTGATACTGGGCGATCGCGTCAACCGCGGCGTTGTAGGTGCCAGCGAACGAGCTGAAAGCCGCGGCCAGGTTGGCGGCGCTGTTGCTGACCCGGATCGTGGTGGAAGCCCCGGAAGCGCTTTCGCCGATCAGATTTACGGTCAGTCCGGGCGAAAGCGTAATGGTCCGGCTGCTGCTCGAAATGGCCGTGGGCTGGCCGTCAACGTAGTAGCTCGCCGGCGAGCCGGCCGTACTGGTCGAGATCAGATTATGGCTCGAAGAATCGGTGAGACCGATGGCGTCGGTCGTCAAAGCACCTGATTGCAGCGACAGCCGGTAATCGGGGGACTCGGTTGAGCCGACATTGACGAGCGTCGCCTGTACTGCACCATTGCCCTGCGAATTTATAGCTTTGACCAGATCGTTGAGGCTCGAAGAAGCCGCCGTGATCGGGATCGTGGTCGACGTTCCGAGCGTCAGCGTATAGCTCGTGGAATTGCTGATGCCGTGGGACGTGGGATCGCTGATGGGGGTCGATCCGGCGATGCTCAGAGCACTCGAATAGGCCCCAAGATCACCGACGGAGATGGTGTACGTCCCGGCAGTGGCGCCCGCGCCGACAGAAGCCGAAACCGTCGCCGAATCGGAAAGAGAAGCGCTCAACAGACCGTTACTCACCGTGGTCTGAAGCGACGTGACGGCGTTCTGAAGATTGGTGAATGCTGTATCCAGCCCCTGCAGATCGCTCTGCGTCGTTTGCAGACTGCTCAGGTTGGCCTGATCCAGATTAAGGGGCAGGGAAGCGATCCCGACTGCGCGGCTCAGGACCTGTTGCAGGTCCGTCGCGAATTTGCTGACGCCGGAGAACGTGGGAGGCGCCGTCAGTGAGGCTGCCGCGGATAACGCTGACGAAATCGAAGAAGTTGCCATTTTTTCAGAAACAGGCGAGCCGGACCTTTGTGAGGGCCCGGCCCGCTTACATCACACCTGCACTTTCAAAACCGAACCGCCTACGATGCTTTCAGGAGAGCCAGCACTGCCTGCGGGGCAGCGTTCGCCTGCGCCAGCGCAGCCAGCGTTGACTGCTGCAGCACCTGAGCTTTGGTCAGGTTCGCTGCTTCCTGGGCGACATTCGCATCTTTGATGCCGGATTCGGCCGCCGAAAAGTTGGTTATCTGCGACTGCGCCAGATTCGTGGCGTAGTTCAGCTTGTTTTCTCCGGCGCCCACGATGCCCTGCGTGAGACCCAGATTGTTGATGGCCGCCTGCAGAAGCGACAGCGCCGAAATGGCGTTCGCCGAATCCGATGCCGTGGCGCTGGGCCCGGTCACCGTCACCTCGCCCGTCGACCCGGCCGCCTGCCCCGTGGCGCCGCCGAACAGATTGCCGGTGCCGCCTCCCGCGGCATAGCTGATCTCGTTCACATTGAAAGAATTCGTGCTCTGGAACGAGATATTTCCGGCCGTGTTCTGCAGGGCGTAGATGCCGATCCCGTTCAGCTGGCTGTTCAGATAAGAAACGGCCTGCTGCAGGCTGGCGGCGTTTGTGTTGTCCAGCGTCAGCGTTTTGGAGCCCGTACCGCTTGCGAAGTTCACCACTTCGCTGGCTCCGGCAAAGGCCGCGAACGCCCCGCCGGGAGCCGACGAACTGTCGAGGTTGTAGTCCGCGGTATTGACGGCTGCGAGGTTGGCGACTGCCGCTACCGATCCGGCCGCTCCGCCTCCGGCAATGGCGCCGGCGGTTACAGTGAACGCCGTCTGGCCGCCGAACTGGAGGGTCTGATCGATGGCAGTGCCCGGAGCGCTGGCGATCGAAGCCGTAATCCCGTATTGATTAAGCTGCGTATTCAGCTGGTCGAGCACACTCTGGCCGGAGATGCCGGCCAGGCTGCCATTTACCACAGCCTGCACCTGCTGGTCGCCCTGCGGCGTAGCGATATGGAAAGTGAAGGTCTGCGATGCATTCGCATTGCCCGATATAAATGTGTTGCCGGCACTGTTGAGATTTACGGTGTTCCCGGTGAAAGTGGTGCCACCACCGGCTACCGTGGTGTTCTGAATGCCAAGAGCCGTCGCGTCAACGGCATTGTTGGCGCCACTCAGATCCACCGACACCTGCGAATTGGCCGTTGTGTCGGCGCCGCCGATGTAGGCGATCAGATTGATGTTGTTCACGCCGCCCGTATTCAGGCCGATCGCCGATGCCTGCCGGTTGATTTCCTGCAGCAGCCCCTGATACTCCTGGTTTACGGTCGCCCGATTGCCCGCGAAGGTCGAGGAAGCCGATTCGGTCGCGAGCGTCTGCAGCCGGTTCAGTATCGTCGAGATGTTGTTGAGGCCGCCGTCGGCGATCTGCAGCGTCGATGCCGCGTTATTCGCATTCAGCACGCCCTGGGTCAGAGTCGCAATCGTTCCCGCATATTGATTGGCAGTAGCGAGGCCCGCCGCATCGTCGCCCGAATTGTTGATGCGGTAACCGGAAGACAGCTGCTGAATCGTGTTGTTCTGAAA
>Ga0335085_10012357_pt1 | contig 12583 bp, 13 predicted proteins | sample Lox_Sample_45_FD_206712 | JGI IMG/M metagenome (GOLD analysis project Ga0335085, IMG submission 206712) | Soil microbial communities from Loxahatchee National Wildlife Refuge, Florida, United States - Lox_Sample_4.5 | ecosystem: Environmental > Terrestrial > Soil > Wetlands | place: USA...
TCAGATGATCATCTTCGGCAGGCTTGAGAAGCTCGACTTGAATGCGAGGATCCCCTCAAACGGCATTGAAGACGGGACTTTGGATCAAATGCATCTGATTCTGGGAATCACCTATCTTCCAATTCCTGACATAGCACTGAAAGCGGATGTCCGCCTGGTCCATACCGGCGGTCAAAACCCTGCACTGCTCATAAACCCGGCTCCCGATGCTCCTCCCTATGAGGTGAACAACACGCTCCTGAATCTCGGCATCGGGTTCTCGTTCTAACGGAGGGGGCATGGATCGAAGAGTATTTCTCAAAGAAACTTGCTCGTTATGCGTTGCCCTGGGCGGCGGTCTCCTCGCCGGCTCCGTGACCTCTTGCTCCTCATTACCCTCGTTCGACACGGACATCGTTGACAAACAGGTTCGCGTTCCGCTTGCGGCATTTGGCACACGGGAGATCCTCGTCGTACGGGTGCGATCGCTTCTCTACGATATTGCGCTGCGCAAAAAAGAGGACAACGCCTGCGAAGCGGTCCTGCTCAGGTGCACGCATGCCGACACGCAACTGACGGCCGCGGGAGATGAATACGTATGCAGTGCACACGGAAGCAGATTCGACCTCGACGGGAAGGTGCGCAAAGGTCCCGCCCTGAAGGAACTCGTACGGTTTCCCGCCGAGACAGTCGATGGTATCGTCATCGTTCATCTTCCGGAAGCTCTTCAGCGATGAACGGTCACTGTTCCGCTATTCAGAATCGCCTGAGACCTGGTTCACCAGGTAGTTCTGCAAGCCCATCTGCTTTATCTGTGCACGCTGCTTTTCCGCCCAGTCGACATGTCCTTCTTCCATCTTCAGGATCGTCGTCAACAGGTCGGCCGTCGCCTGGTCATTCAATTCTCCCGACATGCTGATGGCTGAATTGTACGCCGCCACCGCTTCCTGTTCTGCACTCTGGTCGGTCCCTATGATCTCTTCGGCGTTCTTGCCGATGCGGATCGCCTTGAGCTTGGAGACGACAGGCGTCCCCTCCAGAAACAGAATGCGCTGGATGAGCCATTCGGCGTGGTGCATTTCATCCACTGCCTGCTTCTCAATTGCCTTGTGGAGCTTCCCATAGCCCCAGCTCTCGCACATTTCCGAGTGCACCATGTACTGGCTGATCGCAGTCAGTTCATCCGACAACAGGTCGTTCAGCACCGACAGAACCTTTTCATTGCCCTTCATGTTTTCCTCCTTTTCTATCGCGGAGTGATCACTTCATGAACTTGGGAAAAGATCAGCAAAACAATTGTTTACTCCCAGCGCCATAGCCACTGCCGTTCCAAACTTGATGTCAGAGCAGAGGGGAACGCTGGAATCTTGAATGAGAAAAGCTGGGAGAACTAACGTACGGGCGAATTTAGGTCAGATTCCGGTAAGTTGCAAGACCAGCCGCCGGGCTCGCTTGTGGAGCTGATCTCCGTTGTCTTGCATAAACGCAGAGAAGGCGGGTCACCCCGCCCTCTCTGCAGGCCTCATCAGGACATGTGGAACGGAGTCTATTTCAGAAGTACCATCTTCCGGACGGAGCTGAACGCCCCCGCCTGAAGCCGGTACAGGTAGACTCCCGAAGCCAGATTTGCTGCGTTGAGTGTGACACGGTACGAGCCCGCCTGAAGCTGGCCATTGACAAGGGTCGCAACCTCCTGGCCAATGCTATTGTAGACCTTCAGTGTTGTTTGACCCGCCGCAGGGATGGAGAAGCTGGAGGGGTTGAACGGATTCGGATAGTTCTGTGTCAGCTCACACTGCCGCGGAGCGGCGGCGGAGGTTGACTGGATTCCTGTCGTAATCCCGAAGGGGACGACCGTGCCGTCATTAAGAGCTGCAAAGAGCCCGAATGGCTTCCCGCTCTTGTTTGCTGAGGGGGTGAGGAATCCGGATGCGAACACAATTGCACTCCGGTTGGCCAGACCCGAAAGATTTGCTGTGAAGGAGATGACGGTGGTGGTGCTGGTGGTATCTCTCACATCGAGTGTGTACGCAGCGGGGGGAACGCCGATATAGCCGGTGATGTCTCCATATGCAGCGCTATGCACCAGGCGGCCCACGCCTCGGGCGACCACATCCACGGCAGGGGCATCGGTTGAGCCGTGAACAACGGCAAATTCAACCTTCCCGCTCGTTGCGGCCGCTTCCTCTGCCGGTGTTTTCACAAAGAGAGTGAATGCGGCGCTTCTTCCGCTCGGATTGGGCGCGAAACCGGTCCCGAGGATGCCGTTGGCAATCAAAACGTACTTCTCGCCCGGTGTGAGGGTGAAGCTGAAGTTCTTGAGCGTGTCACCTGCCGAAACGCTGTTCTTTCCTGCAACGCCGATGTTGATCGGCGTGCCGGCCGGAGCGTCAATAAACGGCGTCGCGGTCCGGAATGCGAACTTGCTGAGAAGCTTCGTGCCGTTGAGGTAGACCGTGACCGTGTCAGCGGCAGGGTCCGCGGCGTTGTGGATCACCTGAACGCGCGCAGTCGTGATCTGCGGCATTGTGACCACCTGGCCGTTTGCGAGCGCGGCAAAGAGGCCGAACGCCTTCCCGTTCTTGTTCGCAGAAGGGGTGAGGAACCCGGAAGCGAACACCGTCGCCGTACGGTTCGCCAGACCTGAAAGGTCGGCGGTATACGCCGCGACAAGCGCCGTTCCCGATGTATCCTTGACGTCCAGCGTATACTTGGCCGCCGGGACGGAGATATACGAAGTCACGTCTCCATAGAAAGCCTTGTTTACGAGCGTCGCGACGCCGCGGGCCGAGACTTTCACGCCCGGAGCGTCAGTCGCGCCGTGCATTACGGCAAAACTCACGTTTCCTCCGGATGTTGTATCCAGCGCGGGAGCGGAAATGATGAGAGAAAGTCCTATGTTCCGGCCGTTCGGGTTGGCCGCGAACCCGGCGGAATTCACAACGCCGTTGGCAATCGCAACATATTTCTGCCCCGCAGTGAGAGTCACCTGGAAATTCTTGAGCGTGTCATTTACTGAGACGCTGTTTTTCCCCGCTATCCCGATATTGAGGAGCTGGCCGGCCGGCGCATCGATGAACGGGGTTGCGGTGCGGAACGCGAAATTGCTGAGGAGCTTCGTGCCATTGAGATACACCGTTACCGTGTCAGCGGCAGGGTCCGCGGCGTTGTGTATGACCTGGAGCTTCGCTGTCTGTCCGATTGCAGTGCCTCCACTCAGGAATACAGCGAGTATTGCTACGAAGGAAAGCCTTCTGGGGATCATGATTCCTCCTGCGGTTTGTAGTTAGCGTGATTAAAGTGCGAATTGTATCATATTGACGATCACCCCATTAACGTGTCGATTAGTACGAAAGTTTCGTTTTAGTCGTTTTCTTTTAATTATTCTCCCAATGCCTAAAATTTGGCCCTTTTCGTCTCTTTCTGCATATTTGCCAGATCTCAAACGAGACTCAGTTTGAATTTATTGTCGGGATCCCATGTTTCTAGCCCATCAAGAGCGCGAGCCCATTGAAAAAAGTGGAAAATCACGACCGAATCCTCATTGCGGGTGCCACCGGCTACGTCGGCGGGAGGCTCCTCACGGCCCTTCAGGCCGCCGGGCGTGATATCCTGTGTCTGGCCCGGAGACCCGAATACCTCATGCCCCGTATCAAGCCCCCCACCACCGTGGTAACCGGAGACGTTCTCCACGCTGGTTCACTATAGGGGATATTCGAAGGGCGCGACACCGCATTCTATCTTGTCCATTCCATGGGCTCCGCCGGGTCCTTCGAAGAGCAGGACCGCCTCGGTGCGGCCAACTTCGCAAACACCGCCCGGCATTCGTCGCTCAAGCGGATCATCTATCTGGGAGGGCTGGCCGGCGACCAAGAAGATTTGTCTCCCCATTTGCGCAGCAGGCATGAGGTCGGGAAGATACTCCGCACCAGCGGCATTCCGGTTGTCGAGCTGCGTGCTTCGATCGTCATCGGCTCGTACTGATTCCGGTCCCCGTTCTGACGCCGCGCCTGAGCAGTCTCTGGCTGGGCTTGGTCACTCCTCTGTACGCGCGTGTTGGACGGAAGCTCATCGACAGCATCCGCCATCCGACAATTGTCAGGGATCCTGCGGCTCTGAAACTGTTTGACATCAGGCCCCTGGGCGTCGCCGATGCGATGGCTGCGGCAATTCGGAACGAGGATCGTGAGTTTGCTGAGACACGCTGGTCGGGAGCGCTCTCTTCGGCGGGACCGGTTCCCTACGGCGGCGTTCGTCTGGGAAACCGGATATTCGACTCGCGCGAGATCACCGTGCGTGTCCCTCCCGGGAAGGCTTTTGAGCCTGTCCGGATGCTCGGCGGAAAAAACGGGTGGTATGTATACGACCTCCTCTGGAGGTTGCGGGGTGTGATGGACCTGGTTGTCGGAGGCGTGGGGATGCGTCGGGGACGGCCCGACCGCGAGATTCGTGTGGGGGACCCGCTCGACTTCTGGCGCGTGGAGTCGTACGATCCCCCGTTCCATCTCCGGCTTGCGGCCGAAATGAAGGTACCCGGCGCGGCATGGCTGGAGTACGAGGTGAAAGCGGTTGGGGGGGGGTCGGTGATCACGCAGACGGCGATCTTTCATCCGGCCGGACTCGCCGGGCTTGCCTACTGGTATGGCATATACCCGGTCCATGCACTGATATTCAGGGGGATGATCAGGGAGGTCGCGCGAAGGGCGGAGATGGAGTGAACAATCACGAACAACACCACAATCAATTGCGGAAGGTTACGGCATGAGCAAAGGCCGGCTTGAGGCATTCAGCGACGGTGTGCTGGCGATTATCATCACTATCATGGTGTTAGAGCTTAAGATTCCGCAGACGGCCGACCTGGCATCACTGCTCCCGCTTGCCCCGGTCATACTGAGCTATGCCCTGAGCTTCGTGTTCCTGGGCATATACTGGAACAACCATCATCATCTGTTTCAGGCGGTCAAGAATGTCAACGGGAGCGTCCTCTGGGCGAATATGCATCTCCTTTTCTGGCTCTCCCTCACTCCCTTTGTCACCGGATGGATGGGCGAGCATCAATTTGCGGCCTGGCCGGTTGCGCTGTACGGAATCGTCCTGCTTCTTTCGGCGGTTGCATATTTCATTCTTACGCGGGTCCTTCTTGCTCTCCACGGGGAGGGTTCCGTCCTGGCAGCAGCGCTCGGTTCGGATGCGAAAGGGAGGGTGTCGGTGGTCATATATCTCATTGCCGTCCCCCTTGCGTTCGTTAATTCGTGGTTTGCCGGCGGTCTCTACGTCCTGGTGGCAATCATGTGGCTCGTGCCCGATCGCCGGATTGAGAAAGCTCTGAACAGATAACGGCGGCACTCGACGCGAAATAGCCTCTCGCTGTCTCAGGAGTGACGTCCGTTCTCGGAGAATACGTCTGGGGAAAGGGCAGGATCAAAAAAAATATGACAAATGATCTCCCCGTACAACAACCCGCCGGGGAGGACAGGGTGAGGCAATTATGCAGATGTTCACACACTTCTCTATATTGGGTTACGGTCTACCCGTGCTGACGCCGTGGCCTCGGGCCGGCGAACCTCTCCGTATGGACCGAACGGCAAATGGAGAATCGTGATGAAGATTTCCGTGATGGACGCGGGCAACTACTTCAGGGGACTCCTTCTGCTCATGAGAAAAGACAGGAAAGTCTCGCAGGAGGAGACCGATCTGATGAAACGCATCGGCAAGGCGCTGGGGTTTGCAGAAGGGTTCTGCGTCAACGCCATCTGCGAGATACTGGAGAACCGGTTTATTGAGGACGCCCCACCTGAATTCTCCTCGAAAGAACTGGCCGCCAGGTTCATCAGGGATGGGCTTGCGCTCGCGTTCTCCGACAACGAGTACGATCCCTCGGAAGAGCAGTGGCTCCGGGCCACCGCAGAGCGGAACGGCATCGACCCGGAACTGTTTGCCCGTGAACAGGAAGAGGCTGCAGGCAGGAGGGCGTTGCCTGGCCGCCTGGAAGTGGACGACATGACCGTTTCTCACTCCTGATTATCAGCCTCTAAGGGAAAGCTATGAAGATCAAGCCGATCATCTTCGGTGCGACAGGCATGGTGGGGGAGGGGGTGTTGCACATCTGCCTCAATCATCCCGACGTGGAGTCGGTCCTGGTCGTCGGACGAAAATCCTGCGGAGTGACACACCCGAAACTCGTGGAGGCCATCCACGCTGATTTCTTCAATTACACGCCGATCGAAGCGCAGCTTGCCGAGTGCAATGCCTGTTTCTTCTGCCTGGGTGTCTCATCGATCGGTATGAGTGAAAGGGAATACAGCCGGATCACGTATGATCTGACGATGGCGGCCGCGAGGACGCTCTCGAGGCTCAACCCGTCGATGACGTTCTGCTACGTGTCAGGGATGGGGACCGATGAGACCGAAAAAGGCCGGAGTATGTGGGCGCGCGTGAAAGGGAGGACTGAAAACGATTTGCAGAAACTCCCATTCAGGGGGGTCTATTGTTTCAGGCCCGGTTTCATCAAGCCTGTCAAAGGCTTGAAGAATGCATTCACGCTCTCCAGGGTCCTGGGTGCGGCGTATCCACTCTGGAGGACTCTCCTCCCTAAGTACGTCTGCACGCTCGAAGACCTCGGCCGGGCGATGATCAGCGTAACGCAGAAGGGTAATCCGTCGCGAGTTCTGGAGTGCGTTGACATCACGCGGCTCGGGTCCCCCTGATTCCCCCCCGCCTCTGAAGCGTCGGTTCCCGCCTTCGGGTCAGGTGCTCCGGGCGAACGCTCCTCGTCTAAAACAGGCGCGTTATCGACTCACCGAACTGGATAATACATCCTCCGAACACGATCACCACGAGTCCTATCCAGGTTGAGGGCGGGACGGTTTCCCGGAAAAGTATGAGTCCTGTCAGCACGCTCACCGCGGCAAAGACCGCCACGTACACCCCCAGCAGTTTCGAGAAATCCCATTTCACGAGATTGACAGCCACCCCGTAGCAGCTCAGGACGAAGCAGCCAAGCAGGATCACGGCAATCCCGCTCCCCCGTAGACCCTTCCGTATGAGGGCGTCGCCCCCCACCTCGAATATTGCCGCGGCAAGGAGGAATAACCATGCGTGCTGTTCCATTGTCCCGTCCCGTGCGTGATAAAAAAAACCTCCACAAAGATAAAAAAGTACTTGACATTTCCTAAAGATTCCTTATAATATAATGTGCCCATTGACGAATGCCTTAGTTATGCAGGACATTCTTGCATATTACCTCACAATAGTAATGACGAATCGGGTGTGCAGACAGGGGTCCGGGAAGCTCCGCTCGCGCAGGGATGTGGAGATGCAGGCTGACATCATTCACTATCACGAGGTACCTCATGTTATTGAGGAAAGGGTTTTCAACGTTCTGTGCTGCGGCCGCGCTGTTATGCGTGGCCGCCATTCCCGCCGGAAAAGCTTGCGGCCAATCGAAAGACTCCACCACCGCTCCGCCTTCCCCTGCTGTTTCGGTCAGCGGGTTTGTTGACACCTATTTTTCGTACAATTTCGGCCGCCCCGCGACCCGCGTCAACGAGTTGCGCAATTTCGATGTGTCGGCCGAGCAATTCAAAGTCTCGATGGCGGAAGTCTCATTCCAGCGGGCTGCCGCACCGGTAGGGTTTCGCATCGACCTCGATTTTGGAGAGGGGAATGACATCGTCCAGAGCGGCGCGCCGGGATCTCTCGCGAATGTGCGGCAGGCATATGTTACCGTAATTGCCCCGCTTGGATCAGGACTGACAATCGACGCGGGGAAATTCGTGACACACTGCTGTTACGAGGTGATTCCCGCGAAGGACAATTTCAACTACAGCCGTTCATTTCTCTTTGCCTGGTCTGTCCCCTATTATCACCTGGGCGCAAGGGCTGCATACGCGCTTACGAGCGAGCTGACGGTGAACGGGTATGTCTATAACGGCTGGAACGGAATCACGGTGAACAGCGGGAAGACATTCGGGTTTGAAGGAGCATACGCGCCGACGAGCCGGCTTTCATTTGTCCTCAACTGGCTTGGCGGTCCCGCCCTTCCGGATACCGTGACCAACAAGTACCGGAACGTCTACGAGTTCATAGCGACTTACCAGGCGTCAGAGAAGCTCACGCTGGCAGTCAACGGTGTGTACGGGGACGACCACCCCCCATCCATGACGGCCGTCTGGCGCGGCATTGCCGGGTACGCGAAATATGCGCTGAACGATATCTCGAGCTTCGCCCTCCGGGCCGAGGTCTTCAACGATCCGGCAGGTTTCATGACAGGCGCGTCACAGGATCTCTCAGAGACAACGCTCACGTATGAATACAAACCATTCCCGGCGATTATTCTCCGCGGCGAGTACCGGTACGACTGGTCGACGGTTTCGTCGTTCGACGGTGTCAATGGGGCCCATACCCGGACGAACCAGTCGACGCTCGCAGTGGGGGCGATCGTCACGTTCTGAGCCGGCGCAGACCGGAATCCGGTTTGACGAGTTTCGAAAATACACGCATATTCACAAGGAGGGGACTATGGCAACTCAAACGAATCCAACGTCCGGGATGAAGAAGACGCTGGGGCTGACCGGGGTCACCGTGAACGCGATGGCGCTCATCGCCCCCGGTGCGTTCCTCTGGATCACATTCCAGATCCAGGCGGCCAACACCGGCGGGGCGACGGATATGTGGACTGGAATCGTCGCCGCGCTTATCGTCGCATTTCTTACAGCGATGGCATTTTCCGAGATGGCGAGGCGTTACCCGGAGGCGGGCGCCGGCGGATCATACTACTTCGCCGAGAAGGCGTTCCTTGACAGGGACAAGGCTTCGCACCAACGGTTCGCCCGCATCGCCAAATTCCTCACCGGCTGGGCCGCGCACCTCTTCTACTGGGTCTATCCCGGCGTGATGGTGGCATTCATGGCCACGCTCGTCACGTACATACTGGGGCAATTCGGGATCGACCTCCCGGTCACGCTCCAGATACTGGTGGCGCTTCTGTTCTCGGCCGCCGTCGGATTTATCGCGGTGCGCGGGATCAGCGGATCGACAAACGTGGCCATTGCCATCAATGTCATTCAGCTCGTCTCCCTTGTGGGGTTCAGCATTCTGGCAATCATGTTCAGGGTTCAGAATCCCCTTCACGCGACGCAGTGGGCTCACCCCGGCGCTTTCTCCATCACGTTCCCGCACAGCCTGGGGGCGATGCTCTTCCAGTCCACGATCGCCATACTCATACTGGTCGGGTTCGAATCTTCGACTTCGCTTGCGGGGGAAGCGATCAATGCGAAGCGGGATATCCCGCGTGGCGTCCTTCTTTCGCTCGTGATACAGGGGCTTTTTGCCTACCTCTTTGAGTACTTTGCGGCCAACTATGCGGTCAGCGAAAAACTGGTCTATGCAGCGGCCGACGGATCGAAGCTGACAGGCATGGACGCGGCCGCTGCTTCCGGAGCGCCCATAGGTGATCTCACGCGCCTGATCGGCGACTCCATGCTGGGCGGAAACGGGTTCGCGCTGATGATCATCATCGCGATCACCGTCGGCCTGGCCGTGCTCGGCACGACTCTCGCTGCGATGAACACGGCCGTGCGTATCAGTTTCGCGATGGCGCAGGACAATGAAATGCCGGGCCTTCTGGGGGCCCTGCACGGAAAACACGCGACGCCCCACATCGGTGTCTGGATCCTTGTTGCAGTCTCGGCGATCATCGGCTCCGTGGGTGTCCTGAACATTACTGCGCTCACCGGTGTCACGCTCGCCTCAAACATCGGGACGTTCATCCTGTACGCCCTCATCTGCGGGCTGACGTTCATTACATTCGTGGGGAGAAGCGAGTTTCACAGCATCAAGCACGCGGTCATTCCTCTCCTCGGGCTGGCCGGGAACATCGGCATGCTCGTGGCTGTTGTTGTCATTGGCCTGACGACCCCCGGCGTCTCGGCGGACGCCACGCAGATCGCCATCTGGATGACGATCGGATGGGGAGTCTTGAGCGCGGCGTACCTCATCGTGAACAGCCGGAAGCAGGAGAAACACATCGTCCCCCCCGTCGGCATCATGCGCGGTGAGGTTGCAGGAGGGAAGTAGTCCCCGCGACAGGGAAAAGAAAATCAAGAATTTCGTACGCGTAACACGGGGAGGGGACTGCCCATGTCCTCCTCCCTTTCTGTTTCTTAGCCGGGGTAGAGATGGCCGGGATCGAGTTGCCGGAAATTGAATCGCACGGTATCTGCCGCACGGGAAAAGTCCGGGAGGATAATCAGGACGCAATCAGGTTCTGCCGGCCGGACGATCTCACGCTCAGGTACGGGCCCCTGTACGGGATTGCCGACGGGATGGGGGGGTACGCCCACGGCGGAGTTGCAAGTTCCCTGGCGCTTGAGACGTTCTTTGACACCTTCTACAAGAGCAACGGGATTTCGGTTCCCCAGAAGCTCCGTCTTGGCGTCCAGACCGCCAATATGGGAGTCTATCAGACCGCGCAGCGGCTCGGCGTCCCGAGAATGGGAACCACGCTCACGGCGGTCAACCTTGTCGGTCAAACGCTCAATCTTGTCCATATCGGGGACAGCAGGGCGTATCTCATCCGCGATAACGTTGCGAAATGTCTCACGAACGATCACACACGCGTGGGCGAGATGGTGCGCATGCGGATGCTCTCGCCAGAGAAGGTCCGGACGCATGCCCAGCGGTCTGTTCTGAACAAATGCCTCGGCGTGGGGCTCTTCGTGCAGCCCGATCTCTCGCATATCCCGGTCCGGGCCGGGGATATCATCATCCTCTGTACCGACGGCGTCTGGTCGGTCATCGAGGATAGCGAGTTCTCGCAATTGGCGGCCGCGTGCAGCGGTCCGGAAGACTTGAGCCGCCAGATTTACGATCTCGCCATGAGCCGGGACAGCGACGACAATCTTTCAGTGATCGCGCTCTATATACGAAGGCTGCCTGAGTCTGTGTCGCGGGATGACTCTCCCGCTCCATGGCCCATGCGTGTTCTTCGCAGGCTGATCAGCCGTTCGAGGGGGGCCTCGTAGCGTGGCCGCCGGATTCGACACACCCGTACCGGTCCGGCTCAGCGCACGTCAGGCCGGGGGGGGGCGCTTACCTCGCATTTTAAGGGAATTCTCAATATACTGAAGGGCTGGCAATGTCGAACGAAACAGTACCATTTTCCTCCACTTCCATGCTCCAGATCAGCGACCAGTTTGATCACTTCCAGATCAGGGGGCATATTGCGCAGGGGGGAATGAGCGACATATACAGGGCCTATGATCTCCTGACCGGCAGGGAAGTGGCGCTCAAGATTCCGGACAAGTCCATAATCGGTGATCCGGCCCAGTATGAGCGATTCCAGAGGGAGCTTGAGGTGATGAGGACGCTCGACCATCCGGCGATACAGAAAGGACTCGGGTCCGGACGGTACAACAACACCCCCTATCTGGTGACAGAGCTCGTCGGGGGTGAATCCATGCGCGATCTCGTCAGGCGCTCCACTCCTCTCGACCAGGCTGCGGCGGTGAGCCTGACCCGGAAAATTGCCGACGGTCTGGCGCATTGCCACGACCATGAAATCGTGCACCGCGATATCAAGCCGGAGAACATCCTTATCGGCGAGGACGGGCAGCCTGTGATACTGGATTTCGGACTCGCGCTGACGAAAGGGTCTCACCGGGTTACATACGCCAATCTGAGCAACACCGCCGGGACCCCCGACTACATGGCTCCCGAGCAGATCGAGGGGCATCGGGGAGACAGGCGGACGGACCTCTACGCGCTGGGGGTCATTCTGTTCGAATTGCTCACCGGCAGGCCTCCCTTCTCAGGGGATAACCCGCTCGCAGTAATGGCCCAGCACCTGAAGGGGGGAATACCGAGGCTGGACAAGCTTCAGCCGGGGGTTTCACCTCAGGTTGCGGCCGTCGTCGCACGCTGTCTGCGGCGCGATCCCGACGACCGATACGCTGATATGCACGCGCTGATCCACGACCTTGACAATCTTGAAAGGGTGGATACTGCGATACTTGAAGAATCTACACAACGATCCACCGTTGCCCGGTTCTGGCGTTCGCCGATGATGGTTCCGGCCGGCATCGCGATACTGCTGCTGCTGGCGATCATCGCGCTGGCATTCGGGCTTCAGGCACTTCACAAATGACAAAACAAACTTCCCATCTCTCCGCAGAAGAGCTTCTGGCCCTTGTCGAAGCGCACCGCGTCAAGTTCATTGATCTGCAGTTCACCGACGTCGGCGGGGCCGTCAAGAACGTGACGATACCGACCAAAGAGCTCTCCGGAACGCTCAACCACGGCATATGGTTCGACGGCTCGTCGATTGAAGGGTTCGCCCGGATCGCCGAGAACGACATGTACCTTGTTCCCGACACATCCACGTTTGCGCTCCTCCCCTGGCTTGTCGGAAACGAGGTGACGGCCCGCCTGATCTGCAACATCTACACGCCGGACGGTCAACCGTTCGTGGGAGACCCGCGGGCGGTCCTCACGCGGATGCTCGGCGTGGCGGAATCGATGGGATTCGTGTTCAACACAGGCCCGGAGATGGAGTTCTTTCTCCTCAAACCGGGACCGGAAGGGGCCCTGGTTCCCCCCGTGCCGC
>Ga0335085_10012358_pt1 | contig 12583 bp, 8 predicted proteins | sample Lox_Sample_45_FD_206712 | JGI IMG/M metagenome (GOLD analysis project Ga0335085, IMG submission 206712) | Soil microbial communities from Loxahatchee National Wildlife Refuge, Florida, United States - Lox_Sample_4.5 | ecosystem: Environmental > Terrestrial > Soil > Wetlands | place: USA: Florida...
ATGGCCAAGGCAAAGTACGAGCGGACGAAGCCGCACGTGAACGTGGGGACGATCGGGCACGTGGACCACGGGAAGACGACGTTGACGGCGGCGATCACGGCGATCCAGGCGAAGAAGGGGCTGGCCGATGTGGTGCGGTTCGACCAGATCGACAAGGCGCCGGAGGAGCGGGAGCGCGGGATCACGATCGCGACGGCGCACGTGGAATACTCGACCGAGAAGCGGCACTACGCCCACGTGGACTGCCCGGGGCACGCCGACTACGTGAAGAACATGATCACGGGGGCGGCGCAGATGGACGGGGCGATCCTGGTGGTGAGTGCGGCCGATGGCCCGATGCCGCAGACCCGGGAGCACATCCTGTTGGCCAAGCAGGTGAACGTGCCGTTCATCATCGTGTTCATGAACAAGGTGGACATGGTGGACGATCCGGAGCTCCTCGATCTCGTCGAGCTCGAGGTGCGGGAGCTGCTGAGTGCCTACGAGTTCCCGGGGGATGAGACGCCGGTGATCCGGGGCTCGGCCTTGAAGGCGTTGGAGAGCGGGGACCCGAATAGCGAGTGGGGGAAGAAGATCACGGAGCTCATGAACGCGCTGGACACCTACATCCCGCAGCCGAAGCGGGAGGTGGACAAGCCGTTCCTGATGCCGGTGGAAGACGTGTTCTCGATCACGGGGCGCGGCACGGTGGCGACCGGCCGGATCGAGCGCGGGAAGGTGGTGGTGGGGGACGAGGTGGCGCTGGTGGGCTTCGGGAGCGACAAGAAGACCGTGGTGACGGGCGTCGAGATGTTCCGGAAGCTCCTGGACGACGGGCAGGCGGGGGACAACGTGGGGCTGTTGCTCCGCGGGATCGGGAAGGAGGACGTGGAGCGGGGGATGGTGCTCTCGAAGCCGGGGGCGATCACGCCGCACACGCACTACATGGCGGAGGTCTACGTGCTGACGAAGGAGGAGGGGGGCCGGCATACGCCCTTCTTCAACGGGTATCGGCCGCAGTTCTACTTCCGGACGACGGACGTGACGGGGAGCGTGAAGTTGCCGGCGGGGACGGAGATGGTGATGCCGGGGGACAACATCCAGATGGAGATCGAGCTGATCACGCCGATCGCGATGGACGAGGGGCTCCGGTTCGCGATCCGCGAAGGGGGCCGCACCGTCGGCGCCGGCGTCGTCACCAAGATCATCAAGTAAGACCATTCGACCCCGCGCCCGTTCGGGCGCGGGGCTCGCCGACACGATAGAGGAACCGCAATGCCGCGCGAACAGATCATCCTGGCGTGCAACGAGTGCAAGAACCGGAACTACTTCACCGACAAGAACCGCCGGACGCATCCGGAGCGGGTCGAGTGGAAGAAGTACTGCCCCCGGTGCAACTCGCACACGCTGCATAAGGAAACCAAGTAGCATGACGGGCATCGCCACGCCGCGCACCACCTGGTGGAGCACCACCGTCGCCCGCATCCAGGCGACGCCGGAGTTCCTCCGCGAAGTGCGCGCGGAGCTGAAGAAGGTGACGTGGCCCGACTGGCCGCAACTGCGGCAGGCCACCATCACCATCATCATCTTCGTGCTCCTCATCGGCGCGTTCATCGCGCTGATGGACGTCACGCTCCAGGCACTGCTCGTGCGGGCCATCCCTTCGCTCTTCGGCGCATGATCACCGTGGATACGCACCGTTGGTACGCCATCCAGACCACGGCGGGGCACGAGAACAAGGTGCGTTCGCTGATCCAGCGCCGCATCGATTCCGATCCGCAGCCCGCGGAGGAGCGCGCGATCCGTCAGGCGCTCGTGCCCACGCAGGAAGCGGTCGAGATCAAGAACGGCAAGAAGGTGACCGTCGAACGGAAGATCTATCCCGGCTACGTGCTGGTCGAGATGCTGATGACGCAGGAGACGCTGCACACCATCAACGGCATCCAGGGCGTGATCAAGTTCGTCGGGCAAGACCGCTTCCCGCAGCCGCTGCGCCCCGAAGAGGTGAACCGCCTCCTCGGCATCGCCGACGAACAGGAAGAGCAGGAGCCGGAGGAGGAGATCCCGTTCTTGGTCGGCCAGGCCGTGGCGATCACGGAGGGCCCCTTCACCGACTTCAATGGGACGGTCGAAGAGGTCTTCCCGGATAAGGGGAAGGTGCGGGTGTCGGTCTCGTTGTTCGGGAGGCCGACGTCGGTGGAGCTGGATTATCTGCAGTTGAGGGGGCACTAAGGGCCGACGGTCGCACCATCGGACAGTCGCGACATCGGACAGTCGCAACATCCGACGGTGGCAACCTCGGAGAGGGAGCAGCGAGCAGGCCCGCGGCAGCAGCCGCCAGTACGGTCCGTCCGTTCGAAGTGGTCTGATGTCGCGACTGTCAGACGCTGCAACTGTCGGTAGTGAGTAGTCTCGTCGGCCACCACGACGACGTTAAACAGAAAGTGGGAGTTAGCCGATAACGAGGGAGTTCATGGCCAAGAAGGCGACAGGGTTCGTGAAGCTGCAGGTCGTCGCCGGTCGCGCGAATCCTGCGCCGCCGGTGGGCACCGCGCTCGGGCCCCACGGCATCAACATCATGGCGTTCTGCAAGGAGTTCAACGCCAGGACACAGTCCCAGGATGGCATGATCCTCCCCGTGGAGGTCACCATCTTCTCGGACAAGTCGTTCACGTTCATCCTCAAGACCCCCCCCGCCGCCGTGCTCCTCAAGAAGGAAGCCGGCATCGAGAAGGGCTCCGGGGTCCCGAACCGCACCAAGGTCGGCAAGGTCACGAAGGCGCAGGTGCGCAAGATCGCGGAGATGAAGCTCCCGGACCTCAACACCGACAACATCGAGTCTGCGATGGCGATGATCGCCGGCGCGGCGCGCTCGATGGGGATCGAGGTGGAGGGCTGATGCGCACCCACGGCAAGAAGTACCGCAAGGCGGCCGAAGGGCGCGAGCTCGAGAAGGCGTACGCCGCGAAGCAGGCGATCGACATCGTCAAGGGCGCGGCGTTCGCGAAGTTCGACGAGACCGTGGAGGTCGCGGTGCGCCTGGGCGTCGATCCGCGTCACGCCGACCAGGCGGTGCGCGGCACGGTCGTGCTCCCCGCCGGCACCGGCAAGAAGGTGCGCGTCGCGGTGATCGCGGTCGGCGAGAAGGCGCGCGAGGCCGAGGCCGCGGGCGCCGATCACGTCGGCGTCGAGCTCCTGCCCAAGATCAAGGAAGGGTGGATGGAATTCGACGTGCTCATCGCGACGCCGGACCAGATGGGCCAGGTGGGACAGCTCGGCCGCGTGCTCGGCCCGCGCGGTCTCATGCCCAATCCGAAGGCCGGCACCGTGACGATGGATGTCACGCGCGCGGTGCGTGAGACGAAGGCGGGCAAGATCGAGTTCCGCGTGGACAAGGGCGCCAACATCCACGCCCCGATCGGCAAGGTCTCGTTCACCGCGGACGCCCTGAACGAGAACTTCGCCGCCTTCATGGACCAGATCGTGCGCTCCAAGCCGGCAGCGGCCAAGGGCGTGTACGTGCGGACCGTGACGATCTCGAGCACGATGGGCCCGGGCGTCGCGATCGACACCACCCCGTATCGGTGACCGCGATGAAGCGCACGGACAAGGAACAGCTCGTCGCCGAGCTGACGACCAAGATGAAGGGCGCGAAGGCCTTCTACTACACGGATTTCACGGGCCTGAACGTCAAGAGCATGACGGATCTCCGCCGCCGGTTCCGCCGCGCGGGCGTCGAGTACGTCGTGATCAAGAACACGCTCGCGCTCCGCTCCGCGAAGGAGATGGGGCTCGCGCAGCAGGCGCTGAAGGGACCGACGGGCATCGTCATCGGGAAGGATCCGGTGGCCGCCGCGAAGGTGCTCACGGAGTTCGCGAAGGAGAACGAGCAGCGCCCCGCCGTGAAGGGGGGGATGCTGGATGGCAAGCCGATCGATGTCGCGCAGGTCAAGAAGCTGGCGTCGCTCCCCTCGCGCGAGCAGATGCTCGCCGAGCTCGCCGCCGGCATGCAGAGCCCGCTCGCGGCGTTCGCGGGCGCGCTCAACGGCCTGCTCGCGACGATGGCGGCGGCGTTGGAAGCACGGAAGAAGCAGATCGAGGGCACGAATTGATCCCCAGGCGTTACGCCTGACCTACCACGCCCCAGGAAGACGCCTGGGCATTTGAGGAGAACGGACCAATGGCGAATGCGACCAAGTTGAGCCCCGAAGAGATCCTCGAGGCGATCGGCAACATGTCGGTCTTCGACCTCGCGGAGCTGATCGAGGCTTTCAAGACCAAGTTCAACGTGACGATCAGCGCCGCCCCGGCGGCGGCGGCTCCCGCGGCCGGCGGCGCCGGCGCGGCGGCGGCGGCCGCGGCCGACGAGCAGACGGAGTTCGCCGTCATGCTCAAGGACGCGGGCGCGAAGAAGATCCAGGTGATCAAGGTCGTGCGCGAGCTCACGGGCCTCGGACTCAAGGAGGCCAAGGATCTCGTCGACGGCGCGCCCAGCCAGGTGAAGGGGGGCGTCACGAAGGAGGAGGCGGCGACCATGAAGGCCAAGCTCGAGGAACAGGGCGCGGCGGTCGAGGTCAAGTAACGGCCGCAGGCCCCGCGCCGGAGCGATCCGGCGCGGGAACTGCCGAGCGGCCGTCCGGTACCACCGGCTACGGCCGCCGGTCGACACTTGATCCCGGCTCGAATGATCCGTCACCACGATCGGCACGTCACAATCGGTATCGTCGAGTCCTCCCTCCCGTCCCCGCGAATTCGTCGCGGGCACGGGGGAGGGGCTCTTTCGTCTGCGCGCGAGTAATCCATGGCTGAGACCTTGAAGCAGATCTCGTTCAGCAAGCTGGAGTCGGGGATGCAGATGCCGCACCTCCTCGACATCCAGACCCAAGCCTTCGGCGCCCTCCTGCAGTTGGATGCCGCCGCCCACAACCGCGAGGACGTCGGTCTCGAGCGGGTCTTCAAGGACCTGTTCCCGATCTCCGACGTCCACGAGAACTACGTGCTCGAGTTCAAGCGCTACGCGCTGGGCGAGCCGAAGTACTCGGTCGAGGAGTGCATCGAGCGCGACATGACCTACTCCGCGCCCCTCAAGGCGACGCTGCAGCTCGTCGTCAACGAGGACGTGAACGGGGTCAAGCGGCCGAAGAACATCCTCGAGAAGGAGGTCTACCTTGGCGAGCTCCCGCTCCTCACCCCCCTCGGCACCTTCGTGATCAACGGGGCGGAGCGCGTGATCGTGAGCCAGCTCCACCGCTCGCCCGGCGTGGTGTTCGAGGAGAGCACGCACCCGAACGGGCAGCGGCTCATCTCGGCGCGCATCATCCCGTTCCGCGGCTCGTGGGTCGAGTTCACGGTGGACATCCACGACGTGGTGTACGTCCACATCGACAAGAAGAAGAAGTTCCCGGCCACCGCGCTCCTGCGCGCGTTGGGCTACGGGAGCAACTCGGACATCCTCCGCCTCTTCTTCGCGGTGCGCGAGCTGGACCTCACGAAGAAGCTCGAGAGCCGCGGCGACACGCGCGAGGTGATCGGCGCGATCATCGCCGAGGACATCAAGCTCGCCGGCGAGGCGACGGCGGCCGACGCGCCCAAGCTCAAGACCAAGAAGGCGCGCCTCGAGCGCGCGCGCGCCGAGGCCGAGATGGTGGTGAAGGAGGGGGACGAGCTGACGGTGGAGGTCTACAACCGGCTCCGCCGCCTCAAGATCGATTCGCTCAAGGTGTTCGCGAGCTACATGACGGTGGACCTGCGCGACGAGATGGACGCGGTGGAGCGCGGCGAGCGCCCGGTGCGCCGCGTGCTCGCGCTCGACGCCATGGATCCCGACACGGGCGAGGTGGTGCTCGAGGTCGGCCAGGTGCTGAACGACACCGCCTTCAAGAAGCTCAAGAAGCACGAGATCGCGAAGGTGCAGGTGTTCGTGCCGTCGGGGCGCGCGGAGAGCACGCTCATCAAGAACACGCTGCTCAAGGATCCGACCGCGCCGGCCGTGATCCCGGAGAAGGAGCGCGAGAAGTTCGCGACCGACGCCGAGGCCGGCGAGATGTACGCGCTCAAGCAGATCTACTCGCTCCTCCGGCCGGGCGACGCGCCCAACGCCGAGACGGCGCGCGTGGCGCTCGAGCGGCTGTTCTTCTCCCCCAAGCGCTACGACCTCGGGCGCGTGGGGCGCTACAAGATCAACCAGCGGCTGCACCTCGACACGCCGGCGTCGCACACGGTGCTCACGAAGGAGGACTTCGTGGCGATCGTGCGCTACCTGGTGGAGCTCCACGAGGGGCGCGGCCACACCGACGACATCGACCATCTCGGCAACCGCCGCATCCGCAGCGTGGGCGAGCTCATCGCGAACCAGTTCTCGGTGGGGCTCTCGCGCATGGCGCGTCTGGTGAAGGAGCGGATGTCGATCAACACCGATCCGGACAAGATCACGCTCGATGACCTCGTGAACGCGCGCACGGTGAGCGCGGTCATCCAGGCGTTCTTCGGCTCGTCGCAGCTCTCGCAGTTCATGGACCAGACCAACCCGCTGGCCGAGCTCACGCACAAGCGCCGGCTCTCGGCGCTCGGGCCGGGCGGGCTCACGCGCGAGCGCGCCGGCTTCGAGGTGCGCGACGTGCACTACTCGCAGTACGGGCGCATGTGCCCGATCGAGACGCCGGAAGGGCCGAACATCGGGCTCATCACGAGTCTCGCTTGCTACGCGCGCGTGAACGACCTCGGCTTCATCGAGACGCCCTACCGCGTGGTGCACAACGGCAAGGTGACCGGCGAGATCACGTGGCTCGACGCCAACCGCGAGGAGGACGCGACGATCGCGCAGGCGAACGCGCGCCTCAACGACGACGGCACGTTCGCCGATGAGCTGGTGCTCTGCCGCCATCAAGGCGACGTGCCGCTCACCGCGCCCGACCGCATCGACTACATGGACGTGGCGCCGGAGCAGCTCGTCTCGATCGCCGCCGCGCTCATCCCCTTCCTCGAGCACGACGACGCGAACCGCGCGCTGATGGGCTCGAACATGCAGCGGCAGTCGGTGCCGCTCCTCGATCCGCGCACGCCGCTGGTGGGCACGGGCCTCGAGGAGAAGGTGGCGCGCGACTCCGGCGCGGTGATCATCGCGCGCCGGGCGGGCGTCGTCACGCGCGTCACGGCGGATGAGATCGTGGTCGACGCGGGACCGTCGGAGCGCGCCAAGAGCTCCCCCGACCGCCCGCTCGCCCGCCTCACGCAGCACGACCGCTACCGCATCAAGAAGTACTGGCGCACGAACCAGGACACGGCGATCAACCAGCGCCCGCTCGTCCGGCTCGGGCAGAAGGTGAAAGCGGGCGAGGTGATCGGCGACGGCGCCGGCACCGAGAAGGGGCAGCTCGCCCTCGGCGCGAACGTCACCGTGGCGTTCATGCCGTGGTACGGCCACAACTTCGAGGACGCCATCGTGCTCTCGGAGCGCTTGGTCAAGGAGGACGTCTACTCGTCCATCCACATCCAGGAGCTCGAGCTGCACGTGCGCGACACGAAGCGCGGGCAGGAGGAGATCACGCGCGAGATCCCGAACGTCGCCGAGGAGTCGCTCATCGACCTCGACGAGCGCGGGATCATCCGCATCGGCGCGCACGTGAAGCCGGGCGACATCCTCGTCGGCAAGATCACGCCGAAGGGGGAGACCGAGCTCTCGCCGGAAGAGAAGCTCCTCACCGCGATCTTCGGCGAGAAGGCGAAGGACGTGAAGGATTCGTCGCTCAAGGTCAGCCCCGGGATGGAAGGGGTCGTGATCGACGTGAAGATCTTCTCGCGCATCGATGACCAGGTGATCGAGAAGGACCGCGGCGAGCGCATCGGCGAGGTGCGCCGCGTCGAGGGCGAGGAGAAGATCCGCGTGAACGAGGTGCGCGACGCCGAGCTCGTCGATCTGCTCGAAGGGCAGACGGTGGCGCTCGCGCTGAAGTCGGGCACGGTGGAAGAGGCGATCCCCGCGGGGACGAAGCTCACCGCCGAGCTGCTCCGCGAGACGCGCCTCACCACGCTCGACCTCAAGACGTTCCGCGTCGAGAACAAGCGGCAGAACGAGAAGATCCGCGAAGTGATCGAGGCGGCGAACGCCGAGAAGGCGAAGCTCGAGGAGAAGGCGGAGGAGCGGATCGACAAGATCCTCCAGCCCGACGAGCTCCCCCCCGGCGTGATCCAGCTCGTGAAGGTCTATCTCGCCGAGAAGCGCAAGATCTCGGTGGGCGACAAGATGGCGGGGCGCCACGGGAACAAGGGCATCGTCGCGCGCATCGTCCCGGAGGAGGACATGCCGTTCCTCCCCGACGGGCGCCCGGTGGACATCGTCCTCAACCCGCTCGGCGTGCCGAGCCGCATGAACGTCGGCCAGATCCTCGAGACGCACCTCGGCTGGTGCGCGAAGGTGCTCGACTTCTACGCGAAGACCCCGGTCTTCCAGGGCGCGAACGAGCGCGAGATCGGGCTGCTGCTGCGCCTCGCGGGCGTGCAGTGGGCGGGGAGCGCGCTCGAGCTCACGACGCGGGCCCCCGAGGTGACGGAGAAGGACGTGAAGCGGCTCCTCGAGGACGTGCGCCCCTCGCGCGAAGAGGGGGAGGTGCACGTGAACCTAGGCCAGGCGTCGCTGAACGATCTCGCCGGCCGCACCATGAGCCAGGAGACGCGCGACCTGTTCCACCGCGTGCGCGATTACATCGAGGACGCGGCGAAGGAGCTCGCGCGCCGCGAGGCCACGGAGTTCGAACGGCAGGGGGCGGTGCACGAATCGCTCGCCGCCGATGAGGAGACGCCGAAGGAGAAGAAGGCGGAGCTCAAGACGGCGATGCGGGCGCTGGAGAAGGCGGGGGACCGCGATCCGGCGGACATCCTCCGCTCGCTCGAGCTGCCCCAGTTGGCGGCGATGCTCGGCCCGAAGTCGGAGGCCGATGTGGACGCGGCGCTCGCCGAGCTCATGCGCCTCGCGGGCCTCACGTCCACCGGCAAGGTGTGGCTGCGCGACGGCCGCACGGGGGAGCGCTTCGCGAGCCCCGTGACCGTCGGTGAGATCTACATGCTCAAGCTCTCGCACCTCGTGGACGACAAGATCCACGCGCGGAGCATCGGGCCGTACTCGCTCGTCACGCAGCAACCGCTGGCGGGGAAGGCGCAGTTCGGCGGCCAGCGCTTCGGCGAGATGGAAGTGTGGGCGCTCGAGGCGTACGGCGCCGCGCACACGCTGCAGGAGATCCTCACGGTCAAGAGCGACGACGTGAACGGCCGCAGCCGCGTGTACGAGGCGATCGTGAAGGGACAGAACTTGCCCGACCCGGGGATCCCCGAGTCGTTCAACGTGCTCGTGAAGGAACTGCAGGCGCTCGGCATCTGGGTCAAGCTCGGCGTGACGGGCGAGGACGGGCAGAATGGCAACGGCAACGGAGAGGAGTAGCCGATGATCGACTTCCGCAGCGTGCGCGACCAGCGCAGCGCCACTTTCGATTTCATCCAGATCCGCATCGCGAGCCCCGAGGAGATCCGTGGGCCCAAGGACACGAAGGAACGCGAGCGGCTGGAGATGTCCGGCCTCCGCACGTGGTGGTCGTGGGGCGAGGTCACGAAGCCCGAGACCATCAACTACCGGTCGTTCAAGCCGGAGAAGGACGGCCTCTTCTGCGAGCGCATCTTCGGTCCGGTGAAGGACTGGGAATGCCATTGCGGGAAGTACAAGCGCATCCGGTATCGCGGCGTCATCTGCGACCGCTGCGGCGTGGAGGTCACGCTGTCGCGCGTGCGGCGCGAGCGCATGGGCCACATCGAGCTCGCGGTCCCGGTCGCGCACATCTGGTTCTTCAAGACGCTCCCGAGCCCGATGGGGAACCTGCTCGACGTCACGCTCCGTGACCTCGAGAAGGTGATCTACTACTCCAACTACATCGTCATCGACCCGGGGAGCCAGGAAGTGCTCCCGAACCAGCTCCTGGACGAGGACGAGTTCCTCGCGCTCAAGGACAAGGCGAAGGCGGAGAAGGACGACGAGTTCAAGGCGGAGATCGGCGCCCCCGCGGTGCGCGAGCTCCTGAAGCGGCTGAACGTGGACGACGTGAGCGAGGAGCTCCGCGCCTCCGTGCCGGACGAGACCTCGCAGCACCGCAAGAAGCAGACGCTCAAGCGGCTGAAGGTGATGGATTCCTTCCGCAACTCGGGCGACGCCGGCGGCGTGCGCAACCATCCCGAGTGGATGATCCTGGACGTGATCCCGGTCATCCCGCCGGACCTGCGTCCGCTCGTTCCCCTCGACGGCGGCCGCTTCGCCACGTCGGACCTGAACGATCTCTACCGCCGCGTGATCAACCGGAACAACCGGCTGCAGAAGCTCATCCTGCACCGGGCGCCGGAGGTCATCCTGCGGAACGAGAAGCGCATGCTGCAGGAGGCGGTGGACGCGCTGTTCGACAACGGGCGCCGCTCGAAGGCGATCCGCGGCCGCGGCAAGCGCCCGCTCAAGTCGCTCTCCGACATGCTCAAGGGCAAGCAGGGGCGCTTCCGGCAGAACCTACTCGGCAAGCGCGTGGACTACTCGGGGCGCTCGGTCATCGTCGTGGGCCCGGAGCTCCAGCTCCACCAGTGCGGGCTCCCCAAGGCGATGGCGCTCGAGCTCTTCAAGCCGTTCATCATCCACAAGCTCGTCGACAAGGGGATCGCGGAGACGGTCAAGCGCGCCAAGAAGATCGTGGAGCGCGAGAGCCCCGAGGTGTACGAGATCCTCGAGGAGATCATCCGCGACCATCCGGTGCTCCTCAACCGCGCGCCGACGCTCCACCGCCTGGGCATCCAGGCGTTCGAGCCCGTGCTCGTGGAAGGGAAGGCCATCCGCATCCACCCGCTCGTGTGCGCGGCGTTCAACGCCGACTTCGACGGCGATCAGATGGCGGTGCACGTGCCGCTCTCGTTCGAGTCGCAGATCGAGTGCCGGCTCCTCATGCTGAGCTCGAACAACATCCTCAAGCCGAGTGACGGCCGTCCCGTCGCGGAGCCGAGCCAGGACATCGTGCTCGGCTGCTACTTCGTGACCAAGGCGCCGCTCGATTTCGAGACGAAGGTCAAGACCGCGCCGCGCTTCTCCCTGCTCGCGGAAGTGGAGCTCGCGCTCGCCACCGGGCGGGTGCACCACCACACGCCGGTGCGCTTCCTGGTGTCCGACAAGGGCGGGCAGCGGTGGGAGGAGACCACGGTCGGCCGCGTGCTCTTCAACGCGATCGTGCCGAAGAGCCTCGGCTTCCAGAACCGCGAGATGAAGAAGAAGGCGCTCTCCGAGGTCGTGTTCCAGAGCTATCGCGAAGAGGGGCTCGCCGCGACGGTGCGCTTCCTCGACCGGCTCAAGGAGTTCGGCTTCCGCAACGCCACGCTGGGCGGCGTCTCGATCGGCATCGAGGACCTCGTCATCCCGAACGACAAGGCGACGCTGATCTCCGAGGCGGAGGAGCGCGTGGAGCGCTTCCAGAAGGCGTACAACACCGGCAACATCACGAACGGCGAGCGCTACAACAAGGTGATCGACACCTGGACGCACGCCAACAACGACGTGGCCGATGCGATGGTGAAGTCGATGCGCGAGTCGGAGCTCGGGTACAACCCCGTGTTCATGATGTTCGACTCGGGCTCACGCGGGAGCCGCGACCAGATCCGCCAGCTGGCGGGGATGCGCGGGCTCATGGCGAAGCCGCAGAAGAAGCTCACCGGCGGCATCGGCGAGATCATCGAGAGCCCGATCAAGTCGAACTTCCGCGAAGGACTCTCGGTGCTCGAGTACTTCATCTCGACGCACGGCGCGCGGAAGGGGCTCGCCGACACGGCGCTCAAGACGGCCGACGCGGGCTACCTCACGCGCCGCCTCGTGGACGTCGCGCAGGACGTGACGATCACGGAAGAGGACTGCGGCACGATCCTCGGCCTCGAGGTCGGCGCGCTCAAGGAAGGGGAGGACGTGATCGAGCCCCTCTCGGAGCGCATCGTCGGCACCGTGGCGGCGGAGGATGTCGAGGATCCGCACGAGGTGGATGAGAAGGGGAAGCGCACGCTCCTCGTCGAGGCGGGGCAGATGATCGAGGAGGAGACGGCGATCGCGATCGAGGACGCGGGGATCGAGACCGTGCGCATCCGCTCGGTGCTCACCTGCGAGTCCAAGCGCGGGCTCTGCCGCATGTGCTACGGCCGCAACCTCGCGACTATGGCCATGGTGGACCGGGGCGAAGCGGTCGGCATCCTCGCCGCGCAGTCGATCGGCGAGCCCGGCACGCAGCTCACGCTCCGCACCTTCCACATCGGCGGCACCGCGGCGCGCATCGCCGAGCAGACGGCGCGCAAGAGCAAGGTGGCCGGCATTATGGAGTACGGCGAGCGGCTGGTGCACGTCACCAACGCCGAGGGACAGAAGATCGTCACCTCGTACGAAGGGGACATCCTGATCCGCGCCGGGAAGGAGAAGAACGCGGCCGTCGTGTCGCGCTTCCAGGTGCCGCTCGGCGCGTACCTCATGGTGGACGACGGCGACGAGATCAAGAAGGACGGCGTCGTCTTCACGTGGGATCCGTACACCACGCCGATCATCGCGGACGTGGAC
>Ga0335085_10012359_pt1 | contig 12582 bp, 11 predicted proteins | sample Lox_Sample_45_FD_206712 | JGI IMG/M metagenome (GOLD analysis project Ga0335085, IMG submission 206712) | Soil microbial communities from Loxahatchee National Wildlife Refuge, Florida, United States - Lox_Sample_4.5 | ecosystem: Environmental > Terrestrial > Soil > Wetlands | place: USA...
CGGCGCGCCCGCGAAAGCGCGGCCGACGCCGCGCGGGCCCGACGGCCATCCGCGGCTCGGCGCGCTCGACACCGAGGGCGGCTACTGGGGCTATCCGACCGCGACGGCGCTGGTGCAGGACGGCGCGCAGGTCGCGATGAACGCGCACGGTCTGCTCGTGAACCAGAAGGACGCCGCGCGCGTCGCGCCGTTGCAGCCGTGGGCGCTCGGGCTCTATCAGCGCCGCCAGGAACGGCACCTGCGCGACGACCCGATGTTCCTGAACTGCAAGCCGCCGGGCGGCGTGCGCTATTTGCAGTCCGAGTACGGCGTGCAGCTCGTCGAGGACCGCGAGCGGCAGCGGCTCTTCGTGCTGATCGGCGGCGGCAACCACAACTACAGGATCATCTATCTCGACGGGCGCGCGAACCGCGGCCAAGTCCGCGGCGACGACGACAACCCGCTCTACTACGGCCGCGGCACCGGCCACTGGGACGGCGACACGCTCGTCGTCGAGACGACGGGCTTCAACGAAGACTTCTGGTTCACGAACGGCGGCCTGCCCCACACGAACCTGCTGCACCTCACCGAGCGCTTCTCGCGGCCCGACTTCGAGACGCTGCACTACGAGGTCACGGTCGACGACCCGGGCGCCTACACGAAGCCGTGGAGCGCGCATTGGGACCTGCGTTGGGTCGGCGGCGAAGAGCTGCCGATTCATTTTTGCCAAGACAACAGGAGCTGAACGGAGGTTTCTGTGAGCACGACACGCAAGCTACTCGCCCTGCTCGCCGGCGGAGCGCTCGCCCTCGCCGGGAACGCGTGGGCGCATCACTCGTTTTCCGCCGAGTTCGATGCCGACAAACCGATCAAGATCTCGGGCATCGTGACGAAAGTCGACTGGACGAACCCGCACGTCTGGATCTACCTCAACGTGAAGGACGAGAACGGCGCGGTCGCGAACTGGGGCGCCGAGCTCGGGCCGCCGCACGGCCTGCAGCGCTCGGGCTGGCAGCGCGACACCCTGAAGATCGGCGAGCAAGTCACCGTGAACGGGTTCCTCGCGCGCAACGGCAGCAACCGGATGAACGCGCGAACCGTGACGCTCGCGTCCACCGGCGCGCGGCCGGGCGCGACGCTCGACGCCGCGTCCTCGGTCGGCCAGGAAGCGCCCGCGGGCGGGGACGCGCCGAAGCAATGAGGCTCGCGCTCACCGCGCTGCTGGTACTCGTCGCGGTCGCGTTCGCCGACCCCGCGCTCGCGCAGCGGCGCGCGCGCGATCCGAAGCTGCCGCCGCCCGGTCCGGCGCCGCGCTCGGCGACGACGGGCCGCGTGCTGCTCGGCGGCGCGACGCCGGCCGACAAAGGCGTCTGGACGCCGATGTTCGGGATCACGGAGCCGATCGCCCCGTACGACACGGTGCCGTTCCAGCCGTGGGCAAAAGCGCTCTACGACGCCCGCCAGAAGAGCGAGCTCGAGCCGCACACGCGCTGCAAGCCGTCGGGCACCGCGCGCCAGTTCCTCACGCCGTACGGCGTCGAGTTCGTCGAGCTCCCGGAGCTCGAGCGGATCTTCATCTTCGACATCGGCGGGCCGCACACTTTCAGGACGATCTACATGGACGGCCGCTCGCATCCGCGCGATTTGCAGCCGAGCTACTACGGACACTCGATCGGCTGGTGGGAGGGCGACACGCTCGTCGTCGACAGCGTAGGCTTCAACGAGAGCTTCTGGCTCGACCGCCGCGGCCTGCCGCACACGACGCAGCTCCACACCATCGAGCGCTTCACGCGCACGAACGCCGAGACGATCGAGTACACGATCGAGATCCGCGACCCGGGCGCGTATACCGCTGCCTTCACGGGCGGCTTCGCGCTCGGCTGGGACAAGGGCACCGAGCTCTTCGAGTACGTGTGCCAACAGGCGAACTACGCGTCCGAGCTCATGGTCGGCGGCGCGCGCAAGAGCGTCGACCGCAGCAGTCCGATCGTCCCGTAGCACGCCCGTGCCGACCTCGCGCCCCGACCCGCCTCGCCGCGGGGGCTCGCAAGGCCTTTCAAAGCACGTACACTGGCGGCCGTTCACACGCAACGTATCCGTCTGGCGGCCTCTGTAGCGGCCGAAGGAATTGTTATGGCGACTCCGCCCGGCTTCAGCGACCGCGACTTTCAACGCGCCTTGACGCGTTTCAGGTCGGTCGTCGGGGCCGCGTGGGTCTTCACGAGCGACGAGGACGTCGCGCTATACAAGGACGCGTACTCCCCCCTCTGGGGCGAGAAGGAGGAGAAAGTTGCGTCGGCCGCCGTCGCGCCCGAGTCCGCGGAGCAGGTGCAGGCGATCGTGAAGATCGCGAATGAGCTCCGCGTGCCGCTCTACCCGATCTCGACCGGCCGCAACTTGGGCTATGGCGGAGCCGCGCCCGCGCTGTCGGGCAGCGTCGTGCTCGACTTGAAGCGCATGAACAAGATCCTCGAGGTCGACGAGCGCAACGCGTACGCGCTCGTCGAGCCCGGCGTGAGCTACTTCGACCTCTACCGTTACGTGAGGGAGCACGAGCTCAAGGTCTGGATCGACTGTCCCGATCCGGGCTGGGGCAGCGTGATCGGCAATGCGCTCGACCACGGCGTCGGTTACACGATGAACCCGTACCGCGACCATTGGGACGGGCACTGCGGGCTCGAGGTCGTGACCGGCGCGGGCGAGCTCGTGCGCACGGGCATGGGCGCGCTGCCGGGCTCTAAGACCTGGCAGCAGTTCAAGTACGGCTTTGGCCCGCACGTCGACGGAATCTTTTCGCAGTCGAACTTCGGCGTCGTGACGAAGATGGGCGTGTGGCTGATGCCCGAGCCCGAGGCGTACATCGAAGGCCAGGCCCTCGTGTTCAAGCACGACGACATCATTCCGCTCGTCGAGCACATGAAGTACCTGATGAGCGCCGGAATCCAGAACTGCGGCACGAATCTGCAATCGCCGATCCGCTTCGCCGTGGGCGCCGATCCCGAGCTGCGCAAGCTGCTCACGCGCAGCGACCCCGAGGCGATCGCGCGGCTGAACGCGTTCGCGGCCGAGCGCAAGATCCCGTTCTACTCGAACTGGTTCAAGTTCTACGGCCCCGAGGAGGTCGTGCGCGCGCAGTGGGCTTACGCGAAGAAACGCATGAGCGACATCGCGGGTATCCAGTTCGTCGACGGCCCGTTCTACAAGTTCCCGCTCACGGACGACCAGATTCCCGGCCTGCGCGACGCGCAGGACTTCGGCGTGCCGACGCTCGACACGTTCGCGATCGGGGCGCGCTCGAACTTCGCGCCCGCGACGAACGGGCACCTCGGCTTCTCGCCCGTGATCCCGATGACCGGCGAGGCCGTGATCGAGTCGCAGCGCGTGTTCGAGACCATCCTCCAGGAGTACGGCACGAACGTCGCGGTGAACGTGTTCCCGCAGTCCTATCATCCGCGCACGTTCGTGATCCTGATCATGTTTTACGTGATGCACGACGCGGCCATAAACAAGCGGACGCGCGAGGTGTTCAGGCGGCTAGTCAAGGTCGCGGCCGAGCACGGCTGGGGCGAGTACCGCACGCACACGGCGTTCATGGACGACTGCGCGGCCGCATACTCGTTCAACGATCACTCGTTGCGCAAACTGCACGAGACGATCAAGGACGCGGTCGACCCGAACGGAATTCTCTCGGCGGGCCGTTACGGCATCTGGCCGAAGCACCTACGGAAGGCGTGAGGAGGAGCTCATGAGCGACGCGCGCGACATCATCGAGCAGCTGCTGAGGCGGACGCGGGGCCCAAGGGGGCCTGGCGGACCACGGGCGACGGTCCCGAGCGGATCGCCCGGGCTCTCGTGGCACGCGGTGTTCATCGGGATCGGCGTTCTCGCCGTGATCTGGGCCGGCGCGAGCTCGTTCTATACGGTGCAGCCCGAGGAGCGCGCGGTCCTCAAGCGCTTTGGCCGCGTGATCGGCATCGCAGATCCGGGCTTCCACTTCAAGCTTCCGTTCGCAATCGATCGCGTGCAGGTCGTGGCAACCGAGCGCGTGCTCAAGCAGGAATTCGGTTTCCGAACCGAGCGGGCCGAGCAGACCGATCGCGCCCGCACCCAGTTCGCGGGCGGCTATCCGAACGAGTCGCTGATGCTCACGGGCGACCTGAACATCATCCAGGTCGAATGGGTCGTGCAGTATCGGATCGACGACCCCGTGAAATACCTCTACGGGATGCGCGAGCCGACCAAGACTCTGCGCGACCTCTCGGAGTCCGTGATGCGGAGGATCGTGGGCAACCGGATCGGTAGCGACGTGCTCACCGTCGGCCGCATCGAAATCGCAAACGCCGCGCGCGACGAAATCCAGGACGCGATGACCCGGTACGACAACGGCATCAAGGTCATCACCATTCAGCTCCAGGACGTGGTCCCGCCGCTCCGCGTGCAGCCCGCGTTCAACGAGGTCAACGAAGCGCGCCAGCAGCTCGAGAAGCAGGTGAACGACGCGACCCGCACGGCGAACGAGGCGATCCCGAAGGCCGAGGGCACCGCGAAGCGCACGATCGCCGAGGCCGAGGGCTACGGGACCGAGCGCGTCAATCGCGCCCGCGGCGAGGCCGCCCGCTTCAACTCCGTGCTCGCCGAGTACAAACGCGCGCCGGAAGTCACCCGCTCGCGCCTGTACCTCGAGGCGTTGAACCAGGTGCTGCCCAAGATCGGCTCGGTCGTTGTCGTGCAGGACGGCCAGACTTCGCCGCTGCCGCTCCTGAACCTGCGCGATGGTCAACGAGTGCCTCAAAAACAGGAGGCAAGCCGATGAAAAACATCGCCTATATCCTCATGCTCGCGCTGATCATCGTGATCGTCGTGGCCAAGTCCGCGTTCGTCTTGGACCAGGCCGAGCAAGCGATCGTCGTGCAGCTCGGCGAGCCAGTCGGCAACGTCATCACGGAGCCTGGATTGCATTGGCGGCTGCCGTTCGTCCAGGACGTGCGGCTCTTCGACAAGCGGCTTCTCGACTGGGACGGCGACGTGAGCCAGATCCCGACCCTCGGCCGCGAGTTCATCATCGTCGACTCGACCGCACGCTGGCGGATCTCGGACCCCCTCCAGTTCCTGCGCTCCGTGCGCGACGAGACCGGCGCGCGCACGCGGCTCGACGACGTGCTCGACTCGGCCGTCCGCGACATCGTCTCGGGCACGGAGCTCGAGGAGATCGTCCGCTCGGCGGACTGGCAGGTCGACGTCTCGCGGCTCGGCGCCGAGGATGCGGCCACGCTGCGCGCCGAGGATCTCGTGAAGCCGAAGAAAGGCCGCGGCCAGCTCGAGAAGGACATCCTCGCGACGGCGGCGCAGCAAATGCCGAATATCGGTGTCGAGCTCGTCGACGTGCGCATCAAGCGGATCAACTACATCGACTCGGTCGGCAAGCAGGTGGAAGACCGGATGATCGCGGAGCGGCAGAGCATCGCGGCGCGCTTCCGTTCCGAGGGCGAGGGCCGGAGCCAAGAGATCCTCGGTAACATGCAACGCGAGCTCCAGCGCATCCAGTCGGAAGCCGAGCGCCAGGCCGCGGAGATCCGCGGCCGCGCAGACGCCGAGGCGACCAAGATCTACGGCGAGGCGTACGGTCAGGATCCGGCCTTCTACTCGTTCTCGAAGACGCTCGAGAGCTACTCGACGCTCGGCCCGAACACGACGCTGATGATCGACGCGAAGTCGGACTTCTTCCGCTATCTGCAGTCGACGACCGGGCGCTGAAAGAGGGCTTCGGCCCTCGCTCGTCGCCGGTGCGGCGTCCCTACCACCGTAGCGGCGCCGAGGTCAGCGAGACGTCGCCCCCTCGCCGCTCAGGCTGCGATACGCGTCTCGATGAATCCATTCGGCGAGGCGGGCCCCGCCGCCGCGCCATAGCGGACGTCGTAGTCGCGCGCGATTCGCGCCGACTTGATCCCTCTGCTCGGGAATGACTTCGCGGCGAACGCTACCTGCGACGCTCGCGGCTTCTGAAATCGGATATCCGGATGCTTGCGATTGGCACCGTGAATTTTGAACGGCCGCCGATTTGTGCTCTCTTGTGCGGCTATGATCCGGCGCAGAGCGGTTTTTCTGGCCATCGCCGTGGCCGCGGCCGGTCCCGGCGCGGCCCAGGCGCCGCCGACCGCGTCGTCGCCCGACTCCGCGCGAGTGGGCGAAATCGTCGCGCGCGCGCGCGCCGCGGGCGGCGCCGAATGGGCCGCGACGGTCGAGTTCTTCTGCGGCCGCGACTCGGCACGCGCGAACCGGGCCGACGACCCGGAGCTCGTGCCGACGCGCGTCTTCGACAACCTCTACGCGCTCGGGCGCACGAGCACCGTCGTGTGGGCGATCACGACGAGCGCGGGGATCATCCTGATCGACGCGGGCTATCCCGATCAGCTCGACTCCGTGCTGCTGCCCGGCATGCGCAAGCTCGGGCTCGACCCGAACGACGTGAAGCTCGTGCTGCTCGCTCACGGCCATGCAGACCACTTCGGCGGCGCGTCCTACTTCCAGCAACACGGTGCGCGGGTCGCACTGTCGGCGGCGGATTGGGATCTCGTCGAGAGCCCGCCAGCCGCTCCGCCCGGCTCCCCCGGCGCCGCGCCGGCCGCCGGACTGCCGCCGCCGAAGCGCGACATCGTAGTCGTCGAGGGCCAACCGCTCACGCTCGGCGGCGTCGAGGTGACGCCCGTGTTGATCCCGGGCCACACGCCGGGATCGCTCGGCTTCGTCTTCGGCGTCCGGGACGGCGGCCGACGGCACACCGCGGCCCTGTTCGGCGGCTCGATCCTGCTCTCTTCGCGAATCCCGAACGAGGGTCTCGAGCAGTACATCCGCTCGGTCGCGCACTTCGCGGAGGTCACTCGCAAGCTCGGCGCCGACGTCGAGATCCAGAACCACCCGCTCTACGACGGCTTTCCCGCGAAGCTCGAGCGGCTCGCGGCGCGCAAGCCCGGCGCCGAGCATCCGTTCGTCGTCGGTGAGGACGGCTACCAGCGGTTCCTGACGGTCATGGGCGAATGCGCTCGCGCGCAACTGGAGCGCCGCGCGAGCGCGGCCGGCACGCGCTGAGCCGCGACGGGTGCGCGCCGCTCAGCGGCGCGGCGGCGCCGCGGGCTTGCCGGTGCCCGCGGGGTCGCGGATCAGGCGATTGAACGTGTCGACCTCATCGACCGGCGCGCAAAGGTCCTCGAGCAAGCCGGACCAGCCGGACGACTGAATGTAGTTCGCCGGCAGCAGGTGCATGCGCTTCGTCTGCGCGACCCAGGGCTTCGCGTAGTACTCGGGATCGGTCAGCACCATCTTGAGCTCGAGCGAGTCGTAGTTGATCCGCGTGTAGCGCTCCTCGAGCACCATCTGGTCGCTGTGCGGATAGCCGAAGTGATCGACCCACGTGCGGTCGTCGTAGCCGGTCGAGGTCACGACGAGCGTGTTGCCGTCCCAACGGCCGACGGCATAGCCCCACCAGCGCGGCAGATCGATCTCCTCCGGCTTCGGCAAATGGCGCCCGTCCATCCAGATCGTGCGCAGGCCGTAGCCCCACTCGAAATGCTGGAGGATCCGGTCCTTTAGGACGAGGAACTCGACGGGATCGGGATACAAGATCGCGCGCGGCATGCCCATCGGATTGCAGGTCTGATACGGATCGTTGCCGAGCGCCGGAGGCTGCGCGCGCCGGCGGCCAATGTGCTCCTCCGGATGTGCCTTCGCGTCGTCGCTGTCTTTCGCGCGTCCGTACGACGGGACGTTCGCGTCGAACGCCGCCTGCCCCGCCGGCGTGAACTGGGGGAAGTCGAGGCTGAAGCCGCGGTCGCCGCAGTCGCGGCAGCGACCGCCGCCGCCGTAGCCGGCTCCGTTCGGCGTCCAGATTCCCGCTATGTCCTTCGGCTCGAACGGTAGGCTCGAGTCGTAGATCTTCGGATAGCCCGGACCCGGTCGGGGCGCACCGGGAGCGGGCTGCGCGAGAACGCCGCGCGCGGCGACGGCGGCGAGTGCGATGGCCGCGACGATGTGTATCGGGCGCACGATTAGGGCGTCGCCGCGGGAGACGTAGACAGGTCCGCGGGCGGCGGAACGCCGTCGTCCTTGAGCAGCTCCGTGCCGTTCGCATCCGTGATCTTCATGAGCAGGCCGACCATCCCGCCGGCTCGCGCGGGCGCGATCGTGACCTTGACCGGCGTCCCGGCCTTGAGAGCCTCGGTCGAGCGGGCCTTCGTCCAGCCGTTGCGGAGCAACGCGGCCGGGTTCGGCAGCAGCTCGGCCGACCAGTGCTCGACGCTGCCCTGCGCGTTCCTGATGTCGAAGAAGATCTGCGGATGCGGGTTCGCGTAGTGGAAGCTCGTGACGACCGCGTCGCTCGTCCATTGCTTGCCGCGGTCGTAGGCGATCAGCGTCCCGTGGTGTGCGAACGCGGCCGGCGCGGCCGCGATCAGCACAGCGAGAAAAGAGACGCGCGAGAGTGTTCTGGAGTTCATCGCGGGTCCGGAGAGATCGGTGCGCGCATTCTTCTGCGCCGGTCCGGACTTGAGAAATAGTTTAGGCCGATGTTCGCTATCGGCCCGCCCGATGCCCGACCTACAGCGCCTTCGCGGTCTCGATCAGCTGCTCGCGCATCCACACGTGCGCGGGGCTCGCATTGAAGCGCGGGTTCCACGCGAGTCGCTCGCACATCTCGGGGAGCTCGAACGGCGGCTCGAGAAGCTTGATCTCGGCAGAGTGCTGGAGCCGCGTGCCGAGCCGCCTCTGCACCATCGTGATCAACGACGTCTCACGCAATAGAAAAGGAGCCGTCGCGAAGCTATCGGTCGATGCCACGATCTTCCGCTCGTAGCCGCGGCGCGCGATGTGCTCGTCGGCGAGCGACGTGTGTTCGGGATCCGCGATGTTGAAGGTGAGGTGCGGCAGCGCCAGGAACTCGTCGGTCGTCAGTCGATCGCCGACCGTCGGGTGACCCGCCCACACGGCGCAGATCCACGAGTCCGTGAACAGCGGAACAGACGGGAAGCTTGGATCTAGCTCGGTCGGCAGGATGCTGAAATCGATTTCGCCCATCGCGAGACGGTCTCCGACCGCAGCCTCCAACGGGACGAAGCGCACGGACACGTTCGGCGCGAGCTCGGTCAGCCGTTTCACGAGCGGCCCGAGCAGGAGGAGAACCACGTAGTCGCTCGCGGCGATCAGGAACGAGCGAGTCTCGGTCTTCGGCACGAACGGCCGTCGAGTGTTCAGCAGGTCTTCGATTTGCTGCACGCATTCCCGCACCGGCCGCGACAGCTGAGCCGCGAACGCGGTCGGCTCGAGGTGGCGCCCGACGCGCACGAGCAGCTCGTCGTTGAACAGAAGCCGGAGCCGCGCGAGGATCCCGCTCATCGCCGGCTGGCTGAGGTACAGGCGCTCGCCCGCGCGCGTCACGTTGCGCTCGGTCAGCAGCGCGTCGAGCGCGACGAGCAGATTCAGATCGAACTGTCTCAAATTCATGGCTAGCGAGCGCGCGCGCCGCGAACGCGGCGACAGCGGGCAAGAATAGCCGACCGAGCGGGCGCGCCCAACCCGCGATGGCTCGCGAGAACGAGGCGCGTTAAGGTTCGCGCGATGAGCACGCGGCCTCGGATCGTGATCCTCGGCGCCGGCTTCGGCGGCCTGTTCGCGGCGCGCGCGCTCGCGCGCGTGGCCGCCGACGTCACGCTCGTGGACCGGCACAATTACCACCTGTTTCAGCCGTTGCTCTATCAGGTCGCAACGGCGGGCCTGCCCCCGTCCGACATCGCGTGGCCGATCCGCTCGATCCTGCGCCGGCAACGCAACGCGCGCGTGCTGCTCGCCGAGGTCACGGGCATCGACGCGCGCGGGCGCTCGGTCGAGCTTCACGACCGCACGATCCCGTTCGACTACCTCGTCGTCGCGACGGGCTCGACGCACTCGTACTTCGGGCACGAGGAGTGGCAGGGGATCGCGCCGGGGCTCAAGAGCATCGACGACGCGACGCTGATCCGCCGCCGCATCTTGCGGGCGTTCGAGGCCGCCGAGATCGAGGACGATCCGGCCGCGCGCGAGCGGCTGCTGCGGTTCGTGATCGTCGGCGGCGGGCCGACCGGCGTCGAGCTCGCGGGCACGATCGCGGAGCTCGCGCAGCACACGCTCGCGAAGGATTTCCGGCGAATCGACCCGAGCGTCGCGAAGGTGACGCTCATCGAGGCCGGCCCGCGCTTGCTCGCGGCGTTCCGGGAGCCGCAGTCGGCGTACGCCGCGCGCGCGCTCGAGAGGCTCGGGGTCGAGATCCGCGTCGGCGCGGCGGTCACGGCGTGCGACGAGCGCGGCGTGGTGCTCGGCGCGGAGCGGATCGAGGCCGCGACCGTGCTCTGGGCCGCGGGCGTCACGGCCTCTCCGGTCGGCCGCTGGCTCGGCGTCCCGATCGACGGCGCGGGCCGCGTGCGCGTGCGCGCAGATCTGTCGATCGACGGCGATCCCGCGATCTTCGTGATCGGCGACGCCGCGCTCGTCGAGATCGGCGGCAAACGCGTGCCGGGCGTCGCGCCGGCGGCGAAGCAGATGGGCCGCTATGTCGAGAGCGTGATCGCGGCGCGGCTCGACGGCCGCGCCGCGCCGCCGCCGTTCGCGTACCGCGACGCGGGCAATCTTGCGACGATCGGACGCCAACGCGCGGTGATCGAATTTCCGTTCCTAACGCTGCGCGGCTGGCTCGCGTGGTGGATCTGGGGCGTCGCGCACATCTACTTTCTCGTCGGCGTGCCGAGCCCCGTGGTCGTGTCGCTGCGCTGGCTCTGGGAGTACCTGACTTACGGCCGCGGCGCGCGGCTGATCACGGGGTCGGAGCACGCGGACTGAACGCCGCGAGATCCTCCGCGAGCTTCGGCCGGCCGAGCGTGCGAGCGTACGCGCTCAGCGGTCTGGCGACCTCGGACGGCACCTCGAACGTTGGCGCCAAGCGCCGGCACTGCACGATCAGGTCGAGCGCGTCTCGCTCGCGCTTCTCCTCGACGAGACGCACGGCGAATCGCTTCGCGAGGTCGAGCGCGTACTTCTTCTCCTGCCAATCGAGCATCCGGTTGAAGACCCACTGGTAGATGTCGAGGCTGCCGCCGTCCGTCGCGATCAACCGCTTGATCGTGCTGTAGCCCTGCTCGACGAAACCGCTGCGGATCGACGCGTACGCCTGATCGAGCTCGCGCTGCCACTCCCGATGCCGGTCGTCGATCGCGTGCTGGGCGCGCACCTCGTCGACGCGACGCAGGTCGAAGTCCGCGCTGTGCGCGCGGATCGCGGCGCCGATGAGCGCGAACAGCGCGAGGAATCCCCATACGGAGACGATCTCGTCGATGATGCCGAGGCCGCCGCCGAGCAACGTCGCCGCGAGCGCGGCAATCACCGCCACGGCGGCGAACCACGCGAACAGAACGACGTAACTGAGACGCAGGACTCTGATCACCCCAACGATCGCGACGGGGTTCAACGCAGCCCCGACGTTGCGCGTCATGCCCATGACGGCCACCGAAGCGGGAAAGGTGCCGAGCACGACGAGCAGCCCGGCGCCCCGAATGTACTCCGCGGTCGCCCCGGCGCCGATGATTCTCGGCATCAACGCGAACATGATCGGCGACAACGTGAACAGCGCGCCGTGCAACGCAAACGAGAGATCCCCGACTGGGTTCGTCGACTCGAGATCGGGCGGCGTGATGTAGGTTCGACCTATCGCGATCTCATGCAGTGCGTGGTAGGCGAAACGGAACAGCGAAAGCAGAAACAGCGCCCACATCAACAGGCCCGCGATCCCCATCGCCTGTGCGATTCGAAACAGCACGCCGTACACGACGGCCACGATCAAGATGGTCGAATTGAAGATCGGCTTCGGATCCACGGGGGCTACTCGACGTCGAACGAGCTCTCGCCGCTCGCGGCGCGCTCGTGCGCCCAGATCGGGATCTCACCCCAAGCCTCCGCGAGCCGCCGGTCGAGCTCGTGGCAGTCCGGCTCGAAGCGCTCGACCGCGCGCCAGAACCTGCGCGAGTGATTCATCGCGATCATGTGGCAGAGCTCGTGGATCAAGAGGTAGCGCACGAGCTCCGGCGCGAGGAATAAGAGACCCGCGTTGAGGCTGACGCTGCCCGCGCTCGAGCAGCTCCCCCAGCGCGTGCGCTGCAGGCGCACCTGCACGCTCGTCGGCTTGACGCCGACCACGTCTGCTTCGCGCAGCAGCCACGGTCGCAAGTGAAAGCGCGCCTGCTCTATGAGCCACTCGCGCAGCAGCTCGGCCGCCTCGCCGTGCTCCGCGTCGCGCGTGCGGACCAGCAGCGCCTCGCCCGCCACGCGACAGATCGCGCGCGCGCCCGGCTCGTGCCTGTACTCGACCGGCCAGGCCCGCGCGACGGCCGCGAGCTCGACGCGCGCCGGCAGCGCGCCTCCCTCGGGGTAATACGTCGCGATCTCGGCGCGCGCACGCTCGATCCAGCGCGCGTGCTTGCGCACGAAGTCCGCAACGTCGGCCGGCCGCGTGCCGCGCGGCACCACGAGCTCGAGCGTGTTCGGCGGCAGCATCCGGAGCGTCAGCCGGCGCGCGCGCCGACACTCGCG
>Ga0335085_10012361_pt1 | contig 12581 bp, 9 predicted proteins | sample Lox_Sample_45_FD_206712 | JGI IMG/M metagenome (GOLD analysis project Ga0335085, IMG submission 206712) | Soil microbial communities from Loxahatchee National Wildlife Refuge, Florida, United States - Lox_Sample_4.5 | ecosystem: Environmental > Terrestrial > Soil > Wetlands | place: USA: Florida...
TGTGCGCAGGATGAATGTCGCCCACGTCGTCGACCAGATCGGTCGTCGGCACCAGGCCGGTGCGCGGGATGCGCAGGGCCGCGGCCTGGGCTTCCCACAATCGGGGGAGATCCTCGGCTGAATGCGCCAGGGGATCCGTGCGTCCGGTGTAGCGGAACGGGGCGATCTGCACGGAATAAAACGGCAGCGACTCGCTCGCGTCGGCCACCGCCCCCTGCCACGCCGTGCGCCAGGAGTCGATGAGCGCCCGAAGTTTATCGGCATAGTGTAGCCCGTCGTTGTACGCGATGAGGTTCGACTCGCCCTGGTACCAGATGACGCCGCGCAGCGCGTACGGCACCAGCGGCTGGACCATCGCGTCGAAGTTGCGACCGATCCAGGCGGGATCCCTTTCCAGCGATGACGCCGCCGGCCCTGTGAGAACCGCCGCCAGCCGGGCGTACGCGTCCGCCGGCGTCCACTCCTCGATCCGGCTGCCGCCCCACGCGGCCTGGATCATGCCCACGGGCCCGGCGAGTTCGCGCAGCAGTCGGCGCGCGAAACAATAGCCCACGGCCGAGAACTCATCGCGTGCGGCGCCGGCCGCCTCGCTCCACCCGGCGGACACCACCTCGGGCGGCTCGCGTTGCTTCTCCACCCGGAAGAGGCGTAGGGCGGGCAGGGGCCGGCCGGCCAGCTCCTCCGCCAGTTCGCGATCCGTGGCCGCCGCCGGTGGCGCCCACGGTTTGGCCACGCCGACCGCATACTCCATGTTTGATTGGCCGGCACACAGCCACACCTCGCCGACCAGGATGTTTTGGAAACGGACGAGATTGGCTCCTACCACGACCATCTCCTGCGGCGCGGCGGACGCCGCCGTTCGATCGAGCGTCAGCCGCCAGCGGCCGTCCGCATCCGCGCGGACCCGCTGCTCCTGGCCGGCGAAGCGCACGGTGATCTCTTCGTCGGGAGCCGCCCGACCCCAGACCGGCACCGGGCTGTCGCGTTGCAGGACCATGTTGTCGCCGAAAATCCGCGGCAGACTAACGTCCCCGCGCAGACGCAGCGCCGCCGCGAGCAAGACGACCGCTGCGAGGACGATGGGCGGACGGGGGATGCCATGGCGATGCCCGCGGGCGCTCATAAATCGTGACCAGAAGTGCGACCCAAATACTGGCAACTCTGCATCCCGCTGGCGATCATGGAAAAGTCCCCGCAAGCAACATAACTGTTGCTTTTAGGATGACCGCGCCGCGCGTCGGATTCTGATTACCGCCGTCTGCGCTCCGGGGCCCGTTGACTCACGCCGCATCGGGGGCACCTTTGCGGCAAACCCCGAGCTCATGGTCAGTTCCAATCCTGTCGCCCCTTCGCGCGAGGGCTGCGTGTCGGCGGAAGATCCACGGTCCATCCAGGACGTGGTGATCCGTCTGGCCGGCGACTCGCAGGACGGCATCCAGACGGTCGGCGCGTTCCTCGCCCGGCTCGCCGGCCGCTCCGACCAGGACGTGATGACCTACATGACGATCCCGTCCACCATCTCGGGAGGGCCGTCCATCTTCCAGGTGCGGATGGGGACCGGCGACATTCTTTCGGCCGGCGACCGCGCCGACGTGCTGGTGGCGTTCTACCAGCACAGCTACGAGGATCATCTGGAATCGCTGCGGCCGGGCGGCGTGCTGCTGTACGACAACGATCATGTCAAGCCCAACCCCGACGACAAGCGCTTCACCGCCATCGGCGTGCCCATCACGAGCCGCACGATCGAGGCCGTGGGCGGCGCCGCCAAGGACAAGGGCAAGAACATCTTCGTCCTGGGATTGCTGGCGCGCATCTTTCAGCTCGATGTCCCCAAGCTCACCGGGCTGGTCCGGGAGCGCTTCGGCGGCCGCACCGAGGACGTCGTCCGCAACGCCATGCTCGCGTTCGACGCCGGCTACGCCTATCCGGCCGACAACCTCCGGGACTGCTTTTTCCGATTCGAGCCGGTGCAGCGCCCCTCGACGCGCCCGCAGGTGACGATGGATGGCAACCAGGCGCTTGCCTACGGCCTGATCGCCGCAGGCGTGCGCTACGGTGCGGCCTACCCGATCACCCCGTGGTCCTCGATCATGGAGCTGCTGCGCACCGAGCTGCCCAAGTACGGCGGCATCTTCGTGCAGGCGGAGGATGAACTGGCGGCCATCTCCTACGCGCTCGGCGCCGCCTACGCCGGCCATCTCGCCGTGACGGGCAGTTCCGGTCCCGGTCTTTCGCTCAAGATGGAGGCCCTGAGCTGGGCGGTGATGGCGGAGATGCCGCTCATCGTCGTCAATGTCCAGCGCGGGGGCCCCAGCACCGGTCTGCCCACCAGCGTGGAGCAGAGCGACCTGCTCCAAGGGATCTTCGGCAGCCATGGCGACACCCCGCGTGTGGTGCTCGCGCCGAAGAACGTCGAGGACTGCTTCTACATCGCCCTCGAGGCCGGCCGGATCGCCCGCCAGTACAGCACGCCGGTCCTCATTCTCACCGACCAGTCGCTGGCCACGCGCATCGAGGCTTTCGACGAACCCGAACTTGCCGGCCTGGTCGTCGCGGCCCGGCCCGATCTCACCGAGCGCCCCGCCGATTTCAAACCCTACCCTCTGGATCGTCTCACCCGGCACGCCCCGCCCGGCACCCGCATCGCTTCCGGCAAGTTCCCCAATGTGACCGGCCTCGAGCACGACGAGGAGGGCCATCCTTCCGGCAATCCGGCCATGCACGCCCAGATGACGGCCCGCCGCCGCGAGAAGATCAAGGCGCTCGGCGCGGAACTGGCGCTGCCCGAGATCTACGGCGACCAGGCGGGCGAGGTGCTGCTCGTGGGCTGGGGCTCGACGTGGGGTCCGATCCGCGAGGCGGTCGAGCGCCTCCGTCGGGGCGGCATTGCGACGGGCCAGCTCCATCTGCGTCATCTGCATCCGTCGCCCTCCGGTCTCGACGAGATCTTCGCGCGCTACGGCCGCGTGCTCGTGGTTGAGATGAACGACGAGGGCCTTTACGGCTTCGGCCAGCTCGCCATGCTGCTGCGCGCGCGTTATGCCAATCCCGCCATCGGCGGCATCAACAAGACCGACGGCCTCACCTTCAAGGTGCGGGAGATCGTCGATGGCGTGACCCGGCAGCTCGCCCGTCCGCCGCTGAGCTCGGCGGCCTGACGAGGCAACCCGGTCCGGCCTACGCGCCACCACCCATCGCCCAGCCTCTTCCCGGTGCCCTCATGATTTCCGCCGCCTCCGCCGCTCCCGCCGCCACCGTGCCGGCCGCCAGCCGTCCCCCGCTCACCCGGAAGTCGCTCGCCGCCGACCATCCGACGTGGTGCCCCGGCTGCGGCGACTTTGCGGTGCTGGCCTCCTTCCAGCGCACGCTCGAAAAGCTGCAATATCCGCAGGAGAACATCGTTCTTTTCGCCGGCATCGGCTGCTCGTCGCGCTTCCCTTACTTCGTCAACACCCACGGCGGTCACTTCATCCACGGTCGGGCGCTGCCCATCGCCGCCGGCGTCAGCCTGAGCCGCGACGACCTGCACGTCTTTGTGTTCGGCGGCGACGGCGACGGCTTCTCGATCGGCGGCAACCACCTCGTCCACACCGCCCGGAAGAACGTGCGGATCACCTACATCATCATGGACAACTTCGTCTACGGCCTGACGAAGAAACAGACCTCGCCGACCTCGCCCGTGGGCTTCAAGTCGAAGACCGATCCCACCGGCGTCATCGATCAGCCCATCAACCCGATGCGCGCGCTGATCAGCAGCGGCGCCACGTTTGTCGCGCGCAGCCACGCCGCCCAGGTCGCCCACATGACGGAAATGATGGAGCGCGCGGCGCGGCATGACGGCTTCTCCGTGGTGGAGATCCTTTCCGAGTGCGTGGAGTTCTTTCCGGGCGCCTTTGATGCGGCCAACCCCCGCAAGAGCGGCGCTTTCAAGGTCATCGAGGAGAAGAAGCACGACGGCTCCCCGGAGGACGAGGCGCGGCACGATCCCGCCGACGAGGTGGCGGCTTTCCGCCTTGCCGCCCTGCCGTGGCCGGGCGTCTTCGGTGTGTTCTACGAGGCGGCCCGCCCGACCAAGAACCGCCTCGAGGCCGACCTCGTCGCCCGGTCGCGCGAGCGGACCAAGGGCGCCTCGGACCTGGAGCTGCTGCAGACCTCGTTTGCCCGACTGCGGTAGGCGGCCGGGTGAGCGCCCGCGCCGGCGTTTCTGCGACGGCCAGGCCTCCTGCGGCACCCGCTCTTCCCCAACCCGCCTTGCATCTGAAGAGGCAATGTCAACTATTAGTTGACATCGGATTCCAGCCGGCGAGCTCGGAAGGGCATGAGCATGGAGGTCTGTCGGCCAGGCCTCCTCGCGATCCCGCCTCGCGGCGTGAATTGGCAATGTCAACTATTAGTTGACATCGGCTCTTCTCAGACAGTCTGAAGAGGGACTGGGTGAGACGCCCGAGGTACTGCGTCATCGCCCGCGCCGGCGTTTCTGCAACGGCCAGGCCTCCTGCGGCACCCGCTCATCCCCAACCCGCCTTGCATCTGAAAAGGCAATGTCAACTATTAGTTGACATCGGATTCCAGCCGGCGGGCTCGGAAGGGCATGGGCATGGAGGTCTGTCGGCCAGGCCTCCTCGCAATCCCGTCTCGCGGCGTGAATTGGCAATATCAACTATTGGTTGACATCGGTTCTTCTCAGAAACTCTGAAGAGAAGCTGAGTGGCGCCCGAGGGACCGCCTCCCCGCCCGCATCACGGCCCGCGCCGGCGTTTCTGCGAAGGCCGGGCCTCCTCGCAATCCCGTCTCGCTGCGTGAATTGGCAATGTCAACTATTGGTTGACATCGGATTCCAGCCGTCGGACTGGGAAGGGCATGGGCACAAAGGTCGGGTGTCGCTGGATTGGCGCCGCTACGAATTCGGGCTGCCGCGGCGGGATCGGGGGGCCGGCCGCTGCGGGTTCAGGGGGACGCCGCCGCGCGGGAGGCCTCAATGCGCCGATTCGGCGAGGAGCCGTTCCAACTGGTCCTTCCACAGGGTGGCCAGCGTGTGCGTGCCATGCCCGCGGGTCCGGTCGCTCAAAGGCAGAACCACCGCCCGGCCACGCGGCACGCGCCGGATCTCCCGCTCGAGGATGCCGAGCTCCGGCGGATTGATGAGATCATCCGCCGAATTGACGGCAAGCAGCGGTGCCGCGATTTGCTCGAGCGCCGGCCCGGGATCGTAGTCGCGCGACGCGTCCACCGCGTAAAGGACGTCGTTGGCGTCGTCGGTTTTCAGGACGCCCGCGACAAACGCATCGAGTGCGGTGTCGGCCTGGGCGAGCGTGGGCGCGTCCCGCTGCCGCAGCCCGGGGTTGCTGGTCATGAAGAACAGCATCTCCGCCGCAATGCGGAGCGAGGGCGGCTGCGCCTGGTAGTCGCCGTTCTGCCAGGCGGGATCGAAGCGGATCGCGTCCAGGATCATCCGGCGCCAGACGCGGTTGCGGCCCGAGATCTGCGTCGGCAGGCTGGCCAGCGGCATCAACGCCTCCATGAAGTCCGGATGCCGCTCGCCCCACAGCCACGTGTGCATGCCGCCCATCGAGGTCCCCATGACGAGCCGCGCGTGCCCCACCCCGAGGCCGGCCGTCAGGAGCCGGTACTGCGCCTCGACCATGTCGAGATAGCCGTAGTGCGGAAACCGCCCGCGGAGGCCGTCGCTGGGTTTGCCCGAATGCCCGTGGCCGATGCCGTCGGGCAGGATGAGGTAGAACCGCGCCGCGTCCAGTGGCTGGCCGGCGCCAAACAGCTCGCCGGCGAATTCGGGGCGGAGAAACTGCGCGCCGCTGCCGGTGGTGCCGTGCAGAATCAACACGGCGTTGCGCACCACCCCGCGCGCGTCCCGCTGCGGCTGCCCGATCGTCCGGTAGTGGATCCGCAACTCCGCCAGCCGCTCGCCGGAGGCAAACGCGAAATCGTGCGCGATGAAATCGCCCTCGACGGGGGCGGGAAATTCCGCCGCCGGCACGGGCAGGAGCGCGAGCAGGGCGGACGACCAGATCCACCCGAGCCTGGCGATTGGCTTCATGGGAGCAGGCGGGCGGTGGTGCGCACCAGTTCGGCTGCGACGCGCTGCGCGGCTTTCTGTGCGCGGGCGTCTTTGAGGCGGCCGGCGTCATCAAAGGCCTCGTCGGCGCGCGGGAGGGTGCATTGCGCCGGCACGACGTGGCAGCCCAGGTGCAGCAGGAGCTGCCGCGCCACCTGCGCCGACCGCACCCCGCCAAACTGGCCCGGCGAGGCGGAGACCACCGCCGCCACCTTCCCTTCGAAGGGATTCGGCTCCGCGCGCGTGCACCAATCGATGGTGTTCTTCAGCAGCGGCGTGATCAGCGAATTGTACTCCGGCGACGCGACCAGCAGCGCGGGGTGCTCCGTGATGAGCGCGACCAGCTTCGCGGCGTTGGCGGGCAGGCCCTGCGCATCCTCGAGGTCGCCATGGTAGAGCGGCAGCGGATAGTCGTTGAGATCGATGAGCGTGACCTCGCCGCCCGCGAGCAGCTTCCGGTTCAGGGAATCCTTCCGGGCGCTGCCGGCGAAAGCGAGGATGCGCGGTGGTGTGCTCACGAATGACTCCAGTAGCCAGCTCCGGCGCCGACGCAACTGCCATTCCGCCACCCGCGCGGCCCGGTTCGCCGTGTCCCGGGAAAACTCTCGTTGCGTCGGGCCCGGCCGCGGCTTAGCTGCCACCATGCCCCGTCTCCGACTGTTCACGGTCCTGTCCATCGCCGTGTCCGGGCTCGTTCCGCCCCTGGCGGCCGCCGACCTGTACGTTTACTTCGGCACCCATCGTTCCGGCCCCGGGATCGGTTTTTCGATCGCCCACTTCGATACCGACACCGGCGTGCTCACCCCGCCGCGCTTCCTCCTGGAGGCGGTGGAGCCGGCCTTCTTCACGATCCATCCCGACGGCCGGCACCTCTACACGTGCAACTCCGGCGCCCCCGGCGGCGTCAGCGCCTATGCGATTGATCGCGCCACCGGGCAGCTGACCCTTCTCAACAAAGAGCTCTCGGGCGGCGATGATGCCAGCTACGTCTGCCTCGACCAGACCGGCCGCTACGTGTTCGTGGCCAATTACCAGGGCGGCAACATCGCCGCCTTTGCCCTCAAGAGCGACGGCAGTATCGGCGCGCGCACCGCGTTTGCGCAGCATACCGGCCGGAGCGTCGATCCCAAACGTCAGACGCACCCCTACGCGCACTCCATCATCATCGACCCCACCAACCGCTTCGTCCTCGTCGCCGATCTCGGCCTCGACCGGCTGTTCGTCTACCGCTTCGACGCGAAGGACGGCTCGCTCCAGCCCAACGATCCGCCCTTCGCCGCCGTCGCGCCGGGGTCCGGTCCGCGGCACGTGAAGTTTCATCCCAACGGCCGCTGGGTTTACCTCATCAACGAGATGGGCTGTGCCATCACCGCCTTCAACTGGGACGCCGCCCAGGGCAGGCTGGCCGAGTTCCAGACCATCCCGACCCTGCCCCCCGATTTCAGGGGAACCAATACTTGCGCCGAGGTGGAGGTGCATCCCAACGGCAAGTTTCTCTACGGCTCGAATCGCGGCCATGACAGCATCGCCATCTTCGCCATCGATGCCGCCAGCGGCCGGCTGACGTTGGTCGAACACGTGCCCACCCAAGGCAAGTGGCCCCGCAATTTCGCCTTCGATCCCTCGGGGCGATGGATGCTCGTCACCAACCACAACAGTGACAACGCGGTGGTCTTCCGCGTGGACGAAGCCACCGGGCATATGACCCGGACAGGCGAACCGGTCCCCGTGCCCTTTCCCTTCTGCGAGCGGTTTCTGCCGGTGCGCTGAACTCCGGCGCGGGTTCCGCGTTTGCTAGGGCGGCTTGAGCCCGAAGGCGCCGGGATGAACGCGGCGCAGGCATTCCTGGATCTGGCGCAGGTTCTCGACCGAATTCTGCCGCGCCCGAAACGGGATGGTGCCGCTCTCCGGGAAATAGAGGCAGAAGCGGCCGTGAAACAGGAAGACCGCGACCGCCGACGATTTCGTTTCGCCGTCCGCGACGTAGGAATACCGCAGCACGTTCACCGGGCGGTGCCGCGCGAGCTTCTCCGCCACCACACTGGCATCGCGCACGGCGCTGTTCTCGTCCAGCAGCAGCGCCGCGGGCGGCGCCGCCGCGGGCGCCTGCGCGAAATCAAAGCGATAAAGGGGATAGCGCGCCGTGGTGCGCGGGTATTTCGCGAGGATCGGCGGCGAGACGCGGTCGATGTCCTCGCGCTGCGCCGGCGGCACGTCGAGCGGCAGAAAGCCGTGGTTGACGTCCCACGCCCACAGCCGGCTCTTCCATTCAAACACGGCGACCGCGTGCCCGGCCACGACCTCCTCGTCCTCCTTGGCGCCCCATTGCAGCACGCGCACCCACGCGTCCTCGCCGAAGCGCTCCCGAAACTGGTCGTAGAAGTAGATCGATTCGACGAGACAGCTGTTGGCCACATTGAGCGGCTCGTGCCGGAACGGCGGCGCCGGCTTCGCCGCCCCGGCGAGGGCCGCCGCAAGGCACCCAAACGCCACGAGGACGAATCGATAGCCGGCCATAGACCTCGTGATGAAAACAAATGCCGCGCGGGTGTCGATCCGCGTTCGGTTCGGCCCACCTCCCCCGGGCCGCCGCCGTTTGACTCGCGTCGGCGCCCTCCTGTAGGCTGTCGATTTCCCATGGCTGAGCTCTTCGACAAGAACAAACGCATCCTCACCGCGTACCTCGTCGGGGTGCAGACGCCGTCCATGCCACCCGGCGAGGGCGCCGAGCTCCTCGGCGAACTGCGGGAATTGGTCGAGAATCTCGGCCTGGTGATTGCCGGCAGCGAGCTGGTGCGGCTGCGCCGGGCCGCGCCCGCCTTCCTGCTGGGCCACGGCCAGGTGGATGCGCTCATTGCCGAGGCCAAAGCGGCCGGCGCCGACGTCATCGTGATCGACGAAACCCTCTCGCCGGCCCAACAGCGCAACTGGGAGGAGGAATCCGGGCTCGCGGTCATCGACCGGCAGGAGGTCATCCTCGAGGTGTTTGCCGACCGCGCCCACACCCGCGAGGCGATGCTCCAGGTGGAGCTGGCCCGTCAGGAGTATTTCCTCCCGCGCCTGACACGCGCGTGGACCCATCTTTCGCGCCAGCGGGGCCGCGGCGCGCTTGGCGGCGAGGGCGAGACGCAGCTCGAGCAGGACCGGCGCACCGTGCGCGCCCGCATCGCCCACCTGCGCAGCGACCTTGCCGCGGTGCGCCAGCACCGCGACGTCCAGCGCCGGCGCCGCCTGCGCGTGCCCGTGTCCACTTGCGCCATCGTCGGCTATACCAACGCCGGCAAATCCTGCCTCCTCAACCGCCTCACCGGCGCCCGCGTCCTGGTCGAGGACAAGCTCTTCGCCACGCTGGATCCCACCACGCGCCAGCTCGCGCTGGGCAACAATCAGAAGCTGCTGATCACCGACACCGTCGGCTTCATCCGCCGCCTGCCGCACGACCTCGTCGAGGCGTTCAAAGCCACGCTCGAAGAGGTGGTCTTCGCCGATTTCCTGATCCACGTCCTCGACGTGACCAATCCCAACGTCGCCCGCCATCACGTCACGACGCTCGGCGTCCTGGCCGAACTCGGCGCCGACCGGAAGACCATTCTCACCGTCTTCAACAAGATCGACATCGCCGACCCCGTCACCCTCGAATCGGTGCGCCTGCGGGCACCCGATGCGTTCTATCTGAGCGCGAAGACCGGCACGGGACTCGACGCACTGCGCGAGCATTGCGCCAGCCTCATCGCCCGCGAATTCGGCGCCACCGAGCTGCTGGTGCCGCCCGACCGCTACGATGTCATTGCCCGCCTCTACGAGGTCGGCCACATCCATGCGCAGGAGCTGCGCGAGGACGGCATCCGCATCCAGGGCCGCTTCCCCGCGGCACAGTCCGCGTTCTTTGCGCCGTTCGTGATCCGCAAGCCGCCCGATGCCCGCGCGGATTGAGCCGGCGGCCGGAGCCAGGTGAACCCGCCGGCGGCACCGCGGCGGCCGCGTTGCCCCGGGCGGCTGCAGGGGCGCGATTTTGATCGTGTCACTCCGGCCGGAAATGTCGTACTGACAGCGCCGCGATGTCCACCGAGCGCCTTTTTCTCGCGATCGCGCTGCCCGCGCCCGTGCGCGAGCAGCTCACGGCGCTCTACCAGCCCGTAAGGGGAATTGTCTGGACGCGACCCGAGCAGGTGCATCTCACGCTGCGGTTTCTGGGCGATGTCGAGGTGGCGCTGGAAGCCGCGGTCGAGGAGGCGCTGGCGCGGGCGGCGGTGGAGCCGTTTGTGCTGCCGGTGGCGGGGGTCGGGGCGTTTCCGCCGCGGGGTCCGGCCCGCGTCCTCTGGGTGGGAGTCGGTCAGGGCCATCCGCGGCTCTACCAGCTCCGTCAGCAGATCGACGACGGGCTGCTGGCGGCCGGCCTGCCGCTGGACGTGCGTTTCTTCCAGCCGCATATCACGCTGGGTCGGGTCAAGGAAGGGGTGCCGCCGGGCGCCGTCGCGCAGTTTCTCAAACGCCACCGGGACTTCGAGGCCGCGCCGATCCGGGCGGAGTCGTTCCGCCTCTACGCGAGCACGCTGCATCCGGCCGGCGCCGTGCACGTGCTGAAGCGGGAGTTTCCCCTGCGCGGGTGACGGCCGCGCGGCGCGGGCGACGGCGCTTCAGAAGGTGTAGCCGACCTGCCCCCCGATCTCAAACGAGGGGCTGGCGTTGGTGAAACCCGTCACGAGGTACCCTTGCAGGCGCCATTCGCTGGAGAGCCGGTGCGAGACGTAAACCGACAGCTCCCGCGTGGGATCGATGGTGGTGGCAATCCGGTCCTGCAGCAGGAACGACGCCCCGACATTGGTGTGCTCGTCAGTCTTGTAGTCGATGCCCACGGATCCGAAGAAGACATCCTTGAGATCGATCCCGGGGGGGCTGCCGAGCGTCCGATACCCGAGCGAGACGAAGGGGGTCAACTGTCCGGCCGATTTGTAGACGTCGACCTGGAAACCAAGGTCGTTCTCACCAGTGCCGAGCCCCTTGCTCCGGCTGGCCGTGCCGAATTTCACCTTGCCGGTGAGATCCACGCTCAGACCGGCGGCCGTGTCACTGTAGACGTTGTAAGTGGCGGACGTGATGAGATCACCAAAACCGGAACGCGACTGGCTGGGCGCCTGCCCCGGGGACAGCACCGCGCCCAGACCCGACACGACGTTGCTCGGGCCGGAAACGTGGAGATAGGAGACGACCAGTTTCAGCGTCCAATGATCGATCTCCCACTGGGTGATCACCGGGATCGCAAAAACGTTGGTGTTTGTCGTCTGGCCGTAGTCACCCGTGCTGTAGTCAAACCCGGCCGACCCGGTGAATTTTCCGACCGGGGCAGCCGAGGAGGTGGTGTCGGCCGCAACCGAGGCGCACCACGGCGCCACAGTCGCAGCCAGCAGAAGGAACCAGCGTGTCTTCATGTTGAGCTGGAGGTTGTGTGATTCCGATTAATGATGCGTGGGCGTGGCGGGACGGACGGGAATGTCCGGCTTCACGAAATGGTCCACGCGCACCGGGCGGACAACAGCCGGCACGTTCGGGCGAACGACCGTGGTCGCAGTCGGACGGGCCGCCGCCACCGCCACTGCGGGCGGCCGCGCCGCGGCGACAACTGCCGGGCGATCCATGACCGCCGTGTTGCTTTGGGCGGCGAGAGCGGACGCGAATTTAGTGGGATGGCCCAGATTCGACGATGCGGCCATCGCCGTCGCCGCGCCGGAGGCGGCCGGAGGCGGCGTCGCCGAGTCGGCTCGTGTGAGGTCCCCGAGATGGTCATGCCAGACGAGCTTCTCGCCAAAATGTCCCGGGGCGAAAGGCACCCCGTCGCGCAGCGCCGGACCCAGGTTCACACCCAGCGTTTGGGCAATCTGCCTCCAGTTCATCCCTTGGTCGCGCAACGTGAGCACGCCGGTCAACTGGGTGGTGACGGCGGTGGCACCGGTGCCGGTGGTGACGCTGCCGCCATCAAGCGCGGCCTGAATATCCGCCAGCGTCGGGTCCGTGATGCCCAGCTTGGTGAGTTCCTCCTGGGCCAGGGCGAGCGAAAGCGCCACCCCGCCCAACCCCAGCTTGCTCGTCGCCGGGGTGATCGTGACGGTGGTCGTCGTGCCGTCCGCCGTGCTGGTGAGGCTGACCGCCGTGCCGTCGTGCAAGCCCTTGACCAGCGCATCGGCGTTCGCCTCGGATCCAGCGAGGGTCGCAAAACGATCTCCGAGGTGATCAATCGTCTCGGCGATGCGCGCGTCGCGCAGCGCCGATCCGAGGGTCACCCCCAGCGTCTGGGCGATCTGGCCCCAGCCCTGACCCTGGTTGCGCAGGACCAGCACGCCGGTCAGTTGCGTGGTCACGGCGGTGGTGCCGGTGCCGGTGGTGACGCTGCCGCCATTGAGCGCCGCTTGAATCTCCGCGGCGGTGGGCTGCGTAATGCCCAGTTTCAGGAGATCCTCCTGGGCGAGGGCAAGCGCCAATGAGACGTTGCCATAGCTCAGCGTGCCGGTCG
>Ga0335085_10012363_pt1 | contig 12580 bp, 13 predicted proteins | sample Lox_Sample_45_FD_206712 | JGI IMG/M metagenome (GOLD analysis project Ga0335085, IMG submission 206712) | Soil microbial communities from Loxahatchee National Wildlife Refuge, Florida, United States - Lox_Sample_4.5 | ecosystem: Environmental > Terrestrial > Soil > Wetlands | place: USA...
TTAGGACAGCATTGCTGTCCTAATAGACCATGCCAAATTTTGCCCCGCCACACAAGGCTGGTCCACGCCGGAATTGCGCGAACCTTTCGCTTTGTTGCGGCGGCGGCTTCCTACCAAGCAAGAAGAGGACCATGCGCGAGGCGCCGACGCAATGCCATTGCGCGGCGGCGAGGGCGGCGAATTGCGTCGCCGGTTAACCGCTCGTTCGCGGTTCGGCGCCGGTGCGGCGAATTCGCGCAGCCCGCCGCGCTGCCGAAAAAGCGGACAGTTGACCAATTTCTGGTGAGTGGCGGCCGCACCCGTCCGGTCGGCCGAAAACGAAAGCGCCCCGGAATTTCCGGGGCGCTGCCATATCGCGATTGAAGCTTGCGAGTTTAGGCCGCCTTGACGTCCACCACCTGCGGCTTGCCGCCACCGATCGGGATCTGGCGCGGCTTCTTCGCCTCGGGGATTTCGCGCACGAGATCGACGTGCAGCAATCCGTTCTCGAGGCTCGCGTTCTTCACCTGGACGTGGTCGGCAAGCTGGAAGACGCGCTCGAAGGCGCGCGCCGCGATGCCCTGATAGAGCACCTGGCCGGCCTGCTCTTCCTTGGCCTGCTTGGAGCCCTTGATCGTCAGCGTGTTCTCTTTCGCCTCGATCGACAGGTCCTTCTCGCCGAAGCCGGCGACCGCGACGGTGACGCGGTAAGTGTTCTCGCCGGTCCGCTCAATGTTGTAGGGCGGGTAGCCGGGAGTGGATTCGAAGCCGTCCAGCATCGAAAACAGCCGGTCGAAGCCGACGGTGGAACGGTACAAGGGAGCAAGATCAAAGGTACGCATGGCATATCCTCCTTGAGTTGAGCGACATGCGGGCGGTCCGCCATAGGGCCAGACCGAACGCCCGAGCGCAGCCGGAATGGCCTGCGCAGGAATCATATGGGAAGGTGATTTTTGCCCCGCAAGGAGCCCTGGGCGCTCCGCGCCAAGCTATTGAAATTGCGTTATTTTGCGCCAATCTCAGCAGTATGATTGAGCCGGGCTTGCGCCCTGCTATAAGGCGAAAGGCCGCCATGCGCCGGCTTGTTTTCGATTGTATGAGACTGATCTCCATCCCCGCCAACCCGGTGCCCGACGATGTGGTGACCGGCAGCATCGAGACCCCGGACGGGGTCAATTTGCGTTTTGCCCGCTGGGCGCCGCCGCCCGGACGCAAGGGCACGGTGGTCGTGCTGCAGGGCCGCGCCGAATACATCGAGAAATATTTCGAGACGGTGCGCGATCTGCGCGCGCGCGGCTTCGCCGTGGCGACGTTCGACTGGCGCGGACAGGGCCTGTCCGACCGCGCGCTCTCCGATCGCCTCAAAGGTCACGTGCGCAACTTTGCCGAATACGCTGCCGATCTGAAGGCGGTCATGCAGCAGGTCGTGCTGCCCGACTGCCCGCCGCCGATTTTCGCGCTCGGCCATTCGATGGGCGCGGCGATCGGCATTCGCGCCTGCCACGACGGCGAGCGCTGGTTCGAGCGCATGGTCTTGTCGGCGCCGATGATCGCGCTGCGGCCGGGCAAGCTCACCGCGGTGGCGCGGCCGCTGGCGCGCGCCATGCGCGCGATTGGACGCGGCGGCGGCTATGTGCCGACCGGCGACGGCAAGCCGATCGGCGCCGAGGATTTCATCGGCAATGTGCTGACCTCCGATCCGGTGCGCTACGCGCGCAACATGGCGGTGCTGGAGAATGCGCCCGAGCTCGGCATCGGCGCGCCGACCGTGGCCTGGGCCGACGCGGCGCTGCAGGTGATGAACCATTTCGCCTCGCCCCGCTATGCCAGCCACATCCGCCAGCCGATCCTCCTGGTGGCGGCCGGGCGCGACGAAGTGGTGTCGACGCCGGCGATCGAAGGCTTCGGCATGAATCTGCTGGCCGGGCGCCACCTCATCCTGGCCGGCGCCAAGCATGAGATCCTGCAGGAGCAGGATCATTATCGCGGCCAGTTCTGGGCCGCATTCGACGCCTTCGTGCCGGGCACGCCGCGCTACTAGGATTTGGTCAGCACGGCGAGCGCCGCCTGGTGCACGCGCGCGTCGCCGGCTACCACGATACGTCCGCCATTCTGCGCCGGCCCGTTCTCCCAGGTGGTGACGATGCCGCCGGCGCCGGTGATGACCGGGATCAGCGGAACGATATCGTGCGGCTTGATCTCGGTCTCGACCACGAGATCGATCAGTCCGGCCGCCAGCATGCAATAGGCGTAGCAGTCGCCGCCGTAGCGCGACAGCTTCACCACGTCCTCCAGCCGGCCGAAGGTGACGCGGTCGGCTTTGTTCATCAAAAGCGGGCTGGTGGTGGTGAGGATGGCGTCGTCGAGCGAGGCGCAGGCGCGCACGTGCAGATCGCGGTTGCCGCCCGGTCCGCGATAGCGCGCGGCGCCGCCGTCGCCGGAAAACTGCTCGCGCGTGAACGGCTGGTTCATCATGCCGAACACCGGCTCGCCGAAGCGCATCAGGCCGATCAGCGTGCCCCAGGCCACCATGCCGGTGATGAAGGACTTGGTGCCGTCGATCGGGTCGAGCACCCAGACATATTCGGCGTCGGTGCGGTCGGCGCCGTATTCCTCGCCGATCACGCCGTGGCCGGGGAAGGTCTGCCGGATGAGCGCGCGCATGGCCTGCTCGGCGGCGCGGTCGGCGGCGGTGACCGGGTCGAAGCCGCCGGCCTTTTTGTTGTCGACGGCGAGCGCCGTGCGGAAGAACGGCAGAATCGTCTCGGCGGAAACGCCGGCAAGCCGGTCGACGAAGCTGGAGAAATCGATCGCCGTCATGGCGCTTGCTTAAAGCACGATGCCGAACGGAAGGAACCAGTTTTCTGGAAATCGTCCGCCGGCCGCATCCGCCGGCGTGCGGCACCGGTGCTTTCGTTGCAAGCAATGCAAATATCAGGGGGCGTATTCGGTTAGGGCCGCTGAAATTGTGTTGTTTTCGCTACTGCGCACGCAGAATCGAGGATATTCACGGCCGAAATCCGAGGCTCAGCTATGCATTAAAACATACGAATTTCGGGTTTTGGTCTTGATTTTTGTGCGTCGCGGTGTAATTTATTGCAATGCGGTAGCGAGAGCTATCGTTGCCCTCCTTGGGCGTTTCCTCCCTAGACTTGGGCCGCTTGCACACGCGAGCGGCCCTTTTTTTATTCCGCCGCTGCCCGGTAAGGACGCAGCTCTTCCAAGGGAATCTCGCCGAGACGGTCGGCGAGCGTCTCGAGGTCGGCCGCCAGTTGGCCGAACGTGCTGGCGCGCTCATAACGGCGCTCGTCCATATAGAGGGCGCGGTTGATCTCGAGCTGGATGGCGTGCAGCCCGGCGGCCGGGTTGCCGTAGTGCTCGGTGATAAAGCCGCCGGCATAGGGTTTGTTCCGGCTGACGCTGTAGCCGAGCCCGCGCAAGGTTCTTTCCAGCGTTTCCGACACCACACCGACGCAGCTCGTGCCGTAGCGGTCGCCGAGCACAAATTCCGGCCGCGGCCGCTCGTCCTTGTGCCCGGCACTCGAGGGCATGGAGTGGCAATCGATCAGCACGGCGGCGCCGAAATCGCGGTGCAGCTTGGAGAACAGGCGCCGCAAAGCGCGGTGATAGGGCTTGTAGAGGCCTTCGATGCGGCGCAGGGCGTCGTCGACCGGAATGCGCTGGTCGTAGATTTCCTGCGCATCGCCGACTACCCGCGCCACCGTGCCGAGCCCGCCGGCCACCCGCATCGAGCGGGTATTGGCGAAGGAGGGCAGACGGCCCTCGAACATGCGCGGGTCGAGCTCGTAGGGCTCGCGATTGACGTCGACGAAGCAGCGCGGGAAATGCGCGCGCATCAGCGGGAAACCGTGCTTGACCACGCCGGCGATCAGCTCGTCGACGAAGCTGTCCTCCGAGCGGCGCAAGGTCGTCATGTCGAGGCGGGCGACGGCGAGGAAATCGCGCGGGTAGATCGAGCCGCTGTGCGGGGAATTGAACAGCACCGGCCCCTTGGCCACGGCCGGCTCCACGACCTCGAACGGTGGGTCAAACTCGTCGCCGATTTCAGGCATGGATGGCTGTTTCAAGCATCGCTACTATGGTGCCCCGAGACGGGCCCACCCGTCCCATAAGCTATATTGCCTACCTATATTGTCTATGCACGGGGGCCCAATGCCAAGCCATGCTTTTGGTTCACGCGTTATTTACCCGGCATAAGTCTTATGGGGTGGTTGGGGCCCTAGGGGTGGGCCGGGATGGGGCGTTCAGGTAGCATGTCCAAGATCCTCCTCGCGGAAGACGACACCGATATGCGGCGCTTTCTGGTCAAGGCGCTGCAGAATGCCGGATTCGAGGTGACTTCCTACGATAACGGCCTGTCCGCCTATCAGAGGCTGCGCGAGGAACCGTTCGAGCTCCTGCTCACGGACATCGTGATGCCGGAGATGGACGGCATCGAACTCGCCCGCCGCGCCGCCGAGCTCGACCCAGACATCAAGATCATGTTCATCACCGGCTTTGCCGCGGTCGCGCTCAATGCCGACTCCACCGCTCCCAAGCACGCCAAGGTGCTGTCGAAGCCGGTGCATCTGCGCGAACTGGTCAACGAAGTGCAGAAGCTGCTGGCGGCGTAGCCGGCGGTCCGGGCCTGTTGCCCCGGTTCCACCCGCTTGCTTCGCCAGTTTGGAGCCGATAAGACCAAGCTCGAGAAGGGTGCGTAGCTCAGCGGAAGAGCACTACCTTGACATGGTAGGGGTCACAGGTTCGATCCCTGTCGCACCCACCATCTAAAGCTCGGAACCATCGTCGTCTTCCTCCTTGCCGCGGCTGTTCCTGCCGCTCAGGCATCGGCGAGGCGTGTTGTCTGGCGGATTTCCGCTCGCAAGGCCGCAAGGTCGCCGGAAACCAATGTCGGCAGGATGCTGCCGGTCGGGCCGGGATAGGGAACGAGGAATTTCAATTCCAGCCCGCGCCGCTCGAATGCCGATGCGTGATAAAGCGCGCGCCCGCCCGACGCGTTGATGTAAGTGCGGCCGTTGAGCGCCTGCACGATGGCGATCACCCGTTGCGCGCCGCGCAGGCGGCGGTCGATGCCGAGGCTCGAGCTGCGCAACAGCCGAGGGCGCAGATTGAGCGCTTCGGCGGCGAGCACGATGCCGTCTTGCAGGAAGCCGACTACGTCATCGAGCGGCCCATAGAGATGCGCGCGCAAGCGCTCGGCCCAGGGCCCGCGCGCATCGGCAAGCCACGGCAGCCGCGCCAGGCGCCGGTCGAGGACGGCGCGCGCGTTGGCGGCGAAGGCCAGATTCTCGATCGAGGTATCGCGCGGCTTGCGCGCGAGCGGCAGCGTCAGCCATTCCGGCGCGCCGCCAGGTCCCGGAATTTCGCAGCGGTGCACGCGGCCGCGGCGCGGGAACTGCACGTCGTCGAAGATGACGAAAGTGTCGGCGGCGGCGAGCAGGCGGAAGTAGCCCGCATAGGGAAAGAAGTAAGGCTGCATCACCGCGACGCTGGAGCGGGACGATGGCGATCCGGATGTCACGGCTCCGCTCGGCGTTTGGCTTGGGGCTGCTTGCCGGCGAAGATTGAACAACCGGGCAGGCGCAATCAAGCCGCGACCGAATGACGAGAGGTCCGCAACGGGCCTCTCGCCATCGGCATATCGGCGCGGGCGATAACGCCTACGGCCGCGAGGGATAGATTCCGACCGTGGCCACGCACCAGTTCAGCGCAAGGGCCGGGCTTTGCGTCGGCACCGGCTGATTGTTGCCGGTCATGCCGATCGAGGTCTGGCTCAACGGCGCGTTGGCGGGAGAGCCGCTGGGCGCGTAGATCTTTTCGTTGGAGGGGAACGTGGCGAACAAGCCGCCGCTTGGAAGATTGGTCGTGGGCGACGCCGACGTGGCGAGGAGCGCATGGTTGTGCGCCGGCAGTTGGCCGACGGTGAGCGTCACCGAGGCGTTGCCATAGAGCGCCGCAAAGGGCTGCCCCGGCGCGGTCGAGCCGTAGCCGTAGGGCGCGCGTCCGATAAGATTGGGCAAGCCGAACGTCGTCTGGCCGTTGCCGCCGAAATTGGTGCCGTAGAGCGAGAACAGCGCTGTGTTGGCGGAAATGGACAGCAGCTGTCCGTTGGCTTGCGCCCAGCCCGTCGGACACCAGTTGTAGCCGAACAAGCGCACTTCACCGAGATAGGGCTCCTGCGCGGAGGCAACACCGGCGCAGCTGAAGACGAACGCGGCCACGAGAGCCGCGGATGCAAACAATCGTTTCATGGGGGCGTCTCCGGGTTTTCCGTTGATCCGCCAGGACGTGCACCGGGTCGCGAAGTCAGACGTTCGCCGGCGCCTGACGCTCAACAATCTGCAGTAAGCGTCTATAGTCTATACACGCAACAGTTTTATGGCAAATGTCACAGCTAGACGTTGTAGCGCGCCGTGAGCCGGGCAAACCGCTCGCAGGCGCGCCGGTACAGTTCTACGTCGGCGGCGCTGTATTCTTCGATCGCGCGCCGCACGGCCGGATCGATCGGATAGGCCTCGCCCGCGCGCCGCGGATTGACGTTGCCGCGCTGCATCTCGGCCGGCAGCTTGCGCTGAAAAACGGCCTCGAACAGGGCGACGCTGCGCTCGTACTGCTCGGTCAGCCCGACCATCGCGAAATCCTCGACGGCGACGCTGCCCATGAAAATCGACTGGTAATTGGGGAACGCCTTGAGCAACTCGACCAGCGGCGGCTTGGTCTCGTGGAACGTGCGCACCAGGGGGTGCTCGAGCTCGGGGTGCCGCAGCAGGAATTCATAGTGCGACACCGCCCGCTGGCACGGCTCGCGGAAGAAGGCGGTGAATTCCACGGTGGGAAACTGACCGGCATATTTGTCGGCGATGAACTGGCCATAGACGATGTCGTAGTCGCGCAGGATCTCGTCGCGGCGCGCGTGCATCCGGGCGGCCTGCGCGGCGCGCTGGGCGCGCGCCTCCGCCGTGTCCGGTCCGATCCAGTCGCCATAGTCGGCGAGCAGCCGCGGCCCGAACGACGCCTCGAGCCGCAGGCGAAAGGATTTTCCCGCCGTCTTCGGGATGTGGATCGAAACGATCATGCCTTACGCGGTCCAGCCATATGATCGAGATGGGCGCCTCGCGCGCCGGCGATCGAACCGCGCGCGCCGATCATTCTTTTCTTTGCGCGGGTACCGGCGTTGCGCTCTCGTTCGCCTTGAAGAATTCATCGCGCGCCCGCACGTCGAAGTCGGGGTAGTCGAAAAAATTGAGCAGCGACAAATGCCGATGCCGCACCTGCGTCGCGATGGCGGCTGTGATGCCGGCCTCCTGCATCATCTGGTAGACGATGCCGTCTTTCGCGAACGGGATCGCATCGATGGTGCTTTTTCTGATCAAGGCGATGCGGCCGGGCAGGCCGAACGATTCGATGACGGGATCGGACGGCGGAATGAGCGGCAGCGACCGCTCCAGGCTGTCCGCCTTGATCAGGCCGTTCAACGTATCTTGATCGAGCTGCGGCGCGATCTTGCGCGCCTGTGCGGCGTCGACGAAATCGCGTGCATCGACATAGGAGCCGAGAATGCCGATCTTGCGGCGCCGGTCCATGATCCGGCGCATGCGCGTGAGCCAGCACGGATAGGTGTCGAACACCGCGACGTCGCTTTCGACGGCGGCCAGATAGTCGCTGCTTGAATCGCGATACTGCGCGATCGCTTCGATGAGGCGCTTGGGCGAATTGGTCTCGTGCCAATGCACCGCGTGGAACATGCCGCGCCGCTCGAAGCCGGCGACCACTTTGCGCACGCCCGGATCGTCGGAATGATTGTCGACGAGAACGAAGCGCGCGGGATGGCGCGTATAACGGTACAGGCTGTCGAGGCAGGCCCACAGATAGAGCGGGCGATTCCAGGAGAGGATGATGACCGTGATGGGTTCCGCCGCACTAGGCATGACACCGCCTCCGAAACGGCGATCGCGGCATCATCGATTTGGCTGCCGATAGACGTAGACGGTGTATTCGCGCAAGCCGTAGTCCATCCGCACGACCAGATGCCGGCTGATCTCCCGGGTGAGGAAAGCCGTCAACCAGTCGAGCGGCACGTGAAACAAAATGTCGCGTTGCCAATCGACATTGGTCGACATCAGGTTGAACGCCAGACCTCGGCGCGTTGCCGCCCACAGCTTGCGCAGGATGGCCTGAAAGTTCGCTTCCATTTCGTTGAAGCTGAGGTCTCGCTTCTCGGTGAAGACGCCGTTGGCGACGACGTAGTCGAAGGCCGGCAGCGCACTCTCCTCGGCTAGGACGTCGAGGCGGGAAAACGGCACCTGCGGAAACTTGTCGCGGCACAGCGCGATGAACCGCTCCGAGAGATCGATGCCGTGATAGTTGACCCCCGCGATCTCCCGGTCGCGCAGATATTCGAGAAAATGCCCGGCGCCGCAACCGAAATCGAGCAGATCGGCCGTCGAGCCGCCGCGATCTCGGTCATGGAGTATAAGATCGAGCATCACTTGGTAGCGCAGCTTGGCGTCGGCGGCGTTCGGCCAATCGACGCCGAGATGGCTGTCGCCGTGGCGGGCGAGACAATCCTCGTAATGCTCGACGATGCGAAGATAGTTCTTCGCCCTGGCGCCGGTCTCATCCACGCTGGAACGAGCCATCGAAGCACGCCTTGTCATGCGCGTCGCGGCGCGCCGCCTGGCAGGCGCGCCCAACCGAACCCTTGCCGGCCGAAATCGTTGCCATTGTACAGCATTACAAGATCGCGCCCATAGGGCACGATGCAGGCGTAAGCTTGCATCCAACTGTCGAAATCGTCGGCGTTCGGCGGATTCTCAAATACCACCGGCTCGGCCGTCCCGGAAAACAAGCCCTGCGCGTCGGCGGCGATGGACACGAGGTGATAGGCATCTCCGCCGGGCACGCGAAAAGATTCACCGCGGCGGCTCAGCCACAGCCGCGTGCCGGAACCGGCCTGCGCGATCCATGGCCGGCCGAGCCCGGTGTCGGCGGGCGGTTGCAGCGCGACGGCGGTTTCGGAACGCGGGTCCCAGATCAGTCCGTCCGGCGAGCGCGTACTGCGAATTTCGTAGTGCAGTTCGAGCGCGCCATTCGTGCGTTGCCACTGCGTTCCGCCGACGTACCACATGCGATAGCCGTCGGCGGTCTTGAGCACGGACGCCGCTGAGGTGAAATAGGGATCGTACGGTCCCAGGCCATGCACCGGCCCGGCAAACGCGCGGCGAAACGTCAATCCGTCCTCGCTGATAGCCAGGCCGATCGCGGCCTGTCCCGGCACGTCTTTGCGCACGATGAGACCGCCGTAATACAGGCGGACTTGACCATCGACCTGAATGGCGGTCCCTGGCGCCATGCCCTCGCGGTCGAATGCGCCGGGCGGCCCGAGCTGCAGCAAAGGCTCGAAATGCTCGGCGACAATCCGCATCCCGTCACCGGGATCGAGATCGACTGCGAGCATATGACTGCGATTGTCGCTGTCGCGCGCTGCGAAATAGACCCGCCAGAGCCGCTCCGACATCGGCAGCACGGTCGGCAATTGGGCGTGGCTGCGCCACCAGGGGTGGCCCGCTGTGACGGAAACGAGCAAGCCCTCGCGGCGCCAACGTGGACCCTGCGTCATCGGAAATCGAGCTTCTTGAGGCGGGAGCTTTGATAGGGCGCGACCGCGTCGGCCGGCCCCGGTACCACACTCTCGGCCGGCAGGTTCTTCTTGATCACCGCGCCGCCGCCGAGGAAGCAGCCGGCGCCGATGTCGATGCCGCTGTCGACACCGACCTTGCCGGAGAGGAAGCAGCGCTCTCCCAGTCGCACGCCGCTGCCAAGACCGACATGCGTCGATAAGAAACAATAATCCCCGATAACGCTGTGGTGTCCGATATGATTGCCGCTCCACATCATCACGCCGGCGCCGATGCGGACAAAGGGTTGGATGACGTTGGCTTCCAGAATGAAGCAATTCTCGCCGATCTCACTGGCGTAAACATGCGAGTCCGGATGAATGAACGAGGCAAAATCATAGCCGCGCGCCTTGCCTTCCAGATGACGGTCGCGGCGGAACTCATTGAGTCTGCGGTAGCTGAGCGGCCCCAGCACTTTCACCGCGCCGGGCGGAAAGTGCCGCTCGAGCTCCTCCCAGGCCACCAACGGAAGCCCTTGAAATGTATCGGACTTGCGATAGTCGGCGTCGACCGTGAAGCCGACGATGCGGTCGGAGCTGTGCGCGTCCAGATAGACCTTCGCCACCTCGGCGATCTGGCCAGCGCCGAAAACCACAATGTCAGCCATGAAATTTAATACCTGCGCAGCGACTTCTCTGGTACATTACACGCAAGTGTAGCGCAATTTATACACCGTACCCGGCATTGGTGCGTAAAAGGCGGCGTATGAGCAGGCATCCGCAGATCGGGCCGGGGGCGCCAAGACCTCTGCGGCGTCTTTCCATCTGCATCATCAATCCGCGCTACGAGCCCTCGTTCTGGGGCTTCGATTACGCCTTGTCGGTGGTGCCGGGACAAAAGCGCTATTCCAACGTGACCGGCGCGCTGCCGGCGCTCTCCGCGCTCACTCCGCCGTTCTGCGACATAACGCTGATTGATGAGAACGTCGAACCGATCGACTTTGCGGCGCTGCGCCGCTTCGACGTGATCGGCGTCACCGGCATGATCGTGCAAGCTGCGCGCATGCGCGAGATTCTGATCGAATTGAAGAAGCTGCCGGCGACGGTCGTGGTCGGCGGCGCCTATGTCTCGGTCGCCGAGGAATGGTTCGACGGCTATTGCGACGTGCGCTTTATCGGCGAGGCGGAGGAGACCTGGCCCGCCTTCCTCACCGCGCTCGCCGCCGGCGAACCGGTGGCGGCGCGCTACGAGCAGGCCGAGAAGACGGACATGACCACGGTGCCGACGCCGCGCTTCGACATGATCGACGCCTCGCGCTACCAGATGGCGTCGTTGCAATTCTCCCGCGGCTGCCCGTTTCTCTGCGAATTCTGCGATATCATCACCATCTTCGGCCGCCGCCCGCGGCTGAAGACGGCCGAGCAGATGCTCAAGGAGTTCGACGCCGTGCGGCGCGCCGGCTTCCGCTCCGTGTTCCTCGCCGACGACAATTTCATCGGCAACAAGAAGGCGGCGAAGGTTCTACTGCGCGAGCTGATCGCCTGGCAGAGGTCGCACGGCTATCCGCTGCAGTTCTACACCCAGGCCAGCATCAATCTCGCCGACGACGCCGAGCTCATCGACCTGATGACCGAGGCGAATTTCCGCAACGTCTTCATCGGCATCGAGTCGCCACGCAAGGAATCGCTGGCCGAGACGCGCAAGGTGCAGAATCTCGCCGGCGACAGTATCGAGGCGAAGATCCAGCGCGTGCGCGACGGCGGTATGGTGGTGAACGCCGGCTTCATCCTCGGCTTCGACAGCGACGACGAGTCGAGCTTCGATGAGCACTACGAGTTCATCCAGCGCAACGGCATTGCCAATGCCGCGGTCGGCCTGCTCACGCCGATCCCGACCACACCGCTCTACGAGCGGCTGAAGACGGAGGGGAGGCTCGACTTGAGCGACGCCTCGGTCATTTTCCACCCCAAGCAGATGAGCCGTGAGACGCTGAAAACCAGGCACGCCGAGCTGACGCTCAAGCTGTACGAGCCGGAGACCTATTTCGACCGCCTGTACAGCGGCTATCGCGGCTCGCCCGCCTACCGGCGCCGCTATGCCGAGCGGGAGGGCTATACGCGCGGCCGGCAGACGCTGGCGAGCCATGCCCGCCGCATCGCCGGCGGGCTCGTCGAAGCCGGCAGGTTCGCCGCGGCGCTTGCGCGCGACGGGCTGTTGCGCCGGCTCGGCTGGACCTATGTGAAGGTCTGGCTCACGCAGAATCTGCCGATGGGGCGCGACGCCATTCGCTTCGAGACCTTCGTCCGCCTCTGCGTCAACCACTGGCACTTCTACAAGATCATCCGCCTGCCGATGAAGAACCGCTTCGGCGCGGTGGCGGCGCAGCCCTCGCCGCAGGAGGCGGTCGGCTCCTTGGTCGCCGCCGAAAGCGCCTAGCCGGACTTCGCCAGCGCTTCGACGATACGGTCGACCGCGTCATCGGCAAGATCGGGCGCGACCGGCAGTCCGATCAGCCGCGGCGCCAGCGCCTCGACCGCCGGCAAGGCATCGCGGCTGTGCGCGTGGAAGTATCGCTCGCGATGCAGGCCGAGGCCGTACCACAAGCGGTAATCGATCCCGCCATCCTGTAATGACGTCTGCGCCGCCTGCGCTTGCGCCGCGTTTTCGGCCTCGAACAACGCGTAACACGAGCCGACCTCGGGAGCCGTGTGCAGACGCAGGCCGCGCGTCTTGACGGCGGCACGGTAGCGCGCGGCGACGCGGTTGAGATCGGCGCGCTTGACGCTCCAGCCGTCGAGCTCGGCGAGGCCGACCGCGGCGTGGTACTCGCTCATCTTGCCGTTGAGGCCAGGGCCGGTCGCCTCGCGCGCATCGTCGAAGCCGAAGTTCAGCGCCGCCACCGCCGCGCGCGCGAACGCCGGATCGTCGGTGACGATGGCGCCGCCTTCGCCGACGGCGAAGGC
>Ga0335085_10012365_pt1 | contig 12579 bp, 7 predicted proteins | sample Lox_Sample_45_FD_206712 | JGI IMG/M metagenome (GOLD analysis project Ga0335085, IMG submission 206712) | Soil microbial communities from Loxahatchee National Wildlife Refuge, Florida, United States - Lox_Sample_4.5 | ecosystem: Environmental > Terrestrial > Soil > Wetlands | place: USA: Florida...
GAAATGTTCCCCGGCCGGGTGCAGATGTTCCGCTACGTCAGCGATGCTGAAGCGGGAGCGGAAAAGCAACGACGCGAAAATGAAGCCGAGACCACAGCGGCCGCCGTACGGGCGGAGAAGAAGGCAAGCAGCCCGACCGCGAATGCGACAGGAAAGAATTCAGCGGTGAAGCAGTAGAAGAGGGGCGTTTCCGATGAACCGGGAAATCGTTCCCGAGATATCAAGCCGCGAAGAGTTTTGGCGGACCATGGCCGCCGAAAAACCAGGGCCGGGCGTGAGTTCGGCTCTGGTTTCAGCACTCCCTCGTTCGGCAGTTTGTTTTAGAGCAGTAGAAGTGTTGCAACACAATTCAATGGAGGTTATGGAAGTCATGAAGAAAACAATATTAGTTCTGTTTGCAGTTGTCGCCGCGACTTCGCTGGCGATGGCGCAAGCGGGGACGATCGATCAAAACACCGACGTCCTCGGAGCACACCTCGGCTACGGCCGTGGCTGCATTATGTGCCACGCGCCGCACAGCGGCCCCGGCGGGAATGGCAAGTCCGTCAATGATTCTCAGGCTGGCGAATTTGCCCTGTGGGGCCAGGATCTGACCCCGCTGTACGGAAAGACCCTCACTTTCAGCGGCGACGGAGCGAACACCTACCAGGTGACCCTTCCGGCGCAAGGCACCCTCACCAGCGCGCACGATGCCAACACCATCATCCTGTTCTGCCTGAGCTGCCATGACGGTAACGTCGCCCCGGCCACTCACATGACGGGAACGACGGTTGAAACCTTGCCCGTGGTCGGCGGCAACGCTCCCACGTTCCTGGGCAAGGACGGCACCGGCGCCACGAACCCATATCAGAACGATCACCCGGTGGGCGGTAATGCCATCGTGACCTGCGGCGGCAAGTACAACTGGGATTGCACCGGTGGCAACACGACCGGCATTACCATGGCTGGCGCGACCCATGGCGGACAGTTTCTGACGAACTATCCGGGTTCGTTCTGGAACACCGGAACCCCCAACGCGACCAATATCACACTGGCCACTTTTGGGACCACCGTCACGGCTGTGACCTGCACAACCTGCCACGATCAACACAGCATGACTGTATTCGCCAACAATAATGGCAGCTTTGCTACAAGCTTCTTCATTCGCGGCAACTACGTTCCCCAGACCGGCGGAAACAATGCGGCGCAATTCTGCCGCAATTGCCATGCCGCCGAGTCGAACGAATTGCACGGAGTCAATGGAGTGCCCACAACCTAGTTGTTTGATTACTCGGGGGAGGTCTCCCTCCCCCACTGTTGCTGAATTTTCTGGAGCAAGCAATGAAGCGCAATCTCTCAATCGCGGTTCTACTGCTGGCGTCGATCAGCCCGGCATGGGCGCAGTTAATGAGTTCGCGTGCGATCTTTTCCCAACTCAGCAGCAGTACGCTGCCTCAGCCCGTAGGCAGACCTGTGGCGCGCGTGAATGGAGCAGTCCTGACTGATCTCGATCTGCTGCGCGAAGAGTACACGATCTTTCCCTACGCTAAACAGCACAACGGAATCCCCAAGGCGATGGAAGCCGACATCCGCGCCGGCGCCATGCAGATGATCGTGTTCGAGGAACTGGTGTACCAGGAAGCGGAGCGCCGGAAGTTGACAGTTTCGCCGCAGCGGTTACAACGGGCCAAAGCAGAGTTCCGCAAGCAGTTCACCACTCCGCAGGAATACGACAATCTGCTGAATACCGAATTCAAAGGTTCTGCAAAGCTGCTCGATACCAAGATCGAGCGCTCACTCCTGATCGAAAAGATGTTGAAGATCGAGGTCGAGAATCGATCAGTTGTGTCAGTGGCGGAGGCGAAGGCTTTTTATGACAAGAACGGGGAGCGTTTCCGCGTTCCAGAGTTGTTCTCGGTGCAGACGATTTCGGTGATGCCGCCCAGCAGCGCCCCGGCCGGAGAGATTAAGCACGCACGTAACAAAGCGGAGGACGCGTTGCGCCAGGCTAAGGCCACCAAGACTCATGACGAATTTGGCATGCTGGCGCAAAAGATCTCTGAGGACGACTACCGCGTGCTGATGGGCGACCATGGCCCGGTGGATAAAGCCAAATTCCCCCCCCAAGTGCTGCAAGCGGTGGTCAAGATGCAGCCCGGTCAGGTCAGCGATCTTATCGATATCGGGAACAACGGTTACACGATCGTACGCCTGAATGAGCACAGCGTTGCGGGAATGCGAACGTTTGAGGAAGTCCGAGACTCCGTGCGCGAGTATCTGCGCAAACAAAAGACGGAGCAACTGCGCAGATCCCTGGACGCGCGGTTACGGAAAAACGCTAAGGTCGAAGAGCTTTAGATGACAGATGTATGCAAACGCGCGATCCTGGCCAGTTTGGTATTGATGACGCTGGCGTGGCCCGCATGGGCCCAGCTTCAGATCGGCGACGACACAAGCTTGAATTTGAGCGGAAATCTTTCGTTTGCATACACGGGAAACTATTCCAATCTCACCGGCTCTACGCATGGCATGACCCCAAGCGGAAATGCGGACCTCAGCGGGTTCTACTACAGTCCCAACTTCCTCTCGTTTGACATCCAGCCCTTCTATGATCAGACGCGGGATAACTCCACGACTCGCTCGGTGTTTCACTCGTCCGGTGTGAGCAGCAGCGCTTCGCTGTTTTCGGGCAGCCATTTCCCGGGCTCGATCAGCTACAGCAAACTATTCAACGGCCAGGGTGGATACTCTCTGCCCGGGGTGGGAAGCCTGGCCACCCACGGCAACAGCGACAATCTTGCCATCGGGTGGGGCATCAATCTCCCGGATCTTCCCCGAGTGGGCCTGCAATTCACCGACGGAGGCAGCAATAGTACGGTGGTCGGTAGCAACTCCGAAAGCAACTTCCACAACCGGCTGTTCGGAGTGAATGTGGCCGATGTCTGGAAAGGTTTCAACTGGAGCGGCGACTATCACCACGACGCGACGCACGCGGAAGTGCCGCAATTTCTGGTCGGAACTGAGCCTGATATTTCAAACAACTCGTCGAACACCTTCTCCGGAAGTGCCAGTCACAAGTTGCCCCTGCAGGGTACCTTCTCATTTGCTGCCAGCCGAGCCAACGTCAGTTCCGAATCGGGCGGCCAGCATTACAACGGAAGCATCACGGATGTTGGTTCGGGCGCCGAGTTCGCGCCGGTAAAAAATCTGGACCTCGGAGTAAACGAAAATTACACGACGAATGTACAAGGCGGCCTGTATGAATCTGTCCTTGCCAGCGGAGGCGTGGTGCCAAATGCTTTGAGCGATTACACCACGCACTCGCTTGACCTTAACATCCATGCAAGCTATGTGGTGCCATCGATCCACTTGACTTTCGGGGCGACTGAGGATCACCGCCAGCAGACGGTTCTGGGAACCTCCATCTCGGCAAATATCCTCAGCCAGATGGTGACCTATGGGAGCCAGGTTTTCGGCGGGTTCTTCAATGCAGACCTCGTGGTGACGGAGACGCAGATCAGCCAGAAAGGAGCCGCCAACTCAATCGGTCAATACGAGACGGTCTCCTACTTCAAGAATTTTCGAAGGTGGAAAGTGAATGGTTCGTTCAACTACTCGCGCAATACCCAGACCGCATTGATCGGATACACGTCGTCCGGGCACGGCTACTCCGCCGGAATCGGGCGCAGGCTCAGCGAGTATTCGTTTCTGAGCCTTAACGCGACCGCCAACAAGGCAACTTTCGGCAACTCGACTGGAACTGACAATTCCAGCCAGAGCTATTCGGCCTCGCTCACGATGAGGAGATTCAGTCTGAGCGGTGGCTACGACAAAGCAAGCGGCACTTCAATTCTCACAGCAACCGGGCTGATGCCCATTACCACTCCAACGCCTGGGACTCCGTTCGAGACGTTTCTCTTCAATGGGAAGTCTTATTCGTTTGGTGCGTCGACTTCGCCGATTCGGGGCCTGGTGCTTTCCGGCAATTACTCCCATACCCGGAGCGACACTTTCGCCGCCGTGGCCTCGTTGAACAAGACAGCTCAGCTGAACACGATGCTGCAGTACAAGGTCCGTCAGTTGTGGATTGTGGGTGGCTATTTGAAGCTGCAGCAGGAATTCAGCATCACCGGTCAACCGGCGGCGTCGGATTCGTCATTCTACTTTGGGATCACGCGGTGGTTCAAATTCTTCTGAATTCGGTTTTCGGCAGCAAGTGCGGAAGGCGGGCGCTGGTCTGGGCGCTGGCGTTTGCCGTTGTGCCGGCGGCGGTCGCGAAGAAGGACAAACAGGAAACGGTGTCTGTGCCCGAGTTGCTGCTTGAGGGCGGACGCAAGCTCTCGTTCGAGCGCAGTTTCGGGTCAGAGCGCGAAGTAAGGGCAAAGCGGGGCTTCTGGAGCAAAGTGGTCGATATTGTGGCCGGCGCCCCCGAAATCCACGCTTTGATCGCCCCTTATGAAGCGGTCACCGATTCGCGCGGTCGGATCATCGTGACGGATCCGGGCGCTGCGGGAATTCACATCTTCGATTTCGAGCAGCAGAAGTACAAATTCATTTCTCGCGAAAAGGACAAAGACGGCCTGGTCTTGCCGCAGTGTGTCACCGTCGACAGCGCCGACAATATCTACGTAACCGACTCGCAATCTGGCAAGATCTTCGTATTCGATCCCAGCGGGAAATTTCAGCGAACAATCGGCAGCCTGAAAGGCGGCGAAGGTTACTTCAAGCGCCCGACTGGCATCGCCGTGGATTCTGGCGCCCAGCGAATTTATGTTGCTGATACGTTGCGCAACCGGATTTTCGTGCTCGACATGCAGGGCAACGTGCTGAACCGGATTGGCAAGAAGGGCGTGGGCAGAGGCGAGTTCAATGTTCCCACCGAGCTGCGCCTGCGCGGAGATGACCTGATCGTGGTCGACGCGATGAATTTCCGGGTGCAGGTTCTCGATCGCTCGGGAAACTTCCGCTACGCGATCGGCAAGATCGGTGAAGGCCAGGGAGAGATGTTCCGGCCCAAGGGCATCGGCGTGGATTCCGAAGGACACCTTTACGTCGTCGAGGCCGTGCGCGCGATGGTGCAGGTTTTCGATCAGCAGGGGCAGTTGTTGTACTACTTCGGGCAGAAAGGAAGCGGCTTTGGCGAATTTCAACTCCCCACAGGTTTGTGGATCGATGGCAGTGACCGGGTGGTAGTCGTGGACTCGTACAACCGCCGGGTGCAGGTATTTCGCTACTTCGGACTGGCCACGCAGGCCGGAGGCACGCGGTGAGGATTCGGATGATTGGGCTCGGGATCTTGCTGGTACTCGGCCCCGGGTTGGCAGCGGCGCAGATCAGCAGCGACGTGCTGGGCGCACATGACATGTCGCCCGCGAGCGGGGCCGTCATCACCGGTAACCTGGGCAGCCCGTGCATGTATTGTCACGCGCCTCACTCCGGCATCAATGGCACGCCGGGTGTTTCGGGCACACCGCTCTGGAGTCAGAAACTCTCCAGCGTTCCGTCGTACAAGATCTATTCCAGCGGCACAATGGTAAACAAGACGAATCCGTCGCCGCCACTGGGATCGAACAGCACGCTGTGCTTAAGCTGTCACGATGGCACCGTCGCCCTGGGCACGCTGACTCCGTACGGACAAGTGGCAATGACGGGAAGTCTTAGCGGAAGGCCCTCTGACCTGGGCACCGATCTGACGACCACCCACCCGTTCAGCTTTGTAACGCCGCTGCAGCCGTCTTCCAACCTCTGGGATTCGTTGAGCGCCAATCCCCCCTCAACGCATGACGCGACCGGAGCGGTGCAGCTGATCAATGGCAACGTGGAGTGCGGAAGTTGCCACAATCCTCATGTTCAGAACATCGATTCCAGTTCCGATTTTCTGGTTATCGACAATTCGCAGAGCGCGCTGTGCCTGGCTTGCCATAATCCTACAATTCCCCCGGGAAGCGGCATGGGGCTCGCGTCCGTCCCTTCTCCGCCGGCCGCCGCCAACGTACTGATGCCAAGAAACACGGGCGGTGGCGGCGTCGCTCCCAGCGCAGCCGCGATGAGCAGAAACACTCTGGCGGACTGGATCAGCAGCATACACGCTACCGCCCCGAATCGTGTCACCACACAGATCACTCTGGAGGGCGTCAGCACTAGAATGGCCCAGACTGCTTCTCTCGGGCCCTACACGTCAGTGCGCAAAAACGGGTGCCTCTCCTGTCACGAGACCCATAACTCCAGCAAGGCATTATTGCGAGGCTCGGAGGACCAAAACTGTCTGTCCTGCCACAACGGCAGCACCAACGTCTCGCCGCCAGCCCCCAACATTTCTGCCGAGATGTCAGTGCCGAAGATCAGCCACTCGGCTTCCGCGACGAACATCAACATCGCGCATTCAGCCGACGAAAGCGAAGTGCTCGATCACAACCGGCACGCCGCATGCGTGGATTGCCACAACCCGCACTCGACCAAGCGCGTAGGTTTGAACTTCCCTTCGCCGCCGCGGATTCGAGCCTCGCAGGAGGGCGTGGTGGGAATCAGCGCAACCGACGGGCGCAGTATTGTATATCCGGCCAGCAATCAATATGAAAACTGCTTCCGCTGCCACGGAATCAGCAAGGGAAAAACAACGCCGGCAGCCTTCGGATATTTGCCCGAACGGCTGGTTGCAGCAGCCGATCCGCTAAACATCATTCCGCAGTTCGCGCTCACTTCCTCGTCGAGCCATCCTGTGGCGCACGACCGCAACAGTCCTCTGCCGCAGCCCAGCCTGCGCGCGAACATGCTCGAGCTTGACGGCACCCGCTACGGACGGGCGATGGGCACGCGGATCTTGTGTACTGATTGCCACAATAGCGACGACAACCGGGAGTTTGGGGGCACGGGAGCCAACGGTCCGCACGGATCGAAATATCCGCACCTTCTTGAACGCCGCTACGACATGAGCCAGGCACCGGCGCCCGGCCAGCAGATCACGAATTTGAGCGTCCCGCCGAATTTGAGCGCGACCGGCAACTATGCGCTTTGTGCCAAGTGTCACGACTTGCGCATTCTGGTGAACAACTCCAGCTTCAAGGAACACGCACGGCACATCAATGACGGATTCTCGTGCTCGGTTTGTCATACGGGCCATGGGGTAGGGGCGCAGGCGGCTGCCGTTTCCGGCGAGCGCATGGTGGATTTCGATATCAATGTGGTCGCGCCCAACGGGAAGGCGCCGATCTCTTACCGAAGAGCGACGAGTTCGTGCAGTCTGACTTGTCACGGGCATCCTCATAGCGGAGCTGGGATGGCGGTTGGGACGGTTCGATTGCGGTGAGTCCCTCGGAGTTTAGAGTCCCGAGCCAGCCGCGGCGCGCCTCCCGCTCACACTTTTGAAAACTCGACCTTGCTAGAAGAAGAATTTCGCGCCCAGCTGAACGAGGCGGGGCGGATTGGCACTCACGACTTGGCCAAACGTGGAACTGCCGATATTGCCGTCGACGGACTGGGATCCGAAGAATTGGGAATGGTTGAAAACGTTGAAACCTTCCACCCGAAATTGCAGCGAGTTCGATTCCGTCAGTCGCACGCTCTTGAGCAAAGCCACATCGTAGTTGTCCATTCCCGGACCGTGGAAAAATCGCCGCTTGGCGGTGCCCGTTGTGCCCAGAGCGTTCTCGCTGAATTGCGAGGTGCTGAAATAAGGCCGCCCATTGCGCGGGTTGGGATTCAGATCGAGAGCGCCGCCTGAGTAGTCCGGCTCGTCGATACCATAATTGTTGATGCCATTCGGTTGGGCCCCGAGCAGAGAATTGTCCCCGTAATTGACCAGCGTTACCGGCAGACCGGAACTGAAATGTGTGATCCCGGAGACTTCCCATCCCTCGGTCCAGCGGTTTGCGACGTGCAGAAGGCGCTCGAATGGAAGCTTGTAGTTGTAACTCGCAACCAAATTGTGCCTGATGTCAAACGAGGACAACGCGTAATTCAAGGCAGGGTTGAACGGGTGGACCCCTTCGCCCAAATTCGAAGACTCATCGAGCGACTTGCCATAGGTGTACCCGAGCGCCAATTCCAGACGACCGCTGCTATGGCGCAGACCGAGTTGCAGAGAGTTGTAGTTCGATTTCCCGATCGTTGTCTGCACCGTGTCGCTGCCGAAATTGGAACCCAGTGGCCCGCGAGTGCCGCGAATGACCTGGCCTGAGGCTGTCGTGAATACATTGCCCTCTCCGAACGGCCCGCAAGTCGGGGAACCTGGCGCCACCTCGCTTGGCTGACTCAGACTCCGGCACAGCGCCGGATTGCCCGGATTGGCTTCCTCCATCACGAGAAGGCGGTGCGACTGCGTTCCCACGTAACTGGCGCTGATTACCGTATTCGCTCCAAGTTGCCGCCCCAACGACAGCATGTATTCCTCGACGTAGGGGATCCGATTCGTTGCCGCATACCCTGGAATGCCGCTGATGGGCTCATACTGCGACCAATCGACGTTGGTGTCCGGGCGGTTGCGCGATGCGGTTTGCGTGACTAGAGCGAAGGGAAATGGCTGGCCTTGAAACTGCCCGCTGGATGCCGTGACGAAAGGTGTGGCAAACAGCGGAGGCGCGGGGCTCGAGTAGGTGATGCCAAAAGGGGCGTTCCCGGCCAGGATGCCGACGGTCAGAGCCTCTATCGCGGTGTAATACATTCCGACGCTGGCCCTAACGCTTGTTTTCCCAGGCCCACCAAGAATCTTCCCCCGAAGAGTGCCATCTGCCCCATCCGGCGAATAAGCCACTCCAATACGAGGAGCAAAGTCCAGGTTCCCGGCAGGTGCTAGCGTTCGAGGAACGCCCTGGTCCCCAGGAAAAAGAATTCCCGCCGGGGCTCCAGGGAAGACCAGCGAGTGCTTGCCCGCTGCGAACGTGGAAATACCGTTGTTTTTTTCATACCACGGCATGATCCGCTCCCAACGCAGTCCGTAGTTCAGCGTCAGGTTCGAGTGCAGACGCCAGCCATCCTGTGCGTAAAGACCCCAGTATTGGTTACGTCCGTAAAACGGCTGCAACTGACTCTGGTTGTACTGGCTCGGAAGACCCAGCAGGAAGCTTTCGAAGTCAGACACTGCCGTGCTTCCCGTGAAAAGAAAGTTGCCGTTGAACTGGGCGATAGCGTCGGTGTTGACCTGGTCGTAATGAAATTCAGCTCCAAACTTCAGGCTGTGACGGCCCACGACTTTAGAGTAATTATCCGTCCCCTGGAAGGTATTGTTGACTTGCTTAAGCTCGTTGGCGTTCGTCCCGATGGAGAACGCATTGAACACGATATTCTCAACCCCTTCGCCCTGGGGATTGAGCGGCACAATGCCGGGCGTTCCCACTCCGGTCACAAATCCTTGCGAAGCCAGGCTGACGCCGAGTCCGCCGACCGGTTTTCCCAGATCGCTGTGATCGCGCATGTAGGTGAAGTGAAACTCATTCACCGCCGTCGATCCCAGCGTCTGTGTGTCCCCCAAGCTGAGTAACTGAGCCCGTCCCAGGGAAAGCGCATTGAAGCCCGGTACACTCGCCCCGCTCTGCGCCACCGGATAGGGATTGTCGAGCCTGTAGTCGTCCAGGAAGTAATACGCAGAGAACGCGCCCCAGTCACTGTTGTGATCAAGTCGATAGGCGCCCTTATCGTCGCGCAGAGTCTGGTTGTAGGCTGAAGTCGAAAAGCTGTTGGTGCCCGCATTCGGAGAGAGGATATAGGGCAGCAGATTCTTTGCGGGGGTGGACCAGGCGCTTGGCGGGATGATATCGCCATTGGGAAAAACACCGTTGCGCTCGGCCAGCGTAGGAACTGGAATCAGGCCCGAGTCCACTCCCTCAGTCAACCGGGTCCCTTGATAATCAGCGAAAAAGAACGTGCGGCTCCTTCGGATTGGACCACCAAGAGTGCCGCCAAACTGGTTCTGGTCAAACCTGCCGCGAGCGGGCGAGAAATAGTTGCGGGCATCGAGGTTTGTATTGCGAACAAACTCAAAGGCATCGCCGTGATACGCATTGGTGCCCGATTTGGTAACGACGTTGATCTGTCCTCCGCTGTGCCCTCCGTACTCCGCGTCGACGTTGCTGGTGAGGATACGAAACTCAGCCACTGAGTCGAGGTTGGGAATGATCGCCGTTCCAGCGTTTACGTCTTCCTCCGCGTCGCTTCCGTTCACGGTGAACGCATTCGAGAACTCCCGCTGTCCATTGATCGAAATCGTCCCGGGATTCAGCCCGCCAGATGGCCCTAGCGCGCTCACGCCGACGTCCTGCTGCGTGTTTGAGGTAAGTGACGTCGCGGGAACGACGCCCGGCTGCAGTGCCAGAAGATCGGTGAAGCTCCGTCCGTTCAAGGGAACCGCAGTCATCGTCTTGCCGCCGATCACATCACCCATTTGGGTGTCCGATGTTTCCGCGCGCACGGCGGTACCGGTCACCGTGACTGCTTCGAAATCGCTCCCCACAGCAAGCACGGCGTCGATCGTGAATGTACTGTTTGTGTCGATGGGAATCGCGGTTCGCTGACAGACTTTGAAGCCCGTCTTCCTGATCAAAATGGTGTACCGCCCGACGGGAAGGTCGGGAAAGGAATAAAACCCAGAGCCGTTGGTTACAATCTGGCCCTGAACTCCGGTGTCAATGTTGATCGCGGTTACAGTTGCGTCGGCCACTACAGCACCGCCCGCGTCCTTTACGGTGCCGGAAAGACTTCCGCCTACGCCAGCCTGCGAATTTGCAGCCAGCATCACGACGGCAAAAAAGAGACAGGAAGCGAGGCGCGTCAGGACCTTCAGACGAGAGATTTGGGTATTGGTCTGCTCTCTACCAGCCATGCTGGTGTTCTCCCTCCTTGAGCTTGTCGGCTTCCAGTCCCAGGCTGCCTCTTACTAGCACTCGCGATTCCAATCTGAGGAAGTACAGGCGGAAGGGGGGATTTCTTCTCGACGCACGGGGTCAGGAGAACGCCACACTTTCGCGATGTTCATTGGGGAAACATGCAATTGGGCAGGTGCCGAGTTCGCGATCCTAACCGTGCATTGCTGCCCTCTTTAGCGCCCGATCGAGTGTCTGGCTGAGCGCGGCTTTTGCCTGTTCATACTCCGGTTGCGAGACGCGGCCCTGCTTGTGTTCCACTTCAAGCTGGAAGGTCTCTTCCTTCAACGCTTCCAGCAGCATGCTGGCGGCAAGCTTCGGTTTCGCGTGGAGAGAAATTGGAACTGCTTCGACTTCCGATGGTGGAGAGTCGTGCACGGAAGCAGAGTTCGAGCGTCTTACGACGAAAATCGCTCCGGCTGCCAAGAGAATCCCAAAGGCACCCAGAATATACCGGCTGTGTTTTTCGAGCGGATCGGGAGCATCGATGGGCGGGCCGAGTCCACCACCCGGGCGTGAGTCTCGTCCCGCAGCCCCACTTTGCGGACCGCCGCTGCCACGAGTGGAATTCCCCTCCGCTCCGTCCATCGCCGACAAAGTGCCGCTGCCGGAGATACTGAAATCGAGCGGTTGGCCCACCGTCGTATTCGATGCCACCTGCACCACCGCATCCGATTGCTGCGGGTCCTCGACCGGCTGGAACCCGGTACCCGGACCAGCAGCAAACTGCATCGTCTTCGGCAGCAACACCACAAAATGCTGCGCACCGTAGAGTGCCCTGGGATCCATATGAGCTTGACCGCCGTAGGGCATGTGGAACGCGACCTGCAACTGCGTCATGCCCGGCCGCAGAGGAAAGACAAACGCATAGCGGTTTTTCTCCTTCCCCGGTACAGCGGAGGAATTGACCGGTTGCCCACCCGCAGTCATTGCCATCGCCTGATCGACCTGAGCGCCGTCCGGCAGATAGAATTCAAAGTTCTGGTCGCTCATTTGGGTGTGCGGCGGATTGGAGGCGTTGTTGACCGCGAACACACGGATGCCATGCAGTTCATTCCCTTGCGCCTGAAGTCGCATCACATCCGCCGTTACACTGATGCCTTCGACCCGCTTCGACACGTCGTACACGTCTAATGCCACTGAAGTCGTGCCAGGAGGCGCCATGCGGTGGTACGTGACACCCTGGTGGATGGCACGGATCAGATGTGGACCCGCATTATCGAGTTTGAGAGTGAAATTACCCTTGGCGTCGGTCTTGCTGCGTCCGGCCTCTTGCATGCCCTGGGCAAGGCTGAGTAGCACGACCTCATCCCCAGCAGCGGGCTTCTTGGTGGTGCCATTGTTGAGCGTGCCGGTGAGGGTTTGAGCCGAAGCGAGGGAACAAACCAGGAAAACAGTGGCAAGCGTTCGGGCCACGTGATCCCAGCATCGACCGTACTGGAGTGATCGGCCCCGCCCAGGGTTCATAGAAATTGAGCTTTTCGGCTGATCGGCGTATCGAACGCTCAGGCCGAGCCCAAGATCGACGGCTCTGCCCAGGCCAGCGTTGGACGAGTGCACAGGCTCTCGCAAAAGGTCAGATGACTTCATATTCTCTCGCTCCTTTCTGGGGGGCGAAGAGCGGCAACGCCGGAGGCGGCTTGTTCCAGGCGCGCAATCTCCGCCATAATCGCAGCTGCTTCCTCTTCGAGCGAGCTGCGCATCGATTCATAGTCCGAGTCGGGCACCTTGCCAGCCTTGTACTCGA
>Ga0335085_10012366_pt1 | contig 12578 bp, 9 predicted proteins | sample Lox_Sample_45_FD_206712 | JGI IMG/M metagenome (GOLD analysis project Ga0335085, IMG submission 206712) | Soil microbial communities from Loxahatchee National Wildlife Refuge, Florida, United States - Lox_Sample_4.5 | ecosystem: Environmental > Terrestrial > Soil > Wetlands | place: USA: Florida...
GACGGGCAGGCCGCGGGCGGCGGCGGCCTGGTGGATGGTGCGGTTGATCCGGTTCACGTAGGGCACGCTGGCGCGGCCGAGGAAGCCCCAGCAGCCGGACGGCAACGGCAGGTCGAGCAGGACGGTGCGGGCGGGGAGCGCCGCGATCAGCGCGCGCAGGTCGGCGAACAGCTTGCCCGGGCTGGTGTACAGGATGTCGTTGACGCCGATACCGCAGGTCACCAGGTCGGCGCCGGCCGGGATCTGGGGCAGCTGGACCCCGGTCACGTCGCGGGTGAGCGAGCCGGAGACGGATAGGTTGAGCACCCGCCAGGGCTGGCCGGTCTGCTCGCGGAGTCCGGCCAGGACCTGGCCGACGTAGCCGCCGTCGGGGCTCGCCGCGCCGAGGCCCTGCGCGGTCGAGTCGCCGAGCACGACCCACAGGGGACCCTGCGCCTCCGGGGGGGACGACCCCCCCGAACCCCCCCGCGACCCCAGGCCCGCCAGAACGCCTTCGTTATGGGATTCCCAGTGGCGGGCGAAGGCCGCGCAGTCCTCGCGCATCGCGTTGACGCCGTCGGCCCAGCGACCGAACGGCCCGGCCCGCAGCCCGGAGAATTCCGCCGCCTGGGTCCTGGTCATGTACGACCCCATGGTGGCGACGATCTCGATGGGCGACCGGCGCGGGGCGCCTGCCCGTCCGCCCGCGCCGGTCAGGGCCAGAGCCCAGGCCGGACGTGACACTGCGGGCATCCGCTGCATGCTCGCTCCCCCATAGAAACGGTTGACACGGGACAAACGACGCTAAACGAGCACATGGACAGCTGTCAACGCACTGGTATACAGGCGGCCGCGCCTCCCCGTGGTTCGAGGGTAATGCCCTCGGTGATCATGGCGGCGTGATCCAGACGGCATCCCGGCGACGTATCCCGGGTGTGACGACGGTGGCGGTACCGCTCTGCCTGGACAAACCCGTCATCGGTTTGATGCCGATGGGGCATTGCCTGGCGGCCGGGTCGCAGGCTAGCGTCCGAGGGGTGGAGGGGAGCGACGCCCTGCTGGCGGCGCGTCTGGCGGCTGGAGACGAACGGGCTCTGGCCGAGGCGTTCGACCGGCTGGCATCGAGTGTGTACAGCGGCGCGCTGCGGGTGCTGGGGAACGGCAGCGCGGCGCAGGATGTTGTGCAGGACGTGTTCGTGGAGCTGTGGAGCCATCCCGGCCGGTACGACCCCGGGGCCGGGTCACTGCGCACCTACCTGATCGTGCTGGCCCGGCACCGGGCCGTGGACCTGCTGCGCAGCGAGCTCCGGCGGGTAGCCAGGCAGGAACGGCACCACCGGCTCACCCCGCCGGAACCACCCGGGACGGCCAGCGACGAGGTGATGGCGGCGGAAACCGCGTCGGTGGTGCGGGCGGCGGTCCAGTTGCTGCCTGACGGGCAGCGGCGGGTCGTCGAGCTGGCCTACTTCGAAGGCCTGACCTGCCGCGAGGTGGCGAGTACGATGGGCATCCCCGAGGGGACCGCGAAGTCACGGCTACGGCTGGCGATGTCCAAGCTGGAGTCCGTGCTCGACCGGCAGCTGCTGGAGTCGACATGACCACGGCGGACCGGGTTCCCGCCGCCCTCCCGGCGGGCCTGCGTGAGCGGGTCATGACGGCGTCGCTGCTGGCCCGCGAGGCCGGGCAGCCGGTTCCCCCCGTGCCGGCCATCTCCGGGGCGGAGGCGTTCGGCCGCGCGGCGGACGCGTTCTACGGGCTGCTGGCCGGGCTCGACGAGCAGGACTGGGCCAGGCCGGTCTTGCGTGACCTGGATGTGCAGGGCCTGACCGGGCACCTGATCGGGGTCGAGGAGGACATGCAGCGCGGCCTGGCCGGGGACCCCGCCGTGGCCGGCGCCGACCACGTCGAGTCGACGCAGGACTGGGCCGTCAGGCAGGCCGGCCGCTCCCCCGCCCTGACCATGCGGGACTGGCGCCGGGCGGCCGACCGGACGCTGGCGGAGGCCCGGACGGCCGAGGCCGGAGCGCGGCCCGGAGCCGGAGCTAGGGTCGGGACCGACGATGCGCGGGACAGCCGGATCGCGATGCACGGCATACGGCTGCCGCTGGACGACCTGCTGGTGGTCCGGGCGTTCGAGCTGTGGGTGCACGAGAACGACATCCGCCGCTGCGCCGGCCTGGTCCCGTCCGTTCCCGACCCGCCGGTGCTGCGGCTGATGAGCGACCTCGCCGTGCGGATGCTCCCGTACGCCGCGGCCAGGACCGGGCTGCGGGAGCGGGTGGACGTGCACCTGGTGCTGACCGGGCCGGGCGGCGGCACCTGGGACGTGACGGTGGGACAGCAGCCGGATGACCTGGGGCCAGGCGAGCAGGGGCCGGGACAGGACGTGGCGATCGTGACCGACGCGGTGGGGTTCTGCCGGCTGGCGGCTAACCGGACCACCCCGGCCGAGCTCGGCCCGCACGTCACCGGGAACGCCGGGCGCGCGGCGGAGGTACTGGCCGCGACGTCGACGCTGGCCCTGGACTGAGCAGGCCGACGCCGGTCACTGATCTGGGTTATCGTGCCTGGGTGCCAGCCGACTACGGGAAGATCCGCGAGGAGAACATCGCCAGGTACGGCTGGGACACCGCCGTGCTCGACCTGCTCGGCCAGCTGTACAGCGAGCGGACCCACTTCATCTTCGAGCTGATCCAGAACGCCGAGGACGCCCGCGCGACCGAGGTGGAATTCGAGCTGTTCGCGGACCGGCTCGAGCTGCGGCATAACGGGCTGTCGTTCACCGAGGCGGATGTCCGCCGGATCTGCGGGGGAGGCCCATCCGGCGCCGGCACCGCCGGGAAGGCGGCCGACCTCACCGCGATCGGGCAGTTCGGCATCGGCTTCAAGGCGGTGTACGCGTACACCAGGTCCCCGGAGGTGCACAGCGGGGACGAGAACTTCAGGATCGAGAACTACGTCCGGCCGTTCGCGGCCGAACCCCTCCCGGCCGAGGCGACGCTGTTCGTCTTCCCGTTCGACCTCGACACCGTGCCCGCGCCGGTGGCCGCGGCCGAGATCGGCGCGGCGCTGACCGCGCTCCAGCCGCGGATCCTGCTGTTCCTACGTCATGTCCGAAGGCTGCGCGTCGGCGGCACCGGTGTGCCCACGACAGTGGTCGACTGTGAGGTCGCGATGTGGGCTGGCGGGGCTGGCGGGGCTGGCGGGGCTGGCGGGGCTGGCGGGGCTGGCGGGGCTGGCGGGGGGCGGCGTATCACGCTGACCGGGGGCCGGGGGCGACGGGAGGAGTGGCTGGTCTGGCAACGCTATGCGGAAGGTCTGGGCGAGACGGCGAGCCTGGGGCAGGCGGGCTCGAGCGAGGCGGAAGGTCTGGGCCAGACGGCGAGTTCAGGTCATGTGGTGGGTGCGGGCCAGGCGGCGCCACCGGTCGAGGTCGCATTCCTGGTCGAGGGCGGGCGGCTGGTGCCGGTGGGCAGCTCGCCGCTCGTGGTGTTCTTCCCGACGGAGAAGGAGACGTTTCTCGGTTTCCTGGTCCAGGGGCCTTACCGGACGACGCCGGCCCGGGACAACGTCCCCGGGCAGGATCCGGCCAACCAGGTGCTGGTGCGGGAGACGGCGGCGCTGCTGGCCGACGTGCTGCGGCAGCTGCGGGACGAGGGGCTGCTCACGGCGGAGGTGCTGCAGGCGCTGCCGCTGGATGCGGGACGGTTCGAGGCTGGCACCATGTTCGCGCCGCTGTTCGAGGCGGTGGCCGACCTGCTGGCGGCGGAGCCGCTGGTGCCGGTGGCGGGGGGCGGTTACGGGGTGGCCGTCGACCTGGAGCTGGCAGACCGGGCGGAGGTGCGCGAGCTGCTCTCCCCTGACCAGCTGGGCGCGCTGCTCGGCGCGGGCCGGCCGGTCGGCTTCACCGGCGCGTCCATCTCGGAGCGGGCCACCCCGGCGCTGTGGCGCTACCTGCGGGACGAGATCGGCCTGGACGAGATCACGCCCGCGGCGGTCGTGGAGCGGGTGACGGGCGAATTCCTAGCGGCGCAGGCCGACGAGTGGATCGCGCGCTTCTACGGCTTCCTGGCCACCGACTCGGCCCTGGTGCGGGCGGCCAGGACCGCGCCGGTCATCCGGCTCGAGGACGGGCGCCAGGTCGTCCCGCTCGGGGACGAGGACCGCCCGCTGGTGTACCTGCCCGGGCCGGCCGCCAGCCGGCTGCCCACGGTACGGCGAGCCGTGGCGGCCGCGCCGGCCGCCCGGCCGTTCCTGGCCGCGCTGAACCTCGCCGTGCCGGACGTGGTAGCCGAGGCGCTCCAGTTCGTGCTGCCCCGGTACGACGACCTGGAGCTGGCGCAGCTCGACCTGGCCGGGCACGACGCCGACCTGGAAACCGTGGTGCGGGCCCTGGACGAGGCGCCCCCAGGACCGCGCGAGGACCTGCTCGGACGGCTGGCCCGGACCCCGTTCCTGATCGGGGAGAACGCCGCCACCGGCCAGCAGCGCCTGCTGCCGCCGCCGCGGCTGTACCAGCGGAGCAAGGAACTCGAGATCTACTTCGACCAGAACCCGGACGCCTGGTTCGCCGGCGACAGGTACGGGCCGTGGCTGGCCCAGCTGCGTGCGATGGGCGTGCGTCCCGCCGTCGAGGTGCGCGCGCGGACCCCGAACCAGCTCGGGTACGTGGTCATCGCCCTGGAATTCGGCCGGAACGAACGGGGTCTCGGCGGCTTCGACCCCGCCGCGGAGATCGACGGCCTGGCCTTCGCGCTCGGGCACCCCGGCTACGCCCGTTCGGAATACGTGTGGAACACCCTGCTGGCGCCGAACCGCCAGCTGGTGTCCGGGGTGGTCGAGCGCTCGGTACTCCCGTCGTTCGCCGACGTCACCCAGGAGGAGGTCCGGTCAGCGCTGGCCGAGACGGCGGAGAGCGCGGCGTGGCTGCCGGGGCGGGACGGCACGTTCCAGCGGCCGGCCGAGATGTCCGTGGACGACCTGCCGCCCACGTTCGCGCGGGACGAGGGGCTGGCCCAGGCGCTCGGCATGCTCCAGCCCGTGGTGGGCCTCGCGGCCCGGCGGCTCGGCGTCCCCGCCGAGGTGCTGTGGGGCCTGAGCGACCACCCGGACCTCGTCGCGCTGGTCGAGCGCGAGCTCGCGGCCCTTGAGGCCGACCGGAGCGCGGCCGGTGACCGGGACAGCGATCAGGGCGCCCGGTAGCGCGAAGGGTTCCGGCGCGACGTCCAGCGGTCGGTGCACGCCCTGGCGTCCTTGCAGTACCAGCGCAGGTCGGCACAGGCGTGGCCGCCGTCGGGCACCATCAGACCGAGCGGCGACTCCAGGCCGCACATCGCGCACCTCGCCACCTGCAGGGCACGGCGACCACCGCCCTGCTGTTGCGCCGACGCGGCGGGCGACAGATCCGCGGTCATAGTTCCTCCCCGGGGCCCACACCCTTGCCTACGCGCCCCTTGTCCACGCGACCTGCTGCAAAAGTGTGAATTGTGACTAAAGAGAAGCATAACCGCCGAGGGGCCTCCGGCAGAGGCGTACCAGTATCTTCCCGGTATTGGCCCCGCCGACCAGGTTCCTCCGCAGGTGACAATGGACAAGGGGCGTAAGGCGGTCTTAACGTACCGCCCGGTAAGTTCGGGCGGCCGGCGAGGATAAGGACATACATGATCCGCAGCACCATGCAGGACTACCAGCTCACGATCGGCGCGATCATGCGGCACGGCGCCCGGGTGTACCCGGGCAGCGAGTGCGTGACCTGGACCGGGTCGGGGACCCGGCGGGCCAGCTATGCCGAGATCGCGCAGAACGCCGGCCGGCTGGCCGGTGCGCTGGCGCGGCTGGGCATCGGGCCGAACGACCCCGTCGGCACGTTCATGTGGAACAACCAGGAGCACCTGGAGGCGTACTTCGGCGTGCCCAGCATGGGCGCGGTCCTGCACACGCTGAACATCCGGCTGCCCGGCGCCCAGGTGGCCCAGATCGCCGGCCATGCCGGGGACCGGGTCATCATCGTGGACGACAGCCTGGTGCCGCTGCTGGCCAAGATCAAGGACGAGCTGCCCACGGTGGAGGCGTTCGTCGTCAACGGCGCCGGTGACGCGTCCGCCCTCGAGGGACGGATACCGGTGCTGCGCTACCAGGAGCTGCTGGCCGCCGAGTCCGGTGAATACGACTGGCCCGAGCTGGCCGAGCGGGACGCGGCGCTGATGTGCTACACCAGCGGGACCACCGGGGACCCCAAGGGCGTGGTGTACTCGCACCGGTCCACCTACCTGCACGCGATGGCGGTGATGGCCGCCTCGGTCCTGGGCATCACCGAGGCCGACCGGGCGATGGCCATCGTGCCGATGTTCCACGCCAACGCGTGGGGCATGCCGTACTCCGCGTTCCTGTCCGGTGCCACGCTGCAGATGCCGGGCCCGTTCCTGCAGCCGGAGCACCTGACGAAGTTCATCGCCACCGAGCGGACCACGGTCACCTCCGGGGTGCCGACGATCTGGAGCGCGATCTTCAACTACGGCGAGGCCCACGAGATCGACCTGTCCTCGCTGCGGGTCGGCAACTCGGGCGGCTCGGCCGCGCCCCGCATCCTGCTCGAGCGGTTCGCCGAGCGGTACGGCCTGCGGATCATCCAGGGCTGGGGGATGACCGAGATGAGCCCGGTGGGCGGGCTGGCCCTGCCGCCCGCGGGGGTCGAGCCGGGCTCGAAGGAAGACGTGGACTGGCGGATGCGGGCGGGTCGGCTCCTGCACGGGGTCGAGATGCGCATCACCGGCAAGGACGGCGAGGACGTGCCCAGGGACGGCGAGAGCGAGGGCGAGATCGAGGTCCGCGGCCCCTGGGTGACCGGCGCCTACCACAACGACCCGGCGCCGGAGAAGTTCCGCGACGGCTGGCTGCGCACCGGCGACGTGGGCACGCTCGACGAACGGGGCTTCTTCACCATCACCGACCGGATCAAGGACGTGATCAAGTCCGGCGGGGAGTGGATCTCCTCGGTGGACCTGGAGAACGAGCTGATGGCGCACCCGGCCGTGCAGGAGGCCGCGGTGATCGGCGTCCCCGACAAGCGCTGGGGCGAGCGGCCGCTGGCCTGCGTGGTGCTGCGGGCCGGGGCCACGGCCGACGCCGCCGAGCTGGCGAAGTTCCTGGGCGAGAAGGTGGCGCGCTGGCAGGTCCCGGAGAACTGGGCATTCGTCTCCGAGATCCCGAAGACCGCCGTCGGCAAATTCGACAAGAAGGTACTCCGCGCCCGCGACGCCGACGGCGAGCTCGCGGTCGAGCGGCTGAACGGGTAGCGGGATAACCGGGTGAAGCCGTCCGCGCCGACCTGGACCCGGGCGGCGCCCGCTTCGGCGGGCTGCTTCTCCGGGGCCAGCGGGCGCGGGCGGCCGTCCAGCCCGAGGACCGTGCTGGCCTCGGTGTACCAGGATTCGACGACCGGGTGACCCCAGAAGTCCCGGCGGCGCGGGTCGCGGACCGACCAGCGCAGCGGCGGGTGGCCGGGGTCACCGGTGTAGTAGTCGCTGGTGTACAGCTCCACCCGGTGCCCGTCCGGGTCACGCAGGTACACGTAGAAGGCGTTGGACACGCCGTGCCGGCCCGGCCCGCGCTCGATCTGGTCCTCCATCCGCAGCGAGCCGAGGATGTCGCAGGTCCGCAGCACCTGGTGCGATTCGTGGACGAAGAACGCAACGTGGTGTACCCGCGGCCCGGCGCCGCCGGTGAACGCCACGTCGTGCACGGTCTGCTTGCGGAACATCCACGCGGCGTACAGGGTGTCCTCGTCCTCGATCGTCTCGGACAGGCCGAAGCCGAGCGAGGTGTAGTAGTCGTAGGCCGCGCGGACGTCGGAGACCACGATGTTGAAGTGGTCGAGCCGGGCCGGCTCGGCCCCGCGGCGCAGGTCGTAGCGCTGCTGGAGGCGCTCGGCCCAGACCGCGTCGGCGAAGAACTCGACGGTGAAGCCGAGCGGGTCCTCGGCCCTGACCGCCTCCCCCACGCCGGGCGTAGTCCCGGCCGGGAGGCGGACCGTCCGCGCGCCGAGGCCGGCGAAGAACGCCTCGGCCAGGTCCAGGTCGGCGGCCGAGCGGACCCGGTAGGCCAGCCGGGCCGCGGCCGGGGCCGGCCCCTCCCGCAGGATCAGGTTGTGGTGCATGAGCTCGTCGTAGCCGCGCAGGTAGAGCGCGCGGCCGGCGTCCAGGGTGACCACGAAGCCGAGCAGGTCCACGTAGAACGCGCGGGCCCGCGCCAGGTCGGTGACGACGAGTTCGGCGTAGGCGGCGCGCACGACGTCCGGGGGCGTCAGTGCCGGATTCGGGGTCTTCGGGTGCATGGTCAGGCTCCGAACCGGGGGACGCGGGTGTCTCCGAGCGGGATATGGACGATCCGGGACTCGGTGTAGAACTCCAGGCTGTGGTGGCCGCCCTCGCGGCCGAGGCCGCTCGCCTTCACGCCGCCGAACGGGGTGCGCAGGTCACGTACGTTGTGCGAGTTGACCCAGGTCATACCGGATTCGATCACGCCGGCGACCCGGTGCGCGCGGGCCAGGTCCGCCGTCCAGATGTAAGCGGCCAGGCCGTAGCGGGTGTCGTTGGCCAGCCGGACCGCGTCGGCCTCGGTGTCGAAGGGGGTGACGCACACGACCGGGCCGAAGATCTCCTCGCGGAAGATCCGCATCCACGGCTCGACGTCGGCGAACACGGTGGCGGCCAGGTAGTTCCCGGTGGCCAGGTGCCCCGGGCGGGCACCGCCCGCGACCAGGCGGGCGCCCTCGTCCAGGCCGGAGCGCACGTAGGACAGGACGCGATCGTAGTGCTCTGGGTGCACCAGGGCGCCGATCTCGGTAGCCGGGTGGGCGGGGTCCCCCACCCGGATCCGCGCGGCCCGCTCCGCGAGCCGGGTGACCAGGGCGTCGTAGATACCCCGTTCGGCCAGGATCCGGGCTCCGGCCGTGCACCGCTCGCCGTTGAGGGAGAACACGCCGAACAGGGCGCTGTCGACCGCCGCGTCGAGGTCAGCGTCGGCGAAGATCACGCACGGGGACTTGCCGCCCAGTTCCATCGACAGGCCCTTGAGCTGCGGCGCGGCCGCCGCCATGATGGTCTGCCCGGTCGTGGTCTCGCCGGTGAACGAGATCCGGGGCACGTCCGGGTGCGCGACCAGCGCGGCCCCCGCTATCTCGCCGATGCCGTTGACCAGGTTGAACACGCCGTCGGGGAGGCCGGCCTCGGTCATGATCTCGGGCAGCAGGCTCGCCGACAGCGGCGACCACTCGGCGGGCTTGAGCACCACCGGGCACCCGGCGGCCAGCGCGGGCGCCAGCTTCCAGGTCTCCAGCATGAACGGGGTGTTCCACGGCGTGATCAGGCCCGCGACCCCGGCCGGCTTACGGATGACGTAACCGAACTGCTGCCCCGGAGCGCGGAAGGCGTCCTCGTGCATGGTCACGGCCATGTCGGCGAAGAAGCGGAAGTTTTCCGCCGCCCGAGCGGCCTGGCCGCGGGCCTGGGTGACCGGCAGGCCGGTGTCGAACGTCTCGAACTCGGCGATGCGGGCGGCGCGGCCCTCGATGCCGTCCGCGATCCTGTTCAGGATCCGGGCCCGTTCCCGCCCGGGCAGGTCCGGCCAGGGCCCGTCGCGGAACGCGGTGGTAGCGGCGGCTACGGCGCGGTCGATGTCCCTGGCCGCTCCGGCCGCCACGGTGGCGTACGGCTGGTTGGTCACCGGGTCGGCTACCTCGAACGTGGCCCCGTCGGCACTGGGCACGAGCGTGCCGCCGATGAAGTGCTCGAGCTTGGCCGGGAGGGCCGGGGGCGGGGTCACTGGCCGGCCTCCTGCTCGCGGAGCCAGGACTGGTAGGCGGGGCGGGTGCGGTCGGTCAGCGGGTAGAGGCCATCGATGGACTCGCCCTGGGCGACCCGGCCGGCGATGAACTCCTCCTGGCGCTCCTGCTCCTGCGCGTCGGCGAGCACCTCGGCGGCGAGGGCGGGGGGGAGCACGACCACGCCGTCCGCGTCGCCGACCAGGATGTCGCCGGGCTGGATGGTCACCCCGGCGCAGGCCACCGCGACCCCGGATTCCCAGGGGACGTGGCGCCGGCCGAGCACGGCCGGGTGGACGGCCGCGTGGTAGGCGGGGATCTCCAGCCGGGCCAGCGCCGCGCTGTCCCTGATCGCCCCGTCGGTGACGATCCCGGCCGCGCCGCGGACCTGGGCGCGCAGCGCGAGGATGTCGCCGATGGTGCCCGCGGTGGTCTCGCCGCGGGCCTCGATAACCAGCACCTCACCGGGGCCGATCTCCTCGATCGCCTGCTTCTGCGCGTTCAGCCCAGCGGACCGGCCGGTCAGGTCCTCGCGCAGCGGCAGGTAGCGGACGGTCCTGGCGTAGCCGACCATCCGGGTGCCCGGCCGGGTGGAGCGCAGCCCGTCCAGGGTCAGGCCATTGAGACCGCGCTTGCGCAGCTGCGAGGCCAGCGTGGCGGTGGACACCGTGCGCAGCCCGTCGAGCAGGTCCCCCGGCTTGCCATCCTGGTCGTCCCCCCGGCCGTTGCCGGGACCGGCGGGGGTCGCGGCCCCGTAGGCGGCGGCGCGCTCGGCGTGGCCGGCCCGGGGCATGGCGCCGGGTGGGCCGAGGCGGTAGTCCGCCTCCGTGATGGGACTGCGGAGTACTCCCGAGGACTGCTCCCCGGCCGTGACCTCGACCTCCACCACGTCGCCGGGGGTCACCACGGTCGACCCGGTCGGCGTGCCGGTCAGGATTACGTCGCCGGGCTCCAGGGTGAGGAGCCGGGACAGGTCGGCGACGATCTCGCCGAAGCCGAAGAGCATGTCGGCGGCGGGCCAGGCGTCCTGGGCCAGACGGCCGTTGACCCAGGTGCGCAGCCGGACCGCGGCCAGGTCCACGGCGCGCGCGTCGATGAGCCGGGGGCCGAGCGGGGTGAAGCCGTCGATTCCCTTGGAGCGGACGTTGGCGCCGCGGTCGGCGTAGCGCAGGTCGTAGACGCCGAAGTCGTTCGCGGCGGTGATCCAGCCCACGTGGTCCCAGCCGTCCGCGCGGCTGACCCGGCAGGCGCGCCGCCCGATGACCAGGGCCACCTCGCCCTCGAAGGCGAGGAGTTCGCAGCCGGGCGGGCGGGCGACGGGGGCGCCGCTGTCCGCCAGCGTGGACGGAGGCTTGAGGAAATAGGAGGGCCAGGCCGGGGTGGTGCCGCGTTCGGCCGCACGGCTGCGGTAGTTGACGTGCACCGCGACGATCTTGCCGGGGACGCGCTCGAGGGCACTCATGGTGAGCAAAATCATATATGAATGGTGGCCGCCTAGCCAGGCTGGCCGGGAGCGGGTGCGGGCGGGGCGCTAGAGTCGCGCTATGCGATTCGCCACGATCAGGACCGATGACGGGACGACGGCCGCCCGCCTGGACGGTGACGTGCTCATACCGCTCGACTCGGCCGACGTCGGGGAGATGCTGTCCCGGGGCGGTGAGGGCCCGGGGCTGGCCCGGGAGGGGGCGCGGCCGGTGCCGGTGGCCGAGGCGGACTTCGCGCCGGTTGTCCCGCGGCCCGGCAAGATCATCTGCGTGGGCCTGAACTACCGGTCGCACATCCTGGAGACCGGACGGGAACTGCCCGAGTACCCGACGCTGTTCGCCAAGTTCGCCGAGACCCTGACCGGCCCACGCGACGACATCGTGATCCCGTCGGTGAGCGAGCGGGTCGACTGGGAGGTCGAGCTCGGCGTGGTGATCGGCCGGCCGGTGTACCGGGCCACGCCGGCCGAAGCCAAGGGCGCCATCGCCGGGTACACGGTGGTCAACGACGTGTCGATGCGGGACTGGCAGCGGCGCACGCTGCAATGGCTCCAGGGCAAGATGTTCGAGCGTTCGACGCCGGCCGGGCCGTACCTGGTCACGCCGGGCGACGTCGACGACGCGGCCGACCTGGAGGTGCGGTGCGAGGTCGACGGCGCCGTCATGCAGCAGTCGCGGACCTCGGACCTGCTCTTCAAGCCAGCCGAGATCGTCTCCTACGCCAGCCAGGCGATCACCCTGCGGCCCGGTGACCTGATCGCCACCGGCACCTGCGGCGGGGTGGGCGACGCCCGCAAGCCGCCGGTCTACCTCCAGCCGGGCAACGTGCTCAGGACCTGGGTCGAGGGGCTAGGCGAGTGCCTGAATCACTGCGTGGCCGACAAGGCGGGCTGAGCGGCTCATTCTCCCGAACGGCCGACCGCGAGCTCGGCTATCACGTCCAGGTGGCCCACGTGCCTGGCGTACTCCTGAAGCAGGTGGAACAGGACCCGCTCCAAGGTCGCCGGGTCGGCGCCGTCCCAGCGCTCCCCCAGCTCGCCTACCTCATCGAGCGCGTGAGCCGAGATGATGGCCCGGCTCCGCGCGGCCTGGACGTGCAGCCCGTTCAGCAGCGTGGCGGCCGTCTCCTCGGGGCCGATGGCCCAGCGGCCCTCCCGGCCGCCCTGGTGGTCCCCCCACGGGTCGCCGACGTCCCGGCCCTCGAAGCCCCACTCCAGCCAGCGCAGCTCGACGTAGCGCAGGTGCTTGACTAGTTCGAGCGGCGTCCAGCCCGACGGCAGCCTGCTGCGCCGCTG
>Ga0335085_10012367_pt1 | contig 12577 bp, 9 predicted proteins | sample Lox_Sample_45_FD_206712 | JGI IMG/M metagenome (GOLD analysis project Ga0335085, IMG submission 206712) | Soil microbial communities from Loxahatchee National Wildlife Refuge, Florida, United States - Lox_Sample_4.5 | ecosystem: Environmental > Terrestrial > Soil > Wetlands | place: USA: Florida...
CGCGATTGCCCCCATGGTCAAATGCGACAGCTGCGCCGAGGAAAGATCAGCCACTTGTGTTGCCGTCAGCTCCGACACTTCGGTGCTGCTCAATGCCCCCAGTTGGTTTGCGGTCAGAGCCGCCATCTGCGCATCGGTCAATGCCGCCAGCTGCGTGTCCGCTAGCGCAGAAATAGCAGCGGTAGACAGACCCTCCAGTTGTGTTGTCGTAAGCCCGCTTAAGTTCTCCGCCGATAAACCTGCGATTGCCGTCGAAGACAATGCGCTGAGCTGTGCCGATGTCAGCGCATCGATCTGTGTCGTGGCCAGGTTGGCAACATCCGTGCTCGTCAACCCAGAGATCTGTGTCGTCGTGAGCACAGCCAGTTGCGCGGTGCTCAAAGCCTCCAACTGCGTGTCAACCAGCGCGCCTAGCATGGTGTTTGACAGACCCTTGATCTGGGTCGTCGTCAACGCTTCAATCTCTGTCGTCGTCAGTCCTGCCGCCGCTGTCGAGGTCAGCGCGCTCAATTGGGTCGAAGTCAACGCCGCGAGTTGGGCACTGCTCAGGTTGGCAACCTCCGTGCTAGTCAGACCCGCTATCTGCGCGTTGGTCAGCGACCCCATCTGAGTCGTGGTCAGCGCTGCTTCCTCATCGCTGCTCAACGATCCGATGTTCGTGGTGCTCAGGCCCTTCAATTGAGTTGTCGTGAGCGCAACGATTTGCGCGTCGCTGAGCGCCTCCACTGCCGTCGTCGTCAAGCCGCTGATTTGCGTCGATGTCAAACCGCTGAGTTGCGTAGTGGTCAGCGCTTCGATGTCGATGTCATCGATCCCGGCCATGGCGGACTTTGTCAGCGCAGCCAGTTGCACCGATGAAAGATCAGCCAGTTGCGTCGCCGTCAGCAGCGATACTTCCGCGCTACTCAATGAACCCAGTTGCGTCGTTGTTAGTACCGCCATTTGCGAATCGGTCAGTGCCGCCAGTTGCGTGTCTAACAGGCCGTAGATAACCGAGCTGTTTAACCCCACAATTTGGGCGGTGGTCAAAGCTGCAACGTCGGTTGTTGTCAACCCCTGCGCCGCGGTAGAAGTGAGTGTGCTCAACTGAGTCGAGGTCAGCGATGCAAGTTGCGTCAAAGAAAACTCAGCTATCTCCGTGGCAGTAAGGCCCTTCACTTCGGTGGTCGTGAGAACCGATAGTTGCGAAGTCGTCAACGAGGCAACCTGATCCGGGGTGAGCCCCTGGATCGCAGTTGAAGTGAGCGCCGCGAATTGGGTGGTGCTCAGTGCGCCGAACTGGTCGTCGCTCAGCTCCCCCACTTCGGTTGAGGTCAGCCCGCGAATCGCTGTTGTAGTAAGGGACGCAATTTGCGCTGAACTCAGGGCTCCTAATTGATCGCCCGATAGGGCCCTTACATCCGCGCTGCTCATTCCCGCGAGCTGAGTCGTTGTTAACTCACTGATCTGAATGTCGGTGAAAGAGGTAAACTGCGCCGAGGAAAGAACTGAAATATCCGCGCTGCTGAGTGAGGCCAACTGCGTAATGGTAAGGGCATCCAGTTCATCCGCGGTAAGGCCCTCCACTGCCGATGTCATTAACGCTGCGATTTGACCTGTGGAGAGTGCTCCGATCTGGTCGGCGGAAAGCGCGCTCACATCATTCGCCGTCAGCGCGGCAATTTGCGTCGTCGACAGAGAGGAGATCTCTGTCAATGTCAGCTCTCCGATCTCCGTCGTCGTCAGTTCCTTAATTTGATTCGTTGTCAACCCGGCGATCTGAGTTGTCGTCAACGAGGCGATGTTGTCCTGCGACAGAGACCAAAGCGCGGACGCAGTCAGAGCAGCAATCTGCGTGGCAGCCAGTGACGCCACTTCCGTCAGGGTGAGGTCAGCGACCTGGGTGCTCGTCAAACTGCGGATCTGCGTGGTTGTCAGCGCGGAGAACTGGGTCGAGGTTAGTGCGCTGAGTTGATTGTCCGACAAAGATCCCACTACAGTGCTCGACAGGCTCTGCAATTGAGTTGTGGTTAGTGCTATCAGTTCTGTGCCCGTGAGCCCGCTCGCCGCGTTGGTCGTCAGATAAGCCAGTGATGTGAGCGCGGCCAGTTCGTCGCTGGTCAAGCCGGCGATATCGGTGCTCGTCAAGCCTCCGATTTGCGTCGCGGTGAGCGCAGCGAGCTGTGTTGCATCGAACCCTTCGAACTGGGTGCCGCTGAGCGCTGAGATATCCTTCGAGCTCAGACCGGCGATTTGGCTCGTGCTGAGCCCGGAGAGTTGCGTCGAACTGAATCCCGTAACCGCTGTTGTGGTCAAATAGCTAAGCTGCGTGCTGGAAAGCGCGTTGATCTGAGTAGCGCTCAGTTCTGCCACTTCGGTCGAGGTCAGCGCCTTCATCTGTGTGGTTGTCAGTGCCGCAATCTGTGCCGCGGTCAGCGCTTCAATCTCCGTGACCGTCAGTTGGCTGATCGTAGTAGTAGTTAACCCATCGATCTGTGCGCCCGAGAGAGATGCCAATTGCGTTGCTGACAAATCGCCCAGCTGAGTTGTGCTGAGAGCCCCGATCGCCGCGTTGGTCAATCCAGCCAGCTGCGTCGTGGTAAGCGCCTCCAGATCGGTGGCTGTCAGGCCGGCTGCGGCCGTAGCTTTCAAGGCGCTTAATTGGGTCGAAGTCAGGCTCTCGATTTCATCTAATGTTAGCCCGCTTACATCGGTACTCGTCCAGGAGGAGATTTCGGTCGTTGTATAAGTCGAGGAGCTCTCGGATGTATCCGAGATCAGGGACGAGAGCAAAGACGTAAAACTCGATGTAGCAGTCGACGACGTGCTGCTCGTCGTGCTCGAGTAACTACTCAAAGTCGAACTGTTGACCGTCAGCAACGAGATGGATGACATTGGCCTGTTTTCTTCCGACAGTTGTCCAACGAAGTGAGTGCAATTCAATGACCAGAATTGACCCCTCCGATGGACTCGACGATGCTGGTCTTCAGAAAAAAACGAAGCCTGCGCCCCCAGCATGAAGCTTGGTAACCTGTTGTTATTCATAGATTTATCAGGAGAGCTGTTTCGTCAGTTGCCTATCAACGAACACGTGCGCAGATGGTATCCGCTTTCAAACGCGGCAGAAACCGCCCCACTCAATCGGCAACTTTTGCCTGGTTCCGTGATCAGGAGAAGAGTCTTCGCGAGTCTCCGGCAGAAGTGCGGGTGTACTCACCCTCTAAATGATCGAAAGGAAACATACTCACGCCAACTGGGAAATCGCCAGTATCAACGCTGGCTCAACAGAGCCAGATGCGCGCAAGCAACGATTGAGTGGCAGAAAGGATAAAGATGTCGGCAACCATCTGCGTGAATTTACGCGTGGAATCTAGCTCTTCTCTTCCGGAAGGACTCACTCCTTGCCCCGCATATGCCTCCGCCAAAGCATCGCTTTGACTGTTGCAAATGCCCGGACTCTATTTGCCGTTGTGGTTGGCGCTCCAGTCAGCAATCTCAGCAATCGCCTCGATGGCCGTATGAATCTGCTCTTCGGTATTAAAGCTACCGATTGAGAAGCGCACGCCGCCGTGAATGTTTACCGTACCCAGCTGTTTGTGAACAAGCGGTGCGCAGTGCAGCCCGGTACGGGTGGCAATATTGTGTTTCAGGTCAAGCCGCTCTCCGGCCTTGCCCGATTCCATGCCTTCGATATTCATGGTAAAAATTGGCAGATGGTTCTCTCTGCGGTCACAACAATAAAGATGAACTCCATTAATCTCGCGAATCCCGTCGATCAACCTGTTCGCCAAGCAAATCTCGCGCGCGTAAATATTCTCGATACCGTGCTGTTCGATCCACTCTTGACCCGCCCAAAGAGAGGCGATGCCGAGCACATTAGGCGTGCCATACTCCATTCTCCAGGGATACTCCTCCAAATGGTAGGGGTAGGCCGATTGCACGCCGGTTCCCCCAGCCCGTGTCTGCCGGATCTCCAAATGCTTGCGCACGCATAGCCCGCCAATCCCGGTGCAGCCCATCAGCGATTTGTGCCCGGTAAACGCCAGCACATCGACGTTCATCTTCTTCATGTCGATAGGCACGACGCCCGCCGTTGCGGTCACGTCGATGGCAAAGATGACCCCGCGCTCCTTACAGATGCGCCCGATCTCGGCGACCGGCTGAATGGCCCCGATCACATTGGAGCCGTGATTGACGATGACCAGCCTGGTGTTGGGACGGATGGCGGCAGCGATATCATCTGGATTGACGAAGCCCTCGCCGTCAAAGGGGACAAAGGTCGCCTCGACTCCTCCATCCCGCACAAGGTGATTGATTGGGCGTATCACGGAGTTATGTTCGACGTTGGTCGAGATTACATGATCTCCCCGCGACAACAGCCCGTTGATGATCAGATTCAGCGCATCGGTTGCGTTATAGCCGAAGCACAACCGCTCAGGAGTCTCTACGTCGCCGCCGAAGAAGCGGGTGAGGCGTTTGCGGAGCTGATCGATCAGCAATCCGGCCTCAATGGCTTGGTCGAAGCCGCTGCGGCCCGGATTGACGCCCGTCGAACGGTAGAACTCCATCATGAAACTGTATACGCTCTCAGGCTTCGGCCAGCTGGTTGCCGCGTTGTCGAGATAGATGATGTCGGTCGTCTCTGCCATCGTTTACCCGTCTGAAATTCCTTCGAATGTGTTTCTGCTCATTGAGCCGTCTCGCGCACTGAAACCGTGATTTTGTAAAAGACAGTGAGAATGAAAGCGCCAATTGCCCACACCCCAGCCGTAATGGCCAGTTCCGGTGCCGTGGGAGTATATACGGTCACATCGTCGAGCGGCGAGGGCACAAAGCCGGCCACGATCAATCCCACTCCCTTGTCGAGCCATAGGGAAACGAAGACCAGAACAGCGGCCGCTGCGAGGATGCGCGTATCCCCGCGGAGCTTGGGAACCAGTAATACGATCAACGAGGCCACGGCCAGAATTGCGGAAAGCCACATGAAGGGAACCAATGGGTGCTTGCCCTCCAGCCCAGCGTAGAGATAAGTAATCCCCGTACCGTGCTCGGGAATGTGGCTATAGAGCGCCGTGAAAAGCTCCAGCAATAGGAAAAAAACGTTGACGCTCATCGCATAGGCCACGATCACACCCAGCTTGCGTATGGCCTCGTTACCTGCGTCGAAGGTGGTCAGTCGGCGCAGGATCAGGCAGAGCAAAAGCAGTAGCGATGGGCCGGAAGCGAAGGCTGAAGCCAGAAAGCGCGGGGCCAGGATGGCCGTCATCCATAACGGACGGCCCGGAAGTCCGCAATAGAGGAATGCCGTGACCGTATGAATGCTGATCGCCCAGGGAACGGACAGCAGTATCACCGGTTTGATCCAACCCGGCGCGTGCAGGCCTTTGTACTCGCGGTCCAGCATCACCGCTGAAATTACCGCATTCAGCAGCAGGTAGCCGCCCAGCGAGACCATATCCCAGAACATCATCGAGTGCAGCGTGGGATACAAGAGCACATTAAGAACACGCGTCGGCTGCCCCATATCCACAAAGATAAAAAGCATGCACATAATGACAGCGGCGATGGCCAGAAACTCGCCCAGGATCGTAACCTTGGAAAACTCCTTGACGTTGTGAAAGTAGTACGGCAGCACTACCATCACAGCCGATGCACCTATACCTACGAAGAAGGTGAACTGGCCAATATAAATTCCCCAACTGATATCGCGGCTCATGCCAGTGATGCCCAGTCCGTAGATGAGCTGCAGGATATAGCACACAAATGCGATGGCGATCACTAGCACAAGGAAGGCCAGCCAGATCCAATACCTGCGGCCGCCGCTGATCGCCTTGTCGAGCATGTACATGGGATACCTCTATACCAGGTAAAACACCGAAGGATCGGTGCCAAGCTCCGGTTTGCGTTGCATTCCGAGACGCGACCGCAAAACCTGCCTAATCTCGGAGTTTGCGTCGTTCAAATCGCCGAAGATCAGGGCCTTCTCGGTACATGCTTCCACGCATGCGGGAAGCAGGCCGTCGTCAAGCCGTTCGGCGCAGAAGTTGCATTTTTCCACCACGCCCTTTGTGCGCGTGGGATACTGCGGATTCATCGTCTTAATGTAAGGCCGGGGATCAATCCAGTTAAAGCTGCGCGATCCGTAGGGACAGCCGGCCATGCAGTATCGGCAACCGATGCAACGGTGATAATCCATCATCACAATGCCATCGTCGCGCTTCCACGTCGCCTGCGTGGGGCAGACACGCGTGCAGGGTGGATCGGCACAGTGATTGCAAAGTGTCATCAACTGGCTGGCCGCAAGGTCCTGCCGTCCAAAATCGGCAAATAGTTCGGGGAAAAGCTTTCCGTAAGGTTCCTTCCAAATCCACTTGATCTCATGGTTGGGATCAGCGATCTGCGGAATATTGTGCGCCGTGTTGCAGGCACGAATGCAATCGTTGCAGCCTTTCTGGCACTTGGTCACATCAATTGCCATACCCCAGCGTTTCCGCGACGAACCATTGCCGCCCAGAGAGTTCGCAGCGGAGCCAGCGGCCTTCACCAGCCTGCCGGCGCCAGTCGCCAGCGCCGACGCTCCGATCAGCCGAAGGAAGTTTTTGCGCGTCATCTTCATGGCATCCTCCCAGGTACAGCAGCAGTGGCTGTTGTAACCGCTCTGCTGGAAACATCCTGATGACAATCCCAACAGGAGGGGGTTGGAATGGCTACATAATTGTGGCAGTTGTCGCAGAACTTTTGTTTGCTGCCATGGCACTGGCCCAGGCAGGTGTTGGTCAGATTCACCTTGTAGCGTGTGCCGTCATAGGCGGTATAGAACAACCTATGCTCGCGAACGTCGCCTCGCCGCCAATCGATCAGCAATTGCATGTGGGCCGAGCGCATATAGCTTATTGGAGCGACGCATGTCTTCTGGCCGTCAGGTAGATGCAACTCCGGCTCGGCGGTTGAAGTGCTGGCGGCAATGCCATGCCAGATCGGACAGGTAAAGATGGCCAGAAACACGAAGAGGCCACAAAAGATCAGAAAGCGGTCACGCATGGGTCACCTCGGGCAGCGGCTCACCGCGCAAATTCTTCGTACGTACCTTCTCGCCTTTCATTACCAGCGCGTTACCCAGTAGCTCGTGCACGCCGGCCACCTGCACTCCGGGAACCCAGTAATCCATCAATGCGGGAAAGCTGGCCTTATCGATGGCGCAGATGCAGGCCAGCATGTTCACACCGTACTTTTCCTTTACGTACTTGACCGCGTTGGCGCGCGGGAAGCCTCCACGCAGCCGCATCTCCAGGTTTTCGTCCGGGCCCAGGCCGGCTCCGCTGCCGCAGCAGAAGGTCTGTTCGCGGATCGTGTTCTCCGGCATTTCATAAAAGCTGCTGCAGGCCTGCCGCAAAATCGAGCGCGGCTCCTCCAACAGCCCCATGGCCCGCGACGGATTGCACGAATCGTGATAGGTAACAACAATATTATTGTTCCGCTCCGGCGCTAGCTTCAGCTTGTTGTGATGCAGAAGGTCGGCTGTAAACTCGCAGATATGCACCATGCGCGTGGAGCGGGCATTCTCAAAGCGCGTTCCCGTGATAGGCGAGACAGGAGTCTCCAGAAAATCGGCTGGCCCGTTCATCGTGTCCATGTATTGGTGCAGCACGCGCCACATGTGGCCGCACTCTCCGCCCAAAATCCATTTCACTCCCAGACGCCGGGCCTCATCGTAGATCTTGGCGTTAAGCCGCTTCATCATCTCGTGCGATGTGAACAGGCCAAAATTTCCGCCCTCTGAGGCGTAAGCACTGTAGGTAAAATCCAGGCCGATCTCGTGAAATAGGCTCATGTAACCGAGCAACGTGTAGTAATGCGGCGTGGCAAAGTAGTCCGCCGAGGGCATGACGAAAAGAATCTCGGCGCCCTTGCGGTTGATGGGCAGATCGACGCGGATCCCGGTCATGTCTTCCAATTCGTCGGCGGCAAATTCCAGGCTGTCCTTGAAGGCGTGCGGCTGAATGCCAAGATGGTTGCCGGTGCGGAAGCAGTTGGCTGCCGGCTCCAGAATCCAGTGAATGTTGCAGCCGATCAGGTTCAGTAGCTCGCGCCCGATCATGGTGATCTCGGCGGTATCGATGCCATAAGGACAATAGACCGAGCAGCGCCGGCACTCCGTGCACTGGTAGAAGTAGTAGAACCACTCCTTGATGATCTCTTCCGTTAGTTCACGGCCGGCGCCGAAAAGCCGTCCGCGTGCCGTGAAGTAGCGCACATAAACGGAGCGCAGCAGCTCGGCGCGCATGACCGGCATATTTTTCGGATCACCGGAACCGAGATAGAAATGGCATTTGTCGGCGCAGGCGCCGCAGCGAACGCAGATATCCATGAACAGGCGGAATGACCGGAACTTTTTCAGCCTGTCTTTCAGTCCGTCGAGAATGATCTCTTTCCAGTTGGATGGCAGTTTCCAGTCGCTGTCGGTGGGTTGCCATGAACGGGGATTCGCCATTCCCAGGTAGGTGACGTTCTTTGGCAACGCGCTGTAACAGAACACGCCTTTCCGGAACTCGACCTTCGGATCGCGCCAGTTGCCGGTCGGCGGTTTGCTTTCAATTTGTATGAGTGGTTCCGTCACTTTGTGCCTCGTTCAGCGGGATTCCTGCCGCCTTGATCTTGTCGCGGAACTCCTCTTCCCATTCCGCGTAAGTGTGTGTCTTCACGGGATAGTTCCAGGGATTGATGTGGCGCTTGATCCGGCTGTTGTTAGCCAAATTGCGCGTAGGACTCAGGAAAGCGCCACCCATGTGCATGAGTTTGCCGAAGGGGAGATAAACCGCCAGGATACAGACCAGCACCAAATGGATCAAAAAAACGACGCTTAGCCCAGCGGGAACGATCGGATGAAAAGTGGCAAGTCCCAAAGCCAGACGCTTAACGGCCACCAGATCCACCCTGGCGTAATAGCGCATAAGTATTCCAGAGCCTGCTATGCAGAGCAGAAGCAAGAGAGCAAAGTAATCGGCTAGCTGAGAGACATAGCGAACCAGAGGGTCGCTCCATCTCCGCAGGAGCAGATACAACCCGGCGCAAACGACGAATACATCGGTGATATAGAGTTCGGGCGTGCCAACCTGGAAAAATCCGTCCAAACTTGCGATCACGCTGACAAACGCCGGCACGGGCTGGATAAAGAATCGAAGGTGGCGAACCAGAATCCACAGTAGTGACCAGTGAAAAGCCAGGGCGCCGAGCCAGAGCAATTTGCTTTCGCCAAACAGATATCTCTTGTCGTGTAGCTCGGCGCGGGAATTGCGAAAAAGCGAACGGAAGAGCAGAATCTCCAGGCCCATCCGTACCAGCGCCCCCCGAGCGGTGCTGGGATTATCCACTGAAGCAGCTCGTATCCACGGCAGAGATTTCTGCTGCCCGCACGTTGTCGGAATGCGAAACGGCACCGGAGACCACGCCCACTTCACCACGCGGTAGCAGAAACCGGCAAGCATAATTGCCAAAGCGGCATACGGCACAGCTACCCACAGAAGCATCTGCCCCGCGCTTGCTGCTTGTTCCGCAGGGACCGCTCCAACCAACGTCATTGATTCGGCTACTGCAAATACAACACTCATGCCCTGAGTCCTGACTTATTTGATTCTGGTTCACCTGGTGTGAGCCCGCGCTTAGCCGCTGCCATATACATTCCGCGCCGGATTTCGCTGATGCGAAGATCGGCGATGTGTTCGCGACAGCGCGCATATTCCTCGAATGCCCACAATCCCAGCTCATCGATTCTGTCATCGAGCGCTTCATGATTCACGGTCGCGTGAAGTTCGCGGAGAATTGGCCGCAACTGAAAGACGAACTGCACTGCCTTGCTCGGCGTCAGATCTTGCACTGCGCGGATGCGGATGATATTTTGTAACGCGGCCTGCACGGGTTCTGGCACCATTTCACCCAGTACCTGCTCCAGCAAGACACCAAGATTCTCGCGCAGAGTGTGCCCGACCGGGTTACGAAACGGATCTTTTTCCGCACCTAGAAACCGGATCGTTTCTTCGGAGTGGCACTCCAGTGTTCGCTCCAACCAGCGATTTAATATCATTTCCATTTCTTGTGCTCCCGCAGGCATACCTTCAATGCATCTGAATTCTTATGCGCTGCCTTTCATTAAAGAGAGCTGCACAGCCGGGTAACTCTTCCTTGGCAAGTTGAGAGATGCAAATAGGATATTCCATACACAGTCCCTATATATTGAAACCATTAGCGCGACTCTAATTTGTCGTCGTTAGACGCAGCCGGCTGGCTTCGACAGTCCAGCTACCTTGCAGGCGCCCTTGGCGGGTCCCGAAGGAAATAGCTGATACATCCTGTCGGTGTCAAAGCCCGTCTCACGGGTTGCTTTTCGCACCATCGGAGCGATCCCGTACGCCTCATAGTACTTGCGAATAAAGCGCACCAGCTTCCAATGATCATCCGTCATATCGAATACATTTTCGGTTGTCGCAAAGTCTCTGGCCACATCGTCGTTCCAGAGTTCAGGATCCATCAGGAATCCGTCTTCATCGACTTCATAATTTCTACCGTTAACGCTGAATACAGCCATCGGTGTCTATTCTCCTAATTTCAATTTGGCTTCATATCCCTGTGCAAAGAACCTTAGAGCGTATACCTGATGCCATAAGCCAGTTCGCCGTTGCCACAGTTGTTCGACACTGCATTAAACGCTTCGTACAAGCACGGCATCTTGGTTTCATCATGAAACTGTCCTGTGATCTAAGGCCGCTAGTCGTCAAATCACTAAATTTCAGGTCGCAGTTGCCCTCCTAATCTCTCAGCCGCATGGCGATATCGCCTAGGTTCACGTCGTCCGCTGTGCTGATATCACCGACAAACCTCACCGCCTTGTCCTTTTGAATCTTCAGCGAATATGCCTGCCCGTCAGGAAGATCGTTGAACCAGAAGTCCCCAAAGTTATCGGTTGTGACAGTGTGAACCGCGCCGCCATCCTTGTCAGTGAGCGTACACGTCGCCCCGATCACAACTTCCTTTTCTACTGGATCATAGACCGTGCCGGCAACAAACTTCCGGGGAAGATTGAGGTAAAACACCCGCCCCTTGCCGCATCCGTTGTCGAGGAACTCTGCTTTGCCTATCAACTCCCTCAACTCCGACTCTTCGCCATACCGCAGAGCCTCAGTGGGACAACTGTCGACACACCGAGGAACATCCCATCCGTCGTCGATCAGATGCGAGCAGCCCGTGCACTTCTGCGCGATGTTCAGATCTGCGTTAAAGTAAATGCTCTGGCTGGGGCACGAATCGAGACAGCGCTTGCAGCCATTGCATTTGGCTGGGTCGATGATGATCATGCCATCCTCTCGTCGATAGATGGCCTTCGGCTCGCAAACCTCCATGCACTTCGCATCATCGCAATGCGTGCATAGCAACGGAGTATAACTTACTTTCACCTTAGGTACAGTTCCCCGTTCCTTTTCGTCCATCTTCAGCCAGAATTGGCCGGTGTCCGGCTGTGGCTTGGCGTAAGGAGTCCAGTCGTTGCCCACATGCTCGTCTTTACACGCAATCTGGCAACAGTAGCAACCATTGCAAATGGAAAGATCAATTAGAAAGGCTTTCATTTCTCCGACCCCTCCTTAACGACCCAGGCATCAAAGAGCAGCCCAGAGTTCTTCTCGTACTGTCTTTCGAATGCCGCAGGGTTAGCTTTGCGCCACTCCTCCCACTCTTCCGCGTCTATCTTGCTCACCTCCACGAGGTAGCCGCTGGTAGCCTGACCCACGCAGTTCTTGGAGACTGTCCCGGAGGGCGCTATGGTGTTGATGGAGCCGCCGCGATCCACCTTTCCCAGAATGATGGGATCGATTCGCGCTCCGTGGTCGATATACGCGACGCCGGATCGCAGCCGTTCGGTCACATAGGCGCCGCCGAGCACGATGCCCCGTTCGTTGAAGATCTTGATGATCTCGCCGTGCTGGATGCCGCGCTCGGCCGCATCGGAGGTGTTAATCCAGATCGGCTCATACATGTACCCGTCAGGGCCGGCTACCTTGCAGGTCGGTGCTTCTCTGGTCCATGTGATGTCGTCGCACTGCGAGTGCACCCTCCACCGCCCGTGATTGGAGCACAGCAGCAGCGAATACTTCTTGGCGCGCGTGCTTGAGATACGTTCATCGTGCATCTCGCTCTTTTCGATCCATTGCGGGCTTGGCGGTCGTTCCTTGTCGTCGGGCAAATGTTTGGCCAGCCGCTCGGAGTAAAATTCCAGTTTCTTCGAGGGCGTCCCCAGCGGATTATTTTCCGGATCATCGTAAAACTTGCGCATGCCCGGCGTGTCCTTCTCCCAATCCTCAGCCACTGGGTAAACGTAGTATTTCTTCTCCTGGAATTCCTCCCATGTCATCAATTTTTCCAGGCCCATGTACCCAAAAATCTTTTTCTGAATGTCCTCAGTAGTTAGACCTTCGGAGATTTTTTCTTCGAGCCCCAGTTTTTTCGCGATCTCATAGACAATCTCGAAGTCGCTCTTGGATTCTCCTACCGGTTCCACCGCTTTTTCGCAAAGCATCACGTCGGCAAATTGTGTTCCCTGGCGGACATT
>Ga0335085_10012368_pt1 | contig 12577 bp, 9 predicted proteins | sample Lox_Sample_45_FD_206712 | JGI IMG/M metagenome (GOLD analysis project Ga0335085, IMG submission 206712) | Soil microbial communities from Loxahatchee National Wildlife Refuge, Florida, United States - Lox_Sample_4.5 | ecosystem: Environmental > Terrestrial > Soil > Wetlands | place: USA: Florida...
CCACCGCCCGACCCGAGCACGGCCACCACCGACTGGCGGTCTCCCAGACACCAGGCGCCTCAGCTGTCACACGCTTCCCACGCCAAGTCGGGTAGCCCCCGATCCCGACCGGCGAGCCGGCCCTCGTTGTCCCATTCGGCACACCAGCCACCCGAGCCCCCAGAACCCCGGCCGCCTCGTCCTCGGAACCCGCTCAAACGACATGAATGCCACTTTCATGTCGCTATTGCGACATGGATGCCACATTCACGTCGTTCCCCGGCACCCCCGGCTGAGTAGCGGGAGGGAAATGCGGGGCGGGTGCGCCAGCCGAGGCCGGCGGTCCTTCGTGGCGGCCGAGGATCGTCAATCCGCCACGGCCCGCAGGCGCAGGCACATCAATCCGCCACGGCCCGCAGGCGCAGGCACATCGACGTGCCGCCCTGGGGCCGCGAGCTGGCGGTGACCTCGCCGTGCTGGGCCTCGGCCAGGCGGCGGACGATGAACAGCCCGATGCCGACGCCGCCGAACCGGCGGCGGTCGCCGGCCTCGCCCTGGAAAAACCGGTCGAAGATGCGCTCGTGATCACCCTCGGCGATGCCGATGCCCTCGTCCTCCACGGTGACCTCGATCCAGTCCCCGGCCCGCCGGGCCCGGACGCTGACCGTGCCGCCGTCGGGCGAGTACTTGAAGGCGTTCTCGAGCAGCTGACCGACGATGATGTCGGTGGCCATGGCGTCGCCGGTGGCGGGCGGGAGATCGGCGGGGATGTCGGCCAGCACGACGTGCTTGTCCGACAGCGGCCGGAACGCCGCGGCCGCCCCGTGCAGCACGGCGCCGAGGTTGAACGGGCCGTTGCTCACCGGCAACTGGTCGGCGCCGACCCGCGAGCCGAGCAGCAGCTGCTCTACCAGCCGGCCGAGCGACCCGGCCCGCTCCGCGATGGTCCGCACCGCGGAGCGCCTTTCTGCGTCTCCGAGCTGGTCCCACCGGGTGGCCAGGGTGCTGGCGAACCCCTGCACCACCGTGATCGGCGTGCGCAGCTCGTGGCTCGTCGTGGCGAGAAAAAGATCCTTGGCTTCCTCGAGCTCCTTGGCCGCGGTGACGTCACGGAAGTCGATGACCAGCTCTTCGCTGCCGGCCAGCGACGTGCACAGGACGTCGAGCCAGCGCCCGTTCGGCAGCTTGTGGGTGAGGGTCGAGCCGGACTCGGGCAGCGGGAACGGCGGCCGCCGCCCGATCGCGTCCTGCGGGGCTGTCCCGGTGATCCGGTGCGCGGCCGGATTCCACTGCCGCACCAGGCCGTCCTCGTCGAGCACCGCGATGCCGTCCGCGCTGCCGTCGATGACCGCCCGCTCATGCGCCCGCTGCCTGACGACCTCCTCGAACGCCATCGCGTTGGTCAGGGCCACGCCGGCGTGCCCGGCCAGCAGTTCGAGCAACTCCAGCTCGACGTGGCTCAGCTTGCGCCGGCTGTACAGCGCGTAGAGGGCGCCGTACGGCTTGCCCGCCACGTGCGACAGGCTGAGCGCGATCGTGTGCAAACCGGGCAGCGCCGACCAGATCAGGTCGTCGAAGCCGCCCGACTCCCCGGTCGCCATCATGACCGTCTTGCCGGAGTTCATCAGCTCGCCGACCAGGCTGCTGGACAGGGCGGCGGTCTTCCCGCGCAGCCGGGCCGGCAGCCCGGCCATGCTGACCAGCCGCAGCGTGTCGTCCTCGATGAGGACGAAGCCACCCGCGTCGGCACTGGTCAGCTCGCGCAGGCTGGCCGCGATGCGGTCGAGCACCGACTCCAGGTCGCGCTGCGCGTTCATGTCCGCGACCACGTCCCCGAGCCGGCGCACCACCCGGGCCCGCTCGGCCATGTAGTGCCGGGCCAGGTCATCCTCGCCGGTCTGGTGGCAGACGTTGACCCAGCCGGTCACCTCGCCCGCGGCGTCGGTCAGCGCGCTGGTGTCGATCCGCAGGTCGATGACCGTGCTGTCCTTGCGGATCCGGCGGGTGGCGAAGGAGATCTGGCCGCCGCCCCTGACCCGCTCGAGGACCGCGTTGTGCTCGGCCTTGAGCTCCTCCGGGATGATCTGCGGCTCGAGGCCCACGACCTCGGTCGCGGCCCAGCCGAACATCCGCTCCGCCGCAGGATTCCAGAGCATGACGGTGCGATCGGTGCTGAACGCGACGATGGCGTCGGCCGCGCATTCGATCACCGCGCGGGCCGTGGCATCGGCGCGGTCCGTAATCGTCCCCGCTGGCTCTGCGGTCACTTGAACATCGTGCCATGCAGGCACCCCTGAGTACTCACCAAATGGCCGCGGCCTGATCTATAGTGCTTTTCAAAATACGAGTAAGGCCGTTCATCCGGGGCAATCATCACCGTATGACTGTTGAGGAAACGGTCTTCCGCTAGGACGCGGATTATGGACCAGGCAGAGTCGGGCCCGTCACCGGGCCAACCAGGAGCGGGCCAGCCCGAGCCCGTGCAGCCCGGGCCCGTGCAGCCCGGGCCTTCCCGCACGCCGCCTCCGGAGATCGGGGCGGGCCGGAGCGCTGACATCCCCGAGCCGGTTGCGTCCGGCGAGCCGTCTTCTTCCGCGCTCAGGCTCGAGCATCCCGTCATCGCCGGATACGACGGCTCGGCGTCAAGCCGTAACGCGCTGGCGTACGCGGCCGGGGTATCCCAGCGGCTGGGCCGACCGCTCCTCGTCGTCTACGTATGCTCGTCCGGGGTCTACTGCGAGCCCCTGACCGGGCAGGTGGTGGGGGTTCCCAGGGACGTGGAGGCGCTCGAGCGGTGGCTGCTGGCCGAACTCGACCAGGTGACCGACGCTGACGTAGAGGTGCACGTCCGCACTAGGCGGGGCAGCCCGGCCAGGGAACTCGCCGCCGCGGCCGAGGAGTTCAGCGCTGACGCGCTCGTCATAGGAGCGCCGAAGCATATCTGGCATCGGGTCGCGGGCTCGGTCTCCGGCTGGCTGGCCCGCCACGCCCGGTGCCCCGTGATCGTCGTTCCGTAAGAGACAGCAAGAGATAAGTGGGCGAGGAGGGATTTGAACCCTCACGTCCTTTCGGACACACGGACCTGAACCGTGCGCGTCTGCCGTTCCGCCACCCGCCCGGGCAACGACGAGTAGGTTAGCACGACCGCGAGCGCTCCCGCGCCCCGGATACGATCGTGGGCAAGAGACGCGAAGGGAGGTGGCACGTTGGGAGTTCTGCAGCGCTTCGAGCGTCGTCTTGAAGGCATGGTCGAAGGTGCCTTCGCTCGCGCCTTCAGGTCCGAGTTGCAGCCGGTCGAGGTGGCGAGCGCGGTCCAGCGCGAGATGGACGACCGGGCCGCCATCGTGGCCAAGGGACGCACGCTGGTGCCGAACGACTTCGTCGTCGAACTGGCCGAGAGCGACCACGAGCGCCTCGACGTCTACGCCGAGAGCCTCGGCGTGGAACTCGCGAACCTGGCCCGGGATTACGCCAAGGAGCAGGGCTACTCGTTCGTCGGCCCGGTGCGGATGCGGTTCGAGGGAGTGCCCGACATGACCACGGGCACGTTCCGGATCCGGTCCGGTGTCATCCGCGGCTCGACCATCGAGGGCGGCGAGATCAGGATGCCGGCCAGCGATCTGCCGCGCGCGCAGGGCCGCGGCTTCCCCGGCCACCCGAGGCTGCTGGTCTCCGGACCCGGGGCGCCGGGCGGGCAGGGCAGCGACCAGCACACCTACGAGCTTCAGACGCCGGTGACGCTGCTCGGCCGCGGTACGGATTGTGACCTTCGGCTGGTCGATCCGGGCGTGTCCCGCCACCATGCGGAGCTGAGGGTGGAGAATGGCCAGGTCGTCCTGGTCGATCTCAGCTCCACCAACGGCACCTTCGTCAACGGCCAGCCGGTCAGGCGGGTAGCGCTCACCGACGGTACTCACGTATCGCTCGGCCGGACTACGCTGATCTTCCGCCAGGACGGACCCGACCGTGAAGACGGCCAGGGCACCGCCTACTCGCGCACCAGCTACTAGGGTCCAGGGGCGTGGCCGTACATGAACGAGCTGTCTCTCACCATCATCAGGGTGGCGTTCCTGGCCGTGCTGTGGCTATTCGTCATAGCGGCCATCGGGGTCGTCCGCACTGACCTGCTCGGCGGCCCGTCCGCGACGACCCGGCGCGGCAAAGCCCGACAGGCTCAGGCGCCCCGCCCGGGCCGCCCGTCCCGGGCGCCTCGGCCCGGCCGCGGCTCGCCGCGCATCCTGGTCGTGACGGCGGGAGCGCTGAAGGGAACGAGCATCGACCTCGCTCAGCAGCAGATAACGCTCGGGCGCGCCAATGATGCCACGCTAGTCCTCAACGACGACTACGCTTCAAGCCGACATGCCCGTATTTTTCCACAGGACGGACAGTGGATAGTCGAGGACCTCGGCTCGACCAATGGCACCTACCTGGACCGGCAGAAGGTGACACGGCCGCTGCCCGTGCCGCTGGGCGTGCCGATCCGAATCGGTAAAACCGTTCTGGAACTGCGCAGATGACACTAGTACTCCGCTACGCGGTACGTTCCGACGTCGGGCTCCTCCGTGAGGGCAACGAGGACTCGGCGTACGCGGGACCGCGCCTGCTCGCGGTGGCGGACGGGATGGGCGGGCACGCCGCGGGCGAGGTGGCCAGTTCGCTGACCATCTCCGCGATGGCCAAGCTCGACTCCGAGCCGCCCGGCGGCGACATGCTGGCGGAGCTGTCCTCCGCGGTCGCGGCGGCCAACACCAGGCTGCAGGAGATGATCATCTCCAACCCGGCCGTCGAGGGCATGGGCACCACGCTGACCGCGCTGTTCTGGTCCGACGGGCACGCGGCCGTGTGCCATATCGGCGACTCCCGCGGTTACCTGCTGCGGGAAGGCGAGCTCTACCAGATCACCCACGATCACACGCTGGTGCAGTCGCTGGTCGACGAGGGCAGGATCAGCGTCGACGACGTCTCGAGCCACCCGCAGCGTTCCCTGCTGCTCCGGGCGCTCGACGGCCGGTCGATCGCGGAACCCGACCTGTCCGTGCACGACAGCCAGGCGGGCGACCGCTACCTGCTGTGCTCGGACGGCCTCTCCGGCGTGGTCAGCGACGAGCTGCTGCGCGAGACGATGGCCACCATCGACGAACCCGAGGCGGTCACCCGCCAGCTGATCGACCTCGCGCTGCGCGGCGGCGGCCCGGACAACATCACCTGCATCGTGGCGGACGTGGTGGACGCTTCCTCGTCCCGGCTGCCGCCGACCGGGACCCCGATCATGGCCGGCGCCGCGGCGAACGCCGACGAATCGCAGCTGGGTACCGAGGGCACCGTCCCCGGTACCTCGGGCTCCTCCGGCGGCGCGTTCGACGACCTCGACGAGCACCTGGACGGGCATTTCACCGGCGTCTACGACCAGCACGGGCGGCCGCATATGACCGCCCCGCAGCCGATGCTGACGGTCGATGACCTGGACCCGCTCGACCCGGCCCTGGCGCTCGCGGTAGCGAGCGAGAACGGCACCGACCTGACCGCGGTGCGCGCCCGCGGCGGCCACCGCGGGCAGCCGAAACGCGGTCGGCGTACTAGCCGGCGGCGCTGGCCGATCGTGACTGCCTCGCTGATGGTGCTGCTGGCCATCGTCGGTGGCGTCTGCTACGCCGCCTGGCGGTGGAGCCAGAATCAGTACTACGTCGGGGCCGACGGCAGCGGCCACGTGGTCATCTACCGCGGCGTCAACGAGCGGATCGTCGGCTTCAGCCTGTCCCATCCCTACCAGACGCCGACGCCGCAGATCCAGATCGAGCAGGTGCCGTCGCCCTACCAGCAGACGCTCAAGTCCACCGACCCGGCCGACAACCTGCCTTCCGCCCAGGCGATCGTCCAGAACGCCCGTCACGCTGCCGACACCTGCCACCAGGATTACGTCGCGCTACAGGACTGGGTAACCAGGGAGAACGCCTACCAGCATGCGCTGACGGTGTTCAACAAGAGCAACAGCAACAGCAAGAAGCCGGCGAAGGACAAGCCGACTCCGCCGCCCCCCGCGCCGACTCCGGCGCCGTCGTCGTGCCCGGCCCCCACTAACTACGGCATTCCGTCCAGCGCCCTCCAGCCGGCGGCCGCGGGAAGCTCGTGAGTAGCGTCACTGCCCCGTCGCCGGCCGTTGACCCGACGGGCCCGCTGCTCCCGGTGGCCCGCAGCAGGCGGCGCACCGAGCTGATCATGCTCGTGTTCGCCTTCGCCCTGATCGTGTTCGCCATGGCGAACGTGGGCTTCAGCCTGAAGGGCAGGCTGCCCTCGGGGGTGGCCGAGTACCTGGTCGCCTACTTCGTCATCATCGGCGCGGCTCACCTGGCCATGCGGAGGTTCGCCCCGTGGGCCGATCCGCTGCTGCTCCCGCTCGCGACCCTGCTCAACGGGCTCGGCATCGTGATGATGTACCGGCTGTCGGCCCAGGCGAACCCGGCCACCGGCCACCCCGCGATCAGCGCCTCGCAGGCCAACCTCCAGATCGCCTTCTCGGCCATCGGCGTCGGCGGCTTCGTCGCGGTGCTCGCCCTGATCCGCGAGCCGCGCGTGCTACAGCGCTACACCTACACCCTCGGCGCCGTCGGGATCTTCCTGTTCGCGCTGCCGGCCCTGCTCCCGGCGTCCATCAGCGAGGTCAACGGCGCCAAGATCCAGATCCGGTTCGGCTCGTTCACCACCATCCAGCCGGAGGAGTTCGCCAAGCTCGCACTGGCCGCCGCGTTCGCCGGCTACCTGGTCGCCAAGCGGGACGTGCTGGCGCTAGCCGGCCGCCGGGTGCTCGGCCTCGACCTGCCGCGGGCCCGCGACCTCGGCCCCATCCTGCTCGCCTGGGCGGCCAGCCTGCTGCTGCTTGTCTTCGAGAGCGACATCGGCACCAGCGCGGTGTTCATGGGCCTGTTCGTCGCGATGCTGTACATCGCGACCTCCCGGACCTCGTGGCTGCTGATCGGCTTCCTCATGTTCTTGGTCGGCGCGCTCACCGCGAGCAAGCTCGTCGGCCACGTCGGCGAGCGGTTCGACATCTGGCTGCACCCGTTCACCCAGGCCAACGTGGAGAACAACTCCTACCAGCTGGTCCAGGGCCTGTACGGGATGGGCAGCGGCGGCCTGCTCGGCAAGGGCCTGGGCGGCGGCCAGCCGTATATCACCCCGCTGGTGCAGAGCGACCTGGTGTTCACCGCGTTCGGCGAGGAGATCGGGCTAGCCGGGGTGATGGCCATCCTGCTGATCTACGGGCTGATGGTGCAGCGCGGGCTGCGGACCGCCATGTCGGTCAAGGACCCGTTCTCCAAGCTGCTGGCCGGCGGCCTGTCCTTCATGCTGGCCCTCCAGGTATTCGTCATCGTGGGCGGCGTCACCAGGCTCATCCCGCTGACCGGCATCACGACCCCCCTCCTCTCCCAGGGAGGATCCTCGCTGGTGGGCACCTGGGTACTCATCGGCCTGCTGGCCCGGATCAGCGACGCCGCGCGCCGTCCGCCGCCGCGCCCGATACAGGATGAGGGACTGACCCAGGTGGTGACGCTGAAGTGAACCGGGCCCTGCGCCGGATTTCCATCGCGGTCCTCGTGATGTTCGTGCTGCTCCTCATCAACGTCAACTACCTGCAGGGGTTCCAGACGGCCAGCCTGGCGAGCAAGCCGGGTAACTCCCGGGCCTTCTACGCGGCGCAGAACCAGTACCAGCGCGGCAACATCGTCACCTCGGACGGCGTGACCATCGCCACCTCCGTGCTGAGCGGCAGTCCCAACGACTCCATCAAGTACCAGCGGAAATACCCGCACGGACCGGAGTACGCCGCGGTCACCGGAGCCGAGACGATCTTCAGCAACACCGGTATCGAGGCGTCGCAGAACTCGCTGCTGTCCGGAAACGACTCCGCCCTGGACGTCAGGAAGATCATCGACCTGATCACCGGGAAGACCACCAAGGGCGCCACCGTCGAGCTCACGATCAACTCCAAGGCGCAGACCGCGGCCTACGACGCGCTCAGGGCTACCGGCAAGCCGGGCGCGGCGGTGGCGATCGACCCGAAGACCGGCGCGATCCTCGCCCTGGCCAGCTACCCGAGCTACGACCCGAACGAGCTGGCCATCCACGACGGCACCCAGCTCAACAAGGTGGACAAGCAGCTGCTCACGGACAAGGCGCAGCCGCTGCTCAACCGGGCCCTGCAAGGCACCTATCCGCCCGGCTCGACGTTCAAGATCGTGACGAGCTCGGCGCTGCTGACGCAGAGCCCGAACACCACCATCAACACCAGGCTCGACTCACCGACCGACCTGACGCTGCCGCAGACGGCCCACGTGCTCCACAACGACCAGGGTGAGGTGTGCGGCGACGGGTCCGGCCAGGCCCCGCTGATCACCGCGTTCGCCCAGTCGTGTGACACCACCTTCGGCAAGATCGGCATGCAGATCGGCGCCAACGCGCTCAACGACATGGCGCAGAAATTCGGCATGAACGACGCCAACCTGAACATCCCGCTGCCCGTGGCGAAGAGCAACTACGTGATCCCGCCCAGCCTGGCGCTGACCGCCTTCTCGGCGATCGGGCAGTTCAGCGATACCGTCACCCCGCTCCAGGAGGCCATGTTCGCCGCGGCCATCGCCAACGGCGGCACGCTGATGAAGCCCTACCTGGTCAAGCAGGTCATGGCGAGCGACCTGAGCACGGTGCAGAGCACCGGGCAGTCGGTGCTGAGCCAGCCGGTCTCCGCTTCCGTCGCCGGCAGCGTGGGCCAGATGATGCGCGCCGCGGTGCAGGATTCCGACGGCACCGCGTTCGCGTTCAACGCCCAGGCCGAGGGCGGCCTGGTGATCGCGGGCAAGACCGGCACGGCTGAGACCGGCACGGTGAACCTGAACGACGCCGCTTTCACGTCGTTCGCTCCGTACGGCAACCCCAACATCGCCGTCGGCGTCATAATTCAGGGCGGCGGTTACGGCGCCTCGGCGGCCGCACCTATCGCTGTGCAGGTCATCAAGGCTTACCAGTCTGCCGTGGGGAATCAGTGAGCGATTATCTGCTAGCCGGGCGTTACCGGCTGACCGACCGCATCGCGGCCGGCGGCATGGGTGAGGTCTGGCGTGCCGAAGATAGCCTGCTCAACCGGGCCGTGGCGGTCAAGCTGCTGCCCACCGGCCGGGCCGGCGACGAGGCGTTCCTGGCCCGGTTCCGGGCCGAGGCGCGGTACGCGGCCAGCCTGTCCCACTCGGGCATCGCCCGGGTCTACGACTACGGCGAGTCGGCCGAGTTCGGCGGGGCTTACCTGGTCATGGAGCTGGTCAACGGCGAGCCGCTGTCGGCCATCCTGGCCCGGGCGGAACGGCTCTCCCCGGACGCCACCCTGGACATCATCAGCCAGTCGGCGCGGGCGCTCGACGTGGCGCACCAGGCCGGCATCGTGCACCGCGACATCAAGCCGGGCAACCTGCTGGTGGCCGCGGGCGGGACCACGAAGATCACCGACTTCGGCATCGCCACGGCGGTGGCCGCGGCGCAGGCGTCGCACCTGACCGAGACCGGCATGGTGATGGGCACGGCGATGTACGTGTCACCCGAGCAGGCCACCGGGGCGAAGGTGACCGACGCCTCCGACATCTACTCGCTCGGCGTGGTCGCCTACGAGTGCCTGGCCGGGCAGCCGCCCTTCACCGCCAGCGAGCCGCTGGCGATCGCGTTCGCGCACAAGCACGAGCCGGTGCCGCCGCTGCCGCTTGACGTGCCGCCGCCGGTTAGCGAGCTCGTCTACCACATGCTCGCCAAGACCCCGGAAGAGCGCCCGGCCAGCATGCGGGCGGTCGCCGACCGCGCCGATGTGCTCCGCGGCACGCTCACCATGAGCGAGACCGCGGCGATGGCCGGGTACCCGGGGACGACCAGGTCGGATCTTCCGGCCGCGTTCACCGGGCCCGGGCCCGGCATCGAAGGCCCGGGCGACACCGGCGGCTCGCGCCGCGCGGGCCGCCGGCGCCAGCTCGTGGCGATCGGTTCCACCGCGGCCCTGTGCGCCGCCGCGATCGCGACCGGGTTCTACCTGACCAGCCACAAGTCCAGCCCGAACACGGGGGACGTGCGCAGCAACACGGCGCAGCACATCAGCACGGCGCCGGTCACGCCGACGCCGTCGGCTAGCAGCACGTCCCCGACACCGACCCCGACCGTCAGCCCGGTCCGGGTGCCGTCATCCGTGACGCCCTCTCCGACTAGAAGCCCGAAGCCGAAGAAGACCCCAAGGCCGACGAAGTCGCCCCCGGCCTCGCCGTCGGTCAGCCCGTCTGATTCGACCAGCAGTTCGCCGACCCCGACGGACACCTCGTCGCCGACCCCGACGGACACTTCATCTACTCCGCCGACGACGTCCTCGAGAAACTAGAAAAACGCAGGGTGGTTTGGCACAGTGCGAGATATGACTCAGCCCCGTCTACTCGGCGGCCGCTACGAGCTCGACGGCGTGGTGGGCCGCGGCGGCATGGCCGAGGTGTACCGGGCGCGTGATATTCGGCTCGACCGGATCGTCGCGATCAAGACGCTACGCGCCGACCTGGCCAGGGACCAGATCTTCCAGGCGAGGTTCCGCCGGGAGGCACAGTCGGCCGCATCCCTGAACCACCCGTCGATCGTCGCCGTCTACGACACCGGCGAGGACATGGCCACCGGGGTGCCGGTGCCGTACATCGTCATGGAATACGTGGACGGCCGTACGGTCCGGGATTTGCTGCAGGAAGGCCACCGTCTGCTGCCTGAGCGGTCGCTGGAGATCATCGACGGGGTGCTGCGCGCCCTGGACTACAGCCACCAGGCCGGCATCGTGCACCGTGACATCAAGCCGGGCAACGTGATGGTGACCCGCAACGGCGACGTCAAGGTGATGGACTTCGGCATCGCCCGGGCGATGAGCGACGCCCAGGCCACCATGACCCAGACCGCCCAGGTGATCGGGACCGCGCAGTACCTCTCGCCGGAGCAGGCCCGCGGCGAGCGGGTCGACTCCCGCAGCGACCTGTACTCGACCGGGTGCCTGCTGTACGAACTGCTGACCGGCCGGCCCCCGTTCACCGGCGACTCGCCGGTCGCGATCGCCTACCAGCACGTGCGGGAGAACCCGGTGCCGCCGTCCCGGGTTGACCCGGACGTGCCGCCGTGGGCGGACGCGATCGTGCTGAAGGCGATGGCCAAGTCCCCCGCCGACCGGTACCAGACCGCCGCCGACATGCGCGCCGACCTCCAGCGCGCCGCCTCCGGCATGCCGGTGGCGGCCGCGCCGCCGACCAGGTTCGACATGTACCCGCAGCACACCCAGCGGATGGGCAACACGGGCACGATGATGGCCGGGGCGACGTCCCAGATCCCGCCGGTCGAGGACTACGACTACGCGGGCCGGGGCTACGACTACGGCGGCCGCGGCCGCAGCGGCGGGGGCGGCAGCCGCCGCTGGATCCCGTGGGTCCTCGGCCTGGTCGTGGTGATCGGCGTGGTGGCCGGCGTGGCCATCTACCTGCTGGCCGGCGGAGGCAAGACGTACGCGGTGCCGCTGGTGAACGGCGAGTCCGTGACCCAGGCGAAGTCACAGATCATCGCCGCGCACCTGAAGGTGGGGGCCGTCGTCAACCAGCCCAACTCCAGCGTCAAGAAGGGGCTGGTCATCAAGTCCAACCCGGCCGAGGGCAGCAACGTGGCGGCCGACACCGTGGTGACCCTGTACGCCTCGAGCGGCGCCGCCCCGGTATCCGTCCCCAACGTACAGGGCAAACAGGAGAACGACGCCGCGTCGACCTTGCAAAACGACGGCTTCACCGTCGCCGTCCAGCAGGACACCACCTCGACCCAGCCTGCCGGGACCGTGGTGAACCAGAACCCGGCACCGGGCACGCAGGTACCGCCGGGGTCGAAGGTCACCATCTTCGTCTCCGGCGCGGCAAGCGTGCCGAACGTGGTCGGCCTGAGCCAGGCGAGCGCGGAAGCCTCGCTGCAGAGTTCGGGCTTCAAGGTGACGGTGGAGACCGTACCCGGGCCGGCCGGCACCCAGCCGGGCACCGTCTGGCAGCAGACTCCCAAATCCGATACCACCGCCACGCAGGGAAGCCCGGTGACGATCCTGGTCCAGCCCGCGGCCGCGACCCCGCCGGGGTCGCCCTCGGCCCCGGGGAGCCCCACCGATAGCGGCAGCCCGCAGGCCGGCGGCGGCGGGAACGGGAACGGCGGTGGCGGGTTCTTAGGAGGCACCGGGCTATGAGGCCCGTTCCGCTGCCTACCCGCTGAAGCCGGAGGCATCGATCGGCAGGTGCGGGGCTCGGCCGCGACCAGCACACCGGTGACGCCGCTCAGCGCCCGCTGGGCGGACGCCGCCCGCAGCCCGGGCCCCAGACGAGGTAGCCGAGGAAGAGCAGCCCGACCACCCCCGCGGTCAGCAGAATCTCCCCAGCGGCACGGATAACCTGTCGCACGACCCATCCATTCATCGCGATATCGGCGGAAAACCCCTCCGGCCTCCGGCCGTCAGAGGCTATATCGGCGGCGCATAGTAACTAAGAGAAACTAAATGATGTCTATTAGTTACTACCGCTGCTAA
>Ga0335085_10012369_pt1 | contig 12577 bp, 10 predicted proteins | sample Lox_Sample_45_FD_206712 | JGI IMG/M metagenome (GOLD analysis project Ga0335085, IMG submission 206712) | Soil microbial communities from Loxahatchee National Wildlife Refuge, Florida, United States - Lox_Sample_4.5 | ecosystem: Environmental > Terrestrial > Soil > Wetlands | place: USA...
TTACGACGCCGCAGCCGAGTTGTTCCCGACGCGAAGGCGGCTGCCCAGGCGTGAGCCGTTCGGTTACAAGCGGTTTGCACAAGCGGCAGAAGCCATTCGATTCGCGATGGAGGACCTGCCGCCGGAATGTCTCGTCGGCGCGTTTCTCGAAGTGGACGAGCAAAGATACGGTAGCAACGACATCCGCCGATTGTACGAAAGCGCCGAATACCCGCTGGCCCGCCGCGCTGCACGATCATGACCGATAGACGATAGACCTCGATCAGCATCGCGGGATGATCGCCCAAAAGGCGACCGGGCTTCGGCGGCTGTTGGCCGATCTTGAGACCAACGAGAAAACATTACGTCTGCGCCAAGACGATTGGAGGCTCGCGTGCTTGCGCTCGTCATCCACGCAGTCGAAGCTCGGCGCGGTTGATCTTTCCGGTTTGCGTCTTCGGCAACACGTCGACGAATTCAATAGCGCGCGGATATTTGTAGGGAGCGATGGAGCGCTTTACAAATTCCTGTAGCGTACGTGACAGATCGTCACTTGCTTTGCCAGCGTCGCGCAGCACCACGAAAGCTTTGACAATCTGCCCTCGAGCGGAGTCGGCGACGCCGACGACGGCGCATTCGCTGATGCTGGCGTGCTCAAGCAAGACTTCCTCGATTTCCTGCCCGGAGATGTTGTAGCCGGCGCTGACGATCATGTCGTCGGTACGCGAATGATACCAAAAGAACCCGTCGGCATCAGCGTGAAAAGCGTCGCCGGTCAGGTTCCATCCATTGACCACGTAAGCCTTCTGCCGATCCGGATCGTTGAGGTAGCGGCAGCCGATCGGGCCGCGCACCGCGAGCCGCCCGACAGCTCCGTGCGGCAATGGATTCATCGCCTCGTCGACGACCATGACCTGATAACCGGGCAAGGCGATCCCGGTTGATCCCGGACGAATGTCGCCGCGCGGCACGCCGATGAAGGCGTGCAGCATCTCCGTCGAGCCCATGAAGTCGAGGATACGAATGCCGGTGCGCCGCAGCCACTCGTCGAAAACTGCGACCGGCAAATGCTCGCCGGCCGAGCAGCAGGTGTGCAGCGTCGAAAGGTCGAACCGCGCGGTGTGGGGCGACATGCCGCGGTACATCGTCGGACCGAGCAACAATGTCGTCACGCCGAAATCCTGAACGGCTTGCAGCATGATTTCCGGGCTGGCCTGCTCAAGCAGCACAGTGGAACTGCCGCGGCGCATCGGGAACAGCAGCAGCGAACCCAGGCCATAAGTAAAGCCGAGCGGCGCGCTGCCGCTGAAAATATCATCCGGGCTCGAGCGCAGCGTTTCCGCCGGATAGGTGTCGCAGATGGCGAGCACGTCCCGATGAAAATGCACGGTGGCCTTCGGCGGTCCGGTGGTGCCGGAGGTGAACGCAATCAGGGCAACGTCGTCGTGCGAGGGTGCGACGTTTGCGAAGGCGTCGCTCCGGTCCTGCATCAGCCGCTCCAGACCTCTGCAGGAGTCTGAATTGAAGTATCGGACCTGTCTGAGCGACGGGCATGCCGGCAGGGTCGCTTCGAGTTCGGCGCCGAGCCGGGCGTCACAGAGCGCGAGCTGCGCTGCGGTCTTGCTGCAGATTTGGGCAAGCTCGCGCGCGCGCAAAAGCGGCATGGTCGTGACTGCAATGCCGCCCGCCTTGAGGACGCCAAACCAGCACGCAGCGAGCATCGGATTGTTGGCCGAACGCAGCAGCACACGGTTGCCGGGAACAAGTCCCATGTCGTTGACCAGGACACTGGCAACGCGGTTGGCCGTTTCGAGAAGTTTGGCGTAGGTCCATGTCGCCTGCGGTGAGCGCACGCACGGTCGCGGTCCGAGCCCCTCGGCCACGGCACGATCGAGCAACTCGACCGCAGCATTCATCCGCTTCGGATAATTGAGGCGCGCCAGAGCCTCGTGGTCGATGACCGGCCACAGCTCAGCCGGCGGAAGGCCGCGGCGCGCGAAGTCATCCGGATAGGCGCTTTCGTCGAGCACGACGGTGTCCCGCGGCTTTCGCAATTATTTACAACTAAAATGTTTATATCTAAGGTATCGCCAAGTCAAACAGCTGCGATCGCGTGAGGATCTCATGAACGGCAAGCCGCCCTTTCGCGCCGACCACATCGGCAGCCTGTTACGGCCGCAAGAACTCATAGAAGCGCGTCACAAGCTTCGCCGCGGCGAGCTGAGCGAGAGCGCGCTGCGCGAAATCGAGGATCGGGCGATCCGCGACGTAGTCAAATTCCAGGAAGACATCGGCCTGCAAGCCGTGACTGATGGCGAATTTCGGCGCGGCGCGTTCTTCAGTCATTTCGTGAAAAGCGTCGCCGGGATGACCGTGAAAATCACGCCATTCACCTTCTCAAACGACGCCGGTGACAGCGTGCATGCGTACGGGCCTTATGCCGCCGGCAAACTCACTCGCAGCAAAGGTATCACGACCAACGAGTTCGAATTCGTCAAGACTCTGACGAATCGAACCGTCAAAGTGACGATGCCGGCTCCATCGTATGTGAATTTCCTGGGCGGCCGCGAGCGTGTCGACCAATCCGCTTATCCCGATATCGGCGAATACTTTGCGGATCTTGCGGCGGTGTACCGTGAAGAATTTGCCGACCTGCATGCGCAGGGCTGCACCTTTGTTCAGCTCGACGAAGTGCCGTTGGCGATGATGGAGGACCCGCGCGTCAACGATCAAATTCGCAGCCTGGGAGAGGATCCCGACCGGCTCATCGAGGTCTATATCGACGCGATTGCCGCCGCCGTCCGTGGCAAGCCGCGAGAGATGGTCATCGGCATGCATCTGTGCCGCGGCAATTATCGCGGCCGATGGCTTGCGTCCGGAGGTTACCAGCGGGTCGCAGAACGGCTTTTCAACATCCCGGGCATCGACGTTTTTTTCCTGGAATACGATTCTCCGCGCGCCGGAGATTTTTCGCCGTTGCGCCTGCTGCCCAGCGGCAAGTGGGCCATCCTTGGCTTGATCTCAAGCAAGACCGCCGTGTTGGAAGACAGAGCGGCGGTTTTGAAAAGAATCGACGAAGCCGCCAAGTCTGCGCCGCTCGACCAACTCGGCATAAGCCCGCAATGCGGATTCGCGACCAATTTGACCGGTAGCCCGCTTACGCCTGCCGACGAGAAGGCGAAATTACGGCTGGTCGTCGATATCGCCCGGGAAGTGTGGAATTGACATGGCGCTCGCGCGCAACAACAGCGCCCTCAGGCTGCGCCTCGACGATTTCGAGACCCGGGGTGCTGCAAGCGGCCACGGAGATCTGCGGCTCTGGCTGCGGATGATGGCGGTCCACAAGCTTGTGACCAACGAAGCGCGCCGTCGGCTACGCGCGTCTTACAACATGAGCCTTTCCCGATTCGACCTGATGGCTCAACTGGACTCGAATAATGCCGGTTTGCGCATGGGAGAAATCTCAAATCGCCTCATGGTCACGACTGGCAACATCACCGGCCTGACCGACGAGTTGGAAGCCGAAGGCCTGGTAGAACGTTCCGCCGACCCTCACAGCCGCCGCGCGCTTCTGGTGCGGCTTACGCCCAAAGGGCGAAAAGCCTTTCGCGCCGCGGCAAAGGCGAATGAAGGCTGGATTAGCGAGTTCTTTTCCGTGCTGTCCGCCAAGGACAAAAAGGCGATGTTCGGCATCCTCGGGGCGCAAAAAGCATTTCTGCTGACAAGGGTGCAGCAGACGGGACGGTCTTCAGCAAAGTAGGTATCAGCCGTGAAGCACATGGAACTTTGCTGATAACCGCGTTGTCGCGTCAAATGCCTCAGAAGCGGCCGACGCTCGCCTTGATCCATCCATTGGCAAATGGTCTTATGAGTGAGCTGCATTGCTCACAATCGTAAGTCTGGCGCTCTTTCGATCGCTAAGGGCCTTCGACAACGGTATTCGTCTCCATGCGCATAATTCGCGGCAAGAAGGCGATGGTGACTGGCGCGGCGTCGGGGATCGGCCGCGCAATCGCCTTGGAACTGGCCAAGGAAGGTGCGGATTTATTTCTCGTCGACATCAAGGCGGACGCGCTCGCGGCCGCTGCGCACGAGGCGCGAGGCCTTGGCGTCAAGGTGGCGACTGCCGTCGCCGATCTGGCCGACCCTTCCCAAATCAGCGGCACCGTTGAGCAGCTGCGCAACTCGTGGAAACGGCTGAACATCCTCGTCAACAATGCCGGCACCACCTATTACGGCCAAACCCATCTGATGACCGGCGATCAATGGCACCGGATTATGGCCGTCAATCTGATGGCGCCGATTCAGCTGGTCCACGAATTGCTGCCGATGCTGCTGGCGGCCGAGGACGCTCATATCCTCAATGTTTCCAGCATTTTCGGACTGGTCACCTGGCGCAAGACGACCGCGTATCAGACCAGCAAATTCGGTCTGGTCGGTTTTACCAACGCGTTACGCGCCGAATATTCCGGCGAGAATTTCGGCGTCACCGCACTTTGTCCAGGCTTCGTGCGGTCATCGCTATTGGAGGATTGCGAGACCGACAAGGCCGATCGAACAGTGAAAGTGCCGGCGTGGATTTGCGCGACACCCGAACGGACCGCGGTCAAGGCTGTTCGCGCCATTCGAAATAACAAAGGGCTGGTCTTGGTCACGCCGGCAGCACACTTTTATTGGCGGTTGATGCGCTTTTCTCCCGCTTTGGTCGATTGGCTGACGCGCGAAGGCTGGCGCCGCCGGGGCAAAGCCGCTGTTCCCTCCCATATAGAGACCAGCGATAACCAGGGACCTCCAACGTCGAGAGCAGCCGAGCAAATACGCGGTTCTCTCCGCGGCTAAGTGCATTTGCGCTCATTGTGCAACGCACATTTCGCTCGCCTTGATCCGGCGGGGAGCTAATGGTCTTATCGCGAGCTGCCAAGCCAGCGAGCATGATTTCTTGTCGATGTGCCGGGTGAACGACAATGAATGAGATTCTCAATCTGCCGCGTCCCGCCTGGATGACGGAGGATCTCGTTCTTCTCGAAGAGCAGGCGCGGCGCTTCCTCGCCGCCGAGTTCGGTCCGCATCTCGAGAAATGGCACGAAGAGCATTCTTATCCGCGCGAGGTGTGGACCAAGGCCGGCAAAGCGGGCCTCCTGTGCGCGTCCATGCCGGAAGAGTATGGCGGCGCCGGCGGCACCTTTGCCCATGAGGCGGTCATCGATCGCGAGTATGCGCTGGCCGGCTTCGATACGTTCGGCGCCACGCTGCATTCCGGCATCGTCGCGCCATATATCCTTCGCTACGGCACCGAGGAACAGAAGCGGCGCTGGCTGCCGAAGCTGGCAACTGGAGAAATGGTCGGCGCCATCGCCATGAGCGAGCCCGGCACCGGCTCCGACCTGCAAGGCGTGCGCACGACCGCAAAGCGCTCCGGTAACGGTTACGTGCTCAACGGCTCGAAGACCTTCATCACCAACGGCCAGCACGCCAATCTGATTATCGTCGTTGCCAAGACCGATCCCAAGGAAGGCTCCAAGGGCATTTCGCTGATGGTGGTCGAAACCGACGACGCATCCGGCTTCCGCCGCGGCCGTAAGCTGAAGAAGCTCGGCATGGACTCCGCCGACACGTCGGAATTGTTCTTCGAGGACGTATCGCTGCCGGCGGAAAGCCTGCTCGGCATCGAGGAAGGCCAGGGCTTTTATCAATTGATGAAGGACCTGCCGCAGGAGCGGCTGATCGTCTCGATCCACGCGGTCTCGATGATCGAGCGCGCCCTCGGCCTGACCATCGATTACGTCAAGCAGCGCCAGGCCTTCGGCAAGAAGATCATCGACTTCCAGAACACCCAGTTCGTGCTGGCCGAATGCAAGAGCGAAGCGACTGTCGCCAAGGTCTTTCTCGATCATTGCATCGAACGCCACGTCAAGGGCGAGCTCGACACTGTCACCGCTTCGATGGCGAAATACTGGCTCACCGATCTCGTCGGCAAGATCGTCGATCGCTGCCTGCAATTGTTCGGCGGCTACGGCTACATGGACGAATATCCGATATCGCGGCTTTATCGCGACGCGCGAGTGCTGCGCATTTACGCCGGAACCAACGAAATCATGAAACTGCTCATAGCCAGAAGCCTTTAGGGAGGAATTCGTGAAAAAGAAAAAGTCCGTCAAACGCGCAAAAGCCGTCAAAAAGGCGACTGCCAACAAAAGCGCGAAGGCCATCAAAATCCCGATCTTTCATCATGCGCTCCTCAAAACATCGAGGATGCAGGAGATGATCGACTGGTATGCCGCCGTGGTCGGCATCGAGCCGGTGTTTCAAGCGCCCGGCATCGCCTTTCTCAGCAACGACGGCGCCAATCACCGGATTTCGCTGGCCGGCGGTCCACAGTTTCGCGACAATCCGCAGTTTCGCACCTTCGCGGGTCTGCATCATCTCGCTTTCGAATACGCGTCGGTCGACGACCTTCTTGATTCCTGGCGGCGGATGCGTGACAAGTACGGCTACGAGCCGCACGTCGCGGTCCATCACGGCATGACTTTGTCGTTTTATTACGTCGATCCCGACGGCAATAGCGTCGAGTTGCAGGCGGACGTGTTCGGCGATTGGAAAAAATCAAAGAAGTGGATGCATACGTCACCGCAGTTCAAAGCCGACCCGATCGGCAAGTTTGTCGTTCCGGCCAAGATGGTCGAGGCGCGTTCTGCCGGTGTGAAGCAGAAGGAATTGCTGCGGCGTGCCTATGCCGGCGAATACGCCCCTTCAGCTCCTTACGACTTCCGCGTCGATTTTTAGTTCTTTGGCGACCCAGTCGATCAAAGCGCGATCAGCGCCGCGCTGCGCGATGAGCGAGAGTCCGAGGGGGCAGCCCGCCATCGTGCCGAGCGGCAATGAGATTTGCGGCAAGCGCGCCAGCCCGGCAATACACAACAACGCAAACGCCCGCGCGCGAAATACTTCGAGCTCCGCGACCGGCGTCGCAAGCTTCGGCGCCACGCCCGGCGCCGTTGGCAGGCAAAGCAACGCGTTGTCGCCGAGAAGCGCGTCCATGTGTCGGACGGCGTCCTCGCGCAGCGGCCGCATACGTTCCACTTCGGCGTCGTCGATGGTGCGGGTCCAGCGGAAGCGCTCAGCAATGCCGGGACCGAAGTTCGGATCGTGAGTGTCGATCCAGGCGGCATGCCGCTTGCGGATTTCATCGCCCTGCAGGATGCGGAATATTTTGGGCCACGCCGCCGGATCGCCGCTATAGACGGAAACATCGCGATGATCCGCAAAAGCTTCCTTGAGGCGCGACACCGGGGCGGCCAGCGCATCAGTGACTTCGGATCCGGCAAAGGCGAAGGCGTCTTGCGCAATCAACAAACGCTTCGGTTTGAAATCGGACACCGGCAACAAAACCTCGCCGACGCGCCGCATGGTCTGAGGATCGCGCGCAAACCAGCCGACAGTGTCGAAGCTCGCAGCGAGATCGACAACGCCGTCAGCCGGAACGAGGCCGTGCGTTGTGCGTATGCCGTAAATGCCGCAATAGTTGGCCGGCAGCCTGACCGAACCGGCGCAATCGGTGCCGAGTGCGAAATCCACAAGGCCGCCGGAAACCGCCGCAGCCGATCCGCTCGACGATCCGCCGGGTATCCGCCCCGGCGCTTTTGGATTAATCGGCGTGCCGTAATGCACGTTCTCGCCGTTGAGGCTGTAGGCCAGCTCATCGGTGTGGGTCTTGCCAACCATCCGCGCGCCAGCCGCGAGCAGTCGCTCGACCGAGGATGCAGTTCGCGACGCCGGCGCGTGGGTCTCGAGCCAGACCGGATTGCCGTTGCCGGTCCGATGGCCGGCGATGTCAAAAACGTCTTTGACGGCGAAGTTCAGGTCGTGCAGCGGACCATCGGGCGCGCCGTTCAGCGCAACATGGGTGTGACGGCAGAACGCGTTGTAGGGATCGTGCACGATCATTGCGGGCGATGCAGCGTCGCCGGCTGCCGCGACACCGTCTTGCGGCCGCGCTTGAAGGCATAGAGCACCGGCGTCAGTTCGGCGACTGCCAGTTCCGGGCTCACTGAGTCGAGCACCACGAGGTCGGCGGACTTGCCGACAGTGAGCCCGTAGTCGTCAAGCCGCATTATCTTAGCCGGCCGCTGCGTCACCATATTAAAGCACTCAAGCATGTCGGCCTGTTTCCCAACCTGACAGATGTTGGCATAGAGGTTCGCCATCCGCATCTGCGAGCAGTCGCCGAACGGCGTGAACGGATTGAGAATGTTGTTGCTCGACAGCGAGCAGTTGACGCCATGCTGCAGCAGCTTGTGCGCCGGCACCACGCCGCGGGTGACATTATAATCGTGCTTGTGGTGGCGCCCCATCAGATAAAGATCGGTCGAAGGCAATACGGTCAGCGCGACGCCAGCGTCGGCGAGCCGCTTCGCCATCGCCTCAAACGCGGGCAGCGGAAGGCTGGTCGCCTTGGTGACGTGGCCGACCGCGACGCGGCCGCCATACTGAAATTCCTCCGTACGCTTGCAGACGTGATCGAGCGTCATGCCGTCCGCGGTCGGGCCGAAATCGAGGTGCATATCGATGTCGACGTCGTAGTCGCGCGCCAGTTCGAAGATGCGATCAATCTGGCCCGGCGGATCGCTGTCGACATAGGGCGCGCCACCGATAACGCGGCAACCCCGTTCGAGGCCCTCGACCAGAAGCTGGTCGGTGCCGGGATTGTTGAGCAAGCCTTCCTGCGGAAACACGCACAGCTGCAAGTCGATGGCCCAGGCGTATTCCTCGATCAGCGGCAACACACCTTCAAGCCCGCGCAAGCCGACACCCGGATCGACCTCGACATGGGTGCGCATGTGCACAGTGCCTTGCAGGATCGCCTTCTCCAGCGTGCGCACGGCGCGGACGTGAACGTCCTCCGGCGTGAAAGCGGCCTTGGCCTTGGCGGCCTCGGCAATGGCCTCCTCGAGGTCGCCCTTGTCCGACTTGACGCGATCGAGGATGCAGGACTTGTCGAGATGAATGTGGGTCTCGACGAAACCAGGAGACACCAGCCGGCCACCGAGATCGATGGTTTCGCCGTCGGCCGCAAGGCCGGGTTCAATGGCCGCGATCCGCCCATCGGCGATGCCAATGTCGGTCAGTTCATGCTCGGCGCCGATGCGGCGTGCGTTTCTGAGAATGAGATCCATGGTCCCTCGCGTTATGGATTCACTCTAGCAATCACGCCGCGGTAGCGCGAACGCCTAAATCGGCATGCACTGACGCCGGGTCCCGAGCGGCCTCATGCGGCGGCGAGCATCATTTCTGCGCCTTTTTCGGCGATCATGATCACCGGCGCGTTGGTGTTGCCGGAAACGATGGTCGGCATGATCGACGCGTCGATGACACGCAAGCGCCTAACGCCGTGCACACGCAACTTGTCGTCGACCACAGCCATCGGATCGCTGCCCATCTTGCAGGTACCGACCGGATGGTACTCGGTTTCCGCGCTGGCGCGGATGAATTCGGTGAGTTCGGCGTCCGATTGTTGCGCCGCGCCGGGAAAACGCTCGTCGCGAAGGAAAGGTTTAAACGCCGGCGCCGCCAAGATTTCGCGGCCGCGCCGGATGCTGTCGATCAGGATTTTCAGATCGTAATCCGAGGCAAGATAGTTTGGGTCGATCACTGCCGGCTGCAGCGGATCGCGCGAAGCCAGGCGGATTTCGCCGCGGCTTTGCGGGCGCAAACAGCAGCCGTGCAACGTAATGCCGTCGCCGTCGAGTTGGGTGCGGGCGTGATCGAAGACTTGCGCCGGGATGAAGTGGTACTGAATGTCTGGCGTTGCCGCGCCGAGCGCGCTGACGATAAACGCACCCGCCTCGGCGACGTTGCTGGTGCCGGGCCCGGTGCGCCGGAACAGGAATTCGAGCGTCGGCATGATCGTGCCAAGCCCGCGGCCTTTGCTGTCGAGCGTGACGCCCGGCGTCGCGTACTGCAGGATGTTGACGTTGAGGTGATCCTGCAAATTCTTGCCAACACCGGGAAGATCGAGCTTCACCGGAACGCCGAGCGCCCCAAGCTCCTGTGCCGGGCCGATGCCGGTGAGCAGCAAAAGCTGCGGCGAGTTGATCGAGCCGCCGGCAAGCACCACTTCCTGCGTGGCGCGAGCCGTCTGCAGCTTGCCGCCACGCACGTATTCGATGCCGACGGCGCGTCCGTTCTCGATCAGGATGCGCGTTGCCTGCGCCTTGGTCAGAATGGTCAAGTTTTTGCGCGACGCCGCCGGGCGCAGATAGGCCGCGGCCGCGCTGCAGCGTTCGCCGTTCTTCTGCGTCACCTGAAACAGGCCGCAGCCCAGCTGCACCGCGCCGTTGAAATCCGGATTGAGCGGAATCCCGGCTTGCTGCGCCGCTTCAACAAAGACGTAGCTCAGCGGATTGGTGTAGGGCCGCTCGGCGACGTTGAGCGGCCCGGCGCCGCCATGAAATTCGTCGTGCAGGCGCTCATTGCGCTCGGCCTTCTTGAAGAACGGCAGCACGTCGGCGTAACTCCAGCCGGCATTGCCGAGTTGCCGCCAATGGTCGTAATCCGCCGCCTGGCCGCGCATATAGACCATGGCGTTGACGGAGCTCGATCCGCCCAAAAGCCGGCCGCGCGGCTGATACATACGCCGGCCGTTCATCGCCTTTTGTGGCGCTGTCTCGTACATCCAGCCGAACCGCGGCGTGCCGAGTCTCGCGATGCCCGCGGGCATGCGCACGAACAACGATTTGTCGGAGCCGCCCGCCTCGAGGAGCAGCACTTTGGCTCCGCGCTTGACCGACAGCCGGTTCGCCAGCACCGAGCCCGCGGAACCCGCGCCGACAATAATGTAATCGTAGCCCCGCTCCGCCATGAATTCGCGTCTTAAGCCATCGGATCGGCTGGCAGGCCGAGACGAAACTTGCCGTGATTTTCGTAAGCCGTGTCGCTCATCACCTGATGCAAACCGGCGGTGTTCACATCGCGCATCAGACGGCCGATCACGTGGGGATGATGCAGACCGGAATTGCCGGCGAAATGATAGACCTGCGTGACCGTCTCGATGGCGATGTCGGTCGCGTAAAGTGCAGCCGCCCGGACGTCGGCGATCGCCGCAGCGTCCGGAATTTTCCCGGTGCCGGCGATCTCATAAAGTTCTTCATAGCGCTGGTGCAGCAGCGCCCGCACCGACCGTAGTTTCAAATCAGCCTGACCGATGAACCGATGCACGACCTGCCGTTCGTCAAGCTTCGACGAACGAAACGTGCCGCGTGTCGTCATCGCCAGTTTGATCAATTCGTCGAGCGCGCGCCGGGCGGCGCCGATGACCACGGGCCCATGCTCCTTGGCGACGAAGGCGAATGGCGGAAACAGGTACGCCGCCCCGCCGCGCAACGGCTTCGACCCCATAAGGTCCCAGGCAAATGTCAGTTCCCTCGGCAGGTAATAATTCTCCACGGAGAAATCGCAGGAACCGGTGCCGCGCAGACCGACGACGTCGCCCCAATTGTCGTGGAGCGTGATTTCGCTCTTGGGAAACGCGGTAAAGATGACTTGCGGGGGGCCGCCGTTGTCGCCTTCGCCAGTTTCGACAACCGTTCCGCCGATCGACCATTCGGCGTGGAGTATGCCGCTGTTGAAGCGCCAGCGGCCATTCACGCGGTAGCCGTCGCCTTCGGGTTTGGCGCGGCCGCCGGGAAAGAACGAGAACGACGCGGTCGGGATGCGGCCGTTGGCGAATACCCGATCAATGCCGGCTTGCGGCAGAAATGATCCGAGCGATCCAATCGACGTGGCCCCGATCATGGTGCACCAGCCGCTGGCGAGATCGTGATAGCCCAACCGCTCGATCACCATCATTTCGGTTACAGGATCGGCCTCAGCGCCTCCCATTTCCTCGGCGAGCTTGAGGCGGAACAAGCCGGCCTCGCGCAGCGCGTTGACGGCTTCCGGCGCGAGCGTGCCGAGTTCTTCGCTCGCTGCGCCGGACGCGCGCAACGTGTCGGCAATGCCGTCGACGGTGTCGAGCAGCATTTGGCGCTTTTCCAGGCGATCCTTCGGAAATGCCTTGATCATGTTCCCCCGGTTTCGCAGCGGCCTATCGGCTCGTCTGCGCTCGCGCGCGGGCGGCGGCGGTGCGCGATGCCACCCGGTCGAGCAGCGCAATCATATCCTCGACTTCGGCGCGGTCGAAGCCCTGCGTGATGAATACGATCTTGCTGCGGTGGTCGGCGTCGGGCCAGCGCTCGAGCCACGACAGGTTGTGAAGGAGCTGTTGGGCGCCCTGGATCACGGCCGGGCGATCGGGCTCCTCGGCGACATTGACGATGCCTTTCACGCGCAACAGATTGGGCCCGAGATTTTGCTGCAGGGCGTCGAGCAACAGCCGCAGCGCTTCGCGCGGGATCGGCTTTTCGCGGGTGAAGCAGAACGAAGCGATATCGCGGTCGTGCAGGTGATGATGGTCGTGGTCGGCATGATCGTGATCAGCATGGTCGTGATCATGGCCGTCGTGCTGCTCGTAAGCGGCGGCGTTGAGCCAAGCACGAGCGTCGGCCCTGGCGTCGGCCGGATTGAACCCATCGCCGCGCAAGATGCTGAGGTTGAACGACGG
>Ga0335085_10012370_pt1 | contig 12577 bp, 9 predicted proteins | sample Lox_Sample_45_FD_206712 | JGI IMG/M metagenome (GOLD analysis project Ga0335085, IMG submission 206712) | Soil microbial communities from Loxahatchee National Wildlife Refuge, Florida, United States - Lox_Sample_4.5 | ecosystem: Environmental > Terrestrial > Soil > Wetlands | place: USA: Florida...
GATCTGCTCGAGCCGCCCGTACACGCGGTCGGGAGCGTACTCGGCGACCGAGGGCGCAGCGTTCGCCCGCAGGCGCTGCGCCAGCTCGGGGTCGGCGAAGAAGCGCTCGACGGCGGCGGTGAGCGCCGCGACGTCGCCCGGCTCGACGACGAGGCCGTTCACTCCGTCCTGCAGCACCTCGGCGACGCCGCCCGTGCGGGTCGCGATCACCGGCGTGCCGACGGCGAGCGCCTCGACGACCGTGTGCGGGAAGTTCTCCCACGAGGAGGAGAGCAGCGACGCGTCACCGGCGAGGAAGAGCTCGAGCACCTCCCTGCGCGGCAGCGGGCCCAGGAACCGGCCGTAGCCGAGCCGCTCGAGCGCGGCGCGGTCGGGGCCGTCCCCGGCGATCGCCAGTGCGACGCCGGCGCGTCGCGCGGCCTCGATCCCGAGGTCGAGCGACTTCTGCGCGGTGAGACGCCCCGCGAAGACGAGCGTCGGCCCGTCGAAGCCGAGGCGCGTGCGGAGCTCGTCGCGCGAGGGCAGCTCCGGCAGGGGCGGCGCCGGGTTCGGGAGCAGCGACACGCGCTCGCCCGGCACGCCCCAGCCGACCGCGAGCTCGCGGAGGTAGGCGGAGGGCGTGACGACGTGCGCGGCGCGACGGACGTCGAGGTCGCGCGCGAGCCGCAAGGGAAGCGTCGTCCGCGGCGGGTCGCGCTGGAACTCCTCGAGCGACCCGGACGTGAGGCCCCAGCGCCGGGCGCGCTCGTACGCCGGGTCGGCCGTCAGCTTCGTCACGAACGGCGTGCGCCCGAGGAGCGAGCCGAGCGAGGAGCGGCCGAGCATGCCGGTCGTGTAGACGACGTCGGCGCGGCGGGCCTGCGCCGTGAGGAGACGGACGCTCGCGACGTGCCGCGCCCCCGGCGGCAGCGAGCGCCGCACCCAGTGGACCGGGTACTGCTCGGTCGCGGGAGTGGCATCCGCCGTGATCACCGCCTCGACGTCGTGCCCGCGCTCGCGGAGGAACGCCGCGACCTCGGGCGCGTGCGAGGCCGGGCCGCCGACGTCGGGCGGCCAGATGCCGGAGACGATCAAGACCTTCAGTGGACGACGGCCTCCGCCGAACGCCACCCCGCACGCAGCCGCAGCAGCACGACTGCCCAGGCGATGCAGAAGACGACCACCGAGACGAGCATCGCCCCCGCCGCACCGGTCGCACCCCAGCGGTCGGCGAACACGAGGAGCAGCGGGACGAACACGACGATCTCGAGCGCCTGCACCTTCACGCGCAGCTCCGGGCGGCCGATCGAGACGGGGAACGGCTTCGTCCAGCCCCAGACCAGGTTGAGCGCGGCCGCCACGAGCACGAGCCGCGCGGCGGTCGTGGCGTGCTCGCGGAACTCGGGCGGATAGAAGAGGCCGAGCAGGAACGGCATGAGCACCCAGAACACCGGCACCACCACGAGCATGAGCAGCGCCGTCCCGGTCACGTAGCGGCGGAGCATCCGCATCACGCGGTCGTGCCGGCCGGCCTCGAAGTCGCGGGTCTGCTCGGTCAGCATCACGAGCCGCGCCGGCCCCGAGAGCGCGGCCAGACCCGTCGCCGGCGCCTGCGCGACGGAGAAGTACCCCGCCTGCACGATCGGGGCGACGGTCGGCACGCGCGAGGTGCCGAGCGTCCCGCGGGCCGAGTCGAGCGAGGACGCGAGCGACGAGGAGACGAGGAACGACCGCAGGGCGCGGAGGTCCTCGCCGATCGGCTCCGCCGGCGCCTGCGGGAAGCGGCGGAACGCCTCGATGCCTGCGCCCCCGATCGCGGCCGTCGCGACGACCTGCGCGACGATCATCCCGATCACCGCACCCACGACGCCGTAGTGGCAGCCGATCGCGAGGCCGACGAGGCGGAGGGTCATCGACACGGCCAGGAACGCCGCACGGATGTCGTAGCGGCCGCGGAGGATGATCGCGCCGGCGGCGACGTTCTCCGGCGACTGGGCGACCGCGATCAGCGAGGCGAGCGCCATCGGCAGGACGACGCCGCCGGCGCCCCAGACGTGCTTCGAGAGCGGCGCGAGCGCGACGATGACGAGACCGGCGAGGACGCCGCCGGCGAGCTTGAACCCGAGCGCGACCTCGAAGAGCCGCCGCAGCCGGCCCCAGCGCCCGGCCTCGACGTACCGGAACCCGAACTTGACGAGCGCCTCCTCGATCGTGAGGTCGAGGAGCTGCTGGAAGAACGTCGCCGCGGCGAGGACGGCCGCGAACCGGGCATAGGCCTGGTAGCCAAGCTCGTGCGTCGCGACGATCGTCGTCAGGAAGCCGAGGCCCGTCGCGATGTACACCCCGGCCGCCGTCGCCGAGCGGCGCCAGATCACCCGGGAGCGCATCGGGGACTATAGTGGCAGGCGTTGAGCCGTCTCCGCGCGGCGGACGTTCTGCCGCTCGTCGCGGCGGCCGCCATCCCCCTCATCTTCATGCACGTCCACTTCCAGGCCCATGCCTCGCTGGGCCCGCTGGACGTCTACGACTCCGACGTCGCGATCGCCGTCGTGGTGCTCTGCGCGGCCGCCTCCGGGCTCCTCTACGGGTGGGCGCCGCTGCGACCCGCGCTGTGGCTGTGGGTGCTCGCGGGCGCGCTGCTCGCATTCTGGGTGCTCGCCTGCCTCTGGCGGCCGGTCGAGATGCCGACGAAGCACCTCGTCAGCGCCGCGAAGATCATCGAGTACGCGCTGCTCGCGCCGTCGGTCGCGCTGCTCTTCCGCCGGCAGCTCGACGTCGACCGGTTCCTCGCCGTCTTCGTCGCGTGGGCCTTCGCGGCGGCCGCGTACGGGACGCTGATGTTCCTCGGGCTCGTGAAGGACCCGCTCGCGCAGCCGCCGGGGTTCCGCCCGGGGCAGCGCGAGGTGTCGTTCATCGGCCATCAGGACCTCGGGTCGTTCACCGGCGCGGCGCTCGCGATCGGCTTTGCCGCCGTCGCGCTCGGCCTGCACCGGCGCCTCGCGCCGGTGGCGCTGCTCGGCGGCGCCGTCGGCGTGATCCTCGACGCGTCGGCGTTCGTCTACCTCGGCGTCCTCCTCGCAGCCGCCGCCGTCGTCGTGGTCGCGCGCCACCTCCGCACGCTCAACGTGCGCCGGCTGGCGGTGATCGGCGCCGTCCTCGCAGTCGTCGCGGGCGGTGTGCTCGTGCTGCGCGGCTCCGACGTCACCAACTATCTCGGCTGGCTCGGGGTGACGAAGCCGGAGACGAAGTCCGTCGAGTCGGACGTGCAGACGGGCTCGCAGCGCACGATGCTGCTCTGGATGGGGTGGCAGATGTTCAAGGACCACCCCGTTCTCGGCATCGGCTTCGAGCGCTCGAACTTCGACTTCGGGCCGTACCTCCCCGCCATGAAGGCGAAGTTCCCGCACCAGCCTCCCGAGGCGTATCCCTCGCGGCAGAACCCGTGGGGCGTGCAGAGCTTCTGGGTCGAGCTGCTCGCCGATACCGGCGTCGTCGGGTTCGTGCTCGCGGTTGCGGCCTTCCTGACGGGGCTCGCGCTCGCGCTCCGGACGGCCTGGCGACGATCCTTCACCGGGCTCGTCGCCGCCGGGCTCATCCTGGTCGCCGCCGGCACGCTCAACGCGATCGGCATCGTCGCCGGCATCCCGCTCGACGCGGTGGCGTGGCTGGGACTCGGCCTCGCCGGCGTGGCCGCGTCGCTCGCAGCCGCGGGGACGCCGCCGGCACCGGTGTAGGCTTGGCGCCCGTGGCAACGGCGCTCGTGACCGGCGGCGCCGGCTTCATCGGCTCGAACCTCGTGCGGGCGCTCCTCGAGCGCGGCGACGAGGTCCGCGTCCTCGACAACTTCTCGACCGGGTCGCGGGCCAACCTCGACGGCCTCGACGTGGACATCGTCGAGGGCGAGCTGCGCAGCTACGAGCGCGTCCACAACGCGGTGCGCGGCGTCGAGGTCGTCTACCACCTGGGGGCCCTCGGCTCCGTCCCGCGCTCCGTGCAGGATCCGCTGACGTCGAGCGCGGTCAACGTCGAGGGGACGCTGAACGTCCTGCTCGCCGCGCGGGACGAGGGCGTGCGCCGAGTGGTCTACTCGTCGTCGAGCTCCGTCTACGGCGCCGCGGCGACGCTGCCCGCACGCGAGGACGCACCGTCGGACCCGATCTCGCCGTACGGGGTGGCGAAGCTGGCGGCGGAGCGCTACTGCATCGCGTTCTCCCGCGTCTACGAGGCCTTCGAGACCGTGGTGCTGCGCTACTTCAACGTGTTCGGCCCCCGCCAGAGCCCGACCTCACAGTACGCGGCCGCGATCCCGCTCTTCATCTCGGCGATCGCGGCCGGCCGCCCGATCACGGTGCACGGCGACGGCGAGCAGTCGCGCGACTTCACCTACGTGGACAACGTGGTCGCGGCCACGATCGCGGCCGCCGGCGCGCCGGGCGCGAGCGGGCGCATCTTCAACGTCGCCGCGGGAGCACCCGCGAGCGTGAACCGCGTCGCCGGCCTGATCGGCGAGATCGTCGGCCGGCCGGTCGAGAAGGCGTTCTCGCCCGCCCGACCCGGCGACATCCGCGACTCGTGGGCCGACCTCACGGCAGCGCGCGAGGTGCTCGGCTACGAGCCCGCGGTGTCGCTCGAGGAGGGGCTGCGGCGGACAGCCGCGGCGCTGCTACAGGCTTAGGTTCGCGAAGGCCGCGTAGGACGGCTTCTTCTTGCCGCCGGCCGTGATCAGGCCGGACTGCCAGCCGTTCACGTTCGTGTCGTCGCGCAGCAGGAACCACAGCATCATGTCGATGCGCGGGTTCGCGCGGGCGATCGCAAACGCCTGCTTCAGGTACTCGGCCTGCTTCGCCCACGAGACGCCGAAGATCGAGTCGGGTGGGTTCGTCTCGTAGCCGTACTCGGTCAGCCAGATGCGCTTGTTGCCGTAGAGGCGGGTGACCTCCTGGATCAGCGAGCCGATGTTGCCGAGGCCGACGGCGCCGTTGCCGCCGACGGGGCTCGACGGCGTCTGCGACGGGTTCGAGTAGTACGGGTGGTGCGCCCAGGCGTCGAACGTGACGAGGCCGTCGCTCTTGACGGCGCGCAGGAACGCGAGCGGCGAGACCGACGGGCGGGAGCTCTGCGGGTCGTTGTTGCCCCGCGGTGCGGTGACGCCACAGGCGACGCGCTCGTTCGCCGTGCCGGTCGCGTGGACGCCGCTGTAGATCGAGTTGCAGATCTTCGCGTACGCCTGCGCGCTCGCGATCACCCAGTGCGAGCCGGCGCGCCGGTACTGCGGGCGCAGGAAGACGGGGTTGTTGGGCTCGTTCCAGGCAAGCCAGTCCTTCACCGCGGGCAGGGTCGCGCCGCCGCTCAGGTACTTCCCGCTGTAGCGCAACGCGGCGGCGTAGGCGAACGCACGGAGGTCGGAGGCGTGCGCGGGCGCGATGTTGAGGCCCTTGCCGCCGTTCGCCCACGAGGGCGTGCCGAGGATGCCGAAGACGACGGCGATGTGCGCCGCGGCGAGCTGCTCCGCGATGCCGTCGTAGGTCGTCCAGTCGTAGGCGGGGTCGTCGGGGTTGGCCGCGTGCACGGGCCGGCGCCTGGCGACGCCGAGCGGACCGCCCCAGTACAGCGTCAGCCGCGCGACCTGGACGTGCAGCTTCTGGTACTGGGAGACGGTGGCCGCGGTGGGGCCGTACCGGAGCTGCGACTCGTCGTAGATCCCGACCTGCAGGTAGCGCGACGCGCCGGCGGGCTGCGCCGTCGAACCGGCGGCCGCCAGGCACGCCGCGGCCGCGAGCAATGCCGCCCGGCGGAGCATCAGGCGACGGCGGGCTCGTAGCCGAGTGCTCGAACCCAGCGCCGCAGCCCCTCGTCGAGGTCGACCTCCGGCTCCCAGCCGAGGATCTGCCTCGCCTTCGTGATGTCCGGCCGGCGCTCCTTCGGGTCGTCGACGGGCAGCGCCTCGAAGACGATCTCACTCGAGGAACCCGTGACACGGATGCACGCCTGCGCGAGGTCGAGCATCGTCATCTCGTGATGCGGGTTGCCGATGTTGACCGGCAGGTGCTCGTCCGACATCGCGAGGAGGTACAGCCCGCGCACGAGGTCGTCGACGTAGCAGAGCGAGCGCGTCTGCGAGCCGTCGCCGAAGACGGTCAGCGGCTTGCCCTCGAGCGCCTGATGCAGGAACGTCACGGTCGCCCGGCCGTCGTTCTTCCTCATCCGGGGGCCGAAGGTGTTGTGAGCCATTACGCCCGTCCCGGCCCAGAAGTTCTCGAAGCCAGGCACCGAGAAGTCGTAGACCAGCGGCGTTGCCTCGATCTCGCGGATGGACCTGATCGTCGCCCAGACGAGATCTTCGGTAACCCGAGCGTTCAGCGACTGCTCGACGCCGCGATCCCAGTCGAGGGGGCTCCACGGGTTGACGCGGCACAGGGTCAGGTGCCAGAAGGGGTACTTGCGGTCCCCAGTCGTCTTCTTGATCTGCGTCTCGTACCGGCCCACGGACGGGACGAGTCCGAAGCGCGCCAGGGCCACGATCAGGTCGTCCTTGAGCTCCTCATGCACCGTCGAGAACTCATGGCGGCAGCCTTCGTCAAACTTCGCGCCCGAGTGCACACCGTCGCCCTCGCGGTACCCCTCGATGAACCACTTGAGACGGCTGAGCGGCAGTCCGAGGATCCAGCCGGGTATCCGCTTACGGTTCCCGTCGAAGCCAAGATGATCCATGAACCGGAGGAGCAACTTCGAGTGAACGAACAGCCCGGCTGCCCGCTCGGGGCTCGCGGGCGCGCGGACGACATGCAGCCAAAGCTCGCGGCGGATGATCTCCTCCGCACGGTCGAGAAGCTCGTCGGACCCGCTGAGCGTCAGGAACGCGCTCTTTCCCTTCTCGTGGGTCGTGCCCTCGGCGACCCATAGGCCCAGCAACCAGAGGAGGTCGTCTGTCACGCGGATGGTCGCGGGAAGCGATGCCGACCGCCCTGCGGTCAGGCACCGTACGGCGGCACCGCTCGGCAGGGGCGCACCCAGCCGGCGAAGAAGCGGCAAGTGCAGACGGTCAGTGTCACGCGCTCGGATGAGCTTCGTCCACGCGCCGTTGCGCCAGTTGGGCCCGCTGTTCCGGTTCTCGGAAATGAGAAGCCCGAAGAGGTCGTATCGGTGCTCCCACGCCAACTCGCCGATGCCGGGCGCCTCGACCTGAAGCTTCCAGGGATCGCATTCGGCCGCAGCCCACACATCGAGCATGCTCACCTCGAGCCGGTCGCGTTCGGGCACGCGAACCCGCCGCGCGATCGCAATACGGTCGCCGACCTCGAGCTGGGCGACCGGTCGCGGCTCGGGAGCGCCTGAGGTCCCCTCCACGAACACGGAATGATCCGCTGTCGTACGGATCGCACGCCCATACCGTGTCTGGATCTCGAAACACGGCTGATCCGTCGGATGCGCGATCAGCGATGTCGCAGCAGCGGGACGGATCGTCCCGTCGGAGTCGAACGCTGGAACCGAGAACCCCTCGAGCGGGTACTCCACCGCAGGCGAGAACTCGCCGCCGCTGTCCGAAAGGCTGGTCGGGGCCGCAGCTGCGCCGATGAAGCTCGCAGACAGCGTTCTGTACGCACAGCGAGCCGCCACGTCCGCCACCGGCACCCGCCTCAGCTCGTAACCGTCGTCGACGAGAACCTGCTCGTCGGCGAGGATGGAGTTGAAGATCCGGGCGATCGACGTATTCACGCCCTGCTGGCTGTGGTACGCCATCGTCAGCGCCTCGGCGTATCGCTTCGCCTCGTCGTAGACGCCGCGCGGGCCGATCGGGTTCACGTTGCCCCAGTACGTCTCCGGCTGCGGGTGGACCTGCGGGTCGCCGTAGACCTCGCTCGTCGAGCTGATCAGGAACCGCGCGCGCTTCCACTTCGCGAGGCCGAGCGCGTTCTGCGTGCCCACCGAGCCGACCTTCAGCGTCTGCAGCGGCAGCCGGAGGTAGTCGATCGGGCTCGCGGGGCTCGCGAGGTGGAACACGAAGTCGACGGGCTCGTCGATCCAGATGCCCTCGACGACGTCCTGGTAGACGAAGAGGAAGTTCTCGTTCTTGAGGTGCTCGATGTTCTCGAGCGAGCCGGTCTCGAGGTTGTCGACACAGATCACCCTGTGCCCGTTCTCCAGCAAGAGGTCGCACAGATGCGAGCCGAGGAAGCCCGCGCCGCCGGTCACGACTGAGGTTGTCATGGTCGGCCATGGTACTCCGGGCCTCGGAAAGCGCACCGGATCCTCACCGTTCGCTAACGACCGGCCCGCGTCCCCCACGGAGGCGCTGTTACCCGCCTTGCGAACGAGCAAACGGAGGCTCGACCGCCCGCGCGACCACCGCGTCCAGGTCGAGGGCCCGCGCTTCGGCCACGAGGCGCTCGAACGCCTCGTCTCGCTCGCCGAGCTGGGCGGCGAGCTCGTCGCGCTCCGCCGCGAAGAGCGACGGCCCGAGCTCGCCCTCGATGCGTTCGGCAGCGCCCCAGAGGAGGGCCGCGCGCCTCCGATCGCCGCGCAGGGCCGCGATCACGGCCAGCTCGGCGAAGCCCCCGAGGAGCTGGAACGGGTCACTCCGCTGCCGTGCCCTGAGCACGGCATCGCACATCAAGGTCCACGCCCGCTCGAGGTCGCCGCGAAGGCGGACGACGAAGGCGAGCATGCCGAGGTCGTAGCCGATCCAGACGTCGTCCTCGATCTCGTACGCGATGCGCAGCGACTCCTCGAGCACCTCCTGGGCGCCGGCGAGGTCCCCGCGAATGCGATAGCCGCCGGAGAGGATGTGGAGCGACTCGACGAGCCCGAACCCGTAGCCGAGCTCGCGGTTGATCGCGACTGCCTCCTCGGCGTATCGCTCTCCTTCCTCGGCACGCCCGGCGACGTAGAGCGGCGGGCCGAGGCGCGCCAGCATCCGGGCCGTGCGCCTGCGGTCGCCGAGCCCGCGTGCGAGCTCGAGGCCTTCGAGAAAGAGCTCGATGGCGCGCTCCAGGTCGCCGGTGAAGTACGCGGTCCCGCCCACGGCCGCCAGCACGTCCGCCCGCAGCTCGTCCGGAACGCCGGGGCCGGCGAGGCCGCGCTCGAACCACGCGAGCCCTTCGCGCGAGCCGCGGAGCCACCAGTAGCGCTCGAGGGGCGCGGCGATGCCGAGCGCCAGCGCCGCGTCACCGCGGTCGTACGCCCATTCGAGCGCGGCGCGGATGTTGTCGCGCTCGCTGTCGAGCAGCTGCATCGCAGCAGTGGCCTCCGCACCGCCGAGCTGCGGCTCCGCCGCCTTCGCCAGTGCGAAGATCCGCCGTGCCTGCGCCTCGCACAGCTGCTCTGCGTCGGGCCGCTCGGCGAGCCGCTCGAGCGCGAACTCGCGGATCGTCTCGAACATCCAGAAGCGCTCGTGCGTGTGACGGACGAGGCTCTTCTCGACCAGCGACTGGAGGGTCGCCACGTCGGCGTGCACCACCGCCTCGGCGGCCTCGAGCGTGCAGCCGCCCCGGAAGACTGCGAGGCCGGCGAAGAGCTCCTGCTCGGCCGGGTCGAGCAGGTCGTACGACCACCCGATCGTGGCGCGCAGCGTGCGCTGGCGGGCCTCGGCGTCGCGCCCGCCCTCGAGTAGGTCGAGGCGCCGTGCGAGCCGCTCGAGGATCTGCGCGGGCGAAAGGGCAGCGGTGCGTGCGGCGGCAAGCTCCACCGCGAGCGGAAGGTTGTCGAGCCGGCTGCAGAGCTCCGCGACCTCGGGCGACGGCTCGAGCCGCGAGCGCAGGCAGAAGAGCTCGACGGCCTCTCGCTCGGCGAGCGGCGGGACCGGATAGGTGACCTCGCCCCGTACCCGGAGCAGCTCCCGGCTCGTGACGAGCATGCGCAGGTTCGGGCAGGCCTCGAGCAGGTCGGCGAGGGCCGGCGCGGCCTCCACCACCTGCTCGAAGTTGTCCAGGAGCAGGAGCAGCTCGCGCTGACCGACAGAGGCGGCGAGGTCCTCCTTCGCGCCCAGCGTCTCGGCGATCGCTGCCGGGACGAGTGCCGGGTCGCGGAACGTGGCGAGCCCGATCCAGAACACGCCGTTCGCGAAGCTCGGCACGAGCTCGACCGCCGTCTCGAGCGCGAGCCGCGTCTTCCCCGAGCCGCCCGGGCCGGAGAGCGTGACGAGCCTGCCGCCGTCCCGGAGCAGAGCGGTGACCTCCGCACGCTCGCGCTCGCGCCCTACGAAGGCAGAGACCGGCCGCGGCAGGTTCGTGTTCGAGATCGTGCGCAGCGGCGGGAAGCGCTCGCTGCCGAGCTGGAAGAGCCAGACCGGCTCGGCGAAGTCCTTCACGCGGTGCTCTCCCAGATCGGCCAGCTCGGCCCCTGCCAGATCGCGCGCCTCCTTCGAGACCAGCACCTGCCCGCCGTGCCCTGCGGCAGCGATACGCGCTGCGCGGTGCACGTCCTCGCCGACGTAGCCCTCGTCGGTCACACGAGGCGTCCCCGTGTGTATGCCCATGCGGACGCGGACGCGCCTGCCGGCGAGGCCCGCCTGCGCCGCCGCGGCGGCCGCGATCGCGTCCCCGGGGCTCGCGAAGGCGACGAAGAACGCGTCGCCCTGCGTGTCGACCTCGACGCCGCCGTGCTCGGCGAACGCTGCGCGCAGAACGCGCCGGTGGTCGCCGAGAGCAGTTGCATAGGCGTCGGCGCCGAGCTCGCGGAGGAGCCGCGTCGAGCCCTCGACGTCCGTGAAGAGGAACGTCACCGTTCCGCGCGGAAGCTCCCGGAGCACGAGACGATCATCCGCGCTGCCGCGGTCGCCGACAAGGCGCAGGACCGGGTTCTTCGGGGAAGAACGCGTCAACATGAGCGTGATCGACACGCTGCTCGCGAACAACCGGACGTTCGCGAAGAACTATCCTCACGGCGGGCTGAGCGTGATGCCCGCGCGCCGGCTCGCGATCGTGACGTGCATGGACTCCCGCCTCGACGTCTACACCGCGCTCGGATTGGGGCACGGCGAGGCGCACGTGCTCCGCAATGCCGGGGGGGTGATCACGGACGACGTCATCCGCTCGCTCGCGATCTCGCAGCGGCGGCTCGGGACGGAGGAGATCATGCTGATCCACCACACCGACTGCGGCATGCAGCTGATCACCGACGACGGCTTCCGCGCCGAGCTGCAGGCGGCGACCGGGATGGCGCCGTGGTTCGCGATCGAGTCGTTCAAGGACGTCGAGGCCGACGTGCGCCAGTCCCTGGCGCGGGTCCGCAGCTCGCCGTTCGTGCGCGCGAAGGAGCACGCACGCGGCTTCGTCTACGACGTCCGGACAGGAGAGCTGCGGGAGGTGCAGCCGTGAGAGCTCGGGCGGGCATCGCGGCCGCGTCGGCCGCAGCGCTTTGCGTGCTCGCGGGAGCCGCGGCGGCCGCCCCGACCCAGCGCTTCTTTTTCTCCGCTCCCCCGGTGAAGGCGAGCTGCGAGCTCGACGTGGGCGTCCCGGGCCTGCCGGACGGCGCCCACTGCCTCGTCGGGCCGCCGCAGGTCGCCGAGCACGCCGCCGTGAGCGTCGATCTCAGCGCTTCGGGGAAGGTCGGCATCTGCCGCGGGCTGCGCTGCATCGGCAACGCGCCGGAGCACACGCCGACGATCGGCGCCGGCAAGTCGGTGACGCTCGGGCCGTTCGAGTGCACGTCGTTGCGCACCGGCGTCCGGTGCGTGGTGACGCGGCTCGGGCACGGGTTCGTGCTCGGGCTCCACGGCGCCGAGCGTGTTTGACCCGACCGCGGTCAGTTGAGGCGGCGCATCCAGTCCTGCGGCACGCTGCCGGCCGGCCCCGGGACGGGCTGGTCGTCGGGGTGGGAGTGCGGCGGTGCGAGCTCCGGCCCCTCGTAGTAGCTCTCGTCCTCGAACGACCAGAACCAGTCCTCGCCGGGCTCGAAGCTCTGCACGAGCGCGTGCCCGGTCTCGGCGGCATGGGCGCGAGCGTGCTGGCTCGGGGAGGAGTCGCAGCAGCCGACGTGCCCGCACTCGGCGCAGCGGCGGAGGTGGAACCACCAACCGTCCGCGGCGAGACACTCGACGCAGCCGGTGCCGCTCGGTGCGGCGCTCGGATCGATCCCCGGAGTGGCCACGCCCGCAGCCTACCCCGCGAGCTCCACGTAGGCGCGCGCGACGGCCTCGTCGACCGCGCGCGGCACGGGGACGACGCAGTCGGCGGCGCCGACGGCGCGGGTGGCGACGGCCTCGAGGCAGCGCGCCTGCAGCGCGAAGCCGAGGTCCATCGACTCGATCGAGTTGCCGAGCGGCCGTGGGCCCGCGAGGTTCACCATGTGGCCCGCGGTGAGCAGGTGCACCCGCCGCCCGGAGCCGAGGGTCAAGGTCTCGATGCCGTCGCCCGGCTCCTCCCGCCCGGCCGACCCCGTCCGCAGCGCGGGGACGTCGATCTCGAACGGGAAGTGGCCGACGTTCATCAGGATCGCGCCGTCGCGCAGCAGCGGCAGGTCGGCCGCGCCGAGGACGCCGGGGGCGCCCGTGGCGGTGACGACGACGTCGGCACCTGCCAGCGCCGGGGCCTTGTCGGGCACCGCGAAGCCGTCGAGCAGCGCCTCGAGGCGCGTCACCGGGTCGAGCTCGACGACCGAC
>Ga0335085_10012372_pt1 | contig 12576 bp, 11 predicted proteins | sample Lox_Sample_45_FD_206712 | JGI IMG/M metagenome (GOLD analysis project Ga0335085, IMG submission 206712) | Soil microbial communities from Loxahatchee National Wildlife Refuge, Florida, United States - Lox_Sample_4.5 | ecosystem: Environmental > Terrestrial > Soil > Wetlands | place: USA...
AGCCACCAGCTGCGGGTGCAATGCGCGCGCCGCGGGCTGCCGGTCGTGGGCGACCAGACCTATGGCGAGTTTCGCCGCAATCGCGAGTTTGCGAAGATCGCCGGCTCGAAGCGTCTCTTCCTCCACTCGCACGCGACGCGCTTCAGCTACGAGCTGGGCGGCCGGCGCTTCGCGTTCGCCGCCACCGCGCCGCCGCCCGCGGAGTTCACGAAGTTCCTTTGACAGGGCGGGCTGATTGGACGGAGATTGGCCGGCTGCGTGGTCCAACCGTTTCGTCGCGCCCGCTGATCCGATCCCATGATCCTCCCCAAAGGTCCCCGTCTCCAGCCCGAGCAAGTCCGCGAGATCACCGAGATCGTGGAGGCGTTCGGGTGCCGCATCCAGCCCATCGTCGGCGCGGTGCGCACGATCTACGCCATCGTGGGCGACGAGCGCGACGAGCTGATGATGAACCGGCTGGAGGGACTGCCGTACGTCGAGCGCATCGACCGCATCCAATCGCCCTTCAAGCTGATGGACATCCGGTCGGACCTCGCCACCCACCAGATCGCGATCGGCGGCGTGACCGCGGGGAAGGAGCTGCTCGTCATCGCGGGCCCGTGCACCATCGATCCGAAGAATCCCGGATACTGCTACGAGACGGCCCAGGCGGTGAAGGAGGCCGGGGCGCACGTCCTGCGCGGCGGCGTGTGGAAGCCGCGCACCAATCCCTACGCCTTTCAGGGGGACGACAAGTCGCTCGACATCCTGATGGAAGCCTCGCGGCGGACCGGCCTGCCGGTCGACACCGAGGTGATGGACGAAAACCACCTCAAGCTCGCGCTCGACGCCGGCGTGCCGATGCTGCAGGTCGGCGCGCGCAATGCGCTCAATTACTCGTTGCTGCGGCAGATCGGCAGCGCCGTGGCCGGGCGCGCGACCATCGTGCTGCTCAAGCGCAGCCTGCACATGGGCACGCTGAACGAGTTCATCTCGGCGGCCGAATACATCGCGAATTTCGGCAACCCCAACATCATCCTCTGCCCGCGTGGCACGGCGCCGGCGCTCGATGGCTACCGCAACCATCCCGACGAATCCATCGTGCCGCTGCTGAAAGAGAAGACCTGGGCGCCCGTGGTGGTGGATCCCTCCCATTCCGTCGGCAAGGCCGCCTACGTGACCGCCTGCGCCCTGGCCGCCGTCGCCTATGGCGCCGACGGCCTTTGCATCGAGGCCCACGTGCAGCCGAGCAAGGGCATCGGCGACGATCCCAAGCAAGCGGTCACGCCCGAGGTCCTCGCGGACATCGTCCGCCGGGCGCGGGACATCTGGACCCTGCGCCCGGGCGCGGCTGGCCGGTAGGTTTAGGCGGGAGTTACGGGGCCCGCGCAGCGCGCCGGTGCCGGGAAGATGAGATGTCACGTAATACGTGACATGTGAATTGCGCGACTTCCGCGAGAGTCAGGCCAACTGTCAGGCAACACGTGACAAGTGGGTCGCGTGAGGGAACACGCCGGGTCCGTCTCTGGGGTATCGGTCGAGGGAGTCGGCGGTTGCGCGCCGTCACAGCAGGTCGAGCTGGTCCGCGTCGCCCGGCCGGACGGTGAGTTTCTTCCGCGGGCGGGCGGCCGGCGCGGGCAGCTCCACTTCGGTGTCGTCGGATTCGAGCTTGCCGAGAATCAGCTTGGCGCGGTCGATGACGCTCTGCGGGAGGCCGGCGAGGCGCGCCACCTGGATGCCGTAACTGCGATCGGCGGCGCCGGGCACGACGCGGCGGACGAAGACGATCTCCTCGTTCCACTCCTTCACCGCGACGGAGCAATTGCGGAGGCGCGGGAGGTGCTTCTCGAGCTGCGTGAGCTCCTGGTAATGGGTGGCGAAGAGCGTGCGCGGCCCGCGCTGCGGATTGTGGTGGAGGTGCTCGACCACCGCCCAGGCGATGCTGAGGCCGTCGTAGGTCGAGGTGCCGCGGCCAATCTCATCGAGGATGAGCAGGCTGCGGGCGGTGTAATTGTTGAGAATGTTGGCCGTCTCATTCATCTCGACCATGAAGGTCGAATTGCCGCGGGCGAGATCGTCGCTGGCGCCAACGCGCGAGAAGATGCGGTCGACGAGCCCGATCCGGCAGCGCTTGGCGGGCACCCAGCAGCCGATCTGGGCCAGCAACGTGATGAGCGCCACCTGCCGGATGTAGGTCGATTTGCCGGCCATGTTGGGGCCGGTCACGAGCAGAATCTGCGTCTCCGTGCACGAGAGCGCGGCGTCATTCGGCACAAAGGCTTGGCCCCCGAGGCTGGGGGACGCGTCGGGCGCCTTGAGCATCTGCTCCACCACCGGATGCCGGCCTTCGACGATTTCCAGCACTTCGCTCTCGTCGAGTTCGGGCCGGCAGTAGTCCCACTCGCGGGCGAGCTGCGCCCAGCCGGCGAGAACGTCGAGTTCAGCCAGGGCGCCGGCGGTTTGGTGCAGCGCCGGGGCCTGCGCAATGATCGCGGCCACGAGGTCGTTGAACAATTCAAGCTCGCGCGCCGTCGCCCGCTCCTCGGCGTGGAGGATCTCCTTTTCCTTTTGCTTGAGGCCCTCGGTGACGTACCGCTCGCCGCCCACGGTGGTCTGGCGCCGGATGTAGTCGGCCGGGACGAGATGCAGATTGGCCTTGGTGATCTCCAGATAATAGCCAAAGACGGAGTTGTAGCGGACTTTCAGGCTCTTGATGCCGGTGCGCTCCTGCTCGGTGCGCTCCAGGTCGGAGAGCCACGTCTTGCTCTCCCGATTGAGGCTGCGCAGGCGGTCGACTTCGGCGTCGTGGCCATCCCGGATATAACCACCCTCCAGCAGGTCGCCGGGGAGCTCGTCGGCGAGCGCGCGGCCCAGCAAGTCGCGCAGCGCCGGCAGATCCGCCAGACGAGCCTTCAGGTCCCGGATTGCCGGGATCGGCCGGCCGGTCAGCTCGACGGGGGCGGTGGAGCCCGCCTCAAAGGCCGCGACCACCTCCAGGATCGCGGGCAACTGGGTCAGCGTGTCGCGGATGCCGCCGAGTTCGCGGGGATTGCGGAGGCGGTTCTGGAGCCGGCCGAGAATGCGCGGGATATCGCGGACGGTGCGCAGCAGCACCTGGAGCTCAGCGAGGCGCCCCGGCTGCGCGAGCAGCTCGCCCACGATCTGCTGCCGGCGGCGGATCTCGGGGAGATCCAATGCCGGCGCGGCGAGCCAGCGTTCGAGCAGGCGCGCGCCCGCGGCGGTGATGGTGCGGCTGATCGCGCCGAGCAAGGAGCCGTCGCGCGCTCCGCCGACCGATCGAAAGATCTCGAGGTTGCGCAGCGTCGCCGGGTCGAGCAGCAGCGTATGGGCGCTGCGGTATTCCTGCACGGTCCGCAGGTTCTCCGGCTTGCCGCAGAGATTCTCGGTCGCGTAGTAGACAAGGGCGCCGGCCGGGCCGAGGCCGCGGTGGGTGTGGGCCAGCCCGAATCCCTCCAGGTTCAGCACGCCCAAAGCCTCCATGACCGCGCGCGCGCCGGCGGCGGTGTCGAAATGGTAGCCGGGCAGCTCGGTGCAGGCGCGGCCGGTGCAGAAGGCGTGCAGGGCGTGCACCGCCGTCTCCTCGTGCGGCGCGGTCCGCCACACCTCCAGCGATCCCTCGATCACGAGCACCTCGGACGGATCGAGCGCCGCCAGCACCGGCAGCAGGCTCTCCGGATGCGTATCCGCCGCGATTTTGAATTCACCGGTCGAAAGGTCGAGCCAGGCGGCGCGCAGCACCCCCTTGTCCAGGGCGAGGGCGCACAGGTAGTGGTTGCGCGCGGCGTCGAGGTGGTTGGCCGCGAGCGTGGTGCCCGGGCTGAGGATGCGGACGAGGCGGCGCCGGACCAGCCGGCCGGGGCGCGCGGGCTCCTGCTGGTCGCAGACCGCGACCTTGCGGCCGGCGGCGAGCAGCTTGCTCACGTAGTTGTCGAGCGCGTGGTAAGGGATGCCCGCCATGGGCGCGTCCTGCCGTCGGGTGAGGGTGAGGCCGAGCAAGCGGGAGCCGGCGTCCGCGTCCTCGTAGAACATTTCGAAGAAATCGCCCAGGCGGAAGAGCAGCAATGTACCGGGCGGGAGGCTGCGCTTGACCTCGAAATACTGCTGCATCATCGGAGTCTGGCGCTCGGAGGACATCGCGGGGAGATTTGGAACAACCAAGGCGCAAAGGCACGAAGAAATTTGCGCGAGGATTCCGGCGGGAAAAGGCTTCACCTTGGCGCCCTGGTGCCTTTGTTGTTCCCGCATGGTCCTGTTCCATCGCGATCTCGGCGGCGACGGTCGGCCGCCGCTGGTCGTGCTGCACGGCTTCCTCGGCTCGTCGCGCAACTGGCAGACGGCCGGGGCGGCCCTCGCCGCGGGCTATCACGTCTTTGCCCTCGACCTGCGCAACCACGGCCGCTCCCCGCATGCGCCTGAGATGGACTACCCGGCCTTCGTGGACGACGTGCTCGCGTGGCTGGATCACCGGGGATTGGCGCGGGCGACCCTGCTCGGGCACAGTCTGGGCGGCAAGGTGGCCATGCGGCTGGCCTGCCGGCATCCCGGGCGGGTGGGCGCCCTGATCGTGGTCGACATCGCCCCGAAGGCCTATCCGGGCGTGGCGCAGCGGGCGGAGCTGGCGGCGATGAACGAGCTGCGCCTCGACGGGCTGCATTCGCGGGCCGAGGCGGAGCTGAGGTTCGAGGCGCGCGTGGACGACGGGGCGATGCGGAAATTTCTCGCCGCCAACCTCGAGCGCGACGCCGGCGGCCAGTGGCGCTGGGCGGTCAACCTCCCGGTGCTGACCCGCACGCTGCCCGAGCTCGTGCGGAGTCCGTTGGATCCGGACGACCGCTTCGCCGGCCCGACGCGCTTCATCCTCGCGGGAAAGTCGGGGTTCGTTACGGCCGAGGACCACGTGGCGATCCGCCGGCATTTCCCGGCAGCGCAGATCGCCGTGCTGGCCGGGTCGGGGCACAATCCGCACTTGGAGATGCGCGAGGAATTCGTGCGAATCGTCCTTGGGGCGGCCTGATCCCCGGGCTTGGTTCCCGACGGTGGGTTGTCGGCACCGCGGCCGGGCAGCGTGGCGACGGCCACGTCAACGGAAGAACTGTTCGTAGAACAGGGCCGCCGAGATGAGAAAGCCGATGGCGGTGATGATCTGCCGGACGCGGCGCTGCGGGATCCGCTGGGCGTAATGGGAGCCCAGGAAATACCCGGCGACGGCGCCGACGGTCATGATCCCGGCCTTCGACCAGTCGATCAGCCCGGCATGAATGAAATAAGCGGCGGCGACGACGTTGATGAGCGATCCGAGCACCGTCTTCAGGGCATTCATCTCGTGGATGTCCGTCAGGCCCAGGAATCCAAGCGACGCGAGCATGAGAATGCCGATGCCGGCGCCGAAATAGCCGCCGTAGACCGCCACAAGAAACTGGAAGATCACGGCGGCCCAGACGGCGCGACCATGGGGGTGCGGGGCGGCTCCGGCGGCGCTCGGAAAACCCGCGAACCGGCGGAACGCGCCCTGGGCAACAAATACCAGCGTGGCGAACAGGAGCAGAAACGGAACGAGCCGGCCGAAGATCTTCTCGCCGGTGGCCGTGAGGAGCACGGCGCCGACCAGCCCGCCCACCAGACTCACCGGGACGAAGCGCCGGAGCCACGGACGCACGGAGCCGAGCTGCCGGCGATAGCCATAGACGCCCCCGAAGGTGCCGATCACCAGCGCCAGCGTGCTCGTGGCATTAGCGACGACGGACGGCGTGCGTGCCAGCAGCAACGCGGGAAACGAGATGAGCGTGCCCCCGCCGGCCACCGCGTTGATGATTCCCGCGGCCGCGGCCGAGGACGCCAGCAGGATGGCCTCGCCCCAAGTCATGCGCCGGTCACAGTGGGCAGGAACCGACCCGAGGCAACGGAACTTTTTGCGAAGGGCCCGCCCGGGCGTCGCCCGGAACGCGCGCCGAAACGCTCCCGGGATGATCCCGGCGCGGCGCGCTGCCGAGCGCGACTACTTGGTCGTCCACAAACGCAGCGAGGCGAGCAGGAACTCCTCGAGGACGGCGGCTTCCTTCATATTCAGGCGAAGAAGTCCGGAGCACCGTTCGAGTTCCGTCACCGCCGCGGTGAGGGCGCGGCGGACGTTCCGGCCGGCCTCGCTGTCGCGGCCAGCGGTGAGCCGCGGATTGGCGAAGTCGACGGTCGCGCGCTCGACCTCGGTGAAGAGTTTCTGGCGGATGCCGTTGGCAATGCCGATTGCCATCGCCTCCTGCTCTTCGCCGCTGAGGTCGGGCGGCAGCTTATCCTTCTGCACATCCCAGATCCCCGCGGTGGCGCTCGCGAGAATGGCATTGAAGCGCGCGATGAGCCCGTACAGGGCGAAGATCGCACCCGCCACCGCCTCGGCGCCGGCCACGCCCTCGGTCAACCGGCCGAGCCATGCCTGATAGTCGCTCTTCCAGACGGGCAGATCGGGGTGGCCGAGCGGGGTGGAGGAGGTGGCAAAGCGAAAATGCAGGCAACGGCTGCGAATGGTCGGCAGCAGGGCGTAGGGGTGGGTCGTGAGCAGCAGAATGGTCGTGAGGCCGGGCGGCTCCTCGAGCGTCTTGAGGAAGGCATTGCTGCTCGCCGGGTTCATCCGGTCGGCCTCGTAGATCACGGCCACCTTCCGTGCGCCGACCGACGGGGAGACATAGAGCTTGGGGAGAAAATCCCGCATGGTGCCCGGTTTGGGGTTAGGAGCGTCGCCGACCGGGATGATGCGGGCCTTGCCCTGGGGCCGCAGCGCGAAGAAGTCAGGATGCTGTTCCGGCGGGCGGCGCTGGGCCGCCTCCGGAGGATTCAGCAGCCGGTCCGCGATCGCGTGGGCAACGAGCACGAGGGTGTCGAAATCGTCGCCGTGCAAGAGGAGGCTGTGCGCGAGGCGGTCGCGGGCGAGCGCCTTCTCGAGGACAACCACGGCCGGGGTGCCAGCGAGCGATTGGGGCCAGGCGGCAGAGGGCATGGGCTTCAATCAGCCGAGGGGCGTGAGCGGGTGGCGGACGGTGGAACCGGCGGGGAAGAAGAGAAGGTCGCCCACAGGCCGTCACCCGCAGGGGCGCAACCGGCGGAGGCGGCAGGCGGGCGGCGACCGCATCAGAGGGCGAGGCGATTCTTGACCTCGGCCCAAATCAGCCGGCAGATCTTTTCCTCGGAAAGGGTGCCGTCGACGACAAAGAAACGCTTGGGCAGCGAGCGGGCGAGGACCAGGTAGCCGTCGCGGACCTTCTTGTAGAAATCGATGTTCTCGCGCTCCATGCGGTCGGGGAGGTCGGACGCGCGCTGGCGGATGCGCGCGAGGCTGACGGCGGTGGGGACGTCGAGGACGACGGTCAAATCGGGCAGGACGTTGCCAATCGCGAACTGGTTGATCTGCTGGACCGGGTCGCGCGAGAGATTGCGCGCCACTCCCTGGTAGACCGTGCTGGAGTCGATGTAGCGGTCGCACAGGACGACGACGCCCTTCAGCAGATTGGGCGCGATGACTTCGCGCACGAGTTGGGCGCGGGCGGCGGCGAACAGCAGCAGCTCCGTCTCGGCGCACATCTCGTCGCCCCGGGAGTTGTGGACGATGATGTTGCGCACCTGCTCGCCGATCTCGGTGCCGCCGGGCTCGCGGGTGGAGATGACTTCGCGGCCCACGCGCTGCAGATGCTCGGCGAGGTGGGCGATCTGCGTGGATTTGCCGCTGCCTTCCGATCCCTCGAAGGAGATCAGGATGCCGCGGTGGTTGGTGGCGGCCGGGGCCGGGGCGCGGCGCGCGGATCGCGCCGGCTGCTGGGACTTTTTCATGGGCGAGAAATGCTGAGCGGTTCAGCGCCAGGAGGCGAGAAAGCTTTCGAGATCACCCAGGGAGGGGCTGCGCGCGGTGCGCACGTAGAATCCCGAGGTGCTCACGCCGAGCGCGAGCGCGGATTCCGGCCCGAGCCCGAGCAGCTGGCCCGTGACGAAGCCCGCGTTGAAATGATCGCCCGCGCCGGTGGTGATGAGCGGTTTCTCGGCGAACGGGCCGGAAACCCACCAGGTGTCCTCCTTGGTGGCGCAAGCGGCGGACTTGGTGGGATGAACGACCACCGTCGCGATATCGAGCTTCTCGCGGATCTGTCGCGCCAGCGAGCGGAGGCCCTTCTCGTCCTCGGTCTCCTGGCCCAAGCCCAGCACGGCGAACACGCGCTGGGCTTCCTTCAGATTGAGGCCCAGGGTCACGCGACCGTACGCTTGAAAGCGCGCGATCGCGCGGAGGACGAGCGCGAGATCCGAGTCGGAGCGCTTCTCCGGGTCGGCGAGATCGAAGAAGAACAGCCGCTCGCGGGGCGGCAGCACGGGAAAGACGCGCCCCACGAGCTCCTCGAGAATGGCCGTCATGTTCGGGATCATCGTCCAGTTGACCAGCGCGACGAGGTCGGCGCGGGCCAGGCAATCGAAGAGCGCGCCTTCGCCCAGGACCTTGACGATCTGGGCGTAGGTGAGGTCGTCGAAGCTCTTGAGCAGTCCGAGCATCACCTTGCCGTCCGAGAACTCCAGGGCGGTCGTGAAACTCGGCTCGCAGAGCGACACGACCTCGGCGCGGCGGGCCATGTCCTGGAAGACGGGATGGAGCGAGGGCGCGCCGAGCGCCCCGATGTATTTCAGGCGGAGGCCGGCGGCGAGCAGCGCCGTCGCCATGATCGGCCCGTTGCCGCCGAGCTTCTCGAACACCGGATAGAGCTCGACGTTCGTGCTCTTGCCGGCCGCCCCGAGCATCCGCTGGCCGAACTCCGCGATCGTGCGCATCGGCTCGAAGGCCTCGCCCTGGCCGTGGCGCGTTGCCACCGGATGCACGATCAGGTCGACGAAGCCGTCGAGGCCGACCACGGCGAACTTGCCGGAGATGGAGGCCCGCCGGGTGCGGAGTTCCTCCATGGTGCGGGTCCTGAAATTCATGGCGGTGAAGCGAATCAAGCAGAGGAGGGGCGCGGGAGGGCCGCAATCAGATTCGCGCGCATGCGTCCGACCATTTTCGTTGCGCGCTGCCATCATTCGCTCCATCAGTCAACCCTATGCTCCTGTCTGCCCTGCCGGCGCCGCTGATTGCCACCACCAACCCCTGGCTCCTTTTCACGCACTGCGATCCCGTCGGCCAGGTGATCACCGTGCTCCTCGCGGTGTTCAGCCTGATCGCATGGACGATCATGTTCGGCAAGCACATGGAGTTGAAGAATCTCAGCCAGGCCAACCGCAGCTTCGAACGCAGCCTGAAGGAGCAGCGCTCGCTGCTCAACCTGCCCGAGTCGTTCCGCAACCGGCGCACGGTGCCGTTTGCCGATCTGTTCGCCGACGCCATCGAGGCGTATTGGCGCGCCGCTGCGATCCTGAAGGAGCGCGGCGAGGACACGCTGCGGGCGCGCCTCGAGCACGCCGAGAACGCGTTGCAGCGGGCGCTGGCCCGCCAGGTGCTCCGCTACGAATCGAGCATGATCTTCCTCGCCAGCATTGTCTCCGGCGCGCCGTTTCTTGGCCTGCTCGGCACGGTGTGGGGCGTGATGGAGGCGTTCAGTTCGGTGTCCGTGCAGCAGACCGCGAGCATCCAGACGCTGGCGCCGGGCGTGTCCGCCGCGCTGCTCACGACGATCTCCGGGCTGATCGTGGCGATTCCGTCGGTGTTCGGTTACAACATCCTCCTCGCGCGGAGCCGCCAGTTGATCACGGAGACGGAGAATTACGCCAGCAGCCTGGCGGACCGCATCGAACTCGAGATGCAGATGTAGGCCTGCCCAAGCCCATGACCAAGAGGCGAGGATTGATCGCCGATCGCCGATAGCCGAATTCCCGATGGCCCGAACCTTCCGCCGGCAGCGCACGACTCATCCGATCGCGGACCTGAACGTGACGAACCTCATCGACCTGGGGTTCACGCTCCTGATCATCTTCATGATCGCGACGCCGCTGATCCAGCAGGAGCAGACGATCCCGGTGAATCTGCCCACGGAGACAAAGCGCGGCCAGCCGAAGCCGCCCAGCGAGACGGAGTTTCAGCCCATCTCGATCGATCACACCGGCCAGTACTACTATGGCCAGCACAAGGTGAGTTTCCGCGAACTCGAGACGCTCGTGGCCGGTCTGGGAGCACGCCAGAAGCAGCCGGTTATCCGCATTCGGGCCGACCAGACGCTCCAGTACCAGCAGGTGATTCGCCTGATGAACCTGCTGATGAAGAATAATCTCAGCAAGATCACCTTCGACACGCAGGCGAATTGACCATGCACGCCCGGGCGCCCGCCGCGTTCTTTCTGTCGCTGCTGCTCCATGGAACGGTGGTGATCGCGATCGTGGTGCTCGCTTTCATCGTGCAGCAGCATGTGCCGCCGCCGGTGCAGGTGTTTGAATTGGTGGCGGGGCCCCCGACCGATCTGACCGCCACGGCGGCGCCGGCTCTGGGCAGCCCGGAGGGGACGGTTGACGTCAAGATACCCGAGCCGCCCGCCCGGGTGGAACCGGCGAGGGTGGAGGAGGCACCGCCGGCAGCCGAAGTGACGCGGCCCGCCGCACGGCCCGAGGCCAAGCCGGTGGCGCCGGCCAAGCCGGCGCCCAAGATGTCGTACGATCAATTCGTCAAGCAGCACGGCCGGCCCTCGACCGCGAAGTCCGCCAGCACCGGCGCGCCGCGGGCGACGCCGGTGCCCAAGATCAACGCGAAAGGCATCGCCGACGGCGTGCTCGGCGGGTCAGCCGGCTCCAAAGGCGGCGGGGGGGGCCGGGCGCTGACCGCGGCGCAGCGGACCGAGCTGGAGGGCTACATTGCGCGCCTTGTCATGGCGCTGCGCCAGAGCCACGAGAAGCCCCCGGGGCTTTCGGAGCTTCTGACTGCGGACGTCGAATTTCTGATCGCGGCGGACGGGTCGATCTCGCGTGTTCACGTCGTGCGCTCTTCGGGCAACGGGGCGTTCGATGAATCCTGCGTCGAAGCCTTCCAGCGGATGGGATCAATCGGGCCCAAACCGGACGGCAAGAATGACACGTGGGTGCTGACGTTCCGGATGAAGGATGAGTGAGGCGGCGCCCCAGGCGTTAAGCGCGCGCTGCTAAGCCCGAAGGGCGAGGGTCGGAGCGGCAAGCGTTCTGACGGCGGCGCCCCACGGTCGTTGCGCCCGGCGCCTCGCGTTTAGCTCGACGTCCTCGGCGCTTGGCGCTTCGCGCTTCCCACTCCACCTCGCTGTGCCGTCAAAAAGTCCTTGCCACCGCCGCCCAATCTTTGATCTTTCACCCCTTCCAGGCGACTGTGGGCTCGTAGCTCAGTTGGAAGAGCGCCGCAATGGCATTGCGGAGGTCGTGAGTTCGAATCTCATCGGGTCCACCAACTCCGACAAGGTCGGAGTTATCGCGCCGGAGCTTCCAAGGCGACGGCGGGCAGGCCAGCCGTTGGAACTCCCACCTTATCGATGCAGGCGTTCCGGGGCGGTTCCCCGCTGCTGTTGCGGACGTGTTGCCGGGAGACCGGATGCCGGTGGGTGGCGGAGAAGCGCCGATGCAGGTACTCCTGTGTCTCAGAGGGGATGCGCGCGGCGAGCAACCAAGCTCATCGAGGCCCACTGAGACCGCTACCACAATCCGAGATCCCGAAGACGACCATCGCCCACGGATCAGAAGCTCGATCCATCGGTCGCTTTTGCGGTGAACTCGCTGATGCCGTAGTCGCCATTCCATCCTTCGTTGAACCCGAAGCCGGGATTCCCGCGGGTGTAGGTACCGTCCTTCACTGTCCCCATGAGGACTCCGTTTTTGTACGCCTTGATCTCGTTGCCCACAATGGTGGCCTTTATCCTGTCACCCGTCTTCACGGAGTACTGCTTGCCTCCCGCTTGCAGGAGATAGGTGAAATCGGCCAGGGGCCCATTCCACCGCACGATGATCAAGTAGGCGTTATCGTCATCCTTCAGCGAAAAAGTGATCTCGTAACCGTCGCAATTGTGTTTGGCCAACGAGGAGCGAAGGCGCACCTCTACTTCCGGATACCGAAACACTGCCCTTCTATCCACCAGCAACTCCACGCTTTGATTTGGAGGCCATTCGCCGGTCAGAAGGGCCACCGGATCCGCATAGCTTGCGGGGCCAGCGTGGCCGAAGGCGTATCCGGGATATGTCGAAACATTGCCCCAATCCAAGCCGTTCGTTTTCCCAACCAACCAATGGCCGCCCTCGGAGATCGGATCTTCATTGAGGGGAAACTGCGTCGAGTAGCCGGCCACATGCAGCGTGGGCGGGGAAGAAGCTGTTGTGGTCGTCTGTGGCCCGGTGGAACAGCCGGCAAGAAATGCGAGAACAGCGGTGGCCAGGCATGGTCGCCGCCGCGCGGCCTGGGATGCGACAAAGACTCGGTTCATGTATCGGTATCGTTCCTCCATCCATTCTGGAGGTTTCGTGCAGCAGGGTGGGTCGAATCTACTCCGGCGCTCGCGGGAAAACGCCGATTCGGTGATGTGCGACTCAAACGCGGATGCACCCCGGGCGCCACATCAAACGGCACCTGTATGGTCCAGCATTGAGCGGCCATCGAAGCGGGGATGCTTTCCGTGT
>Ga0335085_10012374_pt1 | contig 12574 bp, 11 predicted proteins | sample Lox_Sample_45_FD_206712 | JGI IMG/M metagenome (GOLD analysis project Ga0335085, IMG submission 206712) | Soil microbial communities from Loxahatchee National Wildlife Refuge, Florida, United States - Lox_Sample_4.5 | ecosystem: Environmental > Terrestrial > Soil > Wetlands | place: USA...
CGACAACCCGCTGTACGACGCCGACCGCACGGTGTCCGCGTACTACGCATCGACGGGTAGCGGAGCGTCGAACTCCGACAAGCTGCTGCAGAAGTGGATCGACCAGGCCCGCACGACGGTGAACGTCCAGAAGCGGCTGGCCCTCTACCACAAGGTCGTTGCACGGGCGAACAGGCTGGCGATCATCGCCTGGCTCGTCAACACGAAGAACGTGTGGGGTCTGAGCAAGCACCTGATCTGGCAACCTCGCCTGGACGGCTTCATGTTCGACAACACGATGAGGCTCAGCGGGTAGAGGATCCGGGAATCACAGGATGGGGCGGTTCGCGCTCAGGAGGACGGCATACGGGATCGTCGTGATGTTCTTCGTCACGGCCGTCGTGTTCGTGACGACGCGCCTGATCGGCAATCCCGCCAACACGCTCCTGCCGCTGACGGCGACGCAGCAGCAGCGGCAAGCGTTCTCGCATCAGCTCGGGCTCGACCGCCCCATCCCGACCCAGTTCGTCAAGTACCTCGAAGGGGTCGCCCACCTCGACTTCGGCAACTCCCTCCTGCAGAGCCGGCCGGCCCTGAACATCGTCCTCGAGCGGCTGCCGAACACCCTGGAGCTCGTCGCCTTCGGGCTCTCGATCGCGATCCTGCTCGCGATCCCGCTCGGAGTGCTCGCCGCACTCCGACCGGGCAGTCTGGTCGACAAGGTGACGGTGGTCGTCAGCCTCGCCGGCCTCTCGGTCGCCCAGGTCTGGCTCGGGCTGCTGCTGATCCTGATCTTCGCGGCCGAGCTGAAGGTGCTCCCGTCGGCAGGCATCGGCGGCCTCGAGCACCTGATCCTGCCGGGTATCACCCTCGCCCTGCCGGCGCTCGGCCGGCTCGTGATGCTGACCCGCTCGACGATGATCGACGAGCTGAACACGCAGTACGTCCAGACCGCGCGGGCCAAGGGCTTGCCCGAGATCCGCGTCGTCGGCCTGCACGCGCTTCGCAACGCGGCGATCCCGATCCTCACGCTCGCGGGCTGGGAGCTGATCCGCGCCCTCGCCGGCTTCTCGGTGGTGGTCGAGACCGTGTTCGCCTGGCCCGGAGTCGGGTATCTCGCGTTCCAGTCGATCCAGCAGAGCGACGTGATCCTGCTCCAGGCGATCGTGATCGTGATGGGGTTCCTGATCGTCGCGATCAACATCGGGCTCGACCTCGTGTTCAAGACGATCGACCGCAGGGTGGAGCTGGCGTAGATGGCGGCGCGCGTCGAGGCCTCCGAGGTCGCCCCGCGGGGAGGCCTCCTGCGCCAGCGGTTCGCAGACGCCCGCGCGTCGCTGCGCTCGGCGGGGGTGGAGCTGCTCCACGACCGGGCGGGGCTCTTCGGCCTGGTCGTGATCGTCCTCCTCGTTCTCGTCGCGGTCTTCGCGCCGCTGATCGCGCCGCACGACCCGTCGGCCCAGTCGCTGTTCGATCGGCTGACCCCGCCCTTCCAGACCTGGAGCTACCCGCTCGGGACGGACGCACTCGGTCGCGACGAGCTCTCGCGTTTGATCTACGGGTCGCGGGTCTCGCTCGAGATCGGCGTGCTCGTCGTCCTCATCGCCGGCACGAGCGGCACCATCCTCGGCCTCCTCGCCGGGTACTTCGGCGGCAAGGCCGACACGCTCGTGATGCGGATCGTCGACACGCAGATCGCCTTTCCCGGTCTGCTGCTCGCATTGCTGATCATCGCCGTGATCGGGCCGAGCCTGAAGGCGCTCGTGATCGTGCTCTCGATCGACGGCTGGATGGTGTACGCGCGCGTGACCCGAGGCGTCACGGCGTCGCTCCGCAAGGCCCCCTACATCGAGGCCGCGGAGATCGTCGGCTGCCGCTCGCGGCGCGTGATCTTCCGCCACGTCCTGCCGAACCTGACCTCCCCCATCCTCACCCTCTGCGTGCTCGAGTTCGCCCGGATCATCCTCGCGGAGGCGGCCCTCTCCTTCCTCGGACTCGGCATCCAGCCTCCCGACGTCTCGTGGGGCCTGATGCTGAGCGACGGCGCCGACTACCTGTTCAGCGCCTGGTGGGTCGTCTCCCTGCCGGGGATCGCGATCGCCCTCGTCGTGCTGGGCATCAACCTCTTCGCGAGCTGGCTCCGCGTCGTGTCCGACCCGCATCAGCGCGACAAGCGCTTCGCGGGCGCGGCCCAGGTCGTCGGGCCGACCGGGGTGACGTGAGATGGACGCAGGGTCGGCAGACGCGCCGCTGCTCGAGGTCAGTGACCTCCAGGTGCAATTCTTCACCCGCGGAGGGGTCGTGCAGGCCGTCCGCGGCGTCTCCTTCGCCGTCCACCGGGGGGAGACACTCGGTCTCGTGGGAGAGTCCGGGTCGGGCAAGAGCGTGACCTCGCTCGCGATTCTCGGGCTCCTCCATCAGCCGGGCAGGATCACCTCAGGCGACATCCGCTGGAAGGGCCGCTCGCTCGTCGGGCGCAGGGGCGCGAAGGAGGCCAAGCGGATCCGCGGCCGCGAGCTCGCGGTCGTCTTCCAGGATCCGATGACCTCGCTCAACCCGCTCTTCACGGTGCGCGCGCAGATCGCCGAGGTGCTGCGCCATCATCTGGGGATGAGCCGTCACGACGCGGACGAGCGGGTCGTCGAGCTGCTCGACCTGGTCGGGATTCCCGCACCGCGCCAACGTGCCGGTGCGTACCCGCACGAGCTCTCGGGCGGGCAGCGCCAGCGGGTGTTGATCGCGATGGCGCTCGCGTGCGAGCCCGAGCTGCTGATCGCCGACGAGCCCACGACCGCGCTCGACGTCACGATCCAGGCGCAGATCCTCGAGCTGATCGCGGAGATCCAGCAGCGGCTCGGCCTGGCCGTGCTCCTGATCACGCACGACCTGGCTGTCGTCGCCGGCGTCTGCAGGCGCGTGGCCGTCATGTACGGCGGCAAGTTCATGGAGGTCGGCGCCGCCGAGGACGTCTTCGAGCACCCCGGTCATCCCTACACGGCCGGGTTGCTCCGCTCGACGCCGCGACCCGACGTCGTCCTCCGGCGCCTCGTCGGCATCGACGGGATGCCGCCGAGTCTGATCGATCCGCCCCGGGGATGCCCGTTCGGGCCACGCTGCCAGCTCGCGTCGGCGACCTGCGAGGAGATGCCGCCCCTGGAACGACACGGGGAGCGGAGGGAGGTGGCGTGCTGGCATGCATTCGGTCATGAAAGAGTCGGAGCAGGCGCCCCCGCCGGCCTCGGCCGCTGAGCCGCTCGTCGCCGTCGAGGGGTTGTCGGTCGACTATGCGATCGGCCACAGCGGCTTCTGGGGCAGAGCGCAGCGGACCCTGCGCGCCGTGGACGACGTGTCGTTCGCGATCCGCGGCGGCGAGACGCTCGGCCTCGTCGGCGAATCCGGCTCAGGCAAGACGACGACGGGGCGGGCCGTCCTCCGCAAGGTGCCGCTCGCCGCGGGCCGGATCACCTTCGGCGGCGAGGACATCACCCACCTCCGCGGGGAGCAGCTCCGGCGCTTTCGCCGCCGTATGCAGCTCGTCTTCCAGGATCCGTACGCGAGCCTCAACCCCCGGATGCGCGTCTTCGACATCATCGCCGAGCCGCTCCTCGTGCACGGGCTCGTCCCTCGGCTTCGCAGCGCCGAGGACCGCGTCGCGGAGCTGCTCGAGCTCGTCGGGTTGCCGCCGGACGCGATGCTCCGGTATCCGCATGCGTTCAGCGGCGGCCAGCGGCAGCGAATCGGAATCGCGCGGGCGCTCAGCCTGCACCCCGAGTTCATCGTCGCCGACGAGCCCGTCTCGGCCCTCGACGTCTCGATCCGCGCCCAGGTCGTCAACCTGCTGCAGGACCTGCAGGAGCGGCTGGGGCTGACCTATCTCTTCATCGCGCACGACCTCTCGATCGTCCGGCACATCTCCCATCGGATCGCCGTGATGTACGCCGGCAAGCTCGTCGAGGTCGGAACTCCCGACCACATTCACGAGGACCCGAAGCACCCCTACACGCAGGCCCTGCTCTCGGCGGTGCCGGTGCCCGATCCGCGGATCGAGGCGACGCGCCAGCGGATCGTGCTCAGCGGTAGCGTGCCGAACCTCGCCGACCCGCCCTCCGGCTGTCGCTTCCACACGCGCTGCCCGCTCGTCGTCGATCGCTGTCGCGAGGAGGAGCCCCCCCTCACCGAGCGGTCTCCCGGCCACCGTGCGGCCTGCTGGGTGACCTGAGCATGCGCGTCCACGAGACCAAGCGCGTGCTCGCCGCCGGAGAGCCGGTCTACGGCTGCTTTGTTCGCTACCCGGATCCGGGCATCGTCGAGCTTCTTGCCCTCCAGGGCTTCGACTTCCTCGTCTTCGACGGCGAGCACGGGACGATCGAGCCGCGCGATTGCGAGAACCTCGTACGCGCCGCCGAGCTGCGGGGCCCGGCGCCGCTCGTGCGCGTCCCCGCGAACCAGCCTTCGGTGATCCTGCGCTTCCTCGACACGGGTGCCGTCGGCGTGCACGTGCCGCTCGTCGAGTCGGTCGAGGAGGCGGAGGCGGCAGTTCGCGCCGTCAAGTACCCCCCGCGGGGAGCGCGCGGGCTCGCCGGCGTCCGCGCCTCGTCGTACGGTGCGACGCCTCTCGGGGAATACGTGGTGCAGGCGAACGACGCCACGCTCGTCGTCATCCAGGTGGAGACCCGGGCGGCGGTCGAGCGTGTGGGCGAGATCGCAGCCGTCGACGGCGTCGACGTCGTCTTCATCGGCCCGACCGACCTCTCGCAGGCGTTCGGCGTCACCGGGCAGACGGCCCACCCGCTCCTCGAGGAGGCCTACGAGGCTATTGCGTCGGCGGTGGCCGCGTCGCCGGCGGCACTCGGGGTTCTCGTCGCGGACGAGGCAGGCGCCGAGCGCTGGCGGGAACGGGGGGCACGCTATATCGCGGTGACGATCGACTCGCTGCTCGCGGCCGGGGCGCGCGGCTTCGTCGACTCGGTCAGGTCGGGGGTGTCATGAAGATCGAGAACTCGTTCGAGGCCCCGGCCGCCGTCGACGACGTCTGGGCCCTCCTGACGGACGTCCCGCGGGTCGTGCCGTGCATGCCGGGTGCCGAGCTCGTCAGCCAGGTGGACGAGACGACCTGGAAGGCGAACGTGAAGGTCAAGCTGGGGCCGATCGCGATGACGTTCGCCGCCGACGTGCGCCAGGAGGAGGCGGATGCGGAGACGCACCGGCTGCGGCTCGTGGCCGACGCGCGCGAGGCGCGCGGCCGCGGGATGGCGCGAGCTGCGATCGAGGTCACGGTGAGCCCGGCCGCCGCGGGCGGCAGCGCCGTCGACATCGGCACCGACCTCAACCTTTCCGGCGCGGTCGCGCAGTACGGACGCGGCATCGTCGCCGACGTGGCGCAACAGCTGACGACCTCGTTCGCAGCGAACCTGCGCGACCAGCTCGGCGCCGAGGCGCCCGCGCCGCCGGCCGCGGAGCCTGTGCGCGGCTTCGGGCTGCTCGTGCGTGCGCTGCTCGCCCGGCTCCGGCGGACCCGCCGGAACCCGCCGCCTCAGGGAGGCGAGGGAGCGTGACGCCGTGGAGGTCGTGATCGTCGGCGGCGGCATCTCGGGCCTCACAGCCGCCCTCGAACTGCACGCGCGCGGCATCGCCGCCCGCGTCTACGAATCGACCCCCGAGCTGCGGCCGGTCGGCGTCGGGATCTCGCTGCTCCCGCACGGCGCGCGCGAGCTCGACGCGCTCGGGCTGCTCGACGGCATCCGCGCCCGCGCCGTCCCCTTCCGCGAGTCCTGCTTCTTCAACTCGTTCGGGCAGCTGATCCACCGCGACCCGGCCGACCCGCGCTGGCCGCAGTTCCTCGTGCACCGCGCAGACCTGCACGAGGTGCTCCTCGACGCCGTCCGCGAGCGGCTCGGCGAGGGGAGCCTCGTGCTCGGCCACACCTGCGTCGGCGTGGAGCAGGACGAGACGGGCGCCACGGCGCGGTTCGCAGGCACGCGCGAAGGCCGGTCGCTGGACGGGCAGCGCGGCGACGTCGTCCTCGCCTGCGACGGCATCCATTCAGCGGTCAGGAAGCAGCTCTACCCGGACGAGGGCGAGCCGGTCTTCTCGGGCGTGAACATGTGGCGCGGCGTCACGCGCCATCCGGCGATCCTCTCCGGTGGAAGCCACACGAGGATCGGCAAGGTCGACACCGGCAAGCTGGTCGTCTACCCGATTCGCGACCGCGTCGACGACGAGGGGAACCAGCTGATGAACTGGGTCGCGGAGGTCCGCGACGTCCAGGGCGCGGCAGTCGACTGGAACCGCCGGGGCCGGCTCGAGGATTTCCTGCCGGTCTATGCAGACTGGCAGTTCGACTGGCTCGACGTCCCGGACCTGCTCCGCCGCGCCGAGGTGATCTACGAGTTTCCGATGTCCGATCGAGACCCGGTTCCGCGCTGGGCGTTCGGGCGGGTCGGTCTGATCGGAGACGCGGCGCACCCGATGATCCCGCGCGGCTCGAACGGCGCGATGCAGGCGATCCTCGACGCGCGGGTGGTCGCGGACGCGCTCGCAGCCGAGGCGACGCCGGAGGCCGCGCTCCGCGCGTACGAGGAGGAGCGGCTCGAGACCGGGAACGCGATCGTCCTGACCAACCGGAAGACGCCGCCGGACTTCCTGATCGAGACGGTCGAGCGGCGGACGGGCCCGAGGCCGTTCGAACGGATCGAGGACGTGATCAGCCCGGACGAGATCCGCACCATCATCGACGGCTACAAGGCGCTGACCGGTTCGAGCCGTGAGGCCCTCGGCGCGCGGTAGACAGCCCCGGGCCGCCGTCCTCGGCGCGGGGACGATGGCGCCGGGGATCGCCGCCGCGTTCGCCGCCGGTGGGCACGAGGTCGTTCTCTGGTCGCGGCGTCCCGAGCGGACGGCCGAGGCGCTCGCGCGGGCGGCCTCGCTCGTGCGCTTCCTGGTCGGCGAGGGCCTCGCGGAACAGCCGGCCGCGGACGCTCTTGCCCCGGCGAGCGAGCTGGCGGAGGTCGCGTCCGCCGAGGTCGTGGTCGAGGCGATCGCCGAGCAGCTGGACGCGAAGCGCGAGCTCCTGGGCCTCGTCGACGAGCTGCTGCCGCCCGGCGCTCTCCTGGCCACGAACACCTCGGGGCTGCGCGTCACCGACCTCGCCGGCGACCTCGCCCGGCCCGAGCGCGTCGTCGCGATGCACTTCTGGAACCCGGCCCACCTGATGCCGCTCGTCGAGGTAGGCGGCGGCGAGCGGACGGCACCGGAGAGCGTCGAGCGCGCGCTGGGGCTCGCACGCGCGATCGGCAAGCAGCCTGTGCGGCTCGAGCGCGAGGTGCTCGGCTTCCTCGGCACGAGGCTCCAGCAGGCGGTCGTCCGCGAGGCGATCGCGCTCGTCCAGGCGGGCGTCGCCTCCGCCGAGGACGTCGACCTCGCCGTGCGGACGAGCTTCGGCATCCGCTTCCCGGTCACAGGGCCGCTCGAGTCCGCCGACCTCACGGGCCTCGACGTGATCGAGGCGATCCACGAGTACCTGCTGCCGGACCTCGACCGCTCGACGGAGCCGCAGGCTGCGCTCCGCCAGCGGGTCGCCTCCGGCGCGCTCGGCGTGAAGTCGGGCCGCGGCTTCCACGACTGGACGGTCTGCGACCCGGACGACCTCATCCGCCGGCGCGACGAGGAGCTCGTCGGGCGGCTTCGCCGCACCACCCGCTGACCATCGAGAAAGGGGGACGAATGCAGATCGGAATCTGGCTCCCGTCGTACACGTATCCCGATCTCTCGTACGAGCGGGTTCGCGGCTCCGTGCGCGACTACGCCCGCCGGTGCAACCAACTCGGCTACGACGTCTGGGTGATCGACCACCTGCTCCACGCTCCGGGCCTCTACGGGATGGCCTGGCTCGAGCCGCTGCAGGTGCTCGCCTACGCCGCCGGAGTCGCGCCGGACGTCTCGCTCGGCACCGGGATCCTCGTGCTCCCCCTCCGCAACCCGGTCCTGCTCGCAAAGGAGATCGCGACACTCGATTTCCTCTCCGGCGGGCGCTACCGCTTCGGGATCGGTCCCGGCTGGTACCCGGGCGAGTTCGCCGCAACGGGGACGACGGTGAAGGAGCGCGGGTCGCGGACGGACGAGATCCTCGCCGTCGTCCGCCGGCTGCTGACCGAGGAGCGGGTCACCTTCGAGGGTCGCTTCTATCGTTTCGAGGACGTGACGATCGAGCCGAGGCCGCCGAAGCTGCCGGAGGTCTGGGTCTCGGGCGGGTCGCGCCTCCCCGACCCCGAATACAGCGACGTACCGGTGCTCGCCGACTCGGTGCTCGAGCGGATCCTGGGGGCCGACTGGTGGCTCTCCCGCAACTCGGGCACCCAGGAGCTGATCAAGCAAGACTGGGCGAAGATCCAGGCGGCGCTCGCCGAGCGCGGCCGCGCGCCCGACTCGGTCCGGTTCGCGCACTGCAACTTCCTCTACCTCGTCGAGACCTCCGACCGCGAGCAGGCGCTCGAGGCCCAGCAGCCGCACTTCCTCGAGGTGATGGGAACGCACCGACCCTGGGAGCAGCTGCAGCAGAGCTACTTGCTCGGCTCACTCGACGACGTCCTCGCGAGGCTCGCCGAGCTGAAGGAGCTCGGGGTGGAGTACCTCGTGCTCGGCCCGACGAGCGACGGGATCGAGCAGCTCGATCTGATCGCCAAGCACATCGAGCCGGCGCTCGCGTGACCAGAGGCCGTACGCTCGACGAGCTGAGATCCTGCGAGCGGAAGCCGGATGACTGCTGGAAGGAGGACGGTGCACGCGGCTGAGCCCGACCGGGAGGCAGCGAGCGACGAAGAGCGGCGGGCGAGGCTCAGTACCGGCGAGGTCCTGCCGCCGCGCTTGGTCGGCACGCCGGTGCCGCGCAAGGAAGACACGCGGCTCGTCACGGGGAAGGGGCGCTACACGAGCGACCTCAGGTTCCCCGGCATGCTTCATGCCGTCGCGGTGCGCAGCGTCTACGCGCACGCACGCATCCTGGCTGTCGACGCGTCGGCTGCGCAGGCGCTCGACGGCGTGGTCAGGTTCGTCTCCGCCCGCGACATGCACGGGAAGGTCCGCGACTTCCCCGAGCCGGCGCTGCGCGACCTCAATCCGAACATCCACGCGCTGATCGGCCTCGACCTGAAGAGCCACCCGATGGAGCCCCTGCCCTCCGACCGGGTGCTCTGGGTGGGGCAGCCGATCGGCTACGTGGTCGCCACCGACCGGCTGGTCGCCGAGGATGCCGCCGAGCTCGTCCGCGTCGAGTACGAGCCGCTGCCCGCGGTGACGACGAGCGAGGACGCGCTCTCCGACGCCGCAGTCCTCGTGCACCCGGAGCTCGGGACGAACGTCCAGCAGAGGTTCTCGGTCGCGGCGGGAGACGTCGACGCGGCATTCGCGCGGGGGCCGCACGTCCTCGAGGCCCGACTGGAGCTGGGGCGGCAGGTCGCGAACGCGATGGAGCCGCGCGGGATGATGTCGGTGTACGACGCGGGGCGCGACGAGCTCCGGGTGTGGTCGACGAATATCAGGCCGCACCTGCTCCGGGAGATCCTCGCGGAGATGCTCGACATGCCTACGGACAGCATCCGGTGCATGGGCCCCGACATCGGCGGCAGCTTCGGCAGCGGCATGTTCCACGAGGAGGTGGCGATCCCGTTCCTCGCCCGCGAGCTCGACCGTCCCGTGCGCTGGGTCGAGGACCGGCGCGAGAACCTCCAGAACACGCGCCACTGCCGCGACCAGTCACACGACGTTGCGGTGGCCTACGACAACAGCGGGGTCATCTCCGCCGTCCGCGACTCGTTCCGGGTCGACTTCGGCGCGCACAATCACTACGCGATAACGGTCTCCTACAACGTCGCCGCACACTTCCGCGGGCCTTTCAAGATCGACAACTTCGCGATCGACTGCACCGGCGTGCTGACCAACAAGGCGCCGGTTGCGCCGGTGCGCGGCGCAGGACGCCCGGAGGCCGCCTTCGTCATGGACCGCATCGTCGACATGGTCGCCGACGCGCTGGGTCTCGACCCGCTCGAGGTTCGGCGGAGGAACCTCGTCCAGCCAGAGGACATGCCGTACGAGATGGGGATCCCCTACCGGGACACGAAGACGATCACCTACGACCGGGGCGACTTCCCCGCCCAGCTGCAGGCGGCCCTGGAGCTGATCGATCTTCCCGCCTGGCGGGCGCGCCAGGCAGACCAGCGCAACACGACGCGCCGGATCGGGATCGGCGTCTCGTCCCTGATGGAGGGGTCGGGCGTCGGTCCACACGAGGGCGCGATCGTCCGGGTCGACGACACGGGGGCGGTGTCGGTCTCCACCGGGGCTCAACCGCACGGCCAAGGGCTCGAGACGACGCTCGCCCAGGTCGTGGCCGACCAGCTCTGCGTCAGGCTGGACGACGTCACCGTGCGACCCACCGACACGGCGGCGATTCCGTACGGGGTCGGGACCTTCGCCAGCCGCAGCGCGGTAACCGCCGGCAATGCGGCCGCCATTGCCGCAGCGAAGCTCCGCGCGAAGCTCCTGGCCGTCGCCGGAGTGGTGCTCGAGGTCGCTCCGTCCGATCTCGAGATCGTCGACGGGCGCGTCCAGGTCCTCGGGTCGCCCGAGACCGGCCTGACGTTCGCAGAGGTCGCGCGCGCGGCCCGGCCAGGCCCGGCCTGCCGGGTCCCGCCGGAGCTGTCCCCCGGACTCGAGGAGCAGCGGTACTTCGTGCCGCCGACAGTGACGTGGGCGTCGGGCACGCAGGTCGCCGTCGTGGAGGTCGACGAGGAGACCGGCTTCGTGAGCCTCCTCGACTACGCCTCGGTCGACGATTGCGGGCAGATGCTGAACCCGATGATCGTCAGGGGGCAGGTACACGGCGGCATCGTCCACGGCATCGGCAACGCGCTGTTCGAGGAGGCGGTGTACAGCGACGACGGCCAGCTGCAAACGGTGACGTACGCCGACTACCTCCTGCCCACCGCCGCCGACGTTCCCGACATCAAGGTGGCGCACCAGACATACCACTCGACCCTCAACTCGCTGGGGGTCAAGGGCGTGGGGGAAGGAGGCGCGGTGTCGCCCCCGGCCGCCATCGCGAACGCCGTCGTCGACGCGTTCCGGCCGCTCGCAATCGCGCTCACCCGGGTGCCGATTCGCCCCGAGCATGTCCTCGCGGCGATCCACGACGCACGAGCCGCCGAGGGCGGATGACACAGAGGCACGCAGAGATCGCGGGGGCCGGTCTGGTCGGCCTCTCGACCGCGCTCCTTCTCAGCGAGTCCGGTTGGTCGGTGCGGGTGCACGAGGAGTCGCCGGTGGTGCGTGAGATCGGCGCCGGGATCGCCCTGCACCAGGCCGCCTGTGTGGTGCTCGAGCAGCTAGGTCTTCTGTCGAGCGTTCTCGAGCGCGGGGTCGACCTCGACGCCTCGCAGGCGATCGACCGGACGGGCAAGGTCCTTGCCGACCGCGCCCTGAGCGGCGCCCACCGCCAGCTCGCCCTCCCCCGGCAGACGTTGATCCGGCTCCTGGCCGACGCGGCTCTCGCGGCGGGTGTGGAGATCGTGACCGGCTCGCGGGTCGTCGGAGCGGATGCGACCGGGGAGCTCCTGCTCGCCGACGGCGGCACCGCCCGGGCCGAGCTCGTGGTTGCAGCGGACGGGTTCCACTCGGCGGTCCGCGAGTCGCTGGGCCTGACCGACAAGAAGGTCGAGCGCAGCAACGGCGCGACTCGAGCGCTGGTCGAGCACACGAAGGGTGGCGGGCGGACGATTCTCGAAGAGTGGTGGGGCCGCGGCAAGCGCATCGGCAACCTGCCGGTCGGCCCGAACCTGCTGTACGTCTACATGAGCTCGCGCGAGTCGGACACGCGCGCGACGGCCGTGCCGATCGACGCGGACTACTGGAGCCGGCACTTCCCGGGGCTGGACACGGCGATCTTCGAGAAGCTCCGGCAAGCCGAGGCGCGGCATGACCCGTACCCGTACGTGCGGCCCCGTAGCTGGTCGGCGGGCCGCGTCGCCCTCGCGGGCGACGCGCTCAACGCCGTTCCTCCCTCGCTGGGCCTCGGATTGTCGCTCGGCCTGCGCAACGCGCGCCTGATGGTGGAGGCGCTCGCGGGCGACGGCGAGCACATCCCCGCAGCGCTGGCGGCGTGGGAGCGCAGCGCCCGTCCCGACACGGAGTGGATCCAGCGCTGGTCGCTGCTCCGCGAGCGACTCGCGCACGATCTGCCGGCGCCGCTGGCCGCGGTCCGCTCGCGGATCCTCGCCCGGTCGAACGGCTTCCGCGGTTGGGGGCGGCGCGGCCGCAGCTTCGACGAGGCGCTCATCACGGGGACGGTGGCGCATTGATCACGCTCGAAGGCGCGTACGACATCCACGTGCATGCGGCTCCCGAGCTCTTCCCGCGGATCGGCGACGCGGTGGACTTCGCTCGCGCCGCCCGCGCCGCCGGCATGGCCGGGCTCGTATTCAAGGCGCACCACGAGTCGACGGTCACCCGCGCCTACCATACGAGCCTCCAGGTGCCGGGGATCGAGCTCTACGGCGGAATCGTGCTCAACGAGTTCGTCGGCGGCATCAACCCGAAGGCCGCG